>Ga0209181_10001540_pt1 | contig 40147 bp, 47 predicted proteins | sample MAT05_FD_187208 | JGI IMG/M metagenome (GOLD analysis project Ga0209181, IMG submission 187208) | Freshwater microbial communities from Lake Fryxell liftoff mats and glacier meltwater in Antarctica - MAT-05 (SPAdes) (version 2) | ecosystem: Environmental > Aquatic > Freshwater > Ice > Liftoff... | reverse complement strand
CAAATCCGCCTGGACGATCCATATTCCGCCGCTTTCTCGGGCAATAGAAGAGCTATTACCCTTCAAAATCGACGAAATCTGGCTTCGCCCAGTCAGATTTTCGCTTCGATTCTTCAAGTCCGACAGTCTGCTAGGCGGAACCGCCTAATACTTGAGCGATCAATCAAGTTGACCGAAACCGATCAATCCTGAGCTGCCAATGACGCCGGGCGACAGGCGGGGTCAAGTCCGCCAGTTGCCGTTTCGCACGAGTGCGCTAGCGCCCGTCCAGGCGCAAGGCACGCAGTCGGCCTTGCGCAAGCCGTGCAACCGGTGAATCCGGATAGCGCTGAATCACCTCATTCAGCGTTGCACCGGCGCGCTGCACATCGCCGAGTTCGTATTGGCAATAGCCAACCTTGAGCAGCGTGTCCTGCGCCTTGCGGCTGTCCGGGAAGCGTGAGAGCAGGCTCTGAAAGGTCTCTAGTGCCAACTCATAGTTTTGCGTCACATAGTAGGACTCACCGAGCCAATAAGTGGCATTGGCGGCCAGCGCGCCGTCCGGATACTGCTGCAAAAACACCGAGAACAACTGCGAGGATTCCGCATATCGACCTTGTTTCAGTGCCTCGAAAGCGACGTCATAGGTCTGCTGCTCGTCGGGGCCGCCGCCAAGCGACGTGGACACGCCGCCACCCAGCACATCGGAACCTGGCGGTGGTGCCACGGGCGCTGACAGCGGGGCCGAGTTCTCGCTCATGCTGCCGGGCAGCTCGTCTACGTTCAGTTGCTTGGGCGCCGGACCGTCACTTGGAATCGGCGTGCCGACTGGCCGAGACGGCGAAGTCATGCCGCCCTCTAGCCGTTGCAGGCGCGAATCCAGGTCAACATATTGGTCGCGTTGCTTTTTCTTCAGGCTCTCGATCTCAAAAGACTGTTGCTCCACCAGCCCGCGCAGGCTTTGCACTTCCGCCTGCAACTCCTGCGTACGCATGAGCAAGTCGGACATGCTGCTAGCTTCGCCAGTCCCTTGTGCTTGGCGTTCAAGCTGCTCAACGCGCTCCGCCAGACTCAAACGATTCTGGGCATAAGCCGATCCCGAAACGCAGACGGCGGCCACCAGGGCCGCCGTCAGGGATCGATAAAAAAACGAATGTACTTCGATCATGGTCACCTTGCCAACAAGTGATTACTGCTTGGCAGTGTAACGGATCTCAGCGCGACGATTCTGCGACCAGCAAGAGTCATCACTTTCGGTACAGATTGGACGCTCTTCGCCGTAGCTGACGACGTTGATCTGCTCGCTGCGGCCGCCATTGGCCAGCAACAGATCACGCACGGCGTTCGCACGACGCTCGCCTAGGCCCAAGTTGTATTCGCGCGAGCCACGCTCGTCGGCATGACCTTCCAGCGCCACGCGGGCACCTGGGAACTGCGAGAGGTACTTGCCATGGCAACGCACCATTTCCATCGCTTCGGACTTGACCGAGGACTGGTCGAGATCAAAGTAGACAACGCGCGAAACCAAGCACGGGACCATGTCGAGCGAGCCGGTGGTGTACGCGCCCGAGTCGTCGGCCGGCGTCACCTGAGCGGTGTCGTCACGCGGCGGTGCATCGGTCGAGTCCATCGGCTTGACAACTTCTTTCTTACACGCAGCAAGACCACCAATAGCGAGGGCGAGAACGAGGACACGGATCGGGGTATTCATTTTTTATTTCCTTCTTGACGATGACAGCGAAAAATCAACACTAAGTTTAGATGAAACTGAACGATACAATGCTCAGCGGGCTTTGAAGGGACCCCACGACGGCTCACGGATGTCGCCATCCGGAATCGCCAACCGATACCTAACCGAGCCGTCAGCCGGCGCGGCGTAAAGTACCCCTCGATTCCCTTCGCGGGCCGCGTAGAGAATCATGCTTGCATTTGGAGCAAAACTTGGGGATTCGTCCATCGGTCCGGGAGAGATCATCCGGACCGTTCCCGCGCCCCCGCGCTGTCGATCCAAAACCGCGATACGATACACATTTCTGTTTCCATGCACCATCGCGAGCAGCTTGCCGTCGTAGGACACATTGACCCGGGAATTGTATTCGCCCACCGATGTCACGCGCTCCGGCGTACCACCGCCAGCCGGCATCGAGTAGATCTGCGGCTTGCCGGCGCGATCGGACGTGAACAGGATGCTGTTCCCACCCGGCCCCCACGCGGCCTCCGTGTCGATCGAAAAATGGCGCGTTAGCTGGGTCAAGTTGTTGCTGGCCAAATCCAGCCGATAGATCTCAGGATTGCCGCTACGCGATAAGGTCAGTGCCAACGTGCGGCCATCGGCCGAAAACACGGGTGCACCATTGATGCCCTTAAACGAGGTCACCAGACGTCGTGAGGTCGTCGCCAAGTCATGCATGAAGATTGCCGGACCGCTTTCGCGTTCAAAGCTCACGTACGCCAGCGATTTGCCATCCGGGGACCAAGTCGGCGACAGGAAGGGTTCTGAGTGCGAGACCACGCGAATCGGATTAAATCCGTCCCAATCGGCAACGCGAATCGAATACTCATATTTGCCCGGACCACCCAAGCGCGTTGCCGTGACATAGGCGATGCGCGTGCTGAATGCGCCGCGTACGTTCAAGATTTTCTCGTATACGCGGTCGGCGATCTCGTGCGAGGCGCGCCGGAAATCACCCGGCAGCACGGCGATGGCTTCCGAAAGCATCACCCGATTTTGAATCACGGAATGCAGCTCGAATTCGACCCGGAAGCCAGTGTCGGTGCTCTGCACGCGGCCAATCAGGACGTAGTCCTGCTTGTTCGCCTTCCAGAAGGGATAACGGATTTCAGCGCCACGCGCGGGCAATTCGGTGATCTGCTCGCGCGGCGGCGAGCGGAACTGTCCGGTGCGATTCAAGTCGGCACGAACCACTTGGTCGATCGTGGTTTCGTCCTGCATCGCGGCGGCTTCCCACGCGAATGGCACAATTGCGATCGGAATCGCCGCCTCAGTTCCCCGCGTAATCGGAATTTCCAGGCCCTGCGCATTCACAGGCAGCGCGCATGCAAGCAGGATGAGCAGCGAAAACGCGGCAGCTAGTATTCGTGGCATCGGTTCATCCGTCATATTCGAAATTGAAGGTAATTGCAGACTGGAACACGCTGTCGAAGCCCTCATAGGGCAGCGGGCTGGCGCGCTCGACGGCGTTCTTGATCGACTCCTGGATCAAAGGATCGGCATTGCAGGGGCTGCCGATTTCGACTCCGATGACATCGCCACCGGGAATCTGGCGTACACGCAACTTGCAGCGAATCCCGACTGGAGTGTTCGCCGGGCGCCGCCAATTTTGAGTGACGACTTGCTGGATTAGGCCCACATACTGGCCCAAAAGACTGTCTTCGACGTCAGCGCCAACGCGCTGTTCTCCCACCGGCTCAGGCTCTGCCGGCGGCGGCGAATCATCGACACGCTGATCCTGAACATCGGCGAGTAAGCGTTCCGCGCGCTCACGCTCGGCTTCGGCCGCGGCGCGCTGTTTGCGGATGTCGGCGAGTTGCTGGATGCGTTGCTCTTCTAATTCCTGTTGACGCCGCGCTTCCTCTTGCTGTTTGCGCAACTCCTCCCGCTTGCGCTCGAAGTTGAGCGCTTCCTGATCGGGCACCACTGGCAGGATTGGCTTGTTGTCGGTCACATCATCGGGCTTGGCTACAGGCGGCGGCGCCACTGGCTCCGGCTCTACCCGCTTCGGGGTCGGCTCCGGTTCCGGCTTGCGCGGCTCGGGTTTTGCCGTCGGTTTTGGCGGCGGCCGACCCACCGTCATATCGACAAACACTGCATCAATCACGCCGCGTGGCACCACCACCTGCGGTTCGGGCGAGAACAGCAATCCCGAAAACATCACAAAGCCGGCGAGTAGATGCACGCCCACGGCCAGCAAAAAGGCGCGCGTCTGGTCGGCAGTGCTCTCAATCGCCGACATCAGCAAGCGTTCCCAAACTGCAGTGGAATGGCGGCGGGGCCGATCACCGGGGCGGAGCCTGCGCCGGTAATGGATCTGCCATCAAGCCGACTCGCGGTGCGCCAGCCGCTTGCAGAGCGACCATCGCTTGATAGATGCGACCGTACTCAACATTGCGATCACCGCCCACCAGCACCGGAATCTTTGGATTGTTCTTGATCGTCGCGCCAACTTTGGCAATCAAACCGGCCTCGTCGATGGCTTCCTTCTGGCCGCCGATGCTTAGGAACATCTGACCTTCTTTGGTGACACTGACGATCAACGGTTCTTCGTTGGTTTCCAGCGGATTTGCATTCGCTTGGGGCAGTTCCAATTCCACGCCCAGATTCATCAGTGGCGCGGTGACCATAAAAATGATCAGCAGTACCAACATCACATCGATATAGGGCACGACATTGATATCGGAAACGAGCTTCCGGCGCTTACGGCGCATGGGAGTGACCTCGCGCGGCGGCTATGAATACAGATAACCGCTGCATCAGTGTTCCTCTCCGTGAGCTTGGCGCTGGAGAATGCTGCTGAATTCTTCCTGAAAAGTGTCATAACGCAGTTCAATGCGTTCCACCGCGTTGGAATAGCGGTTGTAGAAAATCACCGCTGGAATGGCCGCAAACAGGCCCATCGCGGTGGCGATCAGCGCCTCGGAAATGCCTGGTGCCACCATCGCAATGGTCGCTTCCTTGACGCTGGCCAAGCCGTGGAAGGCGACCATGATTCCCCACACCGTACCGAAAAGGCCGATGTAGGGCGAGATCGATCCGACCGTGGCCAAATTGCCCAGATTGTTTTCCAGCTTGTCGACTTCGCGCGAGAGCGCCACGCGCATCGCGCGCTGGGAGCCTTCGATCAAGGTACGGCTATCGGTCTGGCGGCGCTGACGCAGACGCGCAAACTCGCGAAAACCTGCCTCGAAGACGCCCTCCAAGCCGGTTGATGCCTTGCCGCGATTACTAACTTCGCGATACAACTGGGCGAGATCGGCGCCAGACCAGAAGCGCTCCTCGAACTCATTGGCGCTGCGCGTCGCAGTCGCGATGATTTGCTTCTTGCGAAAAATGATCCACCACGACCAGACCGAAGCGGCCATCAGCAGTGCCATGACCAATTGCACCGGCAAACTAGCGCCGATGATCAATTCCACTAGATTGAGTTCGCCTGAGGTCACCGCTGAATCTCCGAGAGTAATGCTTGAGGAATGGCGCGCGGCCTGAATTGCTGCGCATCGAGACAGGCGATTTCGACCTCGCCACGGCAAAGTTCGTCGCTCGTGCTGGCGTGGAGAATGCGCTGAGAGACGGTAAAGCTGGCGCGACGGCACAGCTTCAGGCGGACTTCCACCTGCAATAGATCGTCCAGACGCGCAGGTTTGATGAACTGTAGCTGCAAGCCGTAGACCGCAAACACTAGGTCTTCGCGCTGCAACTCGCTCTGCACGAATCCGCGCACGCGCAACCACTCAGTGCGCGCGCGCTCCATGAACTTAATGTAATTGGTGTGGTAGACCACGCCGCCAGCATCGGTATCTTCCCAATAGACACGCGCGGGCCACACGAAATCCGCGACGGCCAACGCCTCTATCGCGACCCGGATGCCGCTCACACATCCTCCGCAAACAGATCGGGCACGGGTTCTGGCTTGCGCGGGGGCTTCAGGCCTAGATGTCGATAGGCCTTGGCTGTGACCACGCGGCCTCGCGCCGTGCGCATCAAGAAACCTTGCTGGATCAGATACGGCTCGACCACGTCTTCAATGGTGCCGCGTTCTTCGCTCAAGGCCGCGGCCATGCTGTCGACACCCACTGGGCCGCCATCGAAATGCTCAATCATTAGCCCCAGCAGCCGCCGATCGAGCGCATCGAATCCCTCTTTATCCACATTCAGCATGACCATGGCGGCATCGGCTGCGCGCCGGTCGATGACGCCGTCGGCGCGCACTTCCGCATAGTCGCGCGTGCGCCGTAGCAATCGATTAGCGATGCGCGGCGTACCGCGTGAGCGACGCGCGATCTCAAGCGCGCCATCGGGCTCGCATGGAATGCCCAAAATCGCTGCCGAGCGCGTCACGATCTGCGTGAGCTCGGCTACGGTGTAAAACTCCAGCCGCTGCACGATGCCGAATCGATCACGTAGCGGCGCCGTCAACAGCCCAGCACGCGTGGTGGCGCCGATTAGCGTGAACGGCGGCAGATCGAGCTTGATCGAGCGTGCCGACGGCCCTTCACCGATCATGATATCGATCTGAAAATCTTCCAGTGCCGGATACAGCACTTCTTCAACGACCGGTGAGAGCCGATGAATCTCATCGACGAATAGCACGTCGCGTGGCTGCAAATTGGTTAGCAGGGCAGCGAGATCGCCGGGCCGCTCCAGCACCGGGCCCGATGTCTGGCGCAAATTGACGCCCAACTCATTGGCTATAACGTGGCTCAACGTGGTTTTGCCGAGGCCTGGCGGCCCGAAGATCAACACATGATCGAGCGCCTCGCCGCGTTTGCGCGCCGCCTCGATGTAAATCTCCATCTGATCACGAACCGCCTGCTGACCAAGATACTCGGCAAATCGGCGCGGACGGATATGCGCATCCAGCGCTTCATCCTCACGGCGATGAGCTGGCGACAGCAGGCGCGGCTCGGCAGCTCCGGTCATGTCGCGTGTTCCTTGATGGAATGAAGCGGCGAAAGGCGCCAGCGGCGGCTGCAACGGGGATACCGACCCGCGACAGACCTATAAATGACCGCCGATTCTGAACGACGCAGTGCACAGCGCCAAGTCACCCTTGCGCAGCGATTCGGGCAGCGTTTAGCCTGCGCCACCTTTTCCCCTGCAAAATCCCATGTCTATACCGACCATTGCCCTTATAGGCGCACCCACGGACGTCGGCGCGGCAGACCGCGGCGCGTCCATGGGCCCTGAAGCTTTGCGTGTCGCTGGGCTGCGCGAGGCGCTCCTGGACCGGGGCTTGCGCGTGGTCGACCGCGGCAACTTAAGCGGCCCGATCAACCCCGTGCAAGCGCCGGATCAAGGTTACCGGCATCTGGCCGAAGTGGTTGCCTGGAATCGAGCGGTATTTAACGCCGTGGCGCAGGCGCTTGGCGACGGCCAATTGCCGATCATGCTGGGCGGCGATCATTGCCTTGCCATCGGCTCCATTGGCGCGGTCGCTGCACACTGCCGGCGTACGGCTAAGAAACTTCGCGTGCTGTGGCTAGATGCGCACGCGGATTTCAACACCTCGGAAATCACACCCTCTGGCAATGTTCATGGCATGCCGGTCGCGTGCTTGTTTGGCATTGGTCCAGTGGATTTGGTGCAACTGGCAGGATTTTCACCCGTGCTCAATCGCGACGAATTGTCGCAAATCGGCATACGCTCGGTCGATCCCGGTGAGCGCCGAATGGTCCACGAGCAGCAATTGTCGATTTTCGACATGCGCTATGTCGATGAACACGGCATGCGCCGCGTCATGAGCGAGGCTCTAGCGGATGTGGACGAACACACCCATCTGCATGTGAGCTTCGATATTGACTTTCTGGATCCTGCGATTGCGCCTGGCGTCGGAACGACCGTGCCGGGCGGCCCCAATTATCGTGAAGCGCAGTTATGCATGGAAATGATTGCCGACACCGGGCGCCTCGCCTCGCTCGATATCGTGGAGCTGAATCCGGCTTTTGATGATCACAATCGCACCGCAAAGCTCGCGGTTGATCTGGTCGAGAGTTTGTTCGGAAAATCCACCCTCATGCGCGGCTAACGCGTGCGAGAGCGCCGGGTCACGGGTTCGCCGTGTTCGGCATACGCTTGGCCGAGTCTGGCAGCGGCTGGCAATCAATGACCTCGCGATCAATATTGCTGCGCATCTGTGCGAAACGGATCGCAGCAAGGTTCAAATTCGTATAGTCATCGAAATCATGCAGCGGGCTGAGTGCGCCTTTGCAGGCCGCGTTTTGGTTGGGGTCGCTGCCATTGATGTCCACGCTGACATTATTTTCTAGCGCGGTGTTGGCGTTCCAATCGGTGGGTACGCTGGCTGCCAACCCGCAAATGCCGGCGTTCTCATTTAACTCGGTCTCGTTCAGAACGGGGCGTGAGCCGATGGAATAACCGACAAGTCCGTCCCCCGCAATACTGCAGTTGCTATCTATACCGCTGAATTGATAGCGATAATTCATGATCGAATTATAGTTTGGCTTATAATTGCAGCTCTCGTCGCCGCCATGTTGCAATCCGAGATTGTGCCCGAGTTCGTGCACGATGGTATTGCGCACATTTTCGGTGACGCCATAGCAGGCTAAACTAATGATGAAATCGTCGCCGTTAAACTCGGCTAGGCCTGAACTATCATTGGTCGAATAACTATAGCGATGCACGATTAGAGTATAGTGGAAATAATTCTGACGCAAGGGTGAAAAATTTTGAGACTTGTGTTGATAGAATTCGGAATCGAGATTCAAGCCATCGGCCAACACACCATTCTCATCGATGACCAAATTGCCACCCGTAAACAAGCCGCCTTGACCATAGTCCTGGATCAGATCAATTCCAGTGCTTCCGTCTGGATTAGTGACCGGCGCCGCGGCGAATGAGGCGGCTGTTCCATTGATGACTTGGCGCGTTGGACGATGCGAGTGCGCCCCACAATCGAGCGCGTCATCGAACCAATCGTACTCGATCAAAATCGTTTTGCGTAACGCCTTCGCGCCGAGGCTCGGCAGATCGAGCCCGGCGACAGTGCCTAAGACCTCGTCGCCATCGCTCAAACCGTCGGCATCGGTGTCTGGATTCGTGGCTGATGTTCCGGTGTTTCGCGGACCACGAAAAATGCGAGTTCCGGTTTCTACGCAGTCTGGCAGACGATCATTATCCGAATCCAGGCTACAGCCATCCTCGAAACCGTCGCCACCAATAAAGTCAAACCCTTGGGCAAAAAGTGCAGACGGTGTCAAGACAACACAAATAATGCACAAACATAACGCACGAAATTCATCAAGAGATTTTCGTGAAGTCTTAGTGGAAGCGTTTTCCGAGACGCAGTACATTGCGACCGTCGACGAACTCATAGGTGAATTCGTCCATCATTGAACGCACTAGGTGAAGACCTAGTCCACCAATTTTCCGCTCGTTAATGCTGCCTTCAAGATCAGGGGTTGCCGATTGCGTGGGATCGAAAGGCGTTCCGGCGTGACTGACCACCGCGCGCAGACTGTCGCGACCGACGATCAAATCGACCTGCATGGGGTCAGTCAGGGAGACCTCGCCGTGGGTAATGGCGTTGGTGAGGACCTCATCGAGCGCCACTTGCATTGCGCGCATGGCCAGTTCCGGGACCTCGCCGGCGCCCGCGGCGCGCTCCAGCGCATCATTCACGGCACCGATCTCGGAGCGGCCGCCCTTAATCCGAAAGTGCCAAACCTGCGGTTCCGGCTCAGGGGAGGTGCGTCGTTGGAACCAGCGCTTCAGCCAATGCCACATCGTCTACGACTCCCAAAATTGCGCGCGCTGCCATCGTGGCGAAGCCTAAGCCAATGCGCAATAGCGCGCGCACATTTATCGTCGATTCAGACTCGAAACAGCAGCACTTGGGTGAGATTCAGGATCAAATTTGCGTTCAATAGAACCCGCGGCTCAACCCGCCGAGGCTTGACTTGTCTTGACCCTCAAGCCAGCGCGGGTTGCGCCCATTCACGTAGCGGGGACTCGATGCCACCGGCAGCCTCTGCCGATATTTCAACCAGCAGGGACAGCTCGGCGATCTTGAGCGGTGTTGCTGAACCCACAAGTTGACGCAACTGCTCGATCGCCTGCGCGCAGTGGGCCGGACTTAAGTAACCGAGCCCGGTGAGCAGAACTTGCCCCTGAGCCGAAGTTAGCCGGAAATTGAAGCGACCATCATCGTCTTTGAACTGCAGGATGCGCGGACCTTTTGACTTCTTAGACTTAGGCGCCGCGATCGGCGGTGCAAAGCTTGCAAGGGATCGCAGACCCACGGCCTCGCGTAAGCGAGCCAGCAAGGCTTGCGCCTGCGGGCGTAAGCGCGCAGCGCCCGCGAGCAGCGTGTCCTCGATGTCTTTAGGACGCGCGATCAAGGATTGATAGCGATCACGTGACGGAGCGATTTCGGCATCGATGCGTTCAAATACAACTTTCTTGGCCTCGCCCCAGCCGATTCCGTCGCTGTAGGCCTGACGCATCTCAGCAATCTGCGCATGCGTCGCGAACGCCTGATAAAGCTGAAATAGCGAGGAAGAGTCCGGATCTTTGGGTTCGCCCGGTAGTTGCGAATTGGTAACGATCGCAAAAATCGCGCGTTTCAATGCGGCCGACCCCTCCCACAAGGCAATGACATTGTCATAGCTCTTACTCATCTTGCGGCCATCTACACCCGGCAGCACCGCCGTGTTCTCGTCGACTGCGGCCTGTGGCAGCGTAAAGAACTCCGATCCATAAATATGATTGAAGCGCTGCGCCAGATCGCGCGCGATTTCGATGTGTTGAATCTGGTCGCGACCGACCGGAACCTGATGCGCGTTAAACATCAAGATATCGGCCGCCATCAAGACCGGATACAGATACAAACCCACCCCGATCGCGTGGTCGTGGTCCAGATTCGCCGCGACATTGACATCTACCGCGGCCTTATAGGCATGCGCACGGTTGAGTTGGCCTTTGGCGGTGACACAGGAAAGCAGCCATGTGAGCTCGGTGACTTCCGGGATATCGGATTGCCGATAGAAGTGCACGCGCTCAGGATTGAGGCCAAGGGCGAGCCAAGATGCCGCCACGTCTAGCGTCGAGCGGTGCACGCGCTGAGGATCGGGACTGCCGACCAACGCGTGGTAATCCGCCAGAAAGAAATACGACTCGATATGGGCCTCACGACTCGCCTGAATCGCGGGCCGTATCGCGCCGACATAGTTGCCGAGGTGTGGCGTGCCCGTGGGCTTGATGCCGGTGAGTACACGCAGTGTGGTCATTATCCGGCAGCGCTCTCGATTGGACGGTCGCCTATGTCCGAGGACGTCGTCAGGCGGCGCACGGCTTCGCGAATGTCGCGCCGTGAATGGTGGGTCGTGACGGATTCGAACCGTCGACCAAGAGATTAAAAGTCTCCTGCTCTACCAGCTGAGCTAACGACCCACGAGGGCGGCGCGGGCGCGAGAGTGTAGGGAAGGCGGCTAGTGGGGGCAAGCCTCGGACGCGCGAACGCCCCAAATAAGACGACCGCAGCGAACACGGGGGCGCATTCGCTGCGGTCGGGACACTGAATCCACCCCGTGGCGACAGGGCTGCCGGACCGCGCTTCACTCCGAGAGAGAGTTTCCAGCGCGGTGAGTGGCTCGGATTCGGGAGATGAATGTCCCGGATGCGCGGAAAGTCCCATGCGCGCCCAAGCTTTCCGACGAACGGTAGGAGAGCGTGAAGACACGATTGCCGATGAGCACGGGCGTTCGCACAAGCTGAAGCGTAAACGAGCCTTAAGTGTCCGTGGACACCGCGCTCCCGCGGCCATGCTTCGCGTGAACGTATCATGTGCACTTTACGCGGAGAGACGAGATGCGATTGTCGAGCGTGGTACTGGTTGCTGCCTTCGGTTTAACCTGGTCTCAGACGGCATTGGCTGATGCCAAAGCCGCTGTGTTCGCGGCCTGGGATGCGATGGTGGAAGCGCGGACCTACAGCACGCAAGTGGTGACCACCGCGGGCGACCAAGTCATTTCGCAAAAAGTCGACGTGATCTTCCCCGATGCGACGCGCATCACCGGAGGACCACTCGGCGACGTGGTCGTCACCTTAAACGGCGCATGGCAAAAAGCCCCGGGCCAGGAATGGGCGGTTGCGCCGGATTACATCGGAACGATGACACGTCAGTTCATGGGCAAGGCCTTTCTCGATCAGGCCAAAGCCGGCGTGACCGCTGCCGAAGCGCTGCCCGACAGCACGCTCGGTGGGCGCGCAGTCAAGGTGTTCAAGGTGGAACAAAGCCTCACCGTGATGGGCATTCAGAGCCAGAGCAGCACTCGGCTCTATGTCGATGCGAGTAATGGCCGGCCGTTGCGGCAGGAAATTGATTCCACCGCCATGGGCAAATCCTCGAAAGTGGTGCAAGACATTATTTATGTGCCAGATCTGAAGATCGATCCGCCGATCTGAGGATCGCGGCGAGCGCGAGGCAGATAAGTGCCATGCGTGGCTTAAGCCCAAAATATCGGCAAGTCGGAGCTTGGGCGTCGCCTGCTTGATCAGGCCCTCGCTGACGGCGCAACGGTCTCGGTGAACAACCGGGCCCTGCCGCACGCGCGCAGGTAGCTGGTACCTAAGGCGCAAGCCGTTTAGTGCGCCCTTGCTTAAACGCGAGGCGACTCCACCTATCGGACCACTGGCCAGTCTGACCAGCAGGCGTCAACCGCTTCCGTCACGCGGGAAATGTAAACGCGCGTGATCGAATCGTGTACGGGGCTCTTGAAAGCGTTTACTGCCGCCCCCACTTTTCGGCCCGTCGCGCGCTGACTCGGCTTTTGAAGCTGAACCAGCGCGGCACACCACTCGAAGTCCTTCCAAACTCACAATCAACAAGGTACGAACGCCATGAAAATTCGACCCCTACACGACCGTGTGATCGTCAAGCGCACGGAAGAAGACCGCATCAGCGCTGGCGGCATCGTGATCCCAGATACCGCCGCGGAGAAGCCGGTGCGTGGCGAGGTGATTGCTGTCGGCAACGGTAAGATTCTGGAAGACGGCAGTGTGCGCCCGATCGCAGTCAAGGCCGGCGACAAAGTGCTGTTCGGCAAGTACAGCGGCACCGAAGTGAAGATCGACGGCCAGGAACTGCTGGTCATGCGCGAAGAAGACATCATGGGTGTGATCGAAGCCTGATCGCGGTCGTCGCGGCAGAACGCCGCACTCGCTCGGCTTTAAGCGTACGCCCACTTTCAAACATTCCATTATTTAAGGGTTTATCCAATGGCAGCTAAAGAAGTCCGTTTCAGTGAAGACGCGCGTGCTCGCATGCTGCGCGGCGTCAACATCCTCGCCAGCGCGGTGAAGGTCACGCTCGGCCCGAAGGGTCGCAACGTCGTGCTTGAGAAGAGCTTCGGCTCGCCGACGATCACCAAGGACGGCGTCAGCGTCGCCAAAGAGATTGAATTGGCGGACAAGTTCGAGAATATGGGCGCGCAGATGCTGAAAGAAGTCGCGTCCAAGACCTCCGATGTGGCCGGTGATGGCACCACCACTGCGACCGTTCTGGCCCACGCGATGATCCGCGAAGGCATGAAGGCGGTTGCGGCCGGCATGAACCCGATGGACCTCAAGCGCGGCATCGACAAGGCCGTCGCGGCGTCCGTTGAGCTGCTCAAGAACATCTCCAAGCCGTGCAAAGACGACAAGGAAATCGCGCAGGTCGGCATGATTTCGGCCAACAGCGATTCCGACATCGGCCAGATCATCGCCGATGCGATGAAGAAGGTTGGCAAGGAAGGCGTGATCACCGTCGAGGAAGGCACTGGCCTGGCCAATGAACTCGACATCGTCGAGGGCATGCAGTTTGATCGCGGCTATCTGTCACCGTATTTCATCAACAATCAGCAGACGATGAAGTGCGAGCTGGAAACGCCGTACGTGCTGCTGTACGACAAGAAGATCTCCAATGTGCGCGAGTTGCTGCCGCTGCTGGAAGGCGTGGCCAAGGCTGGTAAGCCCTTGTTGATCGTTGCCGAAGAAGTCGAAGGCGAAGCGCTGGCGACGTTGGTGGTCAACACCATCCGCGGCATCGTCAAGGTGTGTGCGGTCAAGGCGCCGGGCTTCGGCGACCGTCGTAAGGCGATGCTGGAAGATATGGCGATCCTCACGGGCGGCCAAGTCATCAGTGAAGAAGTCGGCCTGTCGCTGGAAAAAGCCACGCTGAAAGATCTCGGCACGGCCAAGCGTATTGTCATTGAGAAAGAAAACACCACCGTTATCGACGGCAACGGCAAGCCGGATGCGATCAAGTCGCGTATCGACCAGATCAAGAAGCAGGTCGAAGACACCAGCTCCGATTACGACCGTGAGAAGCTGCAAGAGCGCGTGGCCAAACTGGCCGGCGGCGTGGCGGTGATCAAAGTCGGCGCCGCGACCGAAGTCGAGATGAAAGAGAAGAAGGCACGCGTCGAAGACGCCCTGCACGCCACGCGTGCGGCCGTCGAAGAAGGCATTGTTCCGGGCGGCGGCGTGGCCCTGATCCGTGGCCTGGCCGCGGTGCGTCAGTTGCGCGGTGAAAACGAAGACCAGAACCACGGCATCCTGATCGCGGCGCGTGCGATGGAAGCGCCCTTGCGCGAAATCGCCGCCAACTGCGGTGACGAGCCGAGTGTGGTGTTGAACAATGTTGCCAACGGCAGCGGCAACTATGGCTACAACGCGTCAACCGGATTGTACGGCGACATGGTCGAGATGGGCATTTTGGACCCGACCAAGGTCACGCGTACCGCGCTGCAGAACGCGGCCTCAATCGCTGGTCTGATGATCACGACCGAAGCGATGGTCGCCGAAGCGCCGAAGAAGGATTCACCGTCTGGTGGTGGTCATGGTGGTCATGACCATGGCGGTGGCGGCATGGGCGGTATGGACTTCTAATTCCGATTCGGGTTGCGTGGCTTTGCAACTCAACTCGGTCTGCAGTGCGCGGTAGGCGGGGCGAAATTTAAGTTTTTTGCCGCGACAGCCAAGCCCTGCAAAAGTCCGTCAAGGTTCCGAAAAAAGCCCCGCTCTTGCGGGGCTTTTTTGAAGCTGCGTGTTGCAAAAGAACTCGCCATATCTGCGAATAGATCCGCCCGAATTGAACGCATAAGTAATTGATTTCGGACGTAGATCCGCGGACAAGTCGGACTCGGCTCACAGGCACCGCCGACGACGTCAATACCCCCGGCCAGGGGACGCTCGATACAAATGGCGCAGTTGATTCGACCAGAATGAGTGCCGCTGTCGAAGCTTCCGGTGCTCGTCAAACCAACTTGATTTCGAGTAGCGGAACAGTTTGCAGTTCGCGCTTCGGCTCCCGCCTTGGTTTGATTGCACGCAGCTCGCAAATCATCTCGCGGACCAGATTGCGTTCGAATCGGGACTTGGCGAACACGTCCTGCATGGTCAAGTTTTGGCAGCGACGGGCATCGACCTTGAGCAGAATCCTCTCGGGCTTCCAATCACCGCGATAGCCGTAGTCGGCCCGTCCGTAGAATGGTTGCGAAAAGTAGCCGAAACTCTCCATGAAATATGGCCTAACGTGCGTCGGATCCTCCCAGGCATCGTCGCTTCCGCCATGAGGCACACGAATTTCCGCCGTCGCGCCCGGAACCGCGAGGCGCCAGAGCTCTTCCATCAGATTAAGACTGTTCTGAATGTGCTCGATCACGTGCGACAGCAAGAAATGCTCAACTGAATTGTCCGGCATCGCGATTGGATTACGGCGAACGTCTTCAAGATCAGCAACAATGTTGACGCCCGGCAACTGGGCCGAATCGACGTTTATCCACCCCTCAATCGAATTTCTGCCACAGCCAACATTCATCTTGTAGCGCTGGACGCTCGCGGTCGGGTCAGTCAACATCTGGTTCTCACCTCTGTTTGAATCCGGCCTGTGGCGCAGCGAATGCAGGTTCGCACAGCACGAGTTGCCAGTGTAGCGGACCATCGGCCGGTCGTGAATCGAGTCGTCATCAGACCAACAGCACGCTGGTCCCAAGCTTCTTTCAGCGCTCGATTCGCTGCAACCTCAGTTCAGGATCAGACTGCAACAGGTGACTGCGCCCTCGGCCTTTTGCAATTCCGACACATCGACCAAGCGGATGTCGATGCCGGCCGCACGTAAACGTGTTGCGGTGCGCGGGAAGTTCTGCGGATAGATAACGCGATTTCCGATGCGCAGCGCATTTGCGGCGTGTGGCTCGTCCGGGTCCACCAGGATCTGGACCTGATCGGCAAATGCGGCTTGATCGACCCAGTCTGGATTGATCAGCACAACCCCATTGGCAACTTCGGTCACGGCGGACTTGAGGTGTAGGCAATCGCGCGTGGGAATGCTGCGCACTGAGTAAGCCCGCGACAGCAGGCGATGCGCGAGCTGCTCGATCGCAGGTGCGTTGGAGCGCGCGGATTCGCCGACGAACAGCGTGCGCCCGATACGCAAAACATCTCCGCCATCGAGCGTCCCTGGCGCCTTTATGTGCTCGATCTGGCGATGCCGCCGAAGAATCACTTCGACCGTCGCGCTTTCGAGTCGGCGAGATGGGGCTCCCGGGCGCGTCATGATCGCCAGTTCCTCGAAGACGAGGGCAAGGTCTTCGACAAAGACCGCGTCCGGAAGTGTGTCTTCGGCCGGCAGACGGATGAGTTCACAGCCGAGCTCGCGCAACGCGTCTTCGTAGTCGGCGTGCTGAGCGTGGGCGCGCTCGATGTCGATCGGCGCGCGCGCGACGAAGGATAAAGCGCAATCCGCGAGGCTGGCGCTCGGTGCGCGGACGATAGCGGTGGGCATGGCGTTCTGCGAGGTCTAAAAAGCAGAGTCTAGATAACTTCTGAAATCGCTTGCAGTGCAAAATTCAGGTGGCGCACTCCAAAAGGCGCGGGATGCGCAAACGCATTGACGCACGCTCAGATGGCCCGTTCCACCACTTGCAACGCTCGTCCCTGGCGATCCAGCAATATGCTGCTCGCCGGATCAGCGCTCTCATGCAGTGCGGGCGTGCTGGGCAGATCCACGGGGCGTTTGAAATTCACGGCGAGCACGCGTGTTACGCCGCCACGATGCCGGCCCAGACACGCATCAATACGCGCCAGTGCGCCGATGCCATGCGCAATTGCGCGCCGGAAACCAAAGGGGCGCGCGAGCCACGAAGCCAGATGAATCGGATTGTAGTCGCCCGAGACGCGCGCGTAACGACGGCCGAAATTACTAGCGAAGGCAAGCGGTTCGATCAATGCGCCGGGCGCGATCGCGGGCGATGGTGGCGCTGTGGGTGCGCCTTTCTCGGTGCTACGTTCAGCACCGCGCACGCGGCTCAAATAACTGCTGCGCATGGTCAGGCATAGCGTGTCGCCTTGGAAATAGCGTGTGTCGACCACAAATTCGCGTCCGCGCCGACGCGGCAGATCGTCGACCACCTCAATTTCCAGCCGAAAGGGCGTTTGCGCCTCGATAGCGCCCAGCCGCTCGATGCGATTCTGCGCGTGCACCAAACCAATGCTGCGGACGGGAAAATCCGGCCGATTGATCATGTGCAGATGCGCGGGCTGAGCCAGAACATAGGCGAAACACAAGGGAAAGCCCTCGGCGCTGCCCACAAACTGGCGAAACTGATCCAGTGCGGCCGTGTCGATTGCGGCTGCGCTCACTTCCAGCGTGATGCGTGGAATTTTCTGGTCTTGCGCCAATCCGGGCTTGGTTTGCGTAAATGCGTGCCAGTACTGCGCAGCAAGTTTGGGCGAAGCCGCAAGTTTCATTGGGGGGCGAGGTTTAAGAAAAGACGCATGCTGGCACACTCAGACGGAAATCGTCATGGCGGCACCTGTTCGTGCCTCCGCCGGCAATCGATTCCGCTGCCACGTATTTTAAGATTTCTCGATCGCACGCGCTGTTGACGCACGTGGGCCGCATGCCAAACTCAGCCCATCGAAACAGGGCCAATCCCATGAAAGCATTTGCGCTGATTCTGGTCATTTTCGCCGCCGTCCCGACTGCGGTCCTGGCTGCTGAAAAGTCGCCTGCTGACCAATTGCGCGAGTGGCGGCGCGATTTCCATGAACATCCGGAACTTGGCAACCGCGAAACGCGTACCAGTGCCATTGTCGCAGCGCACCTGCGAACGCTTGGGTTCGAGGTTAAAGAGCGCGTGGCGCACACCGGTGTGGTCGGCTATCTGCGCGGCACAAGTGAACGACCGCTGCTGGCGATCCGCGCCGATATGGACGCCTTGCCAGTGACTGAAGACGTAGATTTGCCGTTCAAGTCCAAGGCGACAGCGGAGTTTCGCGGCGAGAAAGTCGGCGTGATGCATGCCTGCGGCCATGATGCGCACACGGCGATCCTGATGGCCACTGCGAGCGCATTGGCAGCGCGTAAATCGAGTCTGCCGGGTTCGGTTTTGTTCATCTTTCAACCCGCCGAGGAAGGCCCGCCGGAAGGCGAAAAAGGCGGGGCCGCATTGATGTTAGAAGAAGGTGTATTCGCGGCGCCGCGCAAACCGGACGCGGTGGTCGGTTTGCATGTGTTCTCGACACTGCAAGTGGGCGATTTGGGCTTACGTGCAGGACCGCTGATGGCCGAAGCGGACAGCTTCAAGATTATCGTCAAGGGTGTACAGACCCACGGATCGCGTCCTTGGGGCGGCGTTGACCCGATACTTGCGGCAGCGCGCATTGTCGATGGCCTACAAAGCATCGTCAGCCGCCGCGTCGATATCACGCGCTCGCCAGCCGTGGTCTCGGTGGGCGCGATCAAGGGTGGAATTCGCTACAACATCATTCCCGACGAAGTTGAACTGATCGGCACGGTGCGCAGCTTCGACACGCCCACGCGCGATGCAATTTACGCCGATATCACATCTATCGCCGAGCACACCGCACAAGCGCACCACGCCAGCGCGACGGTGAGCTTCCAGCAGCACACCATTGTGACCCGCAACGATGAAGCGCTGACTGCACGCCTGCGCCCGGCATTGGCCAAAGTCGCCGGCGTGAATAAAGTCCTGGAGATTCCGCCATCCACGGTGGCTGAAGACTTCGCCTACTTCGCCGAGGCCGTGCCGGGCTTCTATTTCTTTGTCGGCGCGACGCCCATCGGCCAAGATCCAAACACAGCGCCCTCCAATCATTCGCCGCGCTTCTTTCTGGACGAAGCCTCACTCGATATCGGCCTCGCCTCGCTATTGAGCGTGGTCGATGAGTTTATGGCGCAATAGGCGGGCGCGGCTCCGGGACTTGGGGATTGGGGGCTGGGGCGCTGCGTGACCATCGACGAAAGCCCAGGGCACTCATCGCTACGCCCCAGCACCCAGTCCCGCTCTTGCTTCACCAGCGGGCTTGGGGTTTGGGGCGTGAGTTAAAGATGACAGCACTCGTTGTCGGTGCGATCTTGGCTGCCTCGGTGACTGGGGTTGTATCGATCAACTTGGCCGTCACGCGACTACCAACAAATGCCGCGTCCGCGCATCGCTACGCCCCAGCACCCAGCCCCGATCTTGCTTCCCGACCAGCTCAGCGGTTCAAGAAGAAGCTAAACACCATGTCGGCGACGAGGATGGCGCAAATGCTCAAGACTACGGCTCGCGTGGTGGCGCGGCCGACACCTTCGGCGCCGCCGGTGACTGTGAACCCGGTAGCGCAGCCAATCATCACGATGAGTGCACCGAAGACCACGCTTTTGATCAAACCCTGAGTGATATCCCACGGTTCCAGCACAATCAGGCACTGGTAGAGGAAGCCCGACAAACTCATGTCCACGGCCGACAGCGCAAACAAGGCGCCGCCTAGGATGGCGAAGAAGTCGGCGATCAGCACCAAACACGGCAGCATCAGCAAAATGGCAATCATCGGCGGCGTGGCCAAATAGCGCACGGGCTCGACGCCGATCACGCGCAACGCATCGATTTCCTGTGAGACCGTCATTGAGCCTAAGCGTGCCGCAAGTGCAGAGGCAGAACGGCCGGCAACGATAATGCCGGTGATCAGCGGGCCAAATTCGCGCGTAACACCAATGCCAAGCCCCACCACAATCGCGCTCTCGGCGCCAAAACGCTCCAACTGCGCGATGCCATTGATGGCGAGACTGAGCCCGATAGTGACCGCCAGCAAGGCCACGATCGGCACGGCATCGACGCCAATCTGGCGGATCTGTTCGAATACGGCTTTGACTCGTAACGGCTGTCCAACGCGCCAGCCGAATAGACCGTAATAGAGGGTCTCGACCATCAGCGCGCCGAAATAACCGATCTCTTCAATGAATTGGACAATCGCGCGACCGAAGGCTGAGACGCCGGTGTAGAACGCCGATCGCGGTGCGCCAGATTCCGTACTCACAGGTCAAAGTCTCCGACGTGACGGGCCGTAGCAATCATGCGCGCGCTGCATCCTCAAGATTCGCGTGGATAGGGAACACGCGATCCAGCCGCGCCAACTCCAGTACCGCGTGCACGGGCTTACTCACCGCCACCAGGCTGAAGTGTTGTCCCTTGCCACGCGCATTCTGAAAACCCTCCACCAGCGCAGCTATCCCAGAGGAATCGATATACGAGACCTGCGACAAATCCACGACTACCGCACGCGTGGTCGCAAGCGCATCGAGGATTTGTTTGCGCAGGCGCTGCGACCATGACAAATCGACCTCGCCACGCACGCTGACCACTAGAAAGCCTTGCTTGTCTTCGACTGAACAATCGTTTGCGGCAGTCACGGCGTAGTCCTTCGATTCATTCAAAAGTGAGTTAGGGCAGATGTTTGCACATCGTCAGAAGATTACCGACACCGTCATGCGGTTCACTGAATGACCAACGATCCATGACGCTATCGATGAGATTGATGCCGAGCCCGCCGGGCCGGCACTCGGACAAATCACGCGGGCGTATCCGTGTGAAATCTACCGTTTCGGCGAAATCACGCAATTCAAAGCGCAGGTAGGAATCATCCAGCCAGAAAGACAGCTCCACTCGTCCCTCGACGCTACCCTGATAGGCGTGACGAATGACATTGGCGACCGCCTCATCGACCGCGAGAACCATGCAGTGGCAGGCGCGCTCGTCGAAGCCCACGAGTTTGACCACATCAGCTACTGCTCGGCGCACCAAGCGCAGATTGTCCGGGTCACTGTAGCCGGCAATCCCGCCCAGATAACGCGCGGGCGATTGATCGTCTGAGATCAGCATCAAAGTGGTGTCATCGGCGAGCGACATCTTGCGCAACTGACCGATGATAGAGCGCACGCGAGCGCGCGGGCTCAAAGCGGCCACGCGCTCAATCAAGGCACGCACGCCCTCAATGCCGATTGGCACACGATCCGGGCCGCGCACATCGGTCACGCCATCGGAAAAGGCATACAAGCTGCCGCCGGCGAGCGCCACGCGCTGACTCGGGAATTCGCAAACATCAAGAATTCCGAGCGGCGGCCCTTCGGCGCGCAACTCAAGGACGCTGCCATCGATGCGCCGCAATAGCAGCGGCGGAAATCCGCCGTTGGCGAATTCAATCACACTGGTCGTGGGGTCGTAATAGCCGGCGACCACGCACACGAACATGCCTCGCGTAACGGTTTCGCAAAGCTCAATATTGACGCGGCGCAGCCATTCCTCGGGCGGCATCGCATCCTTGCCGGCCCAGCGCAAACAACTTGATGCGCGGACCATCAACAAGGCGGCGTCCATGCCTTTGCCTGAGACATCGCCCAAACAAAAGCCGATACGGCCATCGGCGAGCACGAAATAGTCATAGAAATCACCGGAAATCTCGCGCGCCGGCAAGTTCACCGCAACGATCGGGAAATCTTTGCGCCGCGCCGGCAGCAAGGTTTTTTGCATCTGCCGCGCCAACTGGAACTCGCGCTTGATGCGGTTTTGCTCGACCAGTTCGCGCGTCAGCCGCGCATTGTTGAGCGCCAGTGCGGTGGGCACCGCGAGCAAGCGCAACACGTCGGCATCGTGACTGTCAAACAAAGCGCCATCGCGCTTGTTCAGCACTTGCAGCGCGCCGATCGGGCCATCGGCGGTGTCCAGCGGCGCCGACAGGATCGAGCGCGTGTGGAAACCTTTTTGATCACCAAGGTAGTCTGGATCGGTCGCGGTATCGCGCACCAATTGCACGCGATTCTCGGCGATAGCGCGGCCCACAATGCCCTTACCACGCTCAACACGCATTCCGACTACGTCGACCGGGCCGGCACTGGCTCGGCAAATACTGCTGCCGTCGGCCGGATCGACCAGAAACACGGCGGCGGCCTCGGCATTCATGTGCTCGGCGATCTGTGACACGGCGCGGCGCAAGGTCTCGCCCACATCCAAAGATGCCGCGAAGGCATGGCTGAAATCGGCGAGGATGCCTATTTCCTCGGGACCGATACGCACAAGTCCGCCGGAAACGCGCGGGGTGGCGTTCGCGCTCATGGCTTCAACTCGCGGGCGGCGGCGTGGTAGCTGTGACGCCTCGGCGGCGCAATCGATGCCAGCCCCAGATCACCGGGCCGCTGCTGACATAGATCAGGCCCAGTAACAGCAGTACCGACGGCGGGTGCGCGGCGACCGGAATGATCGCCAGCACCAAGCCAAAGATCCAAAAGAACCGCACCTTCTCCGGCCACACCTTAAAGCTAAAAAACGGGATACGTGAAACCATCAGTAGCGCCAGACAAAAAGTCAGCCCCAGCGCCACCCAGCGTATCGGTCCGCCCACCAGTCCGAAGCTTTCCATTGCCCAAATGAAAGCGACCAAGGTGCCCGCGGCCGCGGGGCTAGCCAATCCGGTGAAGAAGCGCTTATCGCTGCTGCCGACCTGGGTGTTGAAACGCGCCAAACGCAAGGCCGCGCACGCTGTGTAGAGAAAGGCGATCAGCCAGCCAAGCTTGCCGGTGAAGTTGCCATATTCGCGCAAACCTGAGAGCGCCCACATGTAGACGACCAGCGCTGGCGCCAATCCGAAGCTGATCAGATCCGACAAACTGTCGTACTGAACACCGAACTCGCTCTGCGTGTTGGTCATGCGCGCGACGCGCCCGTCTAGGCCGTCGAACAAGCCGGCCACGAACACGGCAATCACAGCCGCAACGAATTGCTCATTGATGCCGGCCACGATTGCATAGAAACCAGAAAACAGGGCTCCCGTCGTCAGTAGATTGGGCAGCAGATAGATCCCGGGCGGACGCCGTCGGGTCGGGACTTCAGACTCGCTCATCATTCACCGGCATGTCATTTGGTCTCGCATTGTATAGCCCCCATTACACGAGCTTGTCGTAAGCTTATGCACCATCGGATTCACATCATTCTTGGAGGTCTCCATGCGGTCCATTTCCCGAATTGCTTTGGTACTGTCGGTTTTCGCTGCCGGTTCACTGATCGCCGCAGAACCCAAAGTCTACAAATGGACCGATGACGACGGCACGATACATTTTTCGGCTGAACCGCCTGCGGCCGCGGCCGCCGAGGAAGTGAAATTGGACAAGCCGCCGACCGTGGTGCCGCCGGAAGCCACCACGATTGCGCAAACACAGGCGCCGGCCACGGCTGAGGAAAATGCCAAGCGTTGCGAGCAGCACCGTGCGAATTTGAAGTTGTTAGAAAATCCAGCCACGCCCTTGTCTATCGACGACAATGGCACCATGCGCGAATTGACGGCAAAGGAGCGCATTGAACAAGTCGAGGCTGCGCGGCGAGCGCTAGGTCAATGCGAAGCCGCTGCACCCGCTGCGACGACGACACCCGCAACGGCTCCGGCACCTGCAGCAAAGTAGCGGTGATGGCTGCGCCGGCGAGATCCAGGAGCACGCATGACTGATCAATTCACTCGGCGCCAGCGTCAGGCCGGCAAATCGATCGCTGGCTTGATCGTGTTCTTGATGGTTCTCGCGGTGATCATAGTGGCGATATGGCGGTTCGCGCCGGATCTGATTCCCGAGAGTGTCCGCGCGCAACTGCCGCGCTCACCCTTGGATCTGTCAGAGGCCGGCGTCGGCGGCGGCGCGGACTTATCAGCCGCGCAACGAGACGCGTCAGTGGCATCTACACCAGGTCTGAATCCGCCGCTGTACAAATGGCAGGATGCATCCGGGGTGTGGAATATCACTGACAAACCGCCAGCCGGGCGCCCGTATGAAAAGGTAGTGGTCAATCCCGACACCAACATCATGCCGGCCGAACCAGCATTCCCTGCCGAACCACCCATTCAGCAATGAACCGCCAAGCGGCTGCGCCACCGCGCGGCCGCTGGCGCATCTGCTACTGGTCAGATCAGCACTAGCGTCTGCGCTTCGCGCGTCGGCGCCGCGGGCGGCAGCGGCGGCAATGGTGCGACTGGACGAGCGACCGGTGTCGGCGCGGTCATCGGCGTCGGCGGCATTTGCGGCATGAACATGGCACGCGGCGCGAGTTTGGCCGATGGACTGCCCGGTGGAAGTGGTGGCGCGGGTGGCGCGGGTGGAGCGGGTGGCGCGGGTGGGGCCAAGAAGGCACGCGATTTTTCCGGCACTGTGATCTTGACCAGTTGCGGGATGCGGTCGCGTTGCAATTTCACCTCGACCATGGTGTTTGGCTCGAAGTTGCCGAGTTCGCGCAAGGTGTCGCGCGGGTCATTCACGGCTTTGCCGTCGACTTCTAAAATCACATCACCTGCCTGCAGACCGCGATAGTCGTGGCTGTCCACTTCCAGCACCAACGCGCCGGTGTCGATGCCGAAGTAGTGACCAAGCCCTTTATTCATGGAGGTAAGGCGCAAGCCCGACATCGAGGCCAAGGTCATGATGTTGATCTTTGGTCCGGCGCTGCCCATGGCGCGCGTGACGATACGTTCCACGCGCTCTTCGATGTCAGCGCCCATTGGCGCAAGTTGTTCGGCATCGTCCGAGTGAATAGTGAAAACTCGACGGTCGCCGAAGTTAGCCACGCTACCTTGCGCTTGGGTGACAACTTGGCTGCTGAGCGTTTGACCGTCGCGCTTGTAGGTTAGCGCCACCTTGTCACCCACTTTTAGCGATTTCAGTGCCTCGCGCAGCGCGAGCACTGGGTTGTCTCCCGCGACCGAGGTGCCGTGCACCGACACGATCGTATCTCCCGCCCGCAATCCGGCCTTCTCGGCCGGACCGCCCGGCGAGACGCCGTCGATGCGAACGCCGTCTTGTCGACTTTCGCCCAGGATCAAACCGATGATTGCGCGGTCGGGATTGCCCAGCGTACTGAAAATGCGCATCGACATCTCGTTACCCGCCATTCCGCCTGATAATTCGGCGACACGCTGACTAGCTTCGGCAAGCGCTCGATGGGCCTCGCGCAGTTCTTGCGCCTTTAGCTCTTTTTCGGCCGGCGATTGCGGCGTCTGCGCCAGCAGTGTGCCGGAGAGACTTAGGGCGATCGCCATGGCGAGCACCTGATATTGGATTTTCATCATGAATCCTCTGCGAGTTCGGGTCAGTTTTTTCTGCGTTACCGACGGCGATCACTCGTCGGCTCGGTTAGTCCAGACGCGCCTGGAGAAACACGCTACCGGTATCAATTTGGGTGGCGACTTTGAGTTCTTCGAGCAGGCGCACGCGCGCGCGCCACAGGTCTTCGCCCGGCGCATCGGTCGCTGCGAATTGCGCATCAACGACGGTCAAATCGCTCTCCACCGCGCTTTCCAATGCATAGCGCATCTCGTCAACATCGGGCGTATGTGCGCGCAGGCCGCGAATTTCGCTTTCCAGATCCTGCGAGCGTTGGACAAGCGCACTGATGTCGGCCGTTGATTTGGCCGGCGCTGGCGTGGGCGGAGAACTTGTGCGCAGCACATTCAGCAACAGCGCCAGACCGACGACGCCTGCCGCCAGTGAAAACCAGCGCGGATTGAGCGCACCGCGCGTGGGCTTACGCGCAGCAAGCTGCATGCGCGCGCGCAAATCTGCCCAGCCACCGATTGGCGGCGATTCCAGCGGCAGCGCGCTCAGCCGCTGGCTCAGTAGGACGTCGTCCGGGGATTCCATGATCCATTCTCCTCATTCAGCAGGGCGCGCAATTTATTCGCCGCGCGCGCCACTTGGGATTTCGAAAAACTCACCGTGCGATCAAAGGACCGCGCGATTTCCTCGTGCGTATAGCCCTCGACGTAGTACAGCCAAACCACAGCGCGCGAGATCGCTGGCAGTGAGTCCAACGCGCGCTTCAAGTCGTGGCTTGAGGCGCTGGCCAGAGGATCTGGCGAGTTCTCGATCAAACTATCGATTGCAGCCATATCCAGATCTTCCATCGGCCGCCGGCCGCGCAAACGCATCAGCGCTGCGTTGACGACGATGCTGCGCAGCCAACCCCAAAACGGCGCCTCATCGCGAAACTGCGCCACTTGCTCGAAGACCTTCAGAAAGCTGTCTTGCGAGAGATCGTAAGCCTCGGTCGGATTCCCGAGCAGTCGTAGCGCCAGCGTGTAAACCGGGCGATCGAAAAGCCGATAGATCTGCTCGAAGGCCTCCAAGTCGCGCCGTTTCAGCCGCGCGACCAGCAAATCCGACACCTCAATCGCGAAACTCGATCGCGGCGGTGTCGACGTTGCGGGCGCTTCTGGCCATGCGGAGGTGATAGCGAGGTCCATTCCGTTGATCTTTTCGGACAGCAATCAAAGCGTGTGTGCCGTGAGAGATGCAGCCGGCTGGGAAATGGTCGCAGGGCCTTCGAAAACAAATCTTAGGCTCGACATTTCCGCCAAGGCGCAAATCCAGTTCTCTTGGTGCGCTTGGCGCAGCCCCGGAGACAGTCAAAAGGCAAAAAACGACTAGCGAATTCCCGGTTTGGCCACGAGAGCAGCCCTCTTCCCCCAACCCTTCCCCAAAAAAACGAGGGAGAGGGGAGCGAAGTGCGGAGAGGTTTTGCAATTCAGTGTCATCTGGATGCCGGTCGAGGAACGCTGACTCAGCGCCGCCGCTTGGCTTTGAGCAAACTCGGCAGTTCGTAGTCGACGATCACCGGGGCGTGATCCGAGAAGCGATCCTCGCGGTGCACGCGCGCTTGCACGTGAGCGCCGTCTAGATTGGGCGTGGCGAGTTGATAGTCGATGCGCCAACCCACGTCGTTGGCATAGGCGTTGGCGCGATTACTCCACCAAGTGTATTCGGTGGCTTCGGGCCGGATGCGGCGATGCGTATCCAGCCAGCCTTCCTCATGCAGCAGTCGCTGCATCCATTCGCGCTCTTCGGGCAAGAAGCCGGAATTTTTCTGGTTGCTGCGCCAATTCTTGATGTCCAGATTGGTGTGCGCGATGTTGTAGTCACCGCACACAATGTAGCGACGGCCATCGTTCTTCATCGCGCGCATCTTGACCTCCAGCCATTCCATCGCGCGGAATTTGAAGGCTTGGCGGATCTCGCTCGATGAGCCTGACGGCAAGTACAGCGAGATGATGGAGAGATCGCCATAGTCCGCTTGTAGCCAGCGACCTTCGCGATCGAACTCGGCATTGCCGATGCCATGGATGACGCGATCAGGTGCTTGCGGCAGATATAGCGCAACGCCGCTATAGCCTTTGGCCTCGGCGTCGTGAAAATGTGATTGGTAGCCTTTGATGGAGAAATCGCTCTTGGCACGTTCGCTTTCTGGGCAACGCGTCTCCTGCAGCGCGATCACATCGGCCTTTTGCTGCGCCAGCCACTGCAGCGCGCCCTTGCGCTCGCCCGAACGCAAGCCATTGATGTTGAGAGTGAGTACGCGCAAAGTCATAGGTAACAGCCACGCTCGGGAATGGATTGTCGAAGGCTAGCAGCGCAGTGCGAAAATGCGGCGCTGCGCCGTCGATCTACGCTGGCGGCTTTGACAAACCGGCCGTGCCCATCGAATCATCGACCAATCCGCGGCGCAGCATGAACCAGAACACGCAGATACCGGGCAATGCCAGCAGGGTTGTCAGTAGATAAAAGTCAACATAGCCCATGCGCTCGATGAGCCCGCCGGCCATGGTGCCGGAGGCAAAGCGGCCGAGTACGCTCGCAGCGGCAGAGATCAGTGCGTACTGCGAAGCGGTGAAACGCAAATCGCAAAGCGCAGAGAAATACGCAACCACGGTCACGCCACCGAGACCGCTGGCGAAATTTTCAAATCCGATGGCTGCGGCCATGCCGCCATTGCTGTGCCCCGCAGCAGCAAGCGCCGCGAAGCTCACGTTGGAAACGGCCATCAGAATCAAGCTGACCATGACCGAGCGCTTCATGCCGAACCGCTCATAGACCACACCGCCAACAAAAATACCTATCAGAAAAGCCCAGAAACCTATTCCGACATCGTAGAAGGCAATCTCATCGTTGCTGAATCCTAAGTCGTCAAACAACAATCGAAAGGTGAGATTCGCCAGCGTGTCGCCGATCTTGTGCAGCAAAATAAAAAGCAGGACCAGCCAAGCGCCGCGGCGGCGAAAAAATTCCAGCAGCGGATCGATCACAGTGCGCCAACGGCTGACGGTTGCTCGTTGAATGGCCGCTCGATAGCGCGCCGGCTCGCCCACCAACAGGCCGGCGAGCATCGCCGGCAGGGCGAAGGCCGCGCAGCAGGTATAGGCCCAGCCCCAGCCAAAGCGCGTGGCCATGACCAAGGCCAGTGCACCGGCCGCAGCCGAACCAATGCGCCACCCGTATTGCGACATACCGGCACCGACGCCGAGTTGCTGCGGCGTCAGGATTTCTATGCGATAGGCGTCGATGACAATATCGAAGGTGGCGCCCGCGATACCGACGAAGACTGCCGCCTGCGCTGTCGCCAATAGACTGGCCTTGGGGTCGATCCAGGCCAGATTAATCACGGCGACGATCACCAATAGCCCTGCAAAGATCAACCAGGACACGCGCTGACCCAATCGGCCCAATCCCGGCAGGCGTACGCCGTCGACCACCCACGCCCAAAGAAATTTCAGGTTGTAGACCAAAAACGCCAGCGTGAATGCGGTCACGCTTTTTTTGTCGATGCCGTCCTGCGCCAGCCTTGTGGTCAGGGTCGCACCGATCATCGCGTACGGAAAGCCCGATGAGATCCCCAGTAACAGCGCCGCCAATGGCGCGGGCTCAAGATAGGGCCGCAACGCGCCCGGAAGCCATCGACGCCACGAAACTTGATCGTGCGGATTCGCCAAGTCGGTCATCAGAATCTGCGCGATGAAGAAGTCCTGAGTATGCAATCTGGCTGGCGCACTCGCTCAAAGACACTCGCCGCTGCCCCATGTGAATTCCTTCATGGACAAGGCAAGCTGCTCACCGCAACATTGGCGGTGGCAACACTCAAAAGACTGTATTTGGATCGATGCCTGACTATCTGGTACGCAGCATTGACGAGAAGCTGGCCGTGCGCATTAAGGACTATGCGCGCGATCGTGGTGTGACGCTCAATGAAGGCGTACTCGAATTGATCACGGCGGGCCTGGATTCTCGGGGTGCGCATGCGGCCATGGCCGGCGCCTCACCCAACGGGGGCAGCGTACACACCATTGGCGGCATGTGGAGTTCGGACGAGGCAACCGCCTTTGCTGAGGCGATTCGCGCGATCGAACGTCTGCCGCGTTAATCGCTCTCCGTCACACGCATTGCACTCGGCGTTGCCTATCGCTGCGATAGCTTTTATGCGTTGGAGATTGCGATGAGAAAGGATCAGTCTTTTGGGAGTCGGACGCGGGAACTTTTTTCCTATTAGCAGTCTCATAGGGAGAGTGCTAAAATGCGTCCATCGCGACTCGGCTGCTTTGAGTCGCTCAACAGATCAAGGAGTTCCAGATGAGCACCCACGCTTTGGTAGCGAATAATCTGCCGATCCTGGGGACCGTTGGCAGTCTCGATTCATACATCGGCACCGTCCACCGCATCCCGGTATTGCTGGTGGAAGAAGAACAAGATCTGGCACGGCGTTTCCGTGACGATGGCGATCTAGAAGCCGCCCGCCAGTTGGTGATGTCGCACTTGCGCTTCGTCGTACATGTCGCGCGTGGCTATGCCGGCTACGGATTAGGCATCTCCGATTTGATCCAGGAAGGCAATATTGGCCTGATGAAGGCGGTCAAACGTTTTGACCCCAATGTGGGCGTGCGCCTGGTGTCTTTCGCGGTGCATTGGATTCGCGCGGAAATCCATGAGTTCATTTTGCGTAACTGGCGCATTGTCAAAGTCGCCACCACCAAGGCACAACGCAAGCTGTTCTTCAATCTGCGCCGCGCCAAGCGTCGCTTGGGCTGGATGAACGCTGCAGAAGTCCAAGTCGTCGCCAAGGATCTGGGCGTCGATCCGAAGATTGTGGTCGAGATGGAAGCGCGCCTGCAAGGTCAAGACGTCGCCTTTGACGCGCCGGCCGATGACGACAGTGAAACGCGGCCGGCGCCCATTGCCTTTTTGGTCGATCAAGCCAGCAATCCGTTTGAAACGCTGGAGAACGCAGACGCAGGTGAGCGTCAGCTAGAAACCTTGAGCGACGGCTTAGCGCAATTGGATAAGCGCAGCCGCGACATCGTCGCGCGCCGCTGGCTGGCCGAACCGAAAGCCACTTTGCAAGAATTGGCCGATGAGTACGGCGTGTCCGCCGAGCGCATTCGGCAGATCGAAGCAACGGCGTTCAAAAAGATGCGCACGCTGTTCACCGACTAATCGTCGACCGCCTCGAAACATACTAAGCGCCCGGCCAGCCCGGGCGCTCTTGTTTTTGGCGAGCGTGCATCCATGTTTGCCGCCTCGCGAGAGCGTGCGATAATCGTCGGCTCTTTTGCGCCAAGCGCGTGCGACCGCCTGTTCCCGCCAATCACGGCCGGGCGGACTGAGATAATCCATTCCCTTTCCTCAAGGATTCACCATGGCCAACGAAGACAATAGCCCTCTCACCAACGGTAACGGTGCCGGCGCCGAAGCGGGCCCGCAGCTCACCGTCCAGAAGATCTATGTGAAGGATTCCTCCTTCGAAGCGCCGAGCGCGCCACATATCTTCCAGGAGCAGGGTCAGTCGCGGGTCGAGCTAAATCTTGGCCAAAAAGCGCAGCAGCTCGCGCCGAATGTGTACGAAATTGTGCTCACCATCACCGTGACCTGCAAGATCGGCGAGAAGACCGCCTATCTGGCCGAAGTCCAGCAGGCGGCCATTTTCGGGCTGCAGGGCTTTGACGCCACCCAGCTTGATATGGTCATCGGCACCTATTGCCCACACGTAGTCTTCCCGTACGCACGCCACGCGATCTCAAATATGGTCGAGCAAGGCGGCTTTCCCGCATTCGTGCTACAGCCGATCAACTTCGAGCAGATCTACGCGGATCAGCGTAAGCGTCAAGACCAGGCCGCTTAAGGTTTAAGCCAATGGGCGCCGCCATGCGCATCGCGGTCCTTGGGGCTGGATCCTGGGGTACCGCCTTGGCGGCGCTTCTGGCGCGTAATGGTCAGCAAGTGTGTTTATGGGGCCGCCGCGGCGACGCCCTAGTCCAGCACGATGCCCATGTCGAGAATCCCCGCTATCTGCCGGGGATCGCGCTGCCGTCGTCGCTAAGCTTTACCGATGACTTGCAGGCTGCCATGGGCGACTGCGAGTTGGTCCTCGTGGTCGTGCCAAGCCACGCCTTCGCCGAGACCTTGGAACATTTGCGTGATCTCAAGGTCGCCGTACCCGGCCTTGCCTGGGCGACCAAGGGTTTTGAGCCTGGCTCGGGCGATTTTCTGCATGAAGTGGCTGATCGTATCCTCGGCCACGCGATTCCGAAGGCGGTGGTCACCGGGCCCAGTTTTGCCAAGGAAGTCGCACTCGGATTGCCAAGTGCCGTGACTGTGCACTCAGACGATCCCGAGTTCGCGCAGAAGATGGCTAAGGCGCTGCACGGTTCGGCATTTCGCGCCTACACCGGGAACGATATCCGCGGCGCTGAACTTGGCGGCGCGATGAAGAATGTGCTCGCGGTTGCCACCGGTATCTGCGATGGCATGGAACTCGGATTGAATGCGCGCGCGGGCTTGATCACGCGTGGACTCAACGAAATGCTTAGGCTCAATACTTGCCTTGGCGGACATGCTGAAACCATTATCGGTTTGGCCGGGCTCGGTGATTTGGTGCTGACTTGCACCGGGGATCTCTCGCGTAATCGCCGCCTCGGGCTGGCGCTCGGTCGTGGTGTCAGCTTGGCGGATGCCGTTGCACAGATCGGACAGGTGGTCGAAAGCATCCAAACCGCCGACGAAGTCATGCGATTGGCCACGCGCTGCGGGCTGGATTTGCCCATTTCCTCGCGCGTGCACGCCGTGTTGCACGGTGAAACGACGCCCACAGATGGCTTGAAGGCCTTGCTGGCGCGTGATCAAAAAGCCGAATACGCGGCCGGGCTCGATCTTTCCTAAGCCGCTGCGCGCCGATGGCAATCGCCTTTGGACGAGTCTAATTTCCGCGCTCGACCACGTATCGCGCCAACGCGCGCAAATCATCTGCATCGGCGTCGAAGCTATCCAAAGCCGCAATGGCCGCGCGCGAATGCATGAGCGCCAACTCGCGCGCCGCCTCGATGCCGATCAGCGCCGGATAGGTGGGTTTGCCGCGCGCGACATCCGACCCTTGAGTCTTGCCAATGACAGCCGTATCGCCAAGCACATCGAGCAAATCGTCATGAATCTGGAAGGCCAAACCGATTTCGCCGCCAAAGCGATCGAGCGCGGTAAAGCGCTGGTCCTTTGTGCAACCCGAGGCCAACGCCCCTAGTAAGACCGAGGCGCGAATCAAAGCGCCGGTCTTGTAGCGATGCATGCGTTCAAGTTCAGCGAGTGTCAGTTGCCGCCCAACGGCATCCAGATCAATCGCCTGACCGCCGGCCATACCCAGTGAGCCGCAAGCTTCTGAAAGCAAACGCAACATGGCCAATTGCGCTGACGCCGGCCATATAGACTCACGCGCAAGCAACTCGAAGGCGAGCGCCTGCAGCGCGTCGCCAGCAAGGATTGCCAGCGCCTCGCCGTAGACCTTATGGCAAGTCGCTTTGCCACGCCGCAAATCATCGTCGTCCATGGCTGGCAAGTCGTCGTGAATCAACGAATAAGCATGAATGATCTCGACCGCCGCCGCGGGCGCATCCAAAGCTTCAAGCGGCGCGCCAAGGGCCGCGCCAACCGCATAAACTAGCGTCGGGCGTAAGCGCTTGCCTCCCCCAAGCACGCTGTAGCGCATGGCATGATGTAGACGTTCGGGCAGGTGCGAGGATTGCGGCAAGGCTCGATCAAGCACGTTTTCCGCGCGCGCAGCGCAGCGCTCCAGCAAAGGCTCAGCCGCCAGGGACATCGTCGACACTCAGGGTGTTTCAGGATTGAACGAGATGCGTCCGGCGGGATCAGAGCCCTTCAGCAGCAGATCCACGCGCAATTCGGCTTCGGTGAGCGCCTTCTGGCAACTTTGATACAACTGCATGCCGCGCTCGAAGGCCACCACCGAGTCTTCGAGGGTCAAATCCCCACGCTCCATACGCGACACCAGCGTTTCGAGCGCATCAAGGGAGGTCTCGAAGTCGGCAATATTGCCGGTCGGGGATTCTGGATTTTCTTTGATAAGCGCCATGGCGGAGCAAGTTATCGCAGGAACGGTCTTCGGGCAAGGATTTGCTTAAGGAGACGGCAGTTTATTGCAGAGTGCGTCAGCGTGACTGCGCTTTTGCGACGTATTTCAGCACTTCACGGAAGTAACGCTCGGGCAAGAAGCGTTTGAGCCTCCAGCGCAGGCGCGTGTCGGGATGCGGCAGCAGCAGGAAGCGGCCACGCTCGCTTTCATCGATCGTGAAACGCGCCACGAACGCGGCGTCGATGGGGCTCTGATCCATCAATTTGGCCGCCACATGTTTGATCTGCTCACCCTCCGGCCCCGAGCAGGACTGCAGCAAATTAGTTTTGAAGAAGCTTGGACAGAGCACGCTTACATGTATTCCGCTGGGCTGCAACTCCGCACGTAAACCTTCGGACAACGCGACCACAGCCGCCTTGGCGACGCCGTAGGCGCCCAGGCCCGGCGCGCCCGCGAGACCTGCGAACGAGGCAATATTGAGCACGCGCCCATGTCCCTGCGCCTGCATCAGCGGTACGAACTCGCGCACGCCGCGGACCACGCCCATCAGATTGATATTCAGCGTGCGCTGCCATTCGGCCATGCTCACCGTGGCAATCTGACCGCCCGAGGCGATGCCTGCATTGTTGACCAGCACGTCAACGCCTTCCCAGGCGCCAATCACTTGCGCGCGCAACGCCGTCATCGCCGAATCGGATCCGACATCCGCGACAAGAGCGATATGGCCGCCGCCGACCAGCAGTCGGCGCGTCTCTTCGGCGCGATCGGCGTACAAATCGACGACAGCGACACGATCACCGCGCTGCGCATAAATCATCGCCATTTCTCGGCCCAGGCCACTGCCGGCACCTGTGATCACAATCCGCCTGCTGGCCATGGAAGTATCCATGTGAAGGAGCGTGGCAGGATGCTCCCGGCGCTCACAGAGAACAAGGCGCTCGCAGAATCCGAACAGCCGGCAGCATTTGATCGTCAATTGGCGCGTGTCGCTGCAAGGCGCGCGCACGATCGAATCCGAACGATTGCCGCTTGCACGATCTTGCCGTGGGTTGGAGTCTTGCGGAACCTTTCCAGTTGAGCGCCGCCATGTCCAATGCTTTGTTTGATCTCACCGGCAAAACGGCTTTGGTCACAGGCGCCACGCGCGGCATCGGCGAATCCATCGCACGCCTATTGGCCGTTCACGGCGCCCGAGTGATCGTCTCTAGCCGCAAACAGGATGCCTGTGACGCGGTCGCTGCTGATATTCGTGCAGGTGGCGGCCTGGCCGTCGCGGTCGCCGCGCACATCGGTGAGCCGGCGGCGATGGACGCGCTGTTCGCGCATCTGGATGCGCAAGGGTTGACGCCTGATTTACTGGTCAACAATGCGGCCGCGAATCCCTATTTCGGCCCAATGCTCGATATGAGCCTGGACGCATATTCAAAGACTGCCGACGTCAATATTCGCGGCTATTGGTATATGACGCAGCAAGCGGCCAAGCGCATGAAAAACGGCGGATCCATCGTCAATATCGCCAGCGTCAATGCGCGGCGACCTGCCTACGGTCAAGGCGTCTATTCCTTCAGCAAGGCTGCGATCGTCTCGATGACGCAAGCCTGGGCGAAGGAACTGGCGCAGCACAAGATTCGCGTCAATGCGGTGCTGCCGGGCCTAACGGACACCAAGTTCGCGAGCGCGATCACACAGAATCCCAGCATTCTGAAGATGATCATGCCGTTGATTCCGCAGGGCCGCATGGCTGCCCCCGACGAAATCGCGCCCGCTGTGTTGTTTCTGCTCAGCGATGCCGCCAGCTATGTCACCGGCACTGAGATTTGCGTCGATGGCGGTTATCTGGCCTGAGATTTAGTCGTGGGCTCGGTCGGCCGGCGCGCGACGCCGGCCGGCCGAGCTTATGCCGTACTCGCTTCTGCCGTGGCCTCGTCGCCAATCTCCATCCAGAACGCACGCGCGCCTTCTATCGAGATTGCACATGGCTCTGCCAGCGCGCACCACGCCAGCGTATCGGGCGGCACCACGAGTCTGGTGTCTGCCGTGCGCATTATCGATGGGCCGTCTGCGGCATAAAGCGCGACAACGCCGCGACGGGCAATGCGTCGATCGGCCATTCCGCAAAGTCTAGTCATACGCGCGCTTCGGCCGTTGACCATCAAATTGAGATCACGTACCGGTCCGTCGATCAGCGTGCAATGCACCGCGTCGGTGCCCGAAAAAATCAAGGGTTCGCTGCCCTGCGCCAATTCGACCGTGCGATCCACAAACTGCAAACGCAGCCCCGCGCCATGAAGAATCGTCAGCGAGCGCTGCACACCATCGAAGCGCGAAAACGGCCCGTCGCTTCTAACCTCCGCGACCGAAATCCGCCATTGCCACGATTGCGCATGCGGCCAAGCGAGCAACTCGCGCGTCAACCCGCCGCCATTGCACCACGGCACGGCGACGCAGTCGCTCAAGGAAATGAATTGCCAGCCCACTGCGATCATGGTCCTTTGGGATTCGGCATTCGATAGAAATGCGGTCTGATGTCGATCGCGTCGCCTATCGGACACCGGAACACAAAAAAGGGCGAGGAATTCCCCGCCCTTTCAACCCAACTCAGATGAAGAAAATCAGTTCTGGAAGGGCGTGTTCTCAGAGAAATACTCGTGGCTGTCGGCATTCGCGACGGCTTTGTTCGGATTTGTGCGGGCCAGATTCTTGGCGCCGCTTTGGCCATAGACGTGATCTTGCGTGCCGCCGTTAACGGTGAAATGGCTCAACTCGTGCACGATGGTGCCGCCCTTGGAATCGGTGCCGGCAGTCGGCGCGGACCAGAAGGCATTGCACAGGTGCACGATGTACGGCTGGTTCGGGTACACATAGGCGAAAGCGCTCGCAGCCGACGGCATGCAATAGCAGTCATAGGTGACGGTGCTGTTGTTGAGTGCGGCGCTGATTTTGGAGTAGTGGCTCTTGACGGTGCTGTAGCGGCTTGCCGTGTAGCTGCCAAACCATGTGGTGTAGCGCGCGCCCGTGGAGCCGGCGTTGACGTAATTGACCGAATTGGTCGCATAGCTCCTGGCCTGCGTGTGCGCGGAACCGAGCGAGCTTTGACGTGAGGCTGAGCAATTCGCGTAGGCGGCTGCCTTGGTGAAGGTCAGCGGGCCGTCTACGGCGCCCAATTGCTGGTAGTACGCGGGCGAGCGGCCAACTGAATACATGGTCACCTGATCGGCGTCGAGTTGGGCACCGCCAAGATCACTCACCTCGCCCTTCAACGCATCTTCGGCAACGACATAGGACAGTTGGCCCTCAAATCCGATGTGGTACTCGCCGGCTTTGACCATTTCGTAGGATGCCGCGAGATTAACCTCGGCGCTCAGAGTCTGGCCAGGTGCGATCTTGACGAAATCGTTGGCTTCCGGGTGTCCCCAATGAACGATTTTGTCCATATACCGCACCGGTTGGCCATTGAAGCTGACATCGAAGACCGCACGCGAGAGGCCATCCAGCGGCGTTTCCCAACGCAGCACATAGACGTTCTCGGTGGATTGATTGGTGATCTGCCACAACACGCTCTCGCCCGGCGCGGCCTTATTCGACGCTGCCGACAACTGCACGCTCAACGGATTGCCCGCAGCGAGCACGGCCGAGCCGAACGCCAGCAAAACGCTGCCCAATACCCCAGAAAGACTGAGCTTCATTGATTGATTCCCCGAAAGATGAGTGCGCCGTCCGGACGGACGGGCATGACCACGCGGACATCCCCATGTCCTATTGCGTGGCCGCTCCATTTTCAGCGAAGGTTAATAAAAGTCAAGGTGAAGGATTGTACTGCGGCAATGCAGCACGGCATGAACCCCCCGCTCAACGTCGGCCCTGCTGATCCCGACGTTTACCAATGCCCGCGCAAGTCGGCGAGCGGTGCCTGTGCGTAGTCGGTATCCATCGTCTTGCGGTCCCACACGGCCAATTCGCCGTCGACCTGCGCCAGTGCGTCGATATCAATCGGACAAATGCGTGCATCGAGTGCGGGCCGGATGCGACCCAGCGACTCTTCAATCGCGCGTAGGTGCAGTTTCATCGGCTCGCGCGCGAGCGAGGACATGACTAGTACGGCTTGGTTCCAATAGGGCTCGGCGTCAGCCAGATTTGCTGGTGGGCTTTGGTGCCGTGCCGACACCGCGATCACCGGGAACTGCAGACTGATCGCGGCGACGGCGGCCGTCAAATTGGCCTGCGCGTCGGCATTGCTGCCAAGCAACAGAATCACACGCGGAGCAGCTTTGTCGCTCATCATGATCAATCGTTGAGACGATCTTCGGCAGCTTGCGCGGCGTCGAGTTCGGCACGATCCATTTCCACGCGCACCGCGATCTCCGCGGGCAACAAGCCAGCAACACTCTTCCACGCGGTCAGCACCAAGCTGCGCACCGGAAAACGCTGCACCAGTTCGCAACCCAAATCGTAGGTGAAGCGTTCCAGCAATTCAGTCTGTCGAGTCTCACCGAAACGTCGCGCATGGGCACAGACTTGGTCGTAGTCGACCGTGTCGCTCAAGTCATCGCTGCGTGCTGCGCGACGGGCATCAAGACTCAGCTCAATGTCTACTTTTAGCGTCTGCGTCGCCAGCTTTTCTTCTTCGTAGACACCGATCACGGTGTTCACGCGTAGATTTTTGATCAGGATGGTGGTCAGGCTCATGGAGATTCCACAGGGGCGGTCAATTCGGCCAGCTCTCGCCGGGGGTTGGCGCGGATGATGGCGTCTTCGCGCTCACCTGCGACCAGCCGCAGCGCACCCGCCAGCGCGATCATCGCACCATTGTCAGTACAGAATTCAGTACGTGGAAAGTACACCTGAACGCCGCGCGCAGTGGTCGCGGCCACCAGTCGTTCGCGCAGGCGCCGGTTGGCACCCACGCCGCCAGCCACAACCAGCCGTTCGCGGGCGGTCTGATCGAGCGCGCGATCGCATTTCCAGATCAAGGTATCGACCACGGCTTCCTCAAAAGCGCGCGCAATATTCGCGTCCTGCTCGCGGCCCTCGCCTTGCGCTTGCACCTTGAGCAGAACCTGCGTTTTCAAACCGCTAAAGCTGAAATCGAGCGTGGGCCTGTCCGTCATTGGTCGCGCAAAGCGCATCCGCGTGGGGTCGCCCGTTTCGGCCAGTCGTGCCAGCGCCGGGCCGCCGGGGTAACCTAAGCCAAGCAATTTCGCAGTCTTATCGAAAGCTTCGCCCGCCGCATCGTCGAGGGTGTCGCCGAGCAATTGATATTGGCCGAGGCCGCGCACGTCCATCAGCAAGGTGTGGCCTCCCGACACGATCAGTGCCAGAAAAGGAAAACTCGGCGCGGGATCCTCCAATAATGGCGCAAGCAAATGCCCTTCCAGATGATGCACGCCGAGCGCCGGGATCTGCAGCGACCAAGCAAGCGTCTTGGCAAAGGTCGCGCCGGTGAGCAAGGCGCCAATCAATCCCGGACCTTCGGTGTAGGCAATGCCGTCGAGATCGCGCCGCGTCAACGCACATTGCGATAAAACGCGCTCGGTCAGCGGCAATAAGCGCTGGATGTGATCGCGCGAGGCCAGCTCCGGCACCACACCGCCGTAGGCTTGATGTAGCGGGATTTGCGTATGCAACGCGTGCCCGAGCAGGCCGCGCTCGGTGTCGTAGACCGCAATCCCGGTCTCATCGCAACTGGTTTCTATACCCAATACACGCATGCTTTGATCGTTTCACCATTTGCGGGTTATGATTGTGGGCTCGCTGGACGCAAGGCGCCAGCGGTGACATCTACGGAGTATTCATGCCCAACGTTAAAATCCGCGAAAACGAACCCTTTGAGTTTGCACTGCGTCGCTTCAAGCGCTCGTGCGAAAAGGCTGGCGTGCTGAGTGAAGTCCGCCGCCGCGAGTTCTATGAGAAGCCGACCCAGGAGCGCAAGCGCAAGCTCGCCGCCGCGGTCAAGCGTAACCTGCGTCGCGTCTCCAGAGACGTGACCAAACGGCAACGCATGTACTGATTCTCTGACCCGGGCCAACAGCGCCGGGTCTGTTCGAGTCTCTATGCCGCTGGCGGTTTCCGCCGGCGGCATTTGTCGTGCCTACACCTTGGTAATTCTTGGGCAAAAAGCGTACGAATCGGCCCCGATTTGTTAGCTCGAACCAAACCCCTCAATGACTGGAGAGCTTGAATGAGCCTCAAATCCCAACTGATGGACGACGTCAAAACCGCCATGAAAAGCGGCGAGAAAGAGCGTCTCGGAACCTTGCGTCTGATCCAGGCCGCGATCAAACAAATCGAAATCGACACCCGTTCGGAAGCGAATCCACGCCCAGAACTTGACGATGCGCAGGTACTCGTCGTGATGGAAAAGATGCTCAAACAGCGGCGCGATTCGATCCAGCAATTTGAAGCAGCGGGACGCCAGGATCTGGCTGACAAAGAGAAATCCGAAGTCGCCATCATCGATACCTACATGCCAGCGCGCTTGAGCGATGCCGAAATCGAAGATCTGATCCGCGATGCCATCACCGAATCTGGCGCGACCAGCGGTCGCGATATGGGCAAGGTCATCGCTTTGGTCAAAGGCAAGGCAGCCGGACGCGCCGATATGCAGGCTTTAAGCGCGCGCGTCAAGGCGGCATTGGGCTCGCTTTAAGTAGACGCGGGGCTTGATTTGGCAAGAGCGGGGCCGGGTTGGTACAAGACCGCGGCTCGATGGAGCGGGGCCGGGGGCTGGCGCGCTCCCGATCGGGCGGTGCGTGCGCTTGGCATTTCTAGCAGCCTGTCGGACTTAAAGGAAATCGGCTGCAAATCCGCCTGGACGATCCATATTCCGCCGCTTTCTCGGGCAATAGAAGAGCTATTACCCTTCAAAATCGACGAAATCTGGCTTCGCCCAGTCAGATTTTCGCTTCGATTCTTCAAGTCCGACAGGCTGCTAGCG
>Ga0209181_10001536_pt1 | contig 40196 bp, 32 predicted proteins | sample MAT05_FD_187208 | JGI IMG/M metagenome (GOLD analysis project Ga0209181, IMG submission 187208) | Freshwater microbial communities from Lake Fryxell liftoff mats and glacier meltwater in Antarctica - MAT-05 (SPAdes) (version 2) | ecosystem: Environmental > Aquatic > Freshwater > Ice > Liftoff... | reverse complement strand
AGCTCGGTCTCGAAAACTATATTGATGGCCTGGAGCGCGAGGCGATCACCAAAGCCCTGGAGGAATGCCGCTACAACAAGACTGCGGCTGCAAAAAAACTTGGCATCACCTTCCGTGCGCTACGCTATCGCTTGAAAAAGTTGGGTCTCGACTGACGCATCGCAATTTGTAGAATTGTTGGCCGCTAGAACTTGCTTTAAGGGAAAGCATGAACTCGACCCGCCCGACTCGTATCACTCGCTGGCGCGCGTCAGCGATCCATCTCATGGTCTCTGCTTGCCTCGCGCTGATCGCCGGCCTGATCATCTTTGGTGTGTGGTTTCCGCAGCCCTATGCCAAGGCCGCCGGTGCTGATCGGCTGATCACCTTGCTGGTTGGCATCGACTTGGTACTGGGCCCCTTGCTGACGCTGATCGTCTACAAGCACGGCAAGCGCGGCATGACTTTCGATCTGTGCTTTATCGCTGCGGTGCGGTTAGCTGCGTTAATTTACGGCGTCAACATGATTTCCGGATCACGGCCAGTCTTTGTGGTGGTCACCTCGGATATGACCTATCTAACATCTGCATCGGTCATCAGTGACGCGGATTTGGCGCTCGGCGCGGAGCCGCAGTTCCGGCGGCGCTCTCTTACTGGTCCGAAACTGGTGGCGGCACCGCCACCAACCTCGGCAAAGGACCGCGAAGAATTGCTGGACAGTGGGCTGGCCGGACGCGATATCAATGTTCAACCAAAATTTTTCCGCGAGTTCCAAACGGCGGCTAAGCCGCTCATTCTGGCCTCGCCGCCACTACAACTGCTGCGTGACGACGCAGTCGCGCAGACCCAAGTTGATGCCTTTGTCGATCAACACGGCGGCAGCATCGCACGTATGCATTTCCAACCTTTGCGTAGTAATGACCCGGAAAAAGACATCACGATCGTTTTCGATGGCGAAACTGGAAGCGTGTTGGGCGTTCTTGAAGTCGATCCGTGGCGCGTCATTGAAGTCAACAAGAAGTAAGGGTCCCCCGCGAACGATGTGACGTAGAGGGGCACCTTCAGACCCGACCGGGTCCGTGAAGATAGTTTTCACAAGCCGCTAAGGGTTCAAAGCCCCAGAAAACCACCATCGCCGAATGGCACACAACGTGCAAGACTAGCGAAGACGAGCCAGCGCATCCCATAGAGCGCAAGTTCGTTGGGTGGTTCGTCCCAACCTAGGTTAGTTCACTTCGAAGAGGTTCACCATGAACATGCAGAAAGGTTTTACCCTGATCGAGTTGATGATCGTTGTCGCGATCATTGCCATCCTGGCCGCCATTGCTATCCCGGCGTATCAGGACTACACCATCCGCGCGCAAGTCACTGAGGGCCTGAGCTTGGCCAGCGGCAGTAAGACCGCCGTTGCCGAGTACTATCAGAACCGTGGCTCATACCCGACTACTAATTCGCTCGCGGGCGTGGCTGATGCTGCTTCAATCTTCGGCAACTTCACCACCCTGACCACCATTGCCGCTGGTACCATTACAGTCACCTACGGCAACAATGCCAATGCGAAGATCCTCGCGTCGACCATCCAGTTGATCCCGACTGACCGTGGTGGCTCGACCGAGTGGGATTGCTCCTCCGCGATCCTTGATCGTTATTTGCCGACGCAGTGCCGCTAAGTTGATTGTTTGACTCGGGGGGACGCAATGTCCCCTTGAGGTTTTGCCCGCCGACCACCGGACTGATGGCTCTATGCAGCCGTTCTTCGAAGGCAAGGTCAGCCTGACGCTCGGCCCTTGAAGTAAACCCAATGCCTATGCCCTGTCGGCTCAGCCGCAGGCCGGTGATCGCCCGCGAATTGACGAAAGTCGAGACTCAGCATGGAAATGCAAAAGGGATTCACGCTGATAGAACTGATGATCGTTGTGGCGATCATTGCAGTCCTTGCCGCAATCGCCATTCCGGCCTATCAGGACTATGTCATACGCGCCCAGTTCGCCGACGGCTTGAGCATCGTTGGGGCCGCCAAAACAGCCGTTTCCGAGTACTACCAGTTGCGCGGCAATTTCCCCACGTCCAACTCCCTCGCAGGGACCGCGCCGGCCAACACGATCATCAGCAACTTCGTCACTCAGACCGCGGTTGGTGCCGGCGGCGTGATTACCGTGACCTACGGTGGCGAGGTCAATTCGATTCTAACGGGGCAAACGGCAATGCTGACGCCCTTTGACCGTGGCGGCAGTATCGAGTGGGATTGCAGCTCCGCGCTCGCCGATCGTTATCTACCAACGCAATGCCGCTAGGGCTGAGAGTCATTGGATGTAACTACACGCGCGAATCCGTGTCATCTCAAGATTGCTGCACGACATATCAGGCGCGTTCCGTTTGGATCAGTTACTCGATTCTTGCGCGATTTCGCAGTGATATCCGGCATTGCCAACCCGGAAAATTCTAGGTTGGGTGTCGGATCAACTGTTGCGGTAAACCTAGCCAAATACTCCACGTCGCTCTTTGCTACGCGTTATGGCATGCGAATTGATGGGGACGGCCGTAACACGCCCCTGTTCGGATGTTTTTAAGGCGCAGGTTCTGAAGCCGCAGCTAAAGCGATCTGCGCAACCGTTTCCAGGCGCATTCGCGCCATCGCCTGCATCGGCAGGCCTTTTCGAGTCGCAGCGCTAAGGGCCAGCACTTCCTCGGGCAGACGCGCTCTTGCGGCTCCCACCATCGCCAGTGCATAGAAATCAGCCAGCGTCACCGCTGACAAATGTGGCCCCTGCGTAACGATCTTCGCCGCGCTATCGAGCATCGCCTGACCTTGGCTAGCGTCGAATGCCAATGCAAATACTTTCAACGCGGTCACGATATCTGCCGGTGCTGTCTGATTCGGTTCGCATTGCACCCAGATTGGATTGACCCACGCGGCCTGCGCTTCGTTGAGCGAGACGCGCGACAAACTCGACCTGAAAAGGTACGTCATGATTGCGAGCGCTCGCGGCGCATCGGCCTGCGCGAAGCAACGTGAACCCCAGTCTCGCAGCAACAGGATATCGCCCACATCGACGGCCGAGAGTGTCGGATCAATGGGCGCTCCGGCCGGCGCAGTCAGTGAGCCGATAACCGCGAAAGCGTTGCGGCGTAGCGAGATCAAGGTATTTGGCGGCTGCGGATCCAAGGAAGTCAAATTTTCTTCGACCGGCGCCACGCCGAGCAAGGTCATTGCGGCGCCGGGGGCAGCGTAAATATTTGCCACGCCGTCCGCGACCTGGTTCATGAATCGGTCGCGCGGTGCGTGATGGGCTACCGTTGGGAAGTAGTCCGAATTGGGCGTGGGTCGTGTAACTTCGAGCATGGCTCGCACCATTTGCCGATTGGCGACTAAGCGTCCGCGCAAATCCCCAATCGAGCCGATACCGACACGGGTACCGAGTGCGGTCAGCTCTGAATTCGGAACAAAAATGTCGTGTAGGGGCTTGAGCGCTTCGGTGGGGCTGGCAACGATCAGCAGGTCGTAGTTGTTACTCGTGTAGATCGCATAGTCGACAAAGCGGCTATCTAAGGCCGCCAGGATCGACAGCAACGTTTGATCGGACATTTCATAGGCTTGCACCCATTGCAGCAGGATGCCGCCGGGATTCAGATGCCGCGGCACGAACTCATAGAATTCCTGGGAGAACAGCTTGGCGACACCACTAACCCACGGATTTGACGGCTCCGAGATGATCACATCGAAAGACTTGCCGCCGCCCGAGAAGTAGGCCCGCGCATCGTCGTAAACAATGCGTGATCTTGGGTCGGTATAGGCCTTGGCCACCCGCTCACCGAAACCGCGCGCCGCAGCTACAATCGCGGGCTCAATCTCAACGCTGACGATCTCTTCGGGTACTTCACTCGACGCCACCGTATGGGTGGTCAAGCCCGAGCCAAAGCCGATATTCGCGACGCGTCGCGGATCTGGGTGATGGGCCAATGCGAGTAGAGCCGCCATGATCATGGTCGGCTCATCCAAAGTTGGTGGCTTGCTTGGATCCATCATCAGTGACGCATCGGGCTTGCCATTGGTGGCAATGACTTTTGAACCAACGGATTGGCTATAGAGCGCAATCGAAGCGGTCTTGCCGTCGCGCATGAATTCGATCGTGGAGCTGGGATCGAGGCTTGCGAGTCCCGTGCGATAAACGCCCGAGGCGAGTTTGCGCGGATCGAACTGCGAGGCCGACATCACCACCGCAATAGTGATACCGCCCAGCAGCAAAGCTGCGAGGTAGCGACGTGGACGGAATTCCTCACTAAAACCGCGAAGCACGATCAAACCCAGCAGGATGTCAATCGCCGCGGCGAGCACCATCGACAACTTCAAGCCAAGCAATGGCAGTGCAAGATGCACCATCACTAGTACGCCCAAAATGGCGCCTAAAGTATTCGCTGCATAGACCCAGCCGATCGCTTTCTCGCCGACACCGTTGCGTAATAGCGCATAGGTCATCAAGGGCAAGGTCATTCCAGCGAAAAACGCCGCCGGGAACATGATTAGGATGGAAATGGCAGCGGTTGCGAAGTTGAACAGAACGTAGCCGCCCTGCGTCGGCGCCAGACTTGAAATGATCCAGCCAACAATGTCGAAAGCTTGGTCGTAAAGCGGCAGGGTCGCGAGCGCACAGACGCCCATCAAGACTTGCACCCAGCCGAGGTAGTTCATTGGTGATGCGATGCCGTCCAGGCGCTTTCGGATATAGAAACCGCCGAAAGCCAATCCGCCGATGAAGGCCGCCAGCATCAGCTCGAAGGTGTGCAAGCTCGAGCCCAGGGCCAGCGACAGCATGCGCACCCAGCCAATCTCGTACATGAAAGAGGCTGCACCCGTGACCAACGCCGTCGCCAGCACCATGCGCAGCAGCGCGGCTTTCTTCTGCCCTTCTCTGGCGACAAGAAGCGGATCTTCTGCGCGCGACTGATGCGTAGGCATGCGCATCAAAATGATGGCCACAGCGATTAGCAGATTGAGAATTCCGGCGGCCGTCATGGCGCCGGGAAGACCTGCGTTCGGAACGAGAATGAAGGTCGCCAGCAAGGCACCGCCGGCCGCACCAATGCTGTTAAGGAAATACAAGCTGCCGAGAATCCGACCGGTCGTTTCGGGCTTCCAGCGAATCAAACCTGCGCTCATCACCGGGAAGGTCATACCAAGCAGAATGGTCTGCGGCAAGATCAGCACCAGCGCGAGTAAATAGCGCGTTGCCCCGGCAGCCGACGGCTCGTCAATGCTCGGTAGCCAGTGGTTAAACAACCAATTGGATGTCAGCAGGAAGATCGCGTGAAAGGCCAATCCGAACAAGCCGATCACACCTTCCAGTAGACCGTAGACACGCAATAGATTGGTCGCGCGACCAAGGTACCGGGATGCGATCCAGGCGCCGATGGCCATACCACCCATAAAGGTTGCGAGCACCAGCGATTGCGCGTAGGCCGCGTGACCGAGTATTAATCCTAAATATTGTGACCAGACCGCCTGATAGATCAGGCCACTGATACCTGACAATACAAAGCACAGCAGGATCAGGGTCAGTGTGATGCGCGGCGCGTCACTCGTGGGTGTTTGAGTCATAACATGACGTACCGATAGTTCTGTTCAATCGACGATAACATGGCGCGTCGAACGGCTGCGCAGCGAGGTATGTATCGGGTCCACCGACCCATTGATGGCACGCAGATGCCAGTCGTCGCGATGCGCAGACCGCCGCATTCGCATCGTTACGCCCCGAGTGGCGGCATCAGTTCGGGCACAGTCTCCCATCAATAGCCGTCATCATTGAACGCTGCCCTGGCAGGATTTCAGAATTCGATGCCTGATTGAGTGCTCGCAACCCGGTCACCTCGTCGTCCGCCCGGAGCGCATCCTGGCCGACGTAGGACAGCGCGTTTCGCGCAAGCTCGCCGATTAATTTCGAATCCCGAAGTTGTTCCCATAGCGCGATAGCCTGCTTGCGCTGACACAGACCTGCGAGGAAAAACGAAGCGTTATAGGCTGATCGATCAGACCCTGGCGCGCCGTCGCTGCAGTGACGTAACGAGTCTTCCAACCAAGTACGCGGCGGCGGCCCGGCGCCAGGACTTTTCTCCCACGCATACAGTCGCGCTGAGCAAATCATCGCGTGAGCAATCGTTCGCTCTGGCAATCTTTCGAGTACCCGTGCTGCCCAGTCCTCACTGGCCTTCCAATCGCCGGCGGCCAGCGATGCGCTCGACATCAGCATCCAATCCTCGGTGACGGTGCCTTGCTTCAATTGCTCATTCACAGGGATCGCTGCCACCGCAACAACCAGCAACGCAGTGACCACCGCAAAGATGATCCGCTGACGACCGATCGCTAATCGGCTTGGAGCATCGCGCCAACCGCGCAACCAAGCCGGGAAGGCGGCCCAGCCACCCGCAAGTACACTCAGCCAGACAACTAAAGGAACGCGAAAGCGGGCGCTAACGAAGTAAATTAGCAAGCTGCAGGCATAGGCAGCGCTGACCAATAGGATCAATCGGCGCGTGCTACTGGGCGCGGGAAGCCATAAGGCGCCAATGCCCAGGGCCAGCAAAATCGCCCAGCCCAAGGGGTTCCAGCGCAACCACGGTGAGCGGTCTTTGTGAAACCAATAGGTCTTGTTGTTGTACTGCTCATAGTTGTTGAGCAGGTAGTAGGCCTTACTCGCGAGCAGGCTGGCGATGGCCAGAGGATGCTCGGCCGCGTAGTTGCGCATGCGATCGCGCCAGTAGCGCTGAAAATCGTCAATATCAAGACGGTCGCCGCATGGCCGGTCGCGGCAGTACAGAATTTCGGCTTCCGCACGCGCCGGATTGCTTCCCGGCACCAGATCGGGCACGTCAATGGAATGCGAGTAGAACAGTCCATTCGCACCCGGACCATTCGCATCCCACATCCCGTGACTTCCCTGCCACGGCAGGATGCGGAACTCACCCCCCACCCACTGATTCACCACGCCCATCGACAACAGAATCAAAGCGCTTCCGGCGACTGCGCCAAGGAGCAGTCGCGGGCCTTGGCGTCGCACGCGAATATCGATCGCCAGCCACACTAGGAGTGCTGGCAGGCAGACCAGGAAATTCGGACGCGCAAGCGCAGCCAGCGAGAACCAGGCCGCCGCCAATATGGCTTGGCGCAAGCAATTGCGCTCCACGGCCAGCATCGCGCTCAGCGTTCCGGCGATGGCGAGCGTAGTGCCAAGCGTAATGTCCAGCGGATCGCCCGCAAAATCCAGCGCCACCGGATACAGCCCGTAGAGCAATCCCGCGAGCATTCCCGCCTGCACGCTCGACCACATGCGACGCGCAACCTCAAACACCATCGCCGCAGATGCCACATGCAATGCAAGATTGGTCAAGCGCACGCCGTCCGGCAAAAAACTCTCAGCCACGCCAAGCTTGACCCACAAGGCGATCAACGCGGGATACAGCGGCGCGCGATAAAACGGTTCGTGCGGCAAACCGCCGTTGCCAATCGCCTTGGCCAGTTCGAGCAACTCACGACCATCAAGCACCGGATAGGCGCCCATTGGCGTCGCCCCAAACCACGCCAAATGCGCTGCGCAATACACCAGCGCCAAACCAATCACAGCGATGCGAGCCGTGCGCAAAGGAATCAGCTCAGTATCCACGGCAGCCCTCGACGGCGAATCAAAGTGCAAAGATAGCGTGCCAATGACCGGCGAATTCCCGACGTTTCTCTCGTCTCGATGCACGCCGCGGGTTGCTCACCCGACTGGTCGATGCGCCAAAGCTCAGCAAAAACCTCGCGTTTTGCGAGACTCGTCATAGCTTTACGCAAGCTGCTTGCGTGCCGGGACTGGGCGCGGCAACCCGAGTGCGCTACATTGCGCTATCAGAACCGGTGGAATCTGTACGCAATGGCATCAGCAGGCTTTGTGGCGACAGGGGCCCTTACCGGAATCGCACGCCGACTGGTGAGCGAGGGCGCTTTGGCTGAGAACGATGCGCGCAAGGCGCTCGAGGCCTCGTCGAAACAAAAACTGTCGCTAGCGACCTATTTGGTCGAGAACGGAATCGCCGATGCCGGTGCGGTGGCGTCCGCAGCGAGCCACGAGTTTGGCATTCCAATTTTCGATGCCAGTGCGCTAGACCTGAGCCAGGCGCCGATTAAAATCATCGATCCGGCGCTCATCGAAAAGCATCGCGCGCTGCCGCTGTTCAAGCGCGGCAATCGTCTCTTCGTTGGCATCGCCGATCCGACCAACGACCGTGCCCTGGAAGATATCAAATTCCAGTCCAAGCTCTTGGTCGAGCCCATCATTGTCAACGACAACGTATTGACGCGCGCCATTGAACAGGCACTCGCGGCCGCGGATGCTATCGCTGATGCCGGCGACGATTCCGACGGACTAGAAAACCTGGACTCCACCGGTGGTGACGACGAAGATTCGTCCTCGGGTGTAGATGTCTCTGGCGCCGATGACACGCCAGTGGTCCGCTTTGTGAATAAGGCGCTGGTCGACGCGATCAAGCGCGGTGCGTCAGACATCCACTTCGAGCCGTACGAAACTAATTTCCGCGTGCGCTTCCGGATGGATGGCTTGCTACGCCAAGTGGCAACGGCGCCGGTCAAACTCAACGGGCGAATCTCTGCGCGTCTAAAGGTAATGGCGGCGCTCGATATCGCAGAGAAACGTGTGCCGCAAGACGGACGCATCAAGCTGAACTTGTCGAAGACTAAGGCCATCGATTTCCGCGTGAGCAGTTGTCCCACACTTTTCGGCGAGAAAATCGTCCTACGTATTCTGGATGGCTCTGCGGCAAAGCTAGGTATTGATAAGCTCGGCTACGAAGAACCGCAGAAAAAGCTCTTTCTCGATGCCATCGCCAAGCCCTATGGGATGGTGCTGGTCACCGGCCCGACCGGTTCCGGCAAAACCGTGTCGCTGTACACCGCACTAAACATTCTGAACACCGATGAGCGCAATATTTCGACCGCCGAAGATCCGGTCGAAATTCGCGTCGCCGGCATCAACCAAGTCCAAATGAATATTAAGGCCGGCATGACCTTCGCCGCTGCCTTGCGAGCATTCTTGCGACAAGACCCTGACGTGATCATGGTCGGCGAGATCCGCGATCTTGAAACGGCTGAGATCGCAATCAAAGCCGCGCAAACCGGGCATATGGTGCTGTCGACGCTGCACACGAACGACGCACCGCAGACGATTGCGCGCCTGATGAATATGGGCATCGCACCTTTCAACATCACCTCATCCGTCACCCTGGTTATCGCGCAACGACTTGCGCGCCGGCTGCACGATTGCAAACGGCCGCTTTCATTACCAAAGCATTCATTGCTCGCGGAAGGATTTACCGAGCAAGATATTGCGACCATGCAACTATTCGAACCGGTCGGCTGCTCCGGATGCAATGATGGCTACAAGGGTCGTACCGGCATCTATCAAGTAATGCCACTGAGTGAGGATATCTCAAGAATCATCTTGAGCGGTGGTAATGCAATGCAAATCAGTGAAGCGGCACTCAAAGCCGGCATCCCTGATCTGCGACAATCCGCACTGATGAAAGCCAAGAACGGACTACTCTCGCTCGCCGAGATGAATCGCGTCACAAAGGACTAGGCAAATGGCGACTGCAACTGCAAGGACGGCATCCCGGGCTAACGTTTCCACTCTGCAGACGTTCGCGTGGACAGGCACTGATAAACGCGGCCACAAGCTGAAGGGTGAAGAACTTGGGCGAAATGCGAATTTGGTCAAAGCGCATTTGCGTAAGCAAGGCATCAACGCTACAAAAGTCATTCAGAAAAAGGGCTCGATATTCGGTAAAGCTGGCAAAACTATCACTGGCCAGGACATCGCGATATTTTCACGCATGCTGGCGACCATGATTCAAGCTGGCGTGCCGTTGGTGCAGAGTGTTGAGATGATCGCGGGTGGCTCAAAAAATCCGCGCCTCAAGGATATGCTCACAGCGATCAAAGTAGAAATTGAGGGTGGATCATCGTTATCAGAAGCGCTGGGCAAACATCCCGTACAGTTCGATGAGTTGTTCGTTAATCTGGTACGCGCAGGTGAATCTGCTGGTGTATTGGATATTGTGCTGGATACTATTGCTTCGTATAAAGAGAATACTGAGGCGTTAAAAGGCAAAATTAAGAAAGCGCTGTTTTATCCAGCCGCAGTTATCGCGGTTGCAATGTTGGTTAGTGCGATTCTTCTGATCTACGTCGTTCCGCAATTCGAGTCACTATTTAAGGGATTTGGGGCGGATCTGCCTGCGTTTACGCAGATGATCGTCAACGCGTCGCGTTTTATGGTGGCTTACTGGTGGCTCGTATTTGGTATAGTCATCGGTTCAGGTCTTGCATTTGTACAAGCGATCAAGCGTTCGCGTAATTTTGCTCGGCTGATCGATAGGATTATGCTGCGCCTGCCAGTGATCGGGCAGATTTTGCATCAGTCGGCGGTCGCTCGCTTTGCGCGTACCCTTGCGATTACCTTTAAGGCCGGCGTGCCACTGGTCGAGGCACTGGAAACGGTGTCAGGAGCAACCGGCAATATCATCTACGATGAGGCAGTAGCGCGGGTCAAAGACGATGTCTCGGTGGGACACCAACTCAATTTGGCGATGAGACAGCAGAATCTTTTTCCAGTTATGGTCGTGCAAATGACCGCCATCGGCGAAGAATCTGGTTCTTTAGATACGATGCTGCTGAAGTGCGCGCAATTCTACGAGCAAGAAGTGAACAATGCCGTCGATGCCTTGTCCAGCTTGCTCGAGCCTTTCATCATGGTTCTTATTGGTGGCTTGGTCGGCAGCATGGTGATTGGACTGTACCTTCCCATCTTCAAATTGGCGGCAGTGGTCGGCTAGCGCGGCGTGCAGTTCTTGTTGGATTACCCACCAGAAGCGCTGGTCGCGGCTGGTGGGATTCTCGGGTTGATCATTGGCAGTTTTTTGAATGTCGTCATCTTACGACTGCCGGCGCTGCTAGAGTTCCGCTGGCAATCTGAAGCGCGTGAAATTCTGGCGATGGATGGCGATGGGCGCGCGACGACGCCGGCGGCAGCGCCCCCTGGGCTGGTGATCGAACGGTCGCATTGCCCAAAATGCAACATAATGATTGCGGCTTATGACAACATCCCCGTTGTAAGCTACTTATTGCTTCGCGGAAGGTGTCGTGCTTGTGATGCGCCGATTTCTATTCAGTATCCGGCGGTCGAGTTGCTGACATGCATTGCGTCAGGGCTATGTATATTTCGCTTTGGAGTGACGACAGAGGGTTTAGCTGCGCTGCTGTTGACATGGACTCTTATCGCATTATCTGGCATCGATTTCCGAACCCAATTTCTGCCAGATGATTTGACCTTGCCACTGCTATGGCTCGGGTTGGTTTACAGTGCATTGGGCGGATTCGCAACGCCGGTTAACGCCATTTTGGGCGCGACCGTAGGCTATCTTTCGTTGTGGTCCGTCTTTTGGATTTTCAAGTTGCTGACCGGCAAAGACGGTATGGGCTATGGTGACTTCAAACTGTTGGCAGCGCTAGGCGCATGGCTAGGCGCAACATCAATCTTGCCGATCATCCTTTTATCGACCGTAGCTGGTGCAGTAGTGGGCAGCGCCCTGCTGTTTTTTCAGGGCCGAGATCGGCAAATACCGATGCCGTTCGGCCCATTTCTCAGTATTGCTGGATTCGTGTATTTGATCTTCGGCGAATCACTGGGTCGGTGGATTCCGCTGCTAGCTGTCTGAGTGCAGGTGGGACTGGTTAAGCTTGCATGGTATTGATAGTCCGCTTCGTCCTCTTAAGACCCACGACGCCTGAGCGCAAATCGGATATTCATTGATGCAATGTGAATTATCAGAATACTATGCCAAGTGGGCATTTCGGATCTATTTTAGTTGCATAGCTGTTTGGCTAGTCGCGTCGCTGTTTTGGGTAAACATAGATTTTGTCGATGCCTATGGTGCAATCGCCAACGCACAATATCTAGTTGGCGCAAGTAGCGACTATTTCTGGCAGCGCGGCCCCGGAATGGCTGTCTTGCTCGTGCCGGCGGAGTGGGTGGCAGAGAATTTGAGGCTGCATCCACTCGATGTGCGCCCGCATCATGCGACCATGGTGCTCCTTCACCTAAGTTTTCTATGGCTGACTTGGCGCGAGCTGAAGCTTATTTTCGGCGCTCGCGTCGCGAGCTTGGTGGCATTCATTGCGGCCGTGCCGAACTTTGTATTCTTCAGTTACGCCCCGTTTATCAGTCACGATTTATTTCCCGGACTTATCGCTTTGGCGATGATTAGAATCGTGCTGGATTATATCCGGCATGCTTCGTTGCGTTCATTGCTTGGATTAGTGCTCTTGGGTGTGCTGGCCGCGTGCGTGAAGCAGACCTTTATTCTGTTTTGGCCGGTGGTGCTGGTCTCCGTGTGGATCGCAACGCGTGAACGCGGGAAATCCCTGTATTCGCAGTGGCGCTCATTTAGCATTCTGATTATTGGTGCGATTATCAGCGGAGCATTGTGTTGGATTGCATACAGTTTGGTGCTTGAATCGAGCTTCCCCGGCGTTTCGTTTTGGCTGCGTCCTTGGGCACAGGCGGTAGCGACGGCGAATTTTGTCACAAATAGTGGGAGCGCTCGCGAAAGCTTTGATCAGCTTTTGTATTTTCGGAACCTGTCGGCTTACGGCATTTTAGCGATGGCCTTGGTTGTTCCTGGCTTGGTTCTGAGTCTTCGACATCGTGATCCAATGGTCAAGGCTGTTGCGGTTTCTTGGATTTTATTTTTCGCACTCATGCAACTGATTCAATTCAAGGAGGTGCGCTATCTCGCGATTTTGGCGCCGCTAACAGCGGTGGTGGTGGTTCCTGCCATTGATGCGCTAGTGAAAATTCGTGCGTCGTATATAGCGGTGCTGGCATTTATTTGGTTATTTGATCTGCGCGCGATTGTTGTTGAGGCGACGCGTCTGCACGATCCTTTTTATAGCAGTTTGATAACTGGCTTCATGCGCAGCTTGCCTACTGAGCCTGTTGAATTGAGGGCGCCGGTCCTGATTTCGTCTCCGTTGAGTTTTGTTTCTCCGGAACCATACGCTTTTCGTCGAGATCGCTATCATCGGGTCACCAGTCTAATCGCTGATCAGATTCGTATTTTGTATCACTACCCTAAAAATATGGTTCAAGGCTTGGAGTCGCAGACTTCGCTAAATGCTCCGTACATCGCTAGCGGCACCATTCTAATTATCGCTAACGATATGGCAACTAGGCTGCCTCCATTCCGCGCGGATAACCTGCCCTGGCAACGTGATGGCTATTCGCAACTGCTGGCCGTAGCGGAAGTTGTGCATCTCGATTTGACCGATTCAGGTTATCGCTTGCGCGAGCTGGATCAGCGTCCAGTGATGCTTTTCCCGATCGCGGGAGTAGCAGCGCAGCCATTGACTTCTGCGGATTATTTCGAGGAAGGCAGCATTAAGAATTTGCGTAACTTGAACAGTACGCCACCAGAATTGGAAATACTTGGTTTCCGCATCAGGGAATATTGCGATCAAACCGGCTGTCGATCACTGTAAATGTTGATCGGGCAGAGATAGCGTTGTTTTCGATTTCGCACGCGCGGCACTGGAGTCGGCATACTCTCGACCAGATTTAAGGGCGGACTAGCATGAACGTCGGATTGACAGGCGGTGTAGCCTCAGGAAAATCGAGTGTATCGGAGCAAATGGGTGCGCTCGGGATCGAGGTCGTGGACACGGATGTGATCGCGCGCGAGGTGGTTGCTCGGAACAGCGCGGGTTTGGACCGTTTGCTTGCGTGTTTTGGTCGATCGATTCTTGATGCACAGGGAAATTTGGACCGGCGCGCAATGCGTGAGCGCGTGTTTGCAGATGCGTCAGCTAAGCATCAACTCGAAAGTGTTTTGCATCCCTTGATTCGAGAGCGCGCAATTGAACTGACTGGCGCTGCGCGTGGGCCATTGGTACTTATTGTCGTTCCGTTGCTGGCCGAATCTAAACACTACGATTGGGTAGATCGTGTTTTGGTTGTGGATGTGGAGGCCGAGGTGCAACGACGACGTCTTTTGTCGAGGGACGGTGTCACCTTGGAGTTGGCGGAAGCGATGATCGCGTCTCAGGCATCAAGGCTGACTCGATTATCGATGGCTGACGACGTGATCCTTAACTCGGGCAGCTTGTCGGAATTGATTGCTCAGTGTGCGGTGACTCATCGGCGTTTGCTGAGACTGGCGCAACGACGCGCTATGGGGCTGGTGCGTCAAATGCGCTAATCCCGGCAATTCCGTGTGCGCCGTGGGTGCGTGCGAGCGCAAGGTCGGATGGGCCGACGCCTCCCAACGCGTACAGAGGCATCCATGTAGCTTGCGCTTGTTTGGCTAGCGCAAGCCAGCCAATCCCGTCACGACCCGGATGGCTTGTGGTCGAGCGCACTGGCCCGTAAACAGCCGCATCAACTCCAAAAAGCTGTGCCTTTTGAATCTCGACAGCGTTGTGACACGACGCGAACAGCCAGTGGTCAAGGGCGGTTGGCCGTGCTTGAACGGACATCAAGCGTCGGCTAGAGAGGTGGACGCCGTCGAAGCCGAGTTTTGCGCTGAGTAAAGGCTGATCGTGCAGCAAGGCGAGCACATTGCCGTGTGCGCGGATACGTTTTAGTAGGCGCGAGGCGAGTAAAATAAGGTCTGCGTCTGCGATGCCGGGAAGACGCACGAGGACGGCACCCGGTGCATGTCGATCAAGCGAGCGTCCTATGTTATCCACATAGCGCTGCGCCGAACTGTGTGGGGCCGGAGTGATGAAATAGGTGGCCGGAAGCGCCAATCGGGCCACCAATGGGCGGTCTGGAGCGGGGACATCTGCCTTGACCAGTCGATCCGGCGGGAACCAAGCCAATTGCGAATGTGCGTTCGAGTACGTCAGCGGATCGTTAGTCCGACAATGGAAAGCATGCAGATTCAATGGCCGCGGCGCGTGACGCCAACACACGGTTGCAAACCTCTTCTGAACCTCGAAGTCCGCTGCGAGCTCCTCTCGCAGCTCGCGGGCTAACGCTTGTATGAGAGTTTCACCGGGATTGACTTTGCCACCTGGAAATTCCCACTTCAGCGGTTCAGCTTTGTGCGCCGACCGCTGCCCCAGAAGAATATTACCGCGCGCATCTTCGATGATTCCTGCAACTACCGAGAGCGCGCGCATGGCAACGCACCGACTGAATGATGATCAATCGAGTTTGCCGTGACACACTTTGTACTTCTTCCCCGAACCGCAAGGACAGGGATCGTTGCGGCCTACCTTGGGCGAGCCGCGCACCGGCTGGTCCGAGACTGCAGCAGCCTCGTTGCCATCCCATGCGAGCGACTGCGCCTCCTCCTCGACGCCGTAGTTCCCGGAGTCTGGATGCTGAAAGTCCAAGGGGGGCGCTTGACGTCGCTGTTGCGCTTCCGCTTCCTCGAGGTCGTTTTCGCTGCGAACGCGGACACGAGCAAGCATGCGCACGGTCTCAGATTTCACCCGATCCAGCATTTGCTCGAATAACTCGAATGCTTCACGTTTGAATTCCTGCTTCGGCTGCTTCTGCGCATAACCACGCAAGTGGATGCCCTGGCGCAATTGATCCATTCGCGCCAAATGATCTTTCCATGTCGAATCGAGCACGTTAAGCAGAATGGCCTTTTCGGCCATCCGCGAAATTTCCGCGCCCATCAGCGTTTCGCGTTCGCGGAAATAGCGATCCACAGATTCCACTACGCGCTCGGCGATGCCTTCGGCGTTGAGATCCGGATTCTCCTTGACCCATAGGCGCGGATCGATCTCGACGGCGATATCTTCAGCAAAGTTTCGCTGCAGACCGTCTAGGTCCCAGTGCTCGTCGATGGAATCCACGGGCACGAAGCGGTGCGTCATGCTGCGTACGACATCTTGCCGTACCGAGTGCATGATCTCCTGGATGTCGGCGGCGTCCATGATTTCATTGCGCTGCTCATAGATCACCTTGCGCTGATCATTGGCGACGTCATCGAAATCGAGCAAATGCTTACGAATGTCAAAGTTATGCGCTTCGACCTTGCGCTGCGCGTTCTCGATCGCGCGGTTCACCAGCGGATGCTCGATCGCCTCGCCTTCCTTCATGCCGAGGCGTTGCATCAAGGACGCTAGGCGATCCGATGCGAAGATACGCATCAGATTGTCTTCGAAAGCCAGATAGAAACGGCTGGAACCCGGATCACCTTGACGGCCAGATCGGCCACGAAGTTGATTGTCGATACGGCGAGATTCGTGACGTTCGGTGCCGACGATGTGCAAACCGCCGGAGGTCAGAACCGCATCGTGTCGCAGTTTCCATTCGGCGCGAACGGCATCCTTTTGTGCCTCAGGGACATCTGGACCGAGACCGTGCAGTTCGGCCTCCAGGCTGCCACCAAGAACGATATCGGTGCCGCGGCCGGCCATGTTGGTCGCAATGGTCAGTGCGCCCGGCCGCCCAGCTTGCGCGACGATGTGCGCTTCGCGTTCGTGCTGTTTGGCGTTCAAAACTTCGTGCGGAATGCCCTCTTTCTTGAGCATCCCCGCGAGTAGCTCCGAGATTTCGATCGAGGTTGTACCGACCAGAATCGGTTGCCCGTTGGCCCGACGCTCGCGGATATCTTCAATGATTGCGTTGAACTTATCCGTGCGCGTGAGGAACACAAGATCAGTCAAATCCTTGCGTACCATTGGGCGATGCGTCGGAATCACGACGACTTCCAAGCCATAGATCGTCTGGAACTCATAGGCCTCAGTATCGGCCGTGCCGGTCATGCCAGAGAGCTTCTTGTACATACGGAAGAAGTTCTGGAATGTAATCGATGCCAGCGTCTGATTCTCGCGCTGGATGGGCACGTTCTCTTTGGCTTCAATCGCTTGGTGCAGACCATCGGACCAACGACGACCCGCCAGGGTGCGCCCGGTGAATTCATCGACGATGACCACTTCGCCGTCGCGCACGATGTAATCGACATCACGCTGGAACAAATAGCGCGCGCGCAAAGCAGCATTAAGATGATGGACGATGGACAGATTCTGTACATCGTACAAGCCTTCGTCGGGCTTCAGCACGCCGTGGCTGGCTAGGATCTGCTCGACGTGATGCATGCCGTTTTCCGACAAGTGCACTTGCTTCTGTTTTTCGTCAACCCAGAAATCGCCCTCTTCCTCTTCGCTCTTCTGGCGCGTGAGCTCAGGGGTGATGCGATTGATCTTGACGTAGAGCTCCGGCGACTCATCTGCCGGACCCGAGATGATCAACGGCGTGCGCGCTTCGTCAATCAGAATCGAATCGACTTCGTCGACGATCGCGTAGTGCAAACCGCGCTGCAGACGATCGGCCGCCGAAAACGCCATATTGGTGCGCAGATAGTCGAAACCGTATTCGTTATTGGTGCCGTAGGTGATGTCGCACGTATACGCCTGGCGCTTGGAGTCCATGCTCTGACCGGGCACGATCACGCCAACTGTCATCCCGAGGGCAGAGTACACCGGCGACATCCACGCAGCGTCTCGACGCGCCAGATAGTCGTTTACGGTCACCACGTGCACGCCGAGTCCCGACAGCGCATTCAGGTAAACGGGTAGTGTGGCGACCAGGGTCTTGCCTTCACCCGTGCGCATTTCGGCAATTTTGCCTTGATGCAGTGTCATGCCGCCAATGAGCTGCACGTCGTAGTGCCGCAGGCCAAGGGTTCGGCGCGCGGCTTCGCGAACGGTTGCGAAGGCTTCTGCCTGAAGCTGGTCGAGGGTTTCGCCCGCGGCTAGGCGTTGGCGGAACTCATCGGTCTTCGCGCGAAGTTGCTCATCGCTCAAAGCCTGAAGGCCGGGTTCCAACTCGTTGATACGAGAGACCGATTTACGCAGGCCGCGGACCACGCGATCGTTGCGACTACCGAAGATGCGGGTCAAAAGTGCATTGAGCATGATGGGAGGGCACGAGTTAAGAATGGCGCGGGGCGGCGAGTTTACCCGATCAGACTCGTTCGGGGACTCGGGGATTGGGATGCTTAAAACGACCACGGCCCCGTTCTGGGGCCGTGATGTGGAAACTCAAGGTGTTGGCGAAACCTACGGCAGTGCGTGAGTCCCGTTTTGCACCGATTTCACGTTACTAACGGATAGAACTCACAAACTTTTTCGGGTTGACGGGCTTACCCTCGTACCACACTTCGAAATGAACATGAGATCCGGTTGCACGGCCGGTCGAGCCCATCTTGCCGATCAACCCGCTGCCCTGCACGACGTCGCCGACTTTTACGAGGTTCTTGTCATTGTGAGCGTAGCGAGTGACATAGCCGTTGCCATGGTCGATGTCGACCATATTGCCGAAATCAGGATGGCGCCCGGACCAGACCACCACGCCGTTCGCGACTGCAAGCACGTCTGCACCACGCGGGCCGTCGAAATCGACGCCAGCATGCAAGGCACTACGACCGGTGAACGGGTCGATGCGATAGCCGTAAGGCGACGAGATAAATCCGCTGCGAACCGGCGAGCCAGCCGGCATAAACGCAGCATCAAGATCGCGATCTTGAAGCAGTGTTTCAAGGACGCCCAATTGCTTGGCTTGCGCCTGAAACTGCGAGCGAAGACTGTTCAGGGTCTGCGAGAATTCTGGCGCCAGGAAATCGCTTTCGGCGGCAACGTCCTGTTCTGGGCCACCGACACTCGGTGCGGCTCCAAAGTTGAATTCTCCGTCGTCAATCTTGCCCATGCGCGTGAGCCGCTGTCCCAGCGCATTGATACGCGCGGCCTGTGCTTGCAGGTCGCCAAGCTGGATAGCCAGAGCGTCAAGGTCACGCCGCGATTTGGCTTCGGTCGCGTCAAGTTGGGCTTGCTGCGCCAGCAAATTGCCGCGCAAGGTGTCAAGCTCGGTGCCCGAGAGTCCGGACGGAGCGGCGACCGAGCGGCCCGCCATAAATCCCATGCCAACCACCGCTGAAAGCATCACAGCGGCGCTCGTTGCTGCGACCCAACGCATGCGCTTGCATGTGAGGTTGATCGCTCTTGAACCGGAGAGCGGACCGCCCAACAAAATAATATTCATCTGTAATACCACCTGTTCGCCTTCGCCGGTGCGCTTTGACGAGAATCGCGATGCCCTGCTATCCCGCGCTTGGTGAAACGCTCCAGGAAATCCCAGCATTGGCGTCGCTTGTTAACCAAGCTCGCCAGTTGGAAGCATTAGATGTGCGCCTGCGCGCACTTCTGCCACCCCAACTTGCCGCTGAGTGCCGGCTCGCAAATTATCGCGACCAAACACTCATCTTCCTGGCGCGAACGCCCATTTGGGCGTCCAAGCTGCGCCTATCGAGTCGACAACTCCTCGACGAGGCTCAAAGAGCGCTCGGATCGGAAGCATTGCGACTCACCGTGAAGGTCGTACGCGCTGACGCAAATTCCCCGTTTGCGTAAACCCGCTCGACCCCGCTCCGCATTCTCACCGTTAGGGCTGAGAACGACGAGCTTGCCGATTTCTCGGCCGTCTTAAAGTGGCCATCAGGCCGCCGGCTAGTGCCGGTACGTCTTTGCTTCTAACTTCTTTTTTTATTTTGTTTTGACCAGTCGAGACAAGACCGGCAAATACCGCTAAACCGCTTGCGCGGGATGTGCATAGGAGATCGGAACCTCTTCCGGTGAGTTGAACACCACCTCTTCCCACGCGCTCTCGTCGGCCACTAGGGCTCGCAAAAGCTTGTTGTTCAAAAAATGACCGGATTTGTGTCCGTAGAACGCACCGATCAAGCTGTGACCGAGCAGATAAAGATCGCCGATCGCATCCAGAATCTTGTGCTTAACGAATTCGTCTTCGTAGCGCAATCCGTCTTCGTTCAGTACGCGGTAGTCGTCGAGAACAATGGCGTTGTCCATTGACCCACCGAGGACTAAATTCCGCTCGCGTAGCATTTCCAGGTCACGCATAAAGCCGAAGGTACGGGCTCGGCTGACTTGCTTGACGAAAGAAGTTGTCGAGAAATCGATTTCCGCGCGACAGCTCTTCTGGCTGAATGCGGGATGGTCGAACTCGATCGAGAAGCCGACTTTGAAACCATCAAAAGGTTCGAAACGCGCCCACTTGTCGCCATCACGTACGACGATCTCTTTGCGGATGCGGATGAATTTCTTATGCGCGTTCTGCTCCTCGATGCCCGCGGACTGCAGCAAGAACACGAAGGGGCCGGCGCTGCCATCCATGATCGGCACTTCAGATGCCGACAGGTCGACATAGGCATTGTCGATGCCGAGACCGGCGAAGGCCGAGAGCAGGTGTTCGACCGTCGCCACGCGAACGCCGTCGCGCTGCAGCGTAGTCGACAAGCTGGTGTCGCCGACATTTTCAGCGCGGGCGTGCAGACAAACGGGTTCCGCCAGATCGGTGCGACGAAAAACCACACCGGTATTCACTGCGGCGGGGCGCAGCGTCATGTACACCTTCTGACCCGAATGTATGCCGACGCCCGTTGCGCGGATGACGTTCTTCAACGTGCGCTGACGAATCATCGTGTGAGTTCTCTGCTTCGTGGTCGATAAGGTCGGCGCAGAGTATCACACGACCTTGACAGAGCAAAGATATGCACTGGTTCTAACGCAACACTTTGTTGCGCCGCAACCACACAGTGTCTTAAATGAAACGCTGGCCGCTTCCTGCGCACGCTTATTGCAGCCGTGGTTTCGCCGCCGATGACCTTCCTGGTCATCGGCGGCGCTGGCTGTATTCCTGCTGCGGTCCTCTTCCTGACTAACAACTCGATTCGAAACCGAACGCTCTCGCCGGTTCCCAAAAGGGCTTCAATGCGGGAAGAGCGCCACCGGTCAGTCCGCTTGCCGGCGCAAGAAGGCCGGGATGTCCAAGTAATCGTATTCGGACTCGTGCGGCGTCGCGGCGGCCGCAACCGATGGCGTCGGTGCGCCGAAGCGACGAATGGGTTGCTGGCGCGCGGTTAGGCTTGAGGCTGCTGCGGGAACGCTTGGCGATTCACTTTCGACGCCGGTCGGACGGACGACGCGAAAGTTGTTGCGATTGATCGGTGCGAAGGTTTCGATCGGGTTGCGCTGCGCTTGGCGATTGAGTCCAGTGGCCACGACCGTCACTCGAATCTCGTCCTCAAGATCCATATCGAGCACCGTACCGATCTTGATGTTTGCGTCTTCTGCGGCGAACTCCGAGACCGTCTGACCGACCTCGTTGTATTCGCGCATGGTCAGATTCGGACCTGCCGTGATATTGACCAGGATGCCGCAAGCGCCCTTCAAGTTGATGTCTTCAAGCAAGGGATTGCCGATCGCCGCTTCCGTGGCCGCCACCGCTCGATCGTCACCGCGCGCGCGCCCGGTGCCCATCATCGCCAGGCCCATTTCGCTCATGACGGTGCGCACATCGGCAAAGTCGACGTTGATCAAACCGGGACGTGTGATCAGGTCGGAAATCCCCTGCACGGCATTTAGCAACACATCGTTGGCTTCGCGGAAGGCATTTAGCAGCGAAACTTCGCGACCCAGCACCGTCAGCAATTTTTCGTTTGGAATGGTGATCAGCGAATCGACATGCTGAGCCAGTTCCTCGATACCTTTCTGCGCCACTTGCATCCGGCGCCGGCCCTCGAACGGGAACGGGCGCGTAACCACGGCTACCGTGAGGATGTCCAGATCTTTGGCGATCTGCGCAATCACTGGCGCCGCGCCGGTACCGGTACCGCCGCCCATGCCGGCCGTGATGAAGACCATATCAGCGCCTTTTAGCGCCTCGCTAATGCGCTCGCGGTCCTCGATCGCCGCTTGCCGTCCGATCTCCGGATTGGCGCCCGCGCCGAGGCCTTTGGTGACGTTGGTGCCAAGTTGCAACATGGTGACGCCGTCGGCGCGTTTGAGCGCCTGTGCGTCGGTGTTTGCACAGATGAATTCGACACCCTCGATGTTGCCACCGAGCATGTGGTTGATGGCGTTGCCGCCACCGCCGCCGACGCCGATCACCTTGATGACCGCGTTGGGTGTTGCACTTTCCATTAGCTGAAACATGATTTGGACCCTCGCGTAAAAACCAGCCAGTTTTCGTCTTGCCGGTCGGCGCCATCCCTGCGCGTCCCGGTCTCCCCCAGCGAATCCCCGTACAAGCTTCGCTGCATTCGGTTCAGGCACCGCCAGGCCCTCGCGGGCAGCGGTGCCAAAAATTTCTAGAATTCGCCGCGCACCCATTGGCGTGCGCGATCCCACAAGCTGCGTGCGCCGCTTGGCGCCCGTTGAGTGGCACGTGGTCGGTCGACCTGCGCGCCATAGATGAGCAAACCAACACCGGTTGAATGGATTGGGTTTCCGATGACATCGGTGAGCCCGCCGACGTGCTGCGGCAGCCCCAGTCGCACCGGCATATGGAAGATTTCTTCGGCCAGTTCGACAGCGCCCTCCATACGCGAGGCGCCACCGGTCAGCACGATGCCGGCAGCAATCAGATCTTCGTAGCCACTACGACGAATTTCCGCCTGAGCTAGCGTAAATAACTCCTCGTAACGCGGCTGTACCACTTCGGCCAAGGTCTGACGCGCCAGTCGTCGCGGCGCGCGATCGCCCACGCTCGGAACCTGGATGCTTTCCTCCGCCGTCGCCAGATGCGCCAGCGCGCAGGCGTATTTGAGTTTGATTTCTTCCGCGTACTGCGTTGGTGTGCGCAAGGCCACGGCGATATCGTTGGTCACTTGATCGCCGGCAATGGGCAGCACGAAGGTGTGTCGAATCGCACCCTGCGCGAAGATCACGATATCGGTCGTGCCGGCGCCGATGTCGATCAATGCTGCGCCGAGTTCGCGCTCATCGTCGGTGAGCACCGCATGACTGGCCGCCAGCGGGCCCAAGATCAAATCGTCGACGGCCAAACCGCATCGCGCAATACATTTGGTGATGTTTTGGGCGGCACTGGCCGCCGCCGTGACCAAATGCGCGCGCGCTTCGAGGCGCACGCCACTCATACCGATCGGATAGCGGATGCCTTCCTGCTCGTCGATCACGTATTCCTGTGGTAGCACATGCAGGATGCGTTGATCGGCGGGAATGGGCATTGCGCGCGCGGCATCGAGTACCCGATCCACATCGAAATCAGTCACCTCTTTGTCGCGAATGGCCACGATGCCATGCGAATTCAGGCTCTTGACGTGACTACCACTGATGCCGGCATACACCGAGCGGATCTCGCAATCGCTCATCTTCTCGGCTTCTTCGACGGCGCGCTGGATGGATTGCACGGTCGATTCAATGTCCACCACGACGCCGCGCTTGATCCCCCGTGAAGGGTGCGTGCCGAGGCCGATGATCTCGACCGGCTGTCCCGCGGCGTACTCACCGACCATCGCCACCACTTTGGAGGTGCCGATATCGAGTCCCACGATCAAGGTTTTGTCGGATTTGCGGCTCATGGCTCTTGGGTCAGACTCATGTCGGTGACAGCGGCCGGATCGGCCGTCGTTGGATCGGCATAGCGAATAGCAAAGCCATGGGTGTAGCGCAGATCAGCCCATACGATCGGGCGCGGATCGAGCTGCGCCAAACGCGGCAGTCCATCAATAAATCGGCGCCAGCGAAGATCCTGATCGCGGCTACCAACCTGCACGGTGAGTCCATCGTTCAGATGAAATTCGAGCGCGCCACGCGGATTGAGCTTGGCGCCAACGATCTGCCGGCCAAGTCCCTCAACATCGAGTTGTGCCTGGCGGTAACGCGTCGCGAGTTGCGGCATCTGCGCTTCCTCGGCTTCTAGCCGCGGCAGACCACGGGTCTCACCTGCGCCGCGCGCCATGAAGATTGCGCCGGTCACGTCAACCAATCGATCGTCGCCGACGTGGCCGAGCACTTGACGTTCCTGGACGCGAATTTCCAAAGAGTCGGGCCAGTGTTTTCGGACCTCGGCCTCGGCTACCCAAGGCAGCGAGAGCACACGATCGCGCACGTCGGACAAACGCGTGAAGAAGAATCCACCCGAGACTTGCGGCGAGATGGCCGCACGGATCTGTTCGGCGCTAACGCGCGAGAAAGGGCCATTGACATCGACCCAGCGAAACGGCAAAAAGGCGCCGCCATTGCGCGCGAGCATCATGCCGCTACCGAGCACGATCAACGCGAGGACGGCGAGTGCGGCCGACACGCTGAGCAACCATTGGCGGCGATCTTGCGGCATGGCTTTAGGTACGCTCCATGCTGGTTTCGAGAATGCGCCAAACCAAGGTTTCGAAATCCAGACCCACGCGTGACGCGGCCTTCGGCACCAAGCTGTGGCTGGTCATCCCGGGCGCGGTGTTGACCTCCAGCAGATAGAACGCACCACTGTGGTCCTGCATGATGTCGATTCGGCCCCAGCCTTGGGCACCGACCGCGCGGAACGCGCTCTCGCACAAACGACGCAGGTTGTGCTCCATCGGCTCGTCAAGGCCAGGGCAAAGATATTGGGTGTCGTCGGCCACATATTTGGCGTGGTAGTCGTAGAACTCGCCCATCGGCACGATGCGAATGCTGGGCAGCGCCTCGCCGTCGAGGATTCCAACCGTCAGTTCCGGGCCTTCGATGAGTTGTTCGACCAGTAGCTCGCCGTCATAGCGCGCAGCATGCTCGATGGCGGCGGCCAAGTCTTCGCGCTTGTGGACGCGCGTCACGCCGACGCTGGAACCCTCGTGTGAGGGTTTGACGATTGCTGGAAAGCCGACCAGGGCGATCGCGGCCGCAACATCATCACCTGGATGCAAAACGGCGAATCGTGGCGTCGGGATGTCCAGTGCCTGCCAGACGCGCTTGGTGCGAACTTTGTCCATGGTCAGCGCGGATCCGAGTACGCCGGATCCGGTGTACGGCATGCGCAGTGCTTCAAGCGCACCTTGCAACAAACCGTCTTCGCCACCGCGGCCATGCAGAATATTGAAAACGCGATCGCAGCCGCCGGCGCGCACGCATTCGATCAGCGCATCGATGCCGTCGATCGCGATGGCATCCACGCCGCGCGAAATCAGTGCAGCCAGCACGTTGGCGCCACTATTGAGCGAGACCTCGCGCTCGGCGCTATCGCCGCCCATGACCACGGCGACACGACCAAAGGCGCGCGCATCGTGGACGCGCTTCATGCCGATTCTCCGGCGCGCAAATGCGCTCGCTTCTCAAGCTCTTGGGCCACCGCGCCAATGTCGCCGGCGCCCTGAAGCAGCAGTAGATCGCCGTCACGTAACAGATCCGGCAGCACGCGCACGAGTTCATGCGGGTGCGCGACAAACACCGGATCGACGCGACCGCGCGCACGCACCGCTCGCGCCAGTGCGCGGCCATCCGCGCCAGCAATGGGCTGCTCCCCCGCGGCATAAACTTCGGTTAGCACCAGACTATCGGCAAGGCTCAGCACCTCGGCGAAGTCATCGAATAGATCGCGTGTTCGTGTGAAGCGATGGGGCTGGAAGGCCAGCACCAAGCGTCGATTCGGCCAGCCGCCGCGCGCAGCATCGATCACGGCGCGCAATTCGCGCGGATGGTGACCGTAGTCGTCGACAAACATCACGCTGCCCTGAGATAGGGCCAAATCCTTGTGGATCTGGAAGCGTCGCCCGACGCCCCCGAAATGTGCCAGACCTTCAACGATGGTGCGCGCATCGATGCCAATTTCCAGCGCGATCGCCGCCGCTGCGCACGCGTTCTGTACGTTATGGCGGCCCGGCAAGGCCAAGCACACGGCTAGCGGCTCTTCGTCGGGCAAATGCAGGGTGAAGTGCATGTTCGCGCCGTCCTGACGCACTTGTGAGGCGCGCACATCGGCGTCCTCAGCAAAGCCATAGGTGCGCACCGCACGCGGGCTGCGTGCGGCGAGTGCGCGCACTTCTGCATCATCGGCACAGAGCACCGCAAGGCCGTAAAAGGGCATGCGATGGATGAAGCTGTCAAAGGCTTGCTTCAGCCGATCAAAACTGCCGCCGAAATTTTCCAGGTGATCGGCATCAATATTAGTGACCACCGCCATCACCGGATGCAGCAGTAAAAAGGAGCCATCGCTCTCGTCGGCTTCGGCGACTAGGTATTCGCCAGCGCCCAGGCGCGCATGGGTGCCGGCGCTGGTGAGCAAGCCCCCGATCACAAAGGTGGGATCCAATCCGGCTTGCGCCAAGACGCTTGCGATCAAACTGGTGGTGGTGGTTTTTCCGTGGGTGCCCGCCACCGCGATTCCACGCCGAAAGCGCATCAATTCGCCGAGCATTTCGGCGCGCGGGACCACTGGCAATCGGCGTTGACGCGCCGCGACCAATTCTGGGTTTTCCGGGCGAATAGCGCTCGATACGACGACCACGTCCACCTCGGCCACGTGTTCGGCCAGATGTCCTTGCTCGATGCGCACGCCGCGCGCAGCCAGGCGATCAGTCACGGCGGTACGTGCCTGGTCGGAGCCACTGACCGCATAACCTAAGTTGTGCATAACTTCGGCGATGCCGCTCATCCCAGCGCCACCAATGCCAATGAAGTGCACGCGTTTGAATGCGCGCATCAGATCCTGGCCCGGACGGAAGCGTGCTGCGATGCTCATGCGCCAAACTCCATGCAGGCTGAAGCGACGCGCTCGGCGGCATCGGTACGTGCCAACGCACGCGCATTTCGCGCCATTGCTAAGCGTTGCTCGGGATCCGCGATGAGCTGTTTCAATCGTTGCGCCAGATCCTCCGGCGTCAGATCTGCATTCGCGACCATTTGCGCGGCTGCTGCCTCTACCAGCCAACGTGCATTCGCTGTCTGGTGGTCGTCGACCGCATTGGGGTACGGCACCAGCAGCGCACCGAGACCCGCAGCGGTGAGTTCCGCCAAGGTCAGCGCGCCCGCGCGGCATACCGCTACATCGGCCCAACTATAGGCTTCCGCCATGTCATCAATGAAAGCGACGACGCGCGCATGCACGCCGGCCTGCGCATACGCGGCTTGTGCCTCGGCGAGCAGCTTCTCGCCACACTGGTGAATCACTTCGGGGCGCTCGTGTTCGCCGATGAGTGCGAGCGCAGCGGGCAGGTTCTGATTCAAGGCGCGTGCGCCCAAACTACCGCCGAGCACCAAAAGTCGCATGCGCCCTTGCCGCCCGCCCAGACGTTCGGCCGGTGGCGCGATCTCAGCGATGCTGCGACGAACCGGATTTCCAACCCACTCCGCACGTGCCGCGAAAGCGTCTGGAAAGCCAGCAAATACTTTTTTGGCCAGTTTCGCCAGCACGCGATTGGTCAATCCGGGAATTCGATTCTGCTCATGCACCAGCAACGGCCGTCCCAGCCACCATGCCGCCAATCCGCCCGGCCCGGCGGCATAGCCACCCAGACTCAGCACACTGCGCGGCTGCACGCGGCGCAGGACTTGCCGTGCTTGCAGCAATGCGCGCAACAGTTCCAGTGGCAGCTTCATCTTGCGCTGCCACGATTTGCCGCGCAAACCGCCAATTCGAATCGCTTCGAAGGCAATGCCGCGGCTTGGCACCAGACGCTGCTCCATACCGCCTTCCGCGCCGAGCCAAACCACCGGCACATCTCGACTGCGCAGAACATCAGCGACCGCCAGCCCAGGGAATACATGTCCGCCGGTGCCACCGGCCATGATCAACACGGGCGCACTCATCGGGCGGCTCCCGTGGTGGCCACGCTTTCGAAGGGCCCGACATTGCGCGGTTCGCGCAATGAAGCGCTGACGCGCAGCAATAGCCCCACGGCCATCAGACTCACAATGACGCTAGATCCGCCTGAACTGATCAGCGGCAGCGTCAATCCCTTGGTGGGCAGCGCGCCGATATTTACGCCGATGCTGATGGCAGCCTGCATTGAGAACCATAACGCGATGCCATAAGCCAAATAGGCTTCGAAGCAGCGCCCCTGACGCAGACCCTCGATGCCGAGGGCGAAAGCACGGCCTGTGAATACGGCGAATAGCGCAATGATGGCGAGAATGCCGACGAAGCCGAGTTCCTCCGCAATGACCGCCAGAATGAAATCGGTGTGCGCCTCGGGCAGATAAAACAGCTTTTGCACACTTTCTCCGAGGCCGACGCCAAACCATTCGCCGCGACCGACTGCAATCAGCGCCTGCGTTAACTGGAAACCCTCGTCGAAAGGCTTCGCCCACGGATCGAGGAAAGCCAGCAAACGGCTCACGCGATAGGGCTCGGCCATCGCCGCGATCGCGACGATAGGCATGGCAATTAGACCCATACCCATGAGGTGCTTGGCGGAACCGCCCGCGAGCCAGATCATGCCGGCGGATATGGCCATCAATAAGAGCGCGCCGCCAAAATCCGGCTGAGCCAGCAGTAAACCCAGCAAAGCGCCCGTAACCACCAGCGGTTTAATCACGCCGAGCAAGCTTTGCTGCAGCGCCTCCTGGTGGCGCACAAAGTAACCCGCCAGATAGATGATCAGCAGCAGCTTAACCATCTCGACTGACTGAAAATTGGCCACGCCCATTCGAATCCAGCGTCGAGCACCCTTCACTTCAACGCCCAGCCACGGCACAAACACCAGCAGCAGCAAAACGAAAGCGCCGAGGATCAGCACTTGAGAGTACTGCTTGAGCCAGCCCAGATCGATTCGATAGCTCGCGAAGCCCACCGCGGTGCCGAGCATCAAGAACAGCACATGGCGCGTGAGGAAGTAGAAGGGGCCAACGTGCATTTCCTCGGCCACGGCGATTGAACTGGAGGCGACCATGACCACGCCGATGGATGCCAGCGCGATGGCGCTGAGCAGAATCCACGGGTCAACCTCGACACGTGTAGCCGATTTGCGGGCCTGGTTAATCAGGATTGGCATCTCAGCGCACCTTGAGGGTCGCCAGACCGAGCAGCACCAGCACCACGCTGATGATCCAAAAGCGCACGATGACACGCGGCTCAGGCCAACCCTTGAGTTCAAAGTGATGGTGCAAGGGCGCCATGCGGAAAATGCGCTTGCCGGTCAGCTTGAACGAGGCCACCTGCAACATCACGGACAAGGTTTCGAGCACAAAGATGCCGCCCATGATCACCAGCACCAGCTCCTGGCGCACGATCACGGCAATGGTTCCCAGCACGGCACCGACGGCGAGTGCCCCGATGTCGCCCATGAAGACTTGTGCTGGGTAGGTGTTGAACCACAGAAAGCCCAAGCCGGCGCCGGCCAGCGCGCCACAAATGATAGTGAGCTCGCCTGCACCGGGAATGCGCGGCATCGCGAGGTAGCGCGCGAATTCTGCGTGGCCAGACGCATAGGCGAACACGCCAAGCGCGGCAGCCACCAGAACCGTCGGCATGATCGCCAAACCGTCTAGACCATCAGTCAAATTCACGGCGTTGGAGAAACCAACGATCCAGAAATAGGCAATAACGATGAAGGCTAATCCCAGCGGGATCGCGACCATCTTAAAGAAGGGTAGATACAGCGCGGTGGCGGCTGGTGTGTCGGCGGTGACGTACAGCACCACCGCCGCAAGGCCGCCGAAGATCGATTGCAGCAAATACTTCCAGCGCGCGGATAGTCCCTTACTGTCTTTGAGCACCAGTTTGCGGTAATCGTCGATCCAGCCGATAAAGCCGAAGGCGATAAACACGCCGAGCACTATCCAGATATAGCGATTTCTCAAGTCGGCCCAGAGCAGGGTGGATGCCGACACGGCAAGCAGAATCAGTAATCCGCCCATGGTCGGCGTTCCGGCCTTGGCCAGATGCGATTGCGGGCCGTCTTTGCGAATGTTTTGACCGATCTGATTAGCAGTCAACGAACGGATCAGGTGTGGACCCAGCCACAAGGACAACGACAAGGCTGTCAGTGTCGACAGAATTGCGCGCAGCGTGATGTAGTTGAACACGTGGAAAATACGTGCGTAATTGTCCAACCAATCGGCGAGCCACATCAGCATCAGTGCGCTCCCACGCTGGTGCCCGATAGGGCCGCGACCACGCGTTCCATACCAGCAGAGCGTGAGCCCTTGATCAGCGCGGTCGTCTGCGGCTGCCAATCGGCAATTACCTGATCAATCAAATCTTCGATGCGTTCAAAATGCATGCCGCCACTGCCAAAGGCCTTAACCGTCGCAGTCGAAAGCGGGCCCACGGCATACAGTCGTTCGATTTTGCTTTCACGAGCGAGCGCGCCAGATTGTGCGTGCAGCGCAGCGCCGGCGGGGCCGAGTTCCGCCATATCGCCCAGAATGAGCCACCGCGGCGGCGCTTCTAGCGCCAGCGTTTCGATCGCAGCGGCAAGCGAGCCGGGGTTCGCGTTATAGCTATCGTCATACAGCGCGCCGCCCCGTACCTGCATGCGGCGCTGGCGTCCCGCAACGGCCTCGACCTGCGCAAGTGCGCTGGCGATTGCCTCCAGTGGTACATCAACGGCGAGCGCAAGGCTCGCGGCAGCCAGCGCGTTCATCACGTTATGACGGCCCGGCAACGGCAGCTCGATCAGCTCGCTGCCTGCTGGTGTGACCAAGCGGAAGCGTGAGCGCAAGCCAAGTTGCAGGGCCTCGGCACGCACCGCGGCTGGTGCGCCGATGGCGTAGTCAAGCTGTGGGCAGCGTTCGGATTGCGCGCGGAAATAATCAGCGAAGGCATCGTCTGCGTTGATCACGGCCACACCTTGATCGCGCAAGCCGCGATAGATACCGGCCTTGGTCTGCGCGACGCCATCGAGGCTAAGCAAGCGCTCCAAGTGCGCTGGCCCCACATTGGTGACCAAGGCGGCATCAGGCGCCGCAATTCGCGCTAATTCGTCGATATCCCCAGGTTTGCCGCAGCCCATCTCGATGACGGCGAATCGGTGCTCGGCATTCAAGCCCAGCACAGTCAGCGGCACGCCGATCTCGTTGTTGTAATTGCCGGGCGTCGAGTGGGTGCGCGCCACGCGGCGCAAGATCGCCGCGACCAAAGACTTCGTGGTGGTCTTGCCATTGCTGCCGGTTAGCGCAACCACGCGCACATCCAGCGTGTCGAGCCAGTGCCGAGCCAGCGATTGCAGCGCGCGCAGGGTATCGTCTACAACGATCTGCGGCATGTCCACGGCCAACTCATGATCGACCAGTACCGCGCCCGCTTGCGTCAGCAGTGACGGGACAAAGGCGTGACCGTCGCGGTTTTCGCCGCGCAAGGCCACGAACAAGGCCCCTTGATTAAGCATTCGCGAATCATGACTGACGCCCGCAATCATGCGATCAGCACCGATCAGGCGGCCTCCCGTCCACGCCGCGATTTGGCTCGCGAGCGCCTTCATGCGGCCCTCCGTGCGGCGAGCACATCGGCAGCAACGGCATAGTCGTCGAAGGCGACGCGCAGCCCGTCAATTTCTTGGTAGCTCTCGTGCCCTTTGCCAGCGATGAGCACGATGTCAGTGGCCGCGGCATCACCAATGGCGCGTTCGATCGCAGCTCTACGATCACGCTGGTAGATTGCCTGCGCCGGGCGCACGAAGCCCGCGCGGATATCCGCGACAATCGCATCGCCTGACTCACCACGCGGATTATCGTCGGTAACGTAAATGCGGTCCGCCACCGCCTCCGCCGCAGCGGCCATTTGCGCACGCTTGCCGCGGTCACGCTCGCCGCCGCAGCCGAATACGATCGACAAGGCACTCGGCGCGTGTTCGCTCAGTGTGCTCAAGGCCTTGGCGATGGCATCGGGCGTGTGCGCATAGTCGATCACCACCAGCGGCTGGTCGCCGCCACCGAGTCGATTCATGCGCCCAGGGACGGGCCTTAGGCTTGAGATCGCCTCGACCGCAGCATCGGCCGGGATATCGAGCGCCAGCAAGGCAGCCGTCGCAGCCAGAAGATTGTCGACATTAAAGCGACCAATCAAATCTGTACGGATCGCATAACGCGCCGCGTCGATGCGCAGATCGAAGGCCAGTCCATTCGCATCCAGCAGGATGTCGCTGGCCGCCAGCGAAGCACTTGCATCGCCAAGCGCGCTGTAGGTGATCGCTTTGACGCGCGACGGGAGTTGGCGCAGCAGACGCTGGCCATAGCTATCGTCAAGATTGATTACGGCCGCGCGTAATTCTGGCCACGCGAACAAGCGCGATTTGGCGTCGAAATACGCATCCATACTGCCGTGGTAGTCCAAGTGATCACGCGTGAGTTGCGTGAACACCGCCACATCGAAGCGCACCGCGTCCACGCGTCCCTGATCGAGCGCGTGTGAGGACACTTCCATCGCCACCAAATCGACACCGTCCGCCAGCATTTCGGCGAGAAAACGGTGTGTGGTGCACACATCTGGCGTGGTGCGCTCTTGCGGGTGCAAATGGCCGAGCAGGCCGGCGCCCAGGGTGCCTTGCGTGGCTGGCTTGACGCCACAACGCGTTGCCGCCTGGGCGATGAATTGCACCACCGAGGTCTTGCCGTTGGTGCCGGTGACGCCGACGATATTGAGTGCAGCACTCGGCTGGCCGTAGGCGATATCTGCCAGTTTTCCGGTTCGCTGGCGCAAGTCAGATTGCACGAACAGCGGGACATTGTCTGGTGCAGACACATCAGCCGGCAGGGGAAGTTCGGCGACGATCGCGATTGCGCCGCGCGCGACTGCTGCAGGCGCGTGTCGCAAACCGTGCTCGCGCTGTCCACGTAGCGCAATAAAGACATCGCCCGATTGCAATTCACGCGTGTCGACGGCCACGCCGCTAACGTCGAGCGATGACCGCGCTTCAATATCGATGGCCGTCAAGAGCTGCTGCAAGGCGATGACCTGACTCATGGCAGCGTCGGCTCACCAACCGCTTCAGCCGACGCATCCGCTTCCTCGGCCGCCGTGCGTGCGGCGGCTTCCAGTACCAGCGGGCTGTCTGGCGGGATATCCAGCAAGCGCAAGGCGCCACCGATCACCTGCCCAAACACGGGAGCAGCCACATAGCCGCCGTAATAGGCGCCGGCAGTCGGATCATTGATCACGACGACACAGGCTAGGCGCGGTGCAGACACGGGCGCCATACCCGCAAACAAGGATATATAGCGCGCCTGCTGGTAGCCGCCGATGCCGGCTTTGCGCGAGGTGCCGCTCTTGCCAGCGACACGATAGTAGGGAATGGCCGCCTTTCGCGCGGTGCCGGCCGGGCCCGTGACCGTTTCCAGCATCATCATGACCGTGCGCGCCAGCGCCGGGTCAATAACGGCGGTATCGGGCGTTGCGCCGCCTTTGACGAAAGTCGGCGCGCGCATGCGACCTTCGTTTGCGAGAGCCGCATAGGCCGAGGCCAATTGCAAGGCTGTTACCGATAATCCGTAGCCGTAGGACAAGGTGACTTTTTCAATTGGCCGCCAGCGGCGGTAGTCCGGGAGCACGCCGGGCGATTCACCAGGGAAGCCAGATGCGCTAATCACCCCAAATCCGAAGCGATGGTACATGTCGTACAAATACTCATCGGGAACGGCCATGGCCAGCTTGGTGGCGCCAACATTGCTCGACTTGGTGATGATCCCAGTGACATCCAGCGTGCCGAAGTTCTTGACGTCGCGCACCAGGAAGCCGCCCGAAACTGCCATCGTTCCGGGCGAGGTCTCGATGCGTGAATCCGGCTTGAACTTGCCGCTTTCTAACGCGGCCGCGACGGTAAACGCCTTGATCACCGAACCCGGCTCGAACACATCTGTGACCGCGCGATTGCGCACGGACGAGCCGCGCTGGCGCTCACGTTGATTTGGGTTGTAGCCCGGAAGATTGACCATCGCCAGCACTTCGCCGGTCGGCACGTCGAGCACAACCACGGTGCCAGCGGTGGCCTTATTCAGTGCTAGCGCAGCCTTGAGTTCTCGATAAGCCAGATATTGGATACGCCGATCAATGCTCAACTCCAGTGTCTTGCCAGGCTCAGCGGCGGAGAGCATGTCGACATCTTCGACGCGATGCCCGCGACGATCCTGGATCACGCGCTTGGAGCCGGGCTTTCCAGCCAGCCAATGCTCGTAAGCCAGTTCCAAACCTTCCTGACCATGGTCGTCAATATCGGTGTAGCCGATTACGTGAGCCATCGCTTCGCCCGCCGGGTAGTAGCGGCGAAATTCGCGTTGAACATGCACGCCCGGAATACCCAGTGCGGCGACTTCTGCAGCCTCATCGGGGCTGATGTGGCGCTTTAGATAGACAAATTCCTTGCCGGCACGCTGCACCAATCGCTGCATCAATGGCTCTTCGCCAATTCCAAGCGATTGCGCCAATTGCGGGATGCGATCCTTCGCCGCCAGCACATCGCCCGGCACCGCCCACAAAGACGCAACCGGCGTCGAGACGGCGAGTGGCTCACCATTGCGATCGGCGATCATGCCGCGATAGGCCGGGATCGATACCTCGCGCAGGAAGCGCGCATCACCCTCGCGCTGATAGAACTCTTTGCCCAGGATTTGTACCGCCACAGCTTTGCCGATCAAGCCGGTGGTCGCGAGCATCAGCACCATCAGTACCGTGTACAGACGCAAACGATAGTTAGGCGGGCGTAAACGGCCTTTCATGGCGAGATCACCACGATGTCCTGCGGCGGCGGAAAGGCCATCTGTAAATCGCGCACGGCGACTTGCTCAATGCGATTGGCGTCAGCCCACGTGGATTGCTCCAACTGCAATTGACCCCACTCGATGTTCAGTTCATCGCGCGCAGCGTGTAGTCGCTCAATCTTAAAGAACAGATTGCGGCTTTCCTGGCGCGCATAGACCAGTGCAATGGCGCTACAGATAACGGCGGCCAGCAATAGTCCAAAGGCTACCTTTTGGGGCTTCATGCCACGCGCTCCGCGACGCGCATCACGGCGCTGCGCGAGCGCGGATTGCGCGCCACTTCAGCATCGCTGGCGCGACGCTTGCCAAGATCAATCAAGGTCGAGGGTGCTGAAGCAATGGGCGGTAACCGTCGCGAGGCCTGTGGCTGGCGCGAGTGCTGCTGCACAAAGGTCTTGACGCGACGGTCTTCCAGCGAGTGAAAGCTGATCGCTACCAGTCGGCCACCCGGCGCAAGCACACGATGGGCAGCGTCCAGACCGCGGTCAATGGCGCCAAGCTCATCGTTCACGGCAATTCGAATCGCCTGAAAGGCGCGCGTAGCCGGATGAATGCCGGTGTAGACACGTGGCAATTGGCTAGCGATGAACTCGGCCAGTTCCAGCGTTCGCTGGAAGGGTTCGGTTGCACGACGCGCGACGATGGCCCGAGCGAGCCGGCGCGCGTGGCGCTCCTCGCCCCACTGTTCCAGGACCTGGCCGAGATCGGACTCAGCGACGATGCCCAGCCATTCGGCAGCGCTCGGCCCGTGCCCTGGGTCCATGCGCATATCCAGCGGGCCATCGCGCATAAAGCTGAAACCACGCTCGGCCTGATCCAGTTGCGGCGAGGACACACCGAAGTCGAACAGCACGCCGTCCCAGGTGCCAGCCTCAAGCTCCAGCGCAAGATCGGCAAAATTTGCGTGGCGGATGCTCAGTCGCGCATCTGCCGCGGCAAGCGACTCACCCGCTAAACAGGCCTGCGGATCGCGGTCGAATCCCAGCAAACGACCTTCTCCACCGAGTCGCGCGAGAATGGCGCGGCTGTGGCCACCGCGGCCGAAAGTGGCATCTAAATAGCGGCCAGCCGGCTTGATCTGCAAGCCCTCCAAAGCCTCATGCAGCATCACCGGTTGGTGCTCGCCGGTCTGCGCTTGCGCATGCATGATTTGCGTCCGCTTCATCGAGTAGAACCTCTTAGAAGCGCAGTTGACGCATGTCGTCGCTGATATCCAGCTCAGCGATCGGGAGTTCCTGTCGTGCACGCTGGGCCGGTTCACTCCACAATTCGAACTTGGCACCGATACCGAGCAGCACCACCTGCTTTTGCAGGCCGGCGTTCTGACGCGCGGTGGGTGGGACCACCAATCGGCTATTGCTGTCGAGTTCGATATGCGCCGCGGCACCCACCAACTTGCGTTGCAAATCTCGGTGCGCTGCGTTAAAGCTACTCAGTTGCATCACTTGGTCACGCATGCGTTCCCACTCCGGCAGCGGGAAAATCCACAGGCATTCACGTTCAAAGGGGTTGTAAGTGACGACTAAGCGATTAGCACAAAGCGCCGACAACTGCTCACGGTAAGACGTCGGGACCGCAAAACGCCCCTTGTCGTCGATCGCAATTGTGGATTCCCCGTAAAACATCGCCACCAGCCTCCACAAAAACCCACAAAATGCCAACAATTGCCACTCTACGGCCAGTGCTGACACGGGTCAAGGAAAAATCCTTGAAAGACAAGGACTTAACGGAGCTGAGAGCGCGTCGAGGAAGGTGCGCTAAGCTGTTGAATTGCGGGCAAATCCACACGCTTTTCACCCGTCTATGGTGGTGGCTTGCTAAAGGCAAAAGCTAGGCAGCCGAAGAGCGGTAGTGCAGGGCGTGATGCACACCACATTTGCCGAAGTCGCAAGTAGTGTGTAAATGCAGTCGAAGGCGCGCTCAGCCGACCGTGGCCAACGTCACTCGTGGCGTCTAAGTTACCGACGAATCGACCCGCAACTGAGGGTCTCAAAAGCGCATAGCGCTTCTACGGCGCCGACGAGTAGCGCAGCGTGGCGGCGAAAGGCACGGCGATAGTTGACGGTGCGGGACACCACAATAGGGTTTCCTAGGGATCGTGCGCTTTCGGCCGCGCAGGCACTCAGGCTTTGGGTTTCCAACTGTCCACGTAGCCCGTCCATTCCACAGTTTCGGCATCTGACGTGACATGCATGGCATCACGGCTATCGATCATGACCGCGTATTCGTCGGTCGCCAACTTGGTTTGCTCAAGCATGCGTCCCAAGGCTTTCGGGTGCGGCCCGTGCGTAAACCCACAAGGATGCAAAGTAATCATTCCCGGATGGATATTGTCGCGGCTGAAGAAGTCGCCCCGATGGTAGAAAATGACTTCGTCGTAATCGTCGTTATTGTGAAAAAACGGAATCTTGATCGCGCCGGGATCGGTTTCGAAAGGCCGTGGAACAAAGGTGCAAACCACAAATCGATCCGCGACAAAGGTCGTGTGCGCGCTCGGCGGTAAATGATAGCGATGGCTCATCAGCGGACGGATATCACGCACGTTGATGCGCACCGGAAACAAATCGCCATGCCAGCCGACGGCGTCCAAGGGATTGAATGGATAGACGATCGTGGTTAGCGCATTGCAACGCTTGACCAAAACCTTCCACTCGCCTTGCTGCTGCGACTTGAAAGCCTCGTCAATTTTGGGCGCATCCAGCATCGCCTGATCGAAGATTGCGTGCGGCCCAACCAAGCCTTTGTCCGGCAACATATAACTTGAGTTGCTGGCTTCAATTAACACCAGATCGAGCGGCTCGCGTACCTGCAAGCGCCACATAGTCGAGCGCGGCAAGACGATGTAATCGCCGGCCTCAATGGAAAAATGTCCGTAGTCACAGTACAAATCGCCGGCACCGTTGTGCACGAACAGTAACTCATCGCCATCGGCGTTACGCACCAGATGATCCATGGACTGCTCGCAGCGCCACGAGCGCATGCGCAAATGCGCGTTGTGCATTAACTCATGCGCATCCCAGGGCGACCAACCCTGAACAGCGAAGCGATTGGTGTCAAATGCGCGTGGCTTCAGTGGGCCATCAAAACTCACCCACGCAGTCGGCGGATTCGGGTGATACATATGACTTGCTGGACCGAAAAATCCTTCCTTGCCCAACTCGCGCTCAAAAGTTCCAGCGGGAAGATCGCAATGCGCTTGGCGCGAGGCAATGCCCTCAACTTTGGGAACGCTGATCCATTTTTTACTCATGACCCATCCTAGCCTTTGAGGCGGTTTGCTTCGAGCTGATCAAGACGTGTTTAAAGGACGCCACGTCGCATCTGATCCTGTTCAATGGATTCAAACAAAGCCTTGAAGTTGCCCTCACCGAAGCCCTCGTTGCCTTTGCGTTGAATGATTTCAAAGAAGATCGGCCCGATATGGGTCTGGGTAAAGATCTGCAGTAATTTCTGCTTCTTAGTTTCCACGTCTGCATCAATCAGGATCTTGTTCTTTTTCATGCGCGCGACATCTTCGCCATGCTCAGGAATTCGCTCGTCAATCACCTCGAAATAGGTGTCCGGCGTATTCAAAAAGGTCACGCCAGATTCGCGCATCGCCTCGACCGTTTCATAGATATTGTCAGTGAAACACGCGATATGCTGAATGCCCTCGCCTTTATATTGATCCAGATACTCATTGATCTGGCTCTTCGGATCCGCCGACTCGTTCAATGGTATGCGCACAACACCATCGGGCGCAGTCATGGCCTTGGAGACCAGTCCGGTTTTTGCGCCCTTGATATCGAAATATCGAATTTCGCGAAAGCCGAATAACCTTTCGTAGTAATCCGCCCAACGCGCCATATTGCCAAAATAAAGATTGTGGGTCAGGTGATCGATAAAAGTCAGACCAAATCCTTTCGGCTCACGATCGACACCATCGAAGAATTCGAAGTCCTCGGCATAAGGATCAACACCATCGGTGATCAGGTATAGCATGCAGTCGCCAATGCCTTTGATCACCGGGGCGTCGACCGCGCGCGAATCGACCTTATCGGTGATCGCTTCGCCGCCGCGCGCCAGCACTTCCTCGAACACTTCCTGACCATCGCGGATACGAATCGCGAAACCGCAAGCGCTAGGCCCGTGCGCAGCGGCGAAGTCCGATGCAAAGGAGTCTTGTGTTTCATTCACCAGGAAATTGACCTCGCCCTGGCGGAACAGTGTGATCGGACGATTGCGATGACGGGCAACCGCCGTAAACCCCATCCTCACAAAGAAAGCGTGCAGGGCGCTTGCGTCCGGCGCCGCGAACTCAACGAACTCAAAGCCGTTGATGCCCAGCGGATTGAGCATTCCCGTGGTTGGATTTGCGGATGCGGTCATCTTGGCCCTCGCGGCTGTGGACGGCGCGCCGGTCGCTGGCGCTGGAAAACGATTATAGTTTCATTTGAAACGAATGCGCCAAGTGCGTTGCACCGGCGGCGGACGGCGCGGACATCGCTCACTCAACCCTCAACGTGGCGGTCGCTAAATCCTGATGCTAGCGGCGCGCCCTTCGCGAACCGGATAACTATGCCAAGTACGCCGCCGGCGACGCTGCTCGACCTGGAACGCTTTTTACCCTATCGCCTGTCGGTGCTGTCCAATACCGTGAGCCAGGCGATTGCGGCGATGTATAGCGAGCGCTTCGGGCTGAGCGTCACGCAGTGGCGTGTAATCGCCGTGCTCGGGCGCTTTCCCGATTTATCCGCGGTGGAAGTGGCCGAGCGCACCAAGATGGACAAGGTTGCGGTGAGCCGCGCGGTGGCCGAGCTAGTTCGAGCGGAGCGCCTGGACCGCAGCCTTCACGACGACGACCGACGCCGCTCGGTGTTGCGCCTGAGCGACGCCGGACAGCGGGTCTATGCCGATATTGCACCTTTTGCGCTGGACTGCGAGGCGCGGCTGATCTCGGTGCTGAGCGACGCCGAGCGCGCGCAATTGGAGCGCATTCTCGACAAGCTCAGCACTGCGGGCGTAGCCATGCTGATGTCCGGACTCGACTTCGCAGACGCTTGATCGTACGCGAGTTATTTCACCCCATGCATGAGCTTGTTGATCAGCGGTGCCCCAAACAGAAACAGCGCCCCAAGACCAAATCCCGCATATGCGATCAGCGTGTAGGTCGAGGCGTACTGTTCTAGACCTACCGTGCCCGTACCGCTGACCGCCACGGCGGCGATATGGCCTGCCGTGGAATTACCGATTGCCGTACACATGAACCAAGCGCCCATGGCCATGCCGACGTCCTTGGGCGCGGCCAGCTTCGTCACCATCGATAGGCCGATCGGTGACAGGCACAGCTCACCCATGGTGTTGATCAAATAAGCCAAGCCCAACATCTCCCACGGCAACTTGCCATCGGCACCCTGCAGATTGCCGATGGTCCAGACCAAGATCGCAAAGCCCACCGCCACAAGGATCAGCGCGAGCGCGAATTTGCGTGGGATCGATGGATTCATACCGCGCGCTTCCAGCCGCGGCCAAGCCCAGGCGAATAGCGGGCCTAGCAGCCTGTCGGACCTAAAGGAAATCGGCTGCAAATCCGCCTGGACGATCCATATTCCGCCGCTTTCTCGGGCAATAGAAGAGCTATTACCCTTCAAAATCGACGAAATCTGGCTTCGCCCAGTCAGATTTTCGCTTCGAT
>Ga0209181_10001535_pt1 | contig 40206 bp, 42 predicted proteins | sample MAT05_FD_187208 | JGI IMG/M metagenome (GOLD analysis project Ga0209181, IMG submission 187208) | Freshwater microbial communities from Lake Fryxell liftoff mats and glacier meltwater in Antarctica - MAT-05 (SPAdes) (version 2) | ecosystem: Environmental > Aquatic > Freshwater > Ice > Liftoff... | reverse complement strand
GAGCAGGAATACTGGCGTTTTTTTGGGTAGAAGTCGTTATACGACCGTTAAGCCCCATCCAAAACAGCGTTCTAGGTTGAAACGTGGCCCGTGTTAAAATTGCCTATTGTCCAACTAGCCGAGCAATCCATCCATGTTTTCCAAGCAAAATACTTTAGCCAAAGCCGACCCTGAACTCTGGAAATCGATTCAATCTGAGACCCAGCGTCAAGAAGATCATATTGAGTTGATCGCGTCGGAGAATTACGTTTCCTGTGCCGTTCTCGAAGCGCAGGGTTCGCAGCTGACCAATAAATACGCCGAAGGTTATCCCGGCAAGCGTTATTACGGCGGCTGCGAATACGTGGATATTGCAGAACAAATGGCCATTGATCGCGCTAAGAAGCTTTTCGGCGCAGAGGCAGCAAATGTGCAGCCCAATTCAGGTTCGCAAGCCAATCAGGCAGTTTTTATGGCTTTCTTGAAGCCTGGCGATACGATTCTAGGCATGAACCTGGCGATGGGCGGCCACTTAACGCACGGCTCGCCCGTGAATATCTCGGGCAAGTGGTTCAATGTCATTCCCTATGGCTTGAACGAAAAAGAAGCCATTGATTACGACGCAATGGAAAAGCTCGCTCATGAACACAAACCAAAGCTAATTATTGCGGGCGCTTCTGCTTACAGCTTGCGTATTGATTTTGAGCGCTTTGCGAAAGTGGCTAAGGCCGTTGGCGCTATTTTCATGGTTGATATGGCGCATTACGCTGGCTTGGTTGCGGCTGGGCATTATCCAAACCCTGTACCGCATGCAGACGTAGTTACCACCACCACACACAAGACCTTGCGTGGCCCCCGTGGCGGCTTGATCTTGATGCGTGCGGAGCATGAAAAAGCCATTAACTCGGCGATTTTCCCTGGTCTGCAAGGCGGCCCGTTGATGCATGTGATTGCCGCCAAAGCCGTTGCGCTTAAAGAGGCCATGACATCGGAGTTCAAAAACTATCAAGAGCAAGTGATTGCGAATGCGCGTGTGATGACCCGGGTGTTGGCGGAACGCGGCATGCGGATTGTTTCTGGCGGTACGGAAAGTCATATGTTCCTACTTGACCTTCAGGCAAAAAAAATTACCGGTAAAGAGGCTGAGGCAGCACTTGGCCGCGCGCACATCACCGTGAATAAAAATGCCATCCCGAATGATCCGCAAAGCTTTTTTGTGACATCAGGAATTCGTATTGGAACCCCGGCGATGACAACGCGTGGCTTTACAGAGATTGAAGCAGAACAAGTCTCGCATCTAATTGCGGATGTGTTGGATGCGCCTAATGACGAAGCTGTGTTGGCGAAGGTGCGCGATAAAGTGACGGCGTTATGCAAACGATTCCCTGTTTACGGTGCGTAGTTGGAGAAATAAAGCAGAGAAAGTAAAGAATAAACTCAAGCACAAATGAGTGTTAGCTGAGCTCTTTAATGTTTTACTACTTGCGCCAATAAAATGAAATGTCCTTTTTGCGCTGAGTTAAATACGCAAGTCATCGACACTCGAGAGAACGATGACGGGGACACTGTGCGTCGTCGTCGTCGTTGCTTGGTGTGCGATAAACGCTTTACCACCTATGAGCGTGTTGAATTACGTATGCCACAGGTGGTGAAGAAAAATGGCAGCCGTACAGAATATGATCGTGAAAAATTACTCGCCAGCCTCATGCTGGCTTTGCGTAAGCGCCCCATTACGACCGAGAGCATAGACGCAGCCATTGAGCGCATCGAAGACAAGCTCTTGGCATTCGGTGATCGCGAGGTGCTCACCGAAAAAATAGGTGAGTTAGTGATGCGCGAACTCCGCAAGCTCGACAAAATTGCCTACGTGCGTTTTGCTTCTGTCTATCGCAACTTTGAAGATGTGGATGAGTTCCGTGAAGCGATTCGTGAGGTGAAAAAACCGCCAGCTCCGCGTAGGGCGCCGCGCATTAAAACCACCCCTGAGTCGTCTTGAGCCTTGTTAGACCCTATTTAAGCTTCAATCTATTTGTCCCATGCCTTATTCCGTTACCGATCATCAATTCATGGCGCGTGCGCTACAACTTGCGCGGCGCGGCTTGTTCACCACAACACCTAATCCGCGTGTTGGCTGTGTCTTGGTTAAAGAAGCCGCCGTTGTTGGAGAAGGATGGCATGAGCGTGCTGGTGAGGCGCATGCCGAGGTCAATGCCATCCAGGCTGCGAGCCAACAAACACGCGGGTCTACAGCCTATGTTACGTTGGAGCCATGCAGTCATCACGGCCGCACACCGCCCTGTGTCGATGCACTGATTGCAGCCGGAGTGGCGCGCGTGGTGGTCGCGATGGAAGATCCGAATCCCCAAGTTTCTGGTGAAGGTTTGCGCCGTCTGCGCGCAGCAGGCATTGAAACAGAATGTGGGCTGCTCGAAGATGAAGCACGTGAACTCAATCTCGGTTTTGTTGCGCGCATGACGAGAGGCCGACCTTGGCTTCGACTCAAAGTGGCGGCCAGCTTAGATGGAAAAACGGCGTTGCAGAATGGAACAAGCCAATGGATAACATCCGCAGAAGCACGGCGCGATGGACATGCCTGGCGCGCCCGTTCCTGCGCGATTTTGACGGGTTTTGGTACCGTTCGAGAAGATGATCCGCGACTCACCGTTCGGGATGTAGAAACGACTCGTCAGCCACTGCGTGTGTTGGTGGATAGTCGCCTTGAACTCTCGCCGAAGGCAAAGCTATTAGACGGCGGGCCCGTTCTGATTGCTGCGGCATTTGAAGACAAAGAAAAAATGGCGATCTTGCGTGACCGTGGCGCAGAAATCGTTGTTATTCCCAATGGAAAAAACAAAGTCGACCTCAACCAGCTAATGGAAGAATTGGCGCGACGTGGCATTAATGAAGTGTTGGGCGAAGCGGGCGTAAAGCTTAACGGCTCTTTGATTTCCGCAGGAGTTGTCGATGAGTTGCTAATCTATCTAGCGCCCAGCCTACTGGGAGACACAGCACGCGGTATGTTTAACTTGCCCGAACTCACCGATCTTGCCGCTAAGCGCGAATTGAATATTACTGACTTGCGTCTTGTGGGCCGCGATGTGCGCCTGTTAGCGCGGTTTTTATAGCGACTGGCCGCACGCTGTACAACCAGCGTCCTTGCTCAATTTAATCGAGCGCCATTCCATATCCAGTGCGTTTAAAAGCAGCAAGCGCCCTGAAAGCGATTCGCCACAACCAATAATGAGCTTCAACGTCTCCGCCGCTTGGGTCGTGCCGATAATGCCGGTGAGTGGCGCGAAGACACCCATGGTGGCGCAGCGCACTTCTTCGGCGTCTTGCCCCTCAGGGAATAAGCAGTTGTAGCAAGGCTGATCGGTATGGCGTAAATCGAAAACAGCTACTTGCCCGTCAAAACGAATCGCTGCACCCGATACCAACGGTTTTCGAAACTTTACGCAGGCGCGATTGATGGCGTGGCGGGTGGCGAAATTATCCGAGCAATCCAACACCACGTCTGCTGCCGCAACTTGCTCTTCTAGTAGCGCACCTTCAAGTCTTTTATTAAGCGTAATTACTTCAATGCTCGGGTTGATGAGTGCGAGCGCATCACGGCCTGATTCCACCTTGGGGCGTCCCACTGAGGTGGTGTGATGCATGATCTGGCGCTGTAGATTGGTCATATCGACCGTGTCGCCATCAGATAAAACAATTTTGCCCACACCGGCAGCAGCGAGGTACAACGCGGCGGGTGAGCCCAAGCCCCCCGCGCCAACAATCAACACCCGTGCGGCTAATAGGCGTTCCTGGCCCTCAATGCCAATTTCAGAAAGCAAGATGTGCCGTGAGTAGCGGAGGAGCTGGTCGTCGTTCATGGTGAATTATCCATGGGACTGTGGGGTGGAGTGAAGTAACGTGGAGTTTTGGTTTTAGCTTGTATTTTTCAACAAGCTTGGTGAAGGTAAAAGATCTCCATTCCCACCAAAGTGAGAATGGAGATTTAGAACGTTTTATTTCCCTTGTAGAACTTGCAAGCCTTTGAGCAAATTCAGCGCTTGATTGAACTGATAATCGTTCTTTGATGCAGGCTCAACCGGCGGCTTCATGGCGGTGGTTTCGTCATCGCCCTCGTCTTTTGACTTGCTGCCTTTAGCTGGGTCTTTAGCGCCGTCTTTAGTGCTGTCTTTAACCCCTTCTTTTTTCGCGGGCTTGGCAATAGCATCTTTTTCTTTGTCGTTTTCTAGGTGGTGATCTAGATCCGCCTCACGCATACGCTGTGAGGGGGTGCCATTCGGCGTTTCTTCCGTAATGATGTCAGGAATAATCCCTTTGGCTTGGATCGAGCGACCATTTGGCGTGTAGTAACGGGCTGTGGTGAGCTTGATAGCGGTATTGCCACCGAGTGGCAATATGCTTTGTACAGATGCCTTGCCAAACGTTTGTGTGCCCATGATGATGGCGCGCTTATGGTCTTGCAGTGCGCCAGCGACAATTTCAGATGCAGACGCAGAGCCACCATTAACCAGAACTACCATCGGTACGGTTTTCACGCCAGCGGGCAAGTCTTTCAAGAAATCGACACGTGTACCGCGCAAATAATCTTCGGTGCTGGCAATGTATTTACGTTTGGCGTCTTCCGAGCGCCCTTCGGTTGAAACGACCACTACTTTAGGTGGCAGGAAAGCCGCTGCTACGCCGACAGCGCCGTGCAGCAAGCCGCCGGGGTCGTTGCGTAGATCCAGCACCAGACCTTTGACGGGGCCTTGTTTGTAAGCTTTATTGATGTGCTCCACCATTTTTGCCGCCGAGTCTTCTTGAAATTGAGTCAAGCGGATGTAGGCATAGCCCGGCTCCACTATTTTCGATTTCACACTCTGTACTTTGATGACTTCGCGCATGATCGTCACAACAATTGGCTTGCCCTCACCTTTACGCACGATCGTCAGCGTAATCGGGGTTTTTGGTTTGCCGCGCATGCGTTTTACGGCTTCGCTGAGGGTTAAACCTTTCACATTGGTCTCATCGAGCTTTACGATAAAGTCGCCCGGTTTTATTCCTGCCTTAAACGCAGGCGTATCTTCAATCGGGGAGATGACTTTCACGAAGCCATCTTCCATACCTACCTCAATACCGAGCCCGCCGAATTCACCTTGGGTACTAACTTGCAAATCTTTAAAGGCATCGGCATCGAGATAAGCCGAGTGAGGATCTAAGCCAGACAACATCCCGCTGATGGCACTGGTAATGAGTTTTTTGTCTTCAACAGGCTCTACATAGCCCATTTTGATGGCATTGAATACTTCAGCAAAACTACGCAACTCTTCAACTGGTAAAGGTAACGCGGTGTCTTTTTGAGCGCTGGCCGAAAAATTCAGGCTAATAAAAATACCCGCAACCAAACCCAAAATAATCAAACTAACTTGTTGAAATTTGTTACGCATTAATGACTCCGTGAGAGGTTTAGTTTGGTTTGGTTTTGTTGCTGTGTAGTGACTGAATTCTGTGCTGCGTTGGGGGAAGGTGCATTTTGCTCAAATTGCACCTGCCTACTTCAAGCTCACCCATTTAAGCGGGTCTTGAGCTTGCCCTAAATGCCGCAGCTCAAAGTATAAACCGGTTTCCGGGTTGCCGCCGCTGTTACCGATGGAAGCAATTGCTTCCCCGGCTTTGGTGGCCTGGCCAACCGTTTTGAGAACGGATTCATTATTACCATAAACAGAGAGATAGCCGCCTCCGTGGTCGATGATGATTAGATTGCCAAATCCGCGTAACGAATCTGCAAATACGACCTTACCGGGTGCAATGGCTTTGACCTCTCCACCGCTCGCAGCACGAATGAATAAGCCCTTCCACGTAGCGCCACCTTCCTGCCTGGGTGCCCCAAAGCGATTGGTAATTTCCCCGCGCGTGGGTAGGCGCAAGCGGCCCTTCAGTTGGGCGAAGGCGATGCCCGCTTCTATGTCTTCAGGAGTTTGCTCGTTTTTTAGATTGGGTTGCGTAGCTTGCGCGCTTGAACCTCCGCCTTCTTGACCATCTTTACCTACCTTGCCGGCGTTTTCAGACACACCACCTGAAGTTTTGCGGCCATGTCTAGGTTTAGAGGTTTGCTTAACTGGGCTGCGCGCCAGATTTTCAATGACCTTGGCCAAGCGTTTTTCGTCGAGCTTGAGCTTGTCGATTTCTTGACGTTGCGTTTTTATCTTGCCGGAAATCTGCGCCAATAAGACTTGCCGCTTCTTTTGTTGCCCAACGAGATCAGCACGTTCTCGCTGCTGGCGCTTTTCTATTTCCACCAATTCGTTGTTTTTAGTATTGGCTTGTACGGTGAGGCGTTGTTTTTCGTTCAGTGCTTCGCCCAGCGTATGGATAAGACTGGCTTTGGCTTGCGAGAGCAGGGTGAGATAGTGCGCATCACGCGCGAGTTGGTTTGGATCGTTGCCAGATATCAGTAGCTTTAATGCGTCTTGCTTGGAGGCGTCTGCGCTTAACTGACCGGCCAATGTGCCTGCTTCAGCGTGCGTGTATTGACGATAAAGCAGCTGCTCAAGCTGCGTTTGCTGCGTACCTACTGTTTGTTCCAGTCGCTTGGATTGAGCGGTGAGGCTATCTAACTCAGATTCCGCTTCCGCCCGTTCATCGGCTAATGCGTGGAGTTTACGGCTGGTCTCCGAGATGGTTCGCTCCGTTTCGCGCAGCTCTTCGGCCACATCGGCGCGCGCCTCTTCCGCTTGCCCCACCTCCTTTTGCAGATGTTGCAAACGACCTTGCACGTCTTTTAACTCGTTCCGTTTACTGGCGCCTTTAGTTTTGCCTTTAGTTTGGCTTTTAATGGGGCCATTAGTTTGGTCTTTAGTGTGACCGGTCGGTTTTTTGGTTGCTGCGGTAGCCGCCGAAGTTGTGAATATTAGCGTGGGTATCAGCAGGCCTAACAAAGCCGTTACGAATACGTAACTACATAACGACTTCGATAGATTCTTCAGATTACTTAGCCTTACCTTGGCTGGCGACGGCATGCATGGATGCCTTGATAGCTTCTTCATCGCCCAGATAATAGTGCTTAAGCGGCTTAAGGTCATCGTCTAGTTCATACACTTGGGGCACGCCAGTCGGAATATTCAGGTTAACGATGTCTTCGTCAGAAATATTGTCGAGATATTTAATCAAGGCACGCAGACTATTGCCGTGGGCAGTGATGATGACGCTTTTTCCACTCTTCACCATCGGTGCAATGTTGCTGTGCCAGTAGGGTAAAAAGCGCGCAACCGTATCCTTCAAACATTCGGTACGTGGAATGGTGGCAGGGTCAAGGTCCGCATAGCGCGGGTCTTCCAGGCCGATACGTGGGTCGTCCTCAGCTAAAGCGGGCGGGGGAATGTCGTAAGAACGACGCCAAATCAGCACTTGCTCATCACCAAACTTAGCGGCAGTTTCCGCTTTATTCAAACCTTGCAACGAGCCGTAGTGGCGTTCATTCAAGCGCCAGGAATGCTCAACAGGAATCCACATCCGGTCTTGCTCATCCAGCACTGTCCATAGCGTGCGGATTGCACGGCGCAGCACCGAGGTGTAAGCAATATCAAACGCAAACCCAGCTTCTTTAAGCAGACGGCCAGCCTGTTTTGCCTCGGCGCGACCTTTGTCGGTCAGGTCGACATCCGTCCAGCCGGTGAAGCGATTTTCTTGGTTCCAAGCGGATTCCCCGTGGCGTAGCAGTACAATTTTCTTCATAATTTTTTCGTGTGATCAGAGATTGGAATAGTTAAAACGGTGTGTTTATGGGCTTGAATTAAAATGAGTTGATATGAATTGATATCTAAGCCTGCCTCAAAGTCGCATCTATTTTATAATATCCGCCGCAGTAATTGGTTTTTGCGCTCATGCCCAAGTAAAGTGCGTGGTTTAAAGTGTGCGTTCGCGGTAGTTCAATATAAAGGGCATTCCTTGGAATTCGTTCAAAATAATTTAATGTGGGTTGGCGTCGCAATTGGTAGTGGCGCGCTATTGTTGTGGTCTTTGATTACCGAGCGTGGCGGTGCAGGCGTCTCGCCGATGCAAGCCACCTTGCTCATTAATCGAGAAGATGCGGTCATTGTTGATGTGCGGGAAACCGCGGAGTTTGAGCAAAGCCACCTTCCCAATGCTCGCCATATTCCCTTAGGCCAGCTTAAGGAACGCATGGCGGAGCTGGAAAAATTCAAGGAGCGCGCGATAGTTGTATATTGCGCCGTGGGCAATAGGTCAGCCTCGGCCGCTACCATGCTGAGTAAAGAAGGCTTCACCAAAGTATCGAGCCTGGCTGGTGGTATTGGCGCTTGGCAGCAAGCGAGTTTGCCCACCACAAAAAAATAACGAAGAAGTAACGAAAAACAACAAGGAAACAACGAGAAATAACTCGCGAAAATGTCTATCAAAGTCCTTATGTACACCAGCGCCTATTGCCCCTTTTGCATGCGCGCCGAACAGTTGTTAAAAAGCAAAGGCGTGGCCGATCTTGAGAAGGTGCGCGTGGATCTTGAGCCCGCGCGCCGCACAGAAATGGTCGAAAGAACCGGGCGTCGCACCGTGCCACAAATATACATAGGTGAAACCTACGTAGGCGGTTGCGACGAGTTGTATGCGCTAGAAAGAGCCAACCAACTGGATAACTTGTTGCAGGGCTAAGGTTTGTTCATCAATCCTTCGCAAGAGAAAATTAAACTCCCGATTTAAGCTCATTAATCAACTAACCAACTTCAACTACCGAATCACTTTTTACAGGTCTCGTTATTATGTCTGCAACTGAAAACAAACCCGCCGAAAACACCCAACCCGTTTTCACCATCGAAAAAATCTACGTAAAAGATTTGTCCCTCGAAATTCCAGGCGCACCCCAAGTGTTTCTGGATCGCGATCAACCCGAGATAGAAATTGGCTTTCACACAGCGGGAAATGGTCTGGACGAAGGCGTTTTTGAAGTCGTGCTTACCGTTACCGTCACCGCTAAAGCCGGCGAAAAAACCCTGTTTTTGGTCGAGGCCGCACAAGCGGGCATTTTCCAAATTCGCAATGTCCCCGCCACAGAACTAGAGCCGGTACTCGGCATCGCCTGCCCAAATGTGTTGTTTCCGTATGTGCGTGAAACCATTTCCGACATCGTGAATCGCGCGGGTTTCCCCACCGTGATTCTCGCGCCCGTTAATTTTGAGGCGCTTTACATGCAGCGGCTACAACAGCAACAAGTTTCCCAAAGCAGCCCAGCCCCACTGCAATAAAAGCGCTGTAATAAAGCACTTCAATAAGCCTAGCAATCCACCCCGGAGCCAGCCCTATGCGCACATTACGTATCGCACATGTCCTCGGAACAGCCCTGTTTACGGGCGTCTTCAGCTCATTTTCTTTATCTTCATGGGCGCTGGAATACCGCTCTGTAGCCGAAAATAACACGGCGATGTACGACGCCCCCTCGCAAAAAGCCAAGCCTATCTACACCATTTCCCGCGGCACGCCGGTGGAAGTGGTGGTGACATTGGAAGGCTGGGTAAAAGTGCGCGATTTAAGCGGTGATATTGCCTGGATAGAAAAACGCAGCTTGGCCGAAAAACGCACCGTGATAGTTACCGCGCGCAATGCCGACATACGCGCCCAAGCCGACGCCAGTGCGCCTCTGGTATTTGATGCAGAAAAAGAGGTTGTACTAGATCTGGTAGAGCCTGCGCCCACCCCAACAACGGCGGGCTGGGCCAAAGTGCGTCATCGTGACGGACAGCAAGGTTTTGTGCGGGTTGGGCAGGTTTGGGGTTTGTGATTTGCGCTTTTATCCAGTTTCCCCAACTTCCCCAACTCCCCTAACCTCAGCCTTGTCCTAAAAAGTCACGCATGAAAATTAGCATCCTCGGCGCCGGTGCATGGGGCACAGCGCTTGCCATCAGCCTAGCTAAGCAACACGAAGTAAGCCTATGGGTGCGCGATGCCGCGCAAGCGAAAGCACTCAATGCCCAGCGTGAAAATACCCGCTACCTGCCCGGCTGCGCCCTTCCCCCATCACTTCGTATTGACGCTGATCTAGCTGCCGCCACGCAAGGCAGCGAACTTCATATCATCGCCACGCCGCTTTCTGGTTTGCGTGAAACATTGCACTTACTCGGTGCTCTTTCTGGCCCCCACAAAGCCGTGCCCTTGCTTTGGGTTTGCAAAGGGCTGGAAGCCGGAACCATGCTGCTGCCGCACCAAATTGTCCAGGCAGAGCTCGGCGAAAACGTTCTCTGCGGTGCATTAACCGGCCCCAGCTTTGCCGAAGAAGTGGCTCACGATTTGCCCACCGCAATTACCCTTGCCTCAAGCAACATCGAGTTCGCTCAAGCAACCGCTTTAGCTATCCATAGCAACAGACTACGTATCTACGCAAACGATGACGTCATTGGCGCTGAAATTGGCGGCGCGGTTAAAAACGTCATGGCGATTGCTTCGGGTATTTCAGATGGCCTAGGGCTAGGCCTCAACGCCCGCGCTGCCTTGATCTCCCGGGGGCTTGCCGAGATCACCCGTCTTGGGCTGGCGCTAGGCGGCAAACGAGAAACCTTAATGGGCCTAGCTGGAATGGGCGATCTTATCCTTACTTGCACGGGTGATTTATCCCGCAATCGCCGGGTAGGCCTTGCGTTAGCTCGTGATCTGCCGCTGCCTCAGATCCTGCGCGAATTAGGTCATACAGCCGAGGGCGTCAGCAGCGCGAAAGAAGTGGCGGCCCTTGCAGATAAAATGAACATCGATATGCCTATCACAAGAGCGGTGAAAAGCGTGCTTTACGACGACGTGGCGGCGGGACAAGCGGTAGAAGAACTGCTGGGGCGTGATCCTAAGCTGGAAAGTTTGTAGCCCATCTCAAACCCTCAGCCCATCACTTTGATTCGTGCGACTTGCCTCAACCAGCCTCGATGTCTGCCTATGCTGTCTTGTATGACGCCTAATATTGTAGTAACGTAACTACAAATATCGAAACAGAGGTGACACCATGCCTATCACAACACTATCAAGTCGCGAATTTAACCAGCACGCTAGTGATGCCAAAAAGGCCGCGAATAATGGGCCCGTGTTCATTACCGACAGAGGGCGTCCTGCCCATGTTTTATTAAGTATTAAGGAGTACCAGCGAATTACGGGTGGTCGCCAGAAGATCGCCGATTTGCTGGCGATGCCAAGTCTCGAAAACGTTGAACTTGAGATACCCGCATTGCGGGATCTAGCGAAACCTGCGGATCTATCCTGATGTTCATCGTCGATACTAACGTGGTGTCCGAGCTAAGGAAGGTGCGCCTCGGCAAAGCGGATAAAAACGTTGCCAAGTGGGCGGACAGCGTAGCTGCCAGCGACTTGTATCTATCCGTGATTACAATTCAAGAGTTGGAAATGGGCGTGCTTCTCGCTGAACGGCGCGACCCAAAACAAGGGGCCATTTTCAGAACGTGGCTCAATAGCCAAGTTATACCTTCCTTCGCTGATCGTATCCTGCCGGTCGATATCGCCGTCGCACAGCGTAGCGCTAGGCTTCATGTGCCAGACCCCCGTCCCATTCGAGATGGACTTATTGCGGCTACAGCGTTGGTCCATGGCATGACCGTTGTTACACGAAATATTGCGGACTTTGAACCGACCGGCGTTCAAACACTTAATCCTTGGAATGTTCGATAAGGCTCGGTGGTTTTGCACAATGAACTACACGAGGAGGGCAGCGTGAAATCTATATGACGTCGCGCAACACAATCTGGTGTCTTTTAAGTGTGATGTTGAGAACCTGTTTAGCTTCCTCCACCAAACCCAATTTGCCGCCAAGCCTCATAAAGCACTATCCCTGCGGTATTCCCTAAGTTCAAGCTCCGGCTACCCGCCGCCATTGGGAGCCTAATGCGCTGGCCTAAGGGTGCGGCAGCTAGCATTTCTGCGGGCAATCCACGGCTTTCTGAGCCGAAAACGAAGGCGTCGCCAGCCTGATAGCTCGGGGTGTCGTAGCGGGTTTCGCCGCGTGTGCTGACATAAAACAGGCGATTACCCGCTATTTCTGCGACACAACTCTCCCAATTGTCATGTACGGTAGTCTGTGCGAGATCGCGGTAATCCATGCCTGATCGGGCAAGGGATCGGTCATCGAGTTGAAAGCCGAGTGGCTTTATCAAGTGAAGATGGGCGCCTGCATTGGCACATAGCCTGATGACATTGCCCGTGTTGGGTGGAATTTCGGGTTGATACAAAATGATGTGGAACACGCTGAGACCTCAAGATATATAGATAATTTGCCGTAATTCTGGCATGTTACGTGCTATTTTTAAGAATTCTTGTGAGCAAACTAGTTTAACTTTTGCTTTATTGTTTTGATTGGTTTTGACTAAGTTTTGTCCAAAGTTTCGGAGATTGTATGGCACGGCCAGAGAAAATACGTCTTGGTGAGTTACTCGTCCAGCAGGGTTTGCTGACCGCCGAGCAATTAACGCAGTCACTTGCCAACCAGAAAAGTAGCGGACGCAAACTCGGCCGTATTTTCGTTGAGAGCGGCTTTGTTACTGAAGAAGGCATCTCCAAGGCGCTCGCCAAGCAGTTACAGATTCCCTATATCGATCTTAAGTATTTCAATGTTAAGCCTGAACTTGTTCAGTTGCTGCCTGAGGCCCAGGCGCGGCGCTTTCGCGCATTAGTTCTGGACGACCGTAGCGGGGCGCTGTTAATTGGGTTGGTTGACCCCACGGATCTTTTTGCCTACGACGAAATTTCGCGCATTTTAAAACGCGGTATTGAGTTGGCGGTGGTGATGGAGTCGCAACTGCTATCGGCAGTCGATCGGCTTTATCGTCGCACAGGCGAAATTACCGGACTCGCACAAGAGTTGACTGCGGAATTGGGCGACATGCCCGTGGAGTTTGGCGAGTTGTTGGGTGCAACCCCGGGTGTTGAAGAAGCGCCCGTTGTTAAGTTGTTGCAGACGATGTTTGAAGATGCCATTCAGGTGCGTGCTTCAGACATCCATATCGAACCCCAAGAACACAGTCTCCGCATCCGTTTTCGTATCGACGGCATGTTGCATGTGCAAACCGAATCAGACAGCAAAATTGCCACCGCCTTGGTGCTTCGTTTAAAGCTGATGGCGGGCTTGGATATCTCAGAAAAACGCTTGCCGCAAGACGGCCGTTTTAACGTGAAGGTGCGGAACAACCCAGTGGATGTGCGTATCTCCAGCATGCCTACGCAGTATGGTGAATCGGTGGTGATGCGTTTGCTTAACCAAGCTGCCAGTTTGATCGGTCTGGAAGCGCTGGGTATGCCACCGCGAATCTTGGAAGGGCTGCGCCGTGCGATTCGTCGCCCCAGTGGCATGGTGCTGGTAACCGGCCCTACGGGGAGCGGTAAAACGACGACGCTTTACGCCGCGTTGAAAGAAATTAATACCACGGAAAAGAAAATTATCACCGTAGAAGATCCAGTGGAATATCGCTTGCCCGGCATCAACCAAGTGCAGGTGCATGAAAAAATTAACCTAGGTTTTGATCGGGTGCTGCGCGCGGCGTTGCGGCAAGACCCGGATATTGTGCTCGTCGGCGAAATGCGCGATCAACTGACCGCTGAAATTGGTATGCGCGCCTCCATTACTGGCCATATGGTGCTTTCCACGCTCCACACTAATGACGCAGCGGGAACACCGTTACGCCTGCTCGACATGGGGGTGCCACGTTATATGGTGGCCTTGTCGCTTCAGTTGGTCTTAGCACAACGACTCATGCGCGTAGTGTGTGAAACATGTGTTCGTCCGCACACTTTGCTGGCGCACGAGCGCGAATGGTTGCGCTACGAATTGGGCGACAAAGTTGATGAGCATAAATATGTAGAAGGCGGTGGTTGCTCGCATTGCAATGGCACCGGCTACTTGGGGCGCAGAGGCGTGTACGAAATGTTGGAAATGACGAGTGCTGTTGTAGAGGCCGCCAATAACGAAGACCCACGTGCGTTTGTGGAAGCGGCACGAGTACAAATGGCGGGGGAGACCCTGCGACGTGATGCGGTTCGTTTAGTGCTTGAAGGCAAAACCACGGTTGAAGAAGCCATGCGTATTGCCAATGAAGGTGAGGAAGATTAGTGAGTAATTGGTCTTACACAGGGCGCAGTGGTGCGGGCGATTTGGTTCGCGGCGTGCTCGAAGCCGCAAACCAAGATGCGGTGGCCGATGTGCTGGTGGGTCGAGGGATTACCCCTTTGGAAATCTGTGAATCCGACGCGGCCAGTGGCCCGGGTTTGGAAGAATGGCTTTCAGGGTTGCTTGCCGAGAAAGTGAAGACGGACGACATTATGTTGTTCAGTCGCCAGATACACACGCTGCTAAAAGCGGGCGTGCCTATCATGCGGGCACTGGCGGGAATACAAGAATCCAGCCACAGCAAAGCAATGATCAACGTGATACGCGATGTGCGCGAAGGCTTGGATTCGGGACGTGAATTGTCCAATGCCATGTCGCGTCATCCCAAAGTGTTCTCTATGTTTTACATCTCCATGGTTCGCGTGGGCGAAATGACCGGCCAGCTTGACGAGATATTCATGCGGCTTTTCCATCACTTGGACTTCGAGCAGTTCATGCGGAATCAAGTGAAGGCCGCGTTGCGCTACCCCTCTTTCGTGATTGCGGCAATGGCGATTGCCATCATCATCATCAACATTTTTGTGATTCCCGCTTTCGCTAAGGTTTATAAAGGCTTTAACACCGCTTTACCCTTACCTACGCAGCTTCTAATCGCCTTCTCAGATTTCATGCTTGCCTACTGGCCTGTATTGTTACTCGGGTTTTTAGTCGCCACCTACCTATTTTTTTCCTACATTCAAACCACGGCGGGACGATTTGCGTGGGACAAAATGAAATTACGTTTTCCAGTCGCAGGAAAGATCATTCTTAAAGCCACCTTAGCGCGTTTTTCGCGCAGCTTTGCCATGGCATTGAAAAGCGGCGTGCCTATAGTGCAGGCGCTCACCGTCACAGCGCAAACAGTAGAAAATGACTTCATAGGGGCGCGCATCGAAAAAATGCGAGAAGGTGTAGAGCGGGGTGAAAGTGTGTTGCGTACCGCTATTGCTGCGGGTGTATTCACGCCCGTGGTGCTACAAATGATCGCCGTGGGTGAAGAGTCCGGTGCCTTGGATGATTTGCTCAGTGAAATTGCCGAGATGTATCAGCGCGAAGTGGAATACGAGCTTAAAACTTTGTCCGCTCAGATAGAGCCTATCTTGATCGTATTTTTGGGCGTACTCGTCTTGGTTTTAGCTCTAGGCGTGTTCCTACCTATATGGGATTTGGGTAAGGCGGCAATTAAGTAAGTGGCCGTATATGCCCTTATGACTAATCTCACTTTCGATCCGAATGAAATTAATAGGTATTTTAGGTCGCTTATCGGCCAATGGCATCGACCTAATTTGTCGTATGGTGGTTTCAGGGGTTTAAAGAGGTTGAGGAGTTTAAAGGGTTTGAGAAATTTCAAGCGAACCCAATTGGGCGTTAGTTCGTATGAGTTCTCGGTTGCTTTGATGGTAGTAAGCGTAGGTTGCGTGTTTTTTTTGAGTGGCTTAGTTTATGTGCAAGAACAGGCAGAAAAAACCGCGCTTGAACAGATGAGGGCTGCGTTTGAGAAAGGGCTGCAACTAGAAGCGGCTCATAGAATGGCCAGTGGGCAAGAAATGGACATAGCAGCGTTATTTAAAGAAAACCCGGTTAGGTGGCTGCAGCATCCGCCCTCTAATTATTTAGGGGAATATCAAGGTTCGCCACCGAAAATTACGCTACGCGCCAACTGGTATTACGACGTCGTGCGGCACGAACTGGTCTACCGCATAAATCTAGATGACCACTTTCGGTTTAAGAATGGGAGAGACATGAGCGGTGCAGTTGCAAAGCGCGGCACACAAGAGATTCGCTTCAGCGTGGTGGATAAGTTGGCGTTACAGAATCCGCAACTAAAGCAACACCCTGCTGCAGGAAGGGTTTCGCTCGAGCCGATGAACGAGTATGCTTGGTTTTAAGCCGCCGTCTTCTCACCGACAGTTTAGAGAAACAGATGGCATGTTTCGTGCTGATAAAAGCGGGAAGCAATTAAAAGACAGACAACAGCAAAAACTAAGGAGCAAACATGAAACGTCAAAGCGGATTTACCCTTATTGAATTAGTAGTTGTGATTACTATTTTAGCTATTCTTGCGGCCACAGCCTTGCCGCGTTTTGTAAGTATTCAGGTAGATGCGCGGATCTCCAAGCTCAACGCTGTGCTGGGTTCGGTTCAGTCAGCTTCGGCGCTGGTGCATAGTCGTATTTTAACAAGAGGAGGGGTAGCGGATACCGCGGTTTGTCCGGGTACTGCCATTACAGCAAATAATGCAGTTGCAGGCGCCGGTACTGTATGTACGGAAAATGGCATTGTTAATACTTTCAATGGATATCCCGCTTCATCCGCTATTGGTACGGCAGGAATTATTTCTGCGGCAGGCTTAACGGGTGTATTTAACCCAACTTTGCCCCAATTGAACAATGCCGGTTATGGTGCTGTTGTTGCAGCAGGCGTAACAACTTTTTCAGTGACAGGCGGATCCGGCACCACTGGAGCTCCCGGGGCACAAGTCAATAACACCTGTAGCTTTACTTATACGCAAGCCGTTTTAAATGCGGCGCCGGTAGTGAGCGTAACGACGGTTACCGGTTGTTAATTTAGGCGTGAATTTCAGCTTCTAGTATGGGATCGCTGTTTTTCATGGCGAGAACTTTTGAGGAGAACAAAATGAAACAACAGCAAAGTGGTTTTACCCTAGTTGAATTAGTTGTGGTGATCGTGATTTTGGGGATTATGGCGGCGGTGGCTATACCCAAGTTTGTTGACTTAGGTCCGCAAGCACGTAATGCAGCGGCTCAAGGTGTTGCGGGTGCTATTGCGTCAGGATCGTCTATAAATTATGCGCAAAGAAAGGCAACTAATAATGCGACTGGAACGGCGTTCGCAGGGACGAATGCCGTAACTTGCACGGCAGCGTCACTACAACCCTTAGTCAGCGGCCCATTGTTAGTATCTGTAGCTCCAACAACATCCAATGAGTTTCAAATATCAACGGACCTTGGCACTTGTGCAAGTAACGATGGCGGTACGATCACCTGTAACGTATTGGCTTTTGGCAGTGGAGCTACTGTTCAAAAAACCACTATTGTTTGCGCAAGCTAACCATAATTATCTTGCGGATGTACTTTACATATATCCGCAAGATTGAGTATGTAAAGTGTTGTTTCGGCGCAATTGGCTTTTAAGGCAGCAACGTCAAACGTTAATTGCGCCTTACCAACCTCACGGGTTCACCATGATCGAACTCGTTACGGTCATGATATTGGTTGGTGTTCTTGCTGTAGCAGCTCTTCCTCGCTTAAGTAACAAACAAAACTTCGATACACGCGGGTTTTTCGATAAAACGAAGGCCGCGGTTCAGTTTGCCCGTAAGGCAGCCATTGCCGAGCGGCGCACGGTTTGTGTGGCTATTACTGGCAATGCATACACCATTACGCAAAGCACCACGTTTAATGGCGCGTGCTCTGCCCCACTTCTAGACTCTTCTACGGGCAATGCTTTTTCGGCCATCTCTGCGTCGGGAGTGACGCTTACAGCTACCGTCAGCCCTATCAATTTTGATGCACAAGGCAGTACGCTTACGGCGTCAACGGTGACAGTTGGCGGCACGCTTTCTTTCCTAGTTGAGGCCAATACCGGCTATGTGCACTGAGCGCCAAAAGCCATGTGCGATTTTGCACCAAGGCGGCGTCTCGATGATCGAGCTGGTTATGTTCATTGTTATCGTGAGTGCGGGTGTGGTGGGCATCTTGGCGGCAATTAATGCCACTACCCAAAAGAGCGCGGACCCTATGGCGCGTAAGCAAGCACTGGCGATTGCCGAATCTTTGCTGGAAGAGGTGCAGTTGATGCCTTTTACTTATTGCGATCCTGATGATCCTCAGGCCCCCACAGCGACGAGTGCCACAGTGGGGGTTGCGGGTGTGGGTTGTACGTCCGCGGCTACTGTGGAAGGCATCGGCCCTGAAGCGGGGGAAACCCGATATAGCACCCCGCAATTCGATAATGTGAATGACTACCACGGGTTTTCTATGTTGGGATTCAAAGACATTGCCAATGTCGCCGTACTTGGGCTGACAGGCTATAACGCATCGGTTGCGACGACAGCGGTTGCGTTAGGCGGCATTGCGGCCAACGATGTAAACGGTCGGCCGCAAGTGTTACGTATTGTGGTGACGGTCACGCCACCCAGCGGTTCGGCAATCAGTTTAGAAGGCTATCGCACGCGATACGCTCCGCAGGCTACGCCATGACGAGTTCTCGACACTACTGTCCGCAAGCTGACGAAGCTCAGAATTCGTTGCTGGATCCAACCTTGTTGGAAATCACGCCTACCGATTCGTTTAGTTCGCAGCGGGGTTTTACGCTGGCAGAAATGATCATCGTGATTGTCATCACCGGCATTCTCGGTACGGTGGTTGCTGTGTTTATGACCAGCCCAATCAAAGGTTATTTCGACACGGTTCGGCGCTCAGAAATGACCGATGCTGCTGATACCGCGTTGCGTCGTATTGGTCGCGATGTACGGCTGGCTTTGCCGAATAGCGTGCGGGCGACTGTTCCAACCGCCTTGGAGTTTTTGCCTACAACGGGTGGCGGACGCTATCGGGTTGGGTGTCCTGGCAATCCACTGGTTTTCGGTGCGCTGAGTGATTACCCCTGCGCAACCAATAGTAGTGCGAATACCTTTGATGTTCTCGTTGGGGCAAGCGGTGTATCGGTGGCGAATGGAAACTCAATCGCCGTTTACAACTTGGGCATTCCCGGCGCGGATGCTTATTCAGGCGACACCCTACGTGCAGCAGCGGCCCCCTTCGGCGCGGCTTTAACCACGATAGGGTTTGCGGGCGCGCAGTTTCCTTTAGCGTCCCCCGGTAATCGTTTTCAAGTAGTGCAAGGGCCCGTTTCATATATTTGCGATACGGTCGCCCGCACCTTGAGACGTTATTCAGGCTATGCCATGCAGGCCACACAGCCGACGAATCCAGCGGCACCTCCATTGTCTACTGCGCCGAACGTGGGTTTACTGGCCGATAACGTGTCGGCGTGCACTTTCACCTACGATGCAAACGTGATTGCAACGCGAGAAGGGTTAGTCAATCTCACGCTAAGTATTACTCGCCAAAATATGGCGGGAAATAATGAAACCATTCAGCTCTATCACACGGTGCATGTCAGCAATGTGCCTTAAACATCCCCAAAAACCTGATTTTGATGCCACCAAGACCCGCATGGATAGGGCGTCTCAGGGCGGCTTTACGTTGGTTACCGGCATTTTTTTGCTGGTAATTCTTGCGGCGCTGGCGGCGTTTCTGGTGAGTGTTTCGGGCTTGTTTCAAATGAGTGCGGTGTTGGATATGCAAAGTTCGCGGGCGTATCAAGCGGCTCGTGCGGGGATTGAGTGGGGTGCTTTTAATACGCTAACACCGCCAGCAGTGCCTGCTTGCCCGGCAACAACCCACTTAACGTTTCCTACGACAGGACTATCCGATTTTACGACGACAGTGAGCTGTACGCTGACTTCGCCTACTGATTCCGGCGTCACCGTGAATGTTTACCAAATCACTTCTACCGCTTGCAATCAACCAACCGGCGGCGCGTGTCCATGGGTCGGTACGCCCGGCGCGAATTATGTTGAACGGCAGCTTTCCGTTACGTTGGCGAGGTAAGCGTCGTGCGTCGCTACTTCATCCTTTAGCTCTTTGTTACCCAGAAGGTTGAGTTAAATATGCCAACCCCCTTATTTTTGTCCCGACTTATAACGCGCTTTAGCGTAGTTATTACTTTGGTGTGTACTTTGTGCACAACAAGCATCGCCATTGCGGGGGATGTGCCTGGTGTCCTTGGGTCCTATTATTCCAACATGACATTGACGGGCGCTGCTGTCACCAGGACTGACCTCACTATTAACTTCGACTGGGCTTCTGGCTCTCCTATCGGGGGTGTGGGTGCAGATAACTTTAGCGTGCGCTGGACAGGTTTTCTGGCCGTACCCACCACGGGTGCTTACACTTTTTTTACACAGTCGGACGACGGAGTTCGCTTCTCTATAGATTGCGACAACAGCGGTAGTTTTTCTGGTGCGGAACAGATTATTAATAACTGGACCGATCATTCAAGCACGGAAAACACAGGGACCTGCGGTAGTAATTTAACGGCGGGTGTTCGTTATCGTATCCAGATGGATTTCTATGAGAATGGCGGTGATGCAGTGGCCAGACTTTCCTACTCAGGACCAAGCGTAGCCAAGCAAGTTGTTCCTGCCTGGAATGGCACTTTTGGTTTGGTGACATCGGATAATACGCCGCCAACGATTTCATCAGTCGCTGCGGTGTGTGGTTATAACAATAGTATTACCGTTGTTTTTTCAGAGCCAGTTACTTCTGCCACGGCCAATAATGCAGCTAACTATCAAGTTGATAGTGGCGCTGTTTCGGTGACCGCGGCGTCGCTGGCCGCAGACCAAATGACCGTCACTTTATCTACGGGTGTTCTCTCACTTGCATCGCATACAGTGCAAGTGAGCGGTGTTGCAGACCTTTATACAAATGTGATTGTTCCGGGTAGTAGTGCAAGCTTTACGTACACAGGCAGCTCCTTTCAGCCGGGCTTGTCGGGGGTTTACTACAGCCAAGGTGGTGCGGCAGGTGCTTATTTCACAGGTAGTACGGTCTCGCGCATCGACCCCACTGTGAACTTCAACTGGGGGAATGCCTCTCCTGTCGCGGGTATTGGAGCCGATGATTTTAGTGTGCGCTGGCAGGGATTTGTGTTGGCGCCCACCACGGGGAATTATAATTTTTGCACGGTTTCTGACGACGGGGTGCGACTTTACGTTAACAGCATTACGGCGGTTAATAACTGGACAGATCATGGCCCCACTACAGATACCAGTGCAAACATTGCACTTACTAGCGGCCAATATTATCCAGTCACCATGGAGTTCTACGAGCGTGGCGGCGGAGCTGTAGCGCAGTTGTTGTGGAGAAGGCCGGGCGATGCATCTTGCACAGCAATTCCAAGCGCGAATCTTTTTTACTGTGCCCCACCCACCACGACAACACCCGGAGGATTTAATGCCTACGAACCTGCCACGGCTGCGGGTGCGATTACCGGCGCGATCAAAACCAAGATTGCCGGTAGTCCATTCAACCTCGACTTAATTGCATTGAATACGGCGCGTACGGCAATTGATACGGGCTTCTTAAGCGATGTGAAGGTCGAGTTTTTGGATGCGAGAGATAACTCCGGCGCGCTAAATGCCACTACGGGTTGTCGGAGTACATGGACGACAGTGATACAAACAACGCCCACTGTTACTTTTACAGCGGCGAATGCTGGGCGCAAAACGAATGTGTCTTTTCTAGAAAATAATGTATGGCCGGATGTGCGTGTGCGGATTAGCTACCCCGCTACGGGTTCGCCCACAGTGACGGGCTGTTCGACAGATAACTTTGCAATTCGCCCCAACACCTTTGCCAATGTGTCCGTAACGGATAATGATTGGCAAACGGCCGGTGCAGCGCGCACATTAAATAACACGACTTCAATCGGTGGCTTTGTACATAAGGCTGGAAGGCCATTTACGCTGAGCGCCACTGCGGTTAATGCGCAGGCAACGCCGGCGACTACAACAGGGTATGTGGGCACGCCAACCGCCACTTTCTCAACCTGTATAGGCACGGCTTGTACGCCATCGTTTGGTATCTTGACCTTAGGTGCCGCAGCCGTGGCGGGTGTGGTTAATTCCGCCACAGCTAGTTATAACGAGGTGGGCTCGTTTTCCATGCAATTGGTGGACCAAACTTACGCAAATGTGGATGTGGCCGATTCAACCACCGCCGAGCGGTACATCGCCTCGGCAGCAACCAACGTAGGCCGCTTTGTTCCCGATCACTATAGCGTCGACCTGACTGCTGGTAATGCGCCAACGCTAACTACGCGCAGCGATTTAGCTTGCGCCCCTATATCCACTTTTACTTACATGGACGAAACCTTTGGCTTGTCTTACCGCATTGAGGCGCGAACATATAGCGCTGCTGCGAATGTGGATGGTACGTCGGGAGCGCGCACAACCCTTTATAACGGCGCGTCACTCGCCAAAGGGGTTGTGTCAGTGCAAGCCGAAAATAGTAATAATGGTACGGACTTAAGCACACGATTGTCCGTAGCGAGCGGGAGTTGGGCGGCCGGTGTTTATGCGGTGAATACGAGCATCGCAAAATTCACGCGTTTAGCCACACCGGATGGCCCCTACGATAGCTTGCAGATGGGCGTGATAGTGGTAGATACGGATGGCCCTGTATTAGAGAGTCTGACGATGAACCCTACGACCAATACTAACTGCATCATGGCTGTGAACTGTACGGGCGTTGCGCTTAATACCCAACCCAACCCGCCCCCTAGCATGCCTACCTCTATGCGTTTTGGCCGGTTGCGCTTGAGCAATGCCAATGGTTCGGAGTTGTTAGATTTACCCGTGGCGTTGGAGGCTCAGTATTGGAATGGTTCTAGTTTTACGCGCAACACGAGCGACAATTGCACGGCTATCAGCGCAGCAAATGTTCTGTTGAGTGGCTATGTCCCTGCTAGTTTTAATTTGAAAGTGCCGCAAGGAAATATCAGTGTTAGCGGCCCATTTTTAATGGGCTTGTCTAATCTCAAGTTGGTTAAACCCCTTACCCCCTCGATTAAAGGCTCAGTGCAATTATGTGTTGATTTAGATGGCGCGGTAGTTAGGGACGCGAGCTGCCAAGCCACTACCCCCGCAAACATGCCTTATTTGCAAGGCGCGTGGAGTGCTGCATCAACTTATACCCTTGACCCAAAAGCAAGGGCAACATTTGGCACCTATAAAGGCAGCAGCCAATTCATTTATATGCGGGAAAACTATTAATAGAGGGGTAAATGCCCACTTATTCACAGAGTTTTCCTGTTCTATTAAGGTATTATCTTCTGTAGTTCAAGCTGATTGTAGGTAAGCTTCCGTCCGTTCTAGGGGATTTTCGGAACATGGGCATCTTTTCAAAAGTACAAAATAGTAAAGGGTGGATGGCGATAGTCATTCACCCTGATCGCATTGATTTGGCGTGCATTAAACACACGACTGGCGGCCGACCTGAAGTTTTATTGCTTGATTCCTACAAAAAAGAAGGCGGAGACACAGAAACATTGGCGCGTTTGCGTAAAGAGCTACGTTTAAGTGGTTACCGTTGTATTACGTTACTCCATGGTGGCCAGTACCAAATGCTGCAAGTTGAAGCGCCAGCCGTTCCCAAGGGGGAAATCCGAGAAGCTGTGCGCTGGCGTATTAAAGATATGCTCGAATACTCCCCCACAGTCGCTACGATTGATGTTCTCGAAATTCCCACTCAGAGCACGGGCAATAAGCAACAGTTACTTGTCGTTGCTGCTAACAACGCGATTGTTGGCCCGCGTATGCAGATGTTTGAAGATGCAAAAATTCCACTGGATGTAATTGATACTCAAGAAACGGCGCAGCGCAATATTTCCGCCTTGTTTGAAATTGAGAATCGCGGCCTTGCGTTTCTAGCCTTTGATGTAAATGGTGGCGTGCTGACCTTTACCCACAACGGTGAGCTTTATCATTCGCGGCGTATTGAGGCACCCTTATCTCAACTGGTTCAAACTCAAGATAATGGGCGGCGTCAAAAATTGTTCGAACGAGTGAGTCTGGAGATGCAACGTTCATTGGATTACTTTGACCGTGAGTTCAGTTTTATTCCGCTGGCCAAGTTGGTCGTCATGCCCCTGCCAGATACGCCTGAGTTTTTAGAGTACTTAACTGAAAACCTGTATGTGCCCATTGAGTCTTGTGATCTTGCCAAGGTAATCGACTTCCCCAAAATACCCGAGCTAAAAAATGTCGCTCGTCAGTCGCAATGCCTTCATGCACTCGGGGCGGCGTTACGTAACGAAGGGGCCGCGACGTGACCCAGCAAATTAATTTGGTGAATCCCGCGCTGCGCAAAAAGCGCGATTTTCTGATGGCCAATAATGTGGGCTTGGTCGTTGCGAGTTTATTGGTGATTTTGCTTGCCTCGTTTGCCTATGCGTCGGTGCGTGCTGACCAATTAACTGAAGAGGCGCGCAAAATTGAGACCCAATTAAACCTTGAACAAGCCAAGTTAGTCGAGTTTTCAAAGCAGTTGGCCGAGCAAAAACCAGATGCACATCTCGCGGCTGATCTCGCAAATACGCAAAAATTGCTGGCCTCGCGTAAAGATGTGATGACTGTTTTACAGAGTGGTGTGATTGGCAAAACAGAAGGCTTTTCCGAGTATATGCGTGCATTTGCACGGCAATCTATCAATGGTTTATGGCTAACCAGCTTTCTGATTTCATCCGCAGAAAACGAAATGGAAATGCATGGCCGTACCTTAAGTGCTGAATTAGTGCCTGCCTATATTGGCCGGCTAAACAGTGAGAATAGTTTTAACGGCCGGAGTTTCGCCATGCTGGAAATGAATAGTGTGGCCGAACCTGCCCCCAAACCCACAGCGGGCGTGGCTAGCGGGGCAGCAGCCAGCGCAAGCAGTGACGCAGCAAAAACCAACGAAAAGAAGTTATTGCCTTACATCGAATTTAGCCTCAGGTCGATAGAATCTGTGGGGCCTAAACCATGAAAAAAATGTGGTTGAAATACGCTGGGAAGTTCGACGCAATGAGCAAGCGTGAACGCATAATGGTGGCGGCAGCAGCGCTTGTGGTCTTGTTTTTTGGCATTGAGATGGGAATGATTGAGCCCCTCATCGCGAAGCAAAAAATTGCACAACAACGTATTGACCAACAAGGCACGGATTTGCGCACTGCTCAAGCTCAGGTGTCTTCGATTCAACCACGCTTAAAAGACCCCGAGGCGGCTAACCGTGCAGCGCTGGAGCGACTCAAACAAGAAGTTGCCACTATCGACACCAAGCTAAAAGGCATGGAGCAAACCTTGGTCCCCCCCACCCAAATGCCTGCCTTGCTGGGTGATATTCTTAGACAAAATCGGAACTTGAAACTCGTTTCATTGCGTACATTGCCTGTAAGCAATCTCGTGGATCCGGTTTTGGCGAAGTCTGAATCCAAATTGGACCCAAACGCTGGCTCAGCGATACAGCCTCAGTTAATCCAACTGCCTGCGGGCGCAGAATCCAGCATTTTCAAACATGGCGTGGAAATTTCTGTGCAAGGTACTTACCCAGAGTTGTTGGCCTATTTAGCGCAAATAGAGCGACTGCCTCAACACATGTTTTGGAGCAAAGTGCGCTTGAATGTGGATGAATATCCCATGTCGACAATGACGATTACGGTGTACACCTTGAGTCTGGATAAAGCATGGCTAGTGGTATAAAAAACCTAGAAAGCAGTGAAAAAACCCGCGCCATGAAACATGGTGTGAGTTTTTTCTTATTCAGCGTTGTGTCCTTATGGTGTGTGGCGATACTCGGCACCGTCGTTAGTGTGGATGCTCTTGCCGCACAAGAAACATTCCCCGATCCAACTCGACCCGCTACAGGGATGATGAATACGCCCAGCGGTTCGGTTGCGCCAACGAGTGGCGGCGAAAATGGATTGCAAACAATTATGTTGCCGAGCAAAGGTAAGCCTTCGGCCATTATTAATGGTGAGCGTATTGAGCTGGGCGGGAAATACGGAGATGCCAGGGTGATCAAAATTACCGAGTCGTCTGTCGTACTCCAGACCCCCACGGGTTTGCAGACCTTGAAGATGGTGCCCGGCGTGGAAAAAACAAACACTACAAAATCTAGCCATGTCAGCGTCAAAAAAACCAACAAAACTAACAAAACAAAAGCGGCACAGGAGGGACGACCATAATGGGTTCCACGCATCAGACAATTAGCGTAAAAAAATGCACAGCGACATGGGCTATGACCCTGCCTTCACTGGCGACCCTTTTGTTATTGTCAGCTTGTTCAACATCGCAAACTAAATCCGGCACGGTCTTTGATGCGATTACCGGAGAAGTAAAACAAGCCAGTTCTGCGCCTAGATCCACATCAGGCCGTCCAGACACGGTGGATAGGGCGCTATTGCAAGCACCGATGCAACCACTCTCGCAACCTACGCAAGGCGACTTAGTTAAGCCCGCCTCAGCCGAAACGCGTTTTGACTTGGTGGTTAACAACGCGCCCGCAAATCAGGTTTTTATGGCCCTAGTGACCGGTACGCGATACAGCATGTTGGTTTCTCCCGAGGTGTCGGGCACTATTAGCGTCACGCTGAAAGATGTGACCGTGCGCGAGGCACTCGATACGATTCGTGAGTTGTATGGTTATGAATACAAGGTTCAAGGCACGCGCATTTTTATTCAACCTTTGATATTGCAATCGCGTATTTTCCAGATCAACTATCTCGCGAGTCGGCGTCAGGGTCAGTCAGATACCCGAGTTACTTCGGGGTCCATTTCAAACAGTCAAAACAACTCTTCTAGCTCGGGTTCCAGTACATCCGGTAGCGGATCGTCGGGAAGTTCAGGCTCGGGCGGCAGTTCCCTGAACAGTAGCCACATTATTACCACTTCCGATTCTGATTTCTGGGCAGATATTAGTAAATCATTGGATATCATTGTTGGCAAAGAGTTGGGCCGACAAGTTGTAGTGAATGCCATGTCAGGTGTGATTATTGTACGAGCGCTCCCTTCAGAGTTACGTGCAGTAGAAAACTTCCTCCGTGCGACGCAGATTATTGTGGAACGCCAAGTGATGATCGAAGCCAAAATCATCGAAGTTGAACTTAAAGATGGTTATCAAAGTGGCGTGAACTGGAGCGCTTTCCATCGTGGCAATAATAGCCGTGCAAGTGTGGGTGTTTTAAACCAAGGGAGCACCCTACAAAACAGTGGTGCTTTATTTGGTTCGGAAGGGGTGGATTCTTTAACCAATACTTCCACCACCCCTTCTTTGTTATCCAACCCCGGAACAAACTTGGTCACTGGCGCATTGGCTGGCACGGCGGGCATCTTCGGCCTAGCTTTTCAAACCAGTAACTTTGCGACCTTGCTAGATTTCCTGGAAACACAAGGTAATGTCCAAGTGCTTTCTAGTCCGCGTATTGCTTCAATCAACAATCAAAAAGCCGTTTTAAAGGTAGGAACAGACGATTACTTTGTCACCAGTATTACCGGCGGTACAACAACTACCGGGAGTAGTTCAACGGGAAGTACCACCACTTCGCCGACCATCACGGTGCAGCCTTTCTTTTCGGGTATAGCATTAGATGTAACGCCGCAGATTGATGAAGATAACAATATTATTTTGCATGTTCACCCCTCTGTTTCCGTTGTGACTGAAAAATCTAAAAGCATTAACTTAGGCGCTTTAGGCACGTATATTTTACCCCTCGCTTCTAGCAACGTGAATGAGAGCGATAGCGTAGTGCGTGTGCAAGATTCGAATATTGTGGCGATAGGCGGCTTGATGAAACAAGCGCAGTCGGAAGATCGTTCAGGATTGCCCGGTACGAATGACATCCCCGTAGTGGGCGCTTTGTTCGGACAACGGGCAAAAAGTTATCTCAAGCGCGAGTTGGTCATTTTGTTAAAGCCCACCATTATTCAAAGCGATCGTAATTGGCAGCATGAATTAGAGGAGTTGCAAGGCCGCATGCCGCAATACGATCCTCGTCGATCTGCAACTCAGCAATAATTAAGGCCATTGTGACTTACCATGAATTGGTCTGCGCCTCAGCAACTTGGGCATTGTGTCGTGCCTTTAACATAAACATAGTGTGAATATAACGTGACCTACGCAATGTATCTTCCGCATTTTGGATTGAGCGAGGTGCCTTTCGGCATTACGCCAGATACAAGTTTTGTCTTCACTGGCACGGCCCATCAAGAGGCCCTCAACACACTGCTCATCGCGGCTCGCAGTGGCGAAGGTTTCATGAAAATTACCGGTGAAGTGGGTACAGGAAAAACACTTTTGTGCCGCCGCTTCCTTGCCACGTTAGGCGACAATTTTGTGACCGCTTACCTCCCCAACCCTTACCTTGAACCCAGCACCTTGTTGCTGGCTTTGGCTGAGGAGCTGGGTGTTGTATTAGACAAAGACGCGGATCAATATCACCAACTCAAGGGTCTCAATCTCGCGCTGTTAAATTTTGCACGTCAGAATAAATCCGTGCTTGTTTGTATTGATGAAGCGCAAGCCATGCCTTTGGAAACGATGGAAATGCTGCGCTTACTTTCAAACCTAGAAACTGAAAAACGAAAGTTATTGCAAATCGTTTTGTTTGGTCAACCTGAGTTGGATGAAAAGTTGGCTAACCCTGCGGTACGGCAGCTTCGTCAGCGCATTGTTTTTCATTATCGTTTGGGCGGCTTAAAGCGGGGCGAGTTAGAACACTACTTGTCGCACCGACTACGCGTAGCCGGTTATCGCGGCCACGGCGTTTTTTCAACGGGTTCGATGCGTTTGATTCATAAAGTCAGCCAAGGAACACCGCGGCTGGTGAATATATTGGCCCATAAAGCCATGTTGCTTGCTTATGGTGAGGGGCGGCAAGAAGTGTTGCCGAAGCATATGCGTGCGGCGGCAGCGGATACCGAGGGAGTGCGTTTACCTTTTTGGTCTTTGTGGTGATCGCGTACCGGTCGCTGACGGCGCAGCTGATTCAAATCGGATCAAATGTTGGGATGATGTAATGTGTAGTATGTAATGTTGTGTGGAGCAGCGATGAGTTTAATCAATAAAATGTTGCAGGATCTCGAATCGCGCCGCGCCGATAACGCGGCAATACCCAATGACGTTCGTTCATTGCCTGTAGAACGCCGTGCGCCTTGGACAAGAATCAGCTCCGGCATCATCGTGACAGGAATAATGGTTGCGGGTGTGATTTTATGGCTTCGTGCTCACGAGCAGGAGAGCTTGGTAGTGGCCGCTGTGCCAACGGTGAGACCTAGCGTATCAAACACACCAGTTGCGACAGGATCTATTACAAACACTACAACTTCTACAGTTGCCGCACCTACTTCACCCCTCGCAATTCCTCCCTCCAACACCTCAGCAGGGTCGGAAAATACGGGCTCAACTAATGCGCAAACGCAATCCGCAGCCATTCCTGCACCGACACAAATGGCAACGGCCACTCTGCCCACTTTGAGCCCGGTGGCGGTTGCATCATCCCCCACACCGGCCCCACCCACTCCCGTATTACGACCCACTAAATCAAACACAGCTACCCCCTTTACTGAATCACGTTTAAAAGTGGCGACGGCGCTTTCTATCCCTCAGGGCGTTGCGGAGTCTTCTGCACCGCCCACAAACCCTACAAACACCGCCCCGAGAGCCGCAGAAACAGGCGCTTCCAGCATCGATAAGCAATTGCGTAATTCAAGCCCAAGTGAGCGAGCTGAAAGCGATTATCGCAAGGCCACAGGCTTGCTAAACCAAGGTCGTGTGAATGAATCGATTGTGGTTTTTCGCGCCGCCTTGCAAGAAGACCCTAAATACCTCACCGCACGTTTAGCCCTTTTGGGCGTGTTGACGGAGCAAAAAAGGTTAGATGAAGCCCAGGTGCTTCTGCAAGAAGGTTTGGCAGTAAATCCTGCTCAGCATTCTTTGGCCTTGCGTTTGGCGCGGCTGCAAACAGATCGTGGGGACCTACGGGGGGCGGCGGAAACATTGCATAAGTTTGCCGCGTCCGCACATGCGAGCGCAGAGTACCGAGGTTTTTACGCAGGCGTTTTACAGCGGCTGAACCGCAACAAAGAAGCCATTGAAGAGTACCAGGCAACTTTACGGTTAGCACCGCACGTGGGCGTTTGGTGGATGGGCTTAGGGCTTTCTCTGGAGTCGGAGTCGCGCGGGGCAGAAGCACGCGAGGCGTTTCTGAAAGCCCGTGCTTCAGGGGCTTTATCACCCGAGCTGGACCGTTTTGTAGAGCAGAAACTGAAGTAAGTTACTAAGTTAAGTAACTTGCCAACCTAATGTTGGAACACCCTAAACTTTTTACTTTTTACTTTTTACTTTTAACATTTACTTTCAACTTTAACTCTAAGTTTTAAGAGTTCGCGCAACCACCCAATTACACACCTTTGTAGCCCCATGCTTTTTCAGCGTGCGTGCAAACTCATCGAGCGTGGCCCCGGTTGTCATCACGTCATCAATAACCGCGACAGACTTTCCCGTCAGATCGACGCTGCAATGGAAGGCGCCACGTACATTTTTGCGGCGCTCTTTCCAAGGCAAACTGGCTTGTGGCGCGGTGTTTAACTCGCGGGTACACACGTCAGCCAGCAACGGGATCTTATAGATACGTGTCAGTTCCCGAGCAATTTCTACTGCCTGATTGAAGCCGCGTTCTTTTAAGCGCAGTCGGTGTAGTGGCAGGGGAATAAAATAGTCGATAGATAGATCATTAAGCTCTTTCTCTTTCTGTTCTTCTTTCCCTCGCCGTTGTGCCAAAGCTTGAATAAATTGTTCAGCGAATAAATGGGCCAGAGGCAAGCGATGTTGATATTTCAGCGCTTGGATTAAATGCTCGATGGGGAACTCGTAGGAAAATAAAGCCAGTGTTGAATCATAATGGGGTGGCTCTTTAAGGCAAGAGCCGCAGCTTGATCCAATGGGTATGAATGTGGATGTGGGCAGGGCGCATACCGGGCAACTATAAGGGTGGAGTGGGCTGGAAAGGCGCGGCAGCGTTGCCTCGCAGGCCGAACACAGTAAGCTTTTTTGGCTGCTCCCTTGGGCGTTTTGACTCCCACAGACGAAGCAGTCTTGTGGCAACAGATTCGCCAAGATGGTTTGCTTCATAGAGGAGAAAATTGACAAGTGCGGCCCCTTCCCCGATGATTCCGGCTCAATTCTACTCGATCACCTTTTGCACCTCACACTGAACATGACAATAATGACAATAGCCATTGATGGACCAGCGAGCACCCTCAAATCTGAAGCAACTAAACCGCCATCAGCACCACAGAAAAAATGGCGAGTTGCGGATATTGAGGGGCTCTTCGCATTGCCATTCAATGACCTGATCTATCGCGCGCAGCAAGTGCATCGCGAACATTTTGACGCGAATGGCGTGCAACGTTCTACCTTACTTTCTATTAAAACTGGCGGTTGTTCTGAGGACTGCGGTTATTGCCCACAAGCTGCACGTTACAACACGGATGTAGCAGCAGAACGCATGCTGGATGTTGAAGAGGTAATCACCGCGGCAAAGGCAGCTAAGGAAAAAGGGGCAACACGTTTTTGTATGGGTGCTGCTTGGCGCGGGCCGAAACAACGCGATCTAGATCGCGTGACGGACATGGTTCAACAGGTCAAAGCATTGGGTCTCGAAACTTGCGTCACCTTGGGTATGTTGGGGGAAGGTCAAGCCGAGCAGTTGAAAGAAGCAGGTCTTGATTACTACAATCACAATATCGATACCGCGCCAGACTTCTACGAAAAAATTATTACCACGCGCACACAAGATGACCGTTTCGACACACTCAGCAAAGTACGTGCGGCCGGCATCAACGTCTGTTGTGGCGGCATTGTCGGCATGGGTGAAACGCGTCGGGGTCGTGCCGGTTTGATTGCGGAGCTCGCCAATATGACGCCACCGCCCGAGTCGGTGCCCATCAACAACTTGGTGCGAGTAGCGGGAACACCCTTAGAAAACACAGAGGCGCTAGATCCCTTCGAATTTGTTCGCACTATTGCCTGTACGCGCATCACCATGCCGACGAGCATGGTTCGCTTGTCCGCTGGGCGTCAAGAGATGTCTGATGAGCTGCAAGCGCTGTGTTTTCTAGCAGGCGCAAATTCGGTGTTCTATGGCGATAAACTTTTAACCACCGGCAACCCAGAAGCGAGTCGGGATGAACAATTGTTCGAGCGCTTGGGTATTAAGTCGTTTTAAGTCGAAAAAAGTTGTTTAGTCTTGTTTGCGTTAGGATGGCAATGAAAAACCTTAAGGCCTTCTCGTTTACTTAATGGCGGAGCAAGACCAGCCATCCGGTTTAAACGACTTAAACCCTTTTCATATTGAGAGCGGTGTTGTCCGCCGCCGCTTCAATACTGTAGCTAGTAGTTACCCTAGCTTCTCGGTATTACAGCGCGAAGTGGCGCGTCGTATGTTGGAGCGTCTTGAGTTTGTTAAGCTCAGCCCGAAACGTATTTTGGATGTGGGCTGTGGAACGGGTACAGATCTCAATTTACTCTCCCAGCGTTACCCCCAAGCACAGTGCATCGGCCTGGATTTGTCAGCGTCGATGTTGCGTATGGGGCAAGTGAAAAGATCCTGGTTCGCCCATTTTTTTTCAGCTATTACCAATCAATTCTTATCTCACCTCCACCCTTACCCTGCGGCTTATGTGTGTGCTGATGCACGTCACATTCCTCTTCAACCGGCCAGCGTCGGTCTGCTTTGGTCTAACTTCTTGCTGCATTGGATGGATAACCCGCTGCCTGCTTTATTAGAGATGCACCGCGTGTTGGAAGTGGAAGGCCTTGTTATGTTCGCCACCTTAGGGCCAGACACGTTGAAGGAGTTTCGTGAAGCCTTTTCAAAAGCCGATGACGCTTTGCATGTGCATCGCTTTCTCGATATGCATGATGTGGGTGACATGCTCGTAGCGAGCGGATTTTCTGACCCAGTGATGGACATGGAGAAAATTACGCTCACCTATGAGAGCGTGGACGCATTTCTTAAAGAACTGCGCGGAGCGGGTTCGGTGAATGCGCTGGTCGGCCGTAGACGTGGTTTGATGGGGCGAGACAAGTGGAAAAAAATGCGTGTCGCCCTACAGGGCATGATGGAGTTAAATAAACGTGGCGAGGCTCAACCAACAGAAGAACACTTACCTCACTTACCTCGCCTACCCATTACATTTGAAATTATTTACGGCCATGCGTGGAAACCTAAACCAAAATTTACTCAGGATGGACATCAAGTAATCCGCTTCGACTTACCTGGTAAATAAAGCTGGCAAAGGCGGCTGCATTGAAATTTTCTTTTCCTCGCCACAAAAACTAAAAACTAAAAACTAAAAACTAAAAACTAAAAACTAAAACGCCTTTATGCGCCGATCGCGGATCAAACGCAGAACGCGGTATCCAAGCAAGATGCCGAGTAGCACGGCATAGATTACCGGTAACGTGATGTCTTTTTTCACCAGCCACCAGTAGTGAATAACTCCAATAATGGCGACGACGTAAACGCTGCGATGTAACTTAGTCCAGCGTTGCCCGCCCAGCTTTTTAATCATCACTTTGTTGGAGGTGATGGCGAGCGGCAGCATAAGTACCAGTGCGGCAAATCCGGCGGTAACGAAAGGGCGTTTTATGATGTCTTTAACGATAGCGGCCCAATCGAAGGACTGATCTAGCCATAGGTAAGTTGCAAGGTGAAGCACACCATAAAAGAACGCGTAGAGACCTAACATACGTCGCAATCGCACCAGCCATGGCGCTTTGAGCAGTTGTCGCAGCGGCGTAACCAGCAAACCAATTAGCAAGAAGCGGAGCGTCCAAGTGCCTAATGCACGCGTTATGAACTCGATTGGGTTTGCGCCGAGTGTATCTTGTACTGCTCCGACTATAAGTTGGCCTAAGGGGATTAGGCACAACAAAAAAACCACCACTTTTACGATAGAAATTTGTACGCTAGTCGGTTGCCGTAATGCCGTGATGAGCGAACGCAACTGCGAAACTTGATTTGTTTGATTTATCACCACACTTAGAAAGACTTCTTCAAATCCATACCGGTATAGAGCTGCGCCACTTGATTCCCGTAGCCGTTAAACATCAGTGTTTTGCGTTTTAGGAATTCGCCTATCCGCCGCTCGCTGGCTTGGCTCCAACGGGGGTGGTCGACGGTGGGGTTCACGTTGGAATAAAAACCATACTCACTAGGCGCGGCGCGCATCCAGGCACTATTAGGCTGCTCGGCTACAAAGCGAATTTTGACAATGGATTTACCCCCTTTAAAGCCGTATTTCCACGGCACCACTAACCGCATAGGCGCGCCATTTTGATTGGGCAGTTCCTCGCCATAGAGGCCCAGCGCCATGATGGTGAGTGGGTGCATGGCTTCGTCTAAGCGTAAGCCTTCCAGATAAGGCCAATTAAGCACGCTGGATTTCACGCCGGGCATCATCTGCGGATCATTGAGCGTTACAAATTCCACGTACTTAGCGTTGCCCAAAGGCTCCACCTGTTTGAGTAATGTCGATAGCGAAAAACCAACCCAAGGAATCACCATCGACCAGCCTTCCACGCAGCGCATCCGATAGATGCGCTCTTCGAGTGGAGCCAGTTTGAGTATGTCGTCTATGCCTAGTTGGCGTGGCTTCTTCACCAAGCCTTCTATGCTCACTGTCCAAGGCCGTGTTTTAAGGCTGCCGGCCGTTTTTGCAGGATCGGTTTTGTCTGTGCCAAACTCGTAATAATTGTTGTAGGTGGTGATTTCTTTAAAGGAGTTTTGCTTGTCATCGGTGCTTAAAGGGCTTTTACGCACACCGCTAAATTTTGTCGCACTCTGTGCGTTGCTCGAGAAGCTCAACAACCCAGCGGCACCAGCGACAGCACCGATCGATCCTAAACCGGCCTTTTTAATGAAATCTCGACGATGGAGAAATAGATCTTGTGAGGTAATGTCAGAGGGCTGAATGTCTGAAGCGCGCTTAATGAGCATAGTGTTTCTCCAAGAGTTCTAGCAATAAGACCGGGTCGACTATCAAAAGCTTACATCACATTGAACATTTTCATCATAGTGAGCAGGTGGTCGAATGAGCCTCTGGTTGGCTGCTTAAACCGAACCAATCGTCATCCGCGTTAATGAAACGAAGTTCGGGCGGGGTTTTAGCGGTTTCCCCTGCACCACTTATCTCCCAAGCGATCGCGAGTGTGACATCTTGCGCTGGACTGATACTCCTAAACCCCCAGTGCGCTGGCTTAGTGACCCAGTGCGCGTTAGAGGCTACAAGTTGGTTTTGAGCATTAAAAGCAAATTCGCGAAATGGCATGGCTAAACCCACGCCGAGTGCTTTGGCGAGCGATTTTAGCGTGCCGCCGAATGTGATTATAGAATACCTCAATGCACTCAAAGTCGACCCGCCGCGCTTGTTCGCGATTGACGAAACGGTAATGGTGCAAACTTTCTGTCTTCAACGTCCCAAAGAAACTCTCCATCGGCGCATTGTCCCAACAATTTCCTTTACGACTCATGGACGTTTGCATGCCATAACTGGCTTGCAATGCGCGGTAGGCTTCACTGCAATACTGACTGCCTCGATCTGAGTGGTGTAGCAAGCCGCGCTTGGGTTTCTTACGCCAAGAACTTAGTGGTCTTAATTAACTAAGGGAAGCAGCCGATTTTTTCTTCGCTATGGTGTTGACGGCACATCAAACCAAGCAGGATCTATAAGGTCCAGTTGTTCTCCGCTCAATACTTTTTGCAACGCAAAGACGCTTTGTGGGCGTTGCGTGGAGGGGATGTTCATGCACCAGTCTATAAGTTCTAGTAATTGGGCGGAGTATTGGCTTTTCCACTTGTGTTGAGCGGGTTCGCATTCGTCTTTGATCAAGCGCTGATCGGCTGGTTGCGGCGCGTCGCCGGCTAGGCAGTCATACAGAGATGCGCCAACAGCATAGATGTCCGTCCATGGGCCAAGCGCTTCGCCTGAACCCTGTTGTTCTGGGGCGGCAAATCCTGGTGTAAAGAAGGCATTTATACCTGCGTCGGGAAGCAGGCCTTGGCGTGTCGCACCAAAGTCGAGCAATACGGGATGCTCATCATGGCGCAGAAAAATGTTGGCGGGCTTGATGTCGAGATGTAAGAGCTTGCGCGTATGCACTTCACGCAGTCCGCTGAGTAAGCGAACGAACACGTTGCGTAGAAACTCCTCGTTTAATCTGCCTTGTTCATTGGTTACTTTGCGAGCATGTTCTTTGAGCGTAGTGCCACGCTCGTAACGCATGACGAGATAAGCCGTTTCATTAGCGCGAAAGAAATTACTGACACGCACGATATTCGGGTGATCAATCCCAGCAAGTACCCGCCCTTCTTCAAAGAACCATTTCAAGCCCGTGTTAAAGGCCATTTGATGTTCGGCGCTGATGGTGGGAGTTGTGTTACCCGTTGTGCGTTGTGCTAAACCAGTGGGCAGATACTCTTTGATTGCAACCGGTTTCTTTTCACCATCTTTGGTTTCGGTGGCGAGGTACACAATGGAAAAACCGCCGTGCGAGACTTGCCGTTGAATGAGATAGTTGCCCAGTTGAAAGCCGGGTGGTAGCGGAGCGGGAGAGAGGTGTTGCAGTGTGCTCATGAGAAAACTAGAGTGGATAAAAAAACGATCTAAGCTGTGTTTTATCCACTCTAGTTCTTAACGCTATTAAGGTTTTACAATTTCCAGCAATTCAACTTCAAAGTTCAAGGTTGCATTGGGTGGCACAGCGCTGCCCGCACCATTTGCACCGTAGGCTATGGCAGGTGGGCACACAAGCTTGGCTTTGCCGCCTACTTTCATGCGTTGAACGCCTTCAGTCCAGCACTTGATTACGCGGCTAAGTGGGAAAGTGGCTGGCTGTCCACGTTTGTAGGAGCTGTCGAATTCTTTGCCATCCAGTAGCGTCCCTTTGTAATGCACTTTAACGGTATCCGCCGCTGTGGGCTTTGGCCCCGTGCCTTCTTGCAGAACGGTATAACTTAGACCGCTTTCGGTGACTACGGCAACAGCTTCCTTGGCGGATTCTTTGGCTACTGGCGCTTTAACTTCTTTAGCGTCTTTAGCGGGTGTTACAGTTTTGGCGGGTTTCGTTTCCTTCGGCTCGGTGTCGGCCCAAGTGGGCAGGCTAACGGGAATTAACAGTGTGAAAGCAAGAGTAGTCAAAGTGTTAAAAGTGCGATGTTTCATGTTTAGCGTCCTCGTGGTTTAAATATTAACTTTGCGGTGGTGTGAAAAAAAAGAGGCGAAAAAAAGGGCGACTAAGGCCGCCCTTTCGTGATTCATTTTACGGGTTACCGTAATCCTGCAACGTAGTCAGCTACTTCCTTAATTTCCTTATCGGACATGCGGATCGCCACATTACGCATCGCACTGTTTGCATCATTTTTTCTTTCGCCAGAGCGGAAGGCTTTCAACTGAGCTTCGATATAGTCAGCAGATTGACCGCCAATGCGGGGGTATTGAGCAGGCATACCTGCACCCGTTGGGCCGTGGCAACCGGAGCAGGCGGGAATCATGCTGGAAAAATGACCAATGCGATAAATTTTTCCACCAAACTCAGCCTTGGTTTTTGATACATCGCCCTTTAGTGTTTTGCTCGCATAGAAAGCAGCCACGTTTTTCATGTCTTCATCAGAAAGCGCCGCAACCATACCGGCCATGATGGCGCTGGTACGTTCAGCCGGTTTGCCATCAATCGACTTGAAGTTTTTAAGTTGCTTGTACAGGTATTCGACGTGTTGTCCGGCCAGTTTTGGGTTGGTAGAAATTGTGCTATTGCCGTCGGCGTTATGGCAGGCGAGACATGTTTGACCGGCGATTTGTTCGCCTTTAACTAAATCGGCCTTAATGGCTTTGGTGGCTTTAGTAGCCTTGGAGTCGTCACTGGTCTTTGATATGGCAGCGGGTTTGGCAGCCGATGTTTCAGCCGCTTGCTTAGGCGCAACAAGCTCTTCAGCGTGGACAGAAAAAACTGGGGTGGCAGCCAAAATAACAGGAAATAAGAAAGACAGAAGCGAGAAACGTTTGAACATAATTTGTACTACTCCTCAAGCGCGACAGTGCTAAAAAGCTGTTATTCTACACCAGCTTACAGCGTTCTACATCAGCCTAAAGTGCATTGGTTTTTTTGCTGCAACGCGCATCATTCTGTTATTCGTATTTTTCTTTTTTTGCCCTTTTTATTGCCTTGTTCATTGTCTGCTTATGTCACTTTTTTCTAATGCCGCTTTCCATGTGTCCGGCGCACGTTTATCTGATTTACCCCCACCCCTAGGCGCTGAAGTCGCTTTCGCGGGTCGTTCGAATGCGGGAAAGTCCAGCGCGATCAATACATTGGTCGGCCACACGCGCCTTGCTTTTGTGAGCAAAACCCCGGGCCGTACCCAGCTCATCAATTTTTTCCGCCTAGCAAACGATACTTTTCTAGTGGATTTGCCCGGTTATGGCTATGCGGATGTGCCGGATTCAGTCAGGCGAGAGTGGCAGCAGATGCTTGAAAGTTACCTCACTTTGCGCCAGAGTATTTTTGGGCTGGTGATTATTATGGATTCACGCCGCCCTTTAACTACGCTGGATCAAAACATGCTGAACTGGTTTGCACCCAGCGGTAAGCCGATTCATGTTTTGCTCACAAAGTCCGACAAACTGACCCGTAGCCAAGCTGCGCAAACGCTGGTTGCCACGCGGGAGGCCTTGAAACAATGGGGCGACCAAGTGACGGCCCAACTTTTTTCTAGTCTGAAAAAAGTGGGCGTAGAGGAGGCGGAGCTGGTGATTGGTACTTGGCTTGGGTTGGATGTGGTGGCGCGGGAGCGGGAGTATGCCAAAGAACGCGAAAAAGCCTTGGTGGCCTTGGCAGCCGCTAAAAACAGTGGCCAGAAAAGAAAAACCCCCGGCTAAAGGGGAGAAAAGCCGGGGGCCAAATAGCCTTAAGTAGATTAAGGCTCCCGTTCAGGGAGGTGAAACGGGGGAAGCGTTAAGCACAACACCATCCGCTATTTATGAGCGAGAATTAGCCCGATAGTTCCGTTATTTAAAAATTTTCTTATGGGAAAAACCATGAGCCTAATAGGTGATTCAAAAGCTAGCTCGTCTGTAACCTCATTTTCTGGCCACCCCGTATTTCCCTCAACACGCTTGCGCCGTATGCGTCGCGACGAGTTTTCTCGGCGCTTGATGCGAGAAAACAAACTCACTACGGATGACTTAATTTACCCCGTTTTCGTTTTAGAAGGCAGTGGCATTTCGGAGCCAGTAGCCTCGATGCCAGGCGTCTTTCGCCATTCGCTAGATCGCTTACTGGTGATTGCAGCCGAAGCGGTCGCGTTGGGCATTCCCGCATTAGCCTTGTTTCCCGTGATTGATCAAAAACTGAAAACTGAAGGGGCGGAAGAAGCTTACAACCCCGAAGGTCTTGTACCCCGCGTGGTGCGCGCGCTCAAAAAAGCCTGTCCTGATCTTGGCATCATGACGGATATTGCCTTAGACCCTTACACCAGTCATGGACAAGACGGACTAATTGACGCGTCAGGCTACGTACTTAACGACGAGACGCTGGCCGTGCTCGCAAAACAGGCGCTGTGCCACGCCCAAGCAGGTGTTGATGTGGTGGCTCCTTCAGACATGATGGACGGCCGTATTGGCCGCATTCGAGCCGAGCTAGATGCCCATCAACAAATCCATACACGCATCTTGGCTTACTCTGCCAAATACGCATCCAGCTTCTACGGCCCGTTTCGTGATGCAGTAGGTTCTTCAGGCAATTTGGGGAAAGGCAATAAATCGACCTATCAAATGGACCCCGCCAACAGCAACGAAGCGCTGCGTGAAGTGGCACTCGACATCGCTGAAGGTGCCGACATGGTGATGGTGAAGCCTGGACTGCCTTACCTCGATATCGTGCGCCGTGTGAAAGACGAATTCAAAGTGCCCACGTGCGTCTACCAAGTGAGTGGCGAATACGCCATGTTGAAAGCCGCCGGTGCGAATGGCTGGGTGGATGAAAAGGCCTGCGTGTTAGAGAGCTTGCTGTCGATGAAGCGCGCCGGTGCGGACGCGATACTGACTTATTTTGCGATGGATGTAGCGAAGTGGTTGGGTGAAGGGCATTGAACTTAAAAAACTCACTAGAACCAATTGGCTCTTACAAGTGACAGAGGTACGGCAAGTGGGAGGGGTGTGTTAATGCAAGACTTGACCCCAGATGTATGACCCTTTTCCCATCTGACACCTCCTTGGGTATTATCTACCTTCAAATGTGTCCACGAAAGTCGGGGTACCTCAGCCTAGCCCCTTTAATTTCTATAATTTAATTTTTAGGCGCGTCCTAATCGCCAAATAATCCAGAAAATGAATCCGGCACATCCTCCAAGCATTCCAAACATCAACAATTTTTCGAAATTGATTGCACCGCTAGAAACCACTGTTATAA
>Ga0209181_10001534_pt1 | contig 40250 bp, 26 predicted proteins | sample MAT05_FD_187208 | JGI IMG/M metagenome (GOLD analysis project Ga0209181, IMG submission 187208) | Freshwater microbial communities from Lake Fryxell liftoff mats and glacier meltwater in Antarctica - MAT-05 (SPAdes) (version 2) | ecosystem: Environmental > Aquatic > Freshwater > Ice > Liftoff... | reverse complement strand
ATTAGATAAAAATAAAAAAGGCACTACTCACCAGGGATACTATTGGGTTTATTACAATACATTAAGCAAACTTGTTATATTTAAGTACCAGCAAGGTAGGGATGGCGGGTGCCCCAAGGATATGCTGCAAGGCTATAAGGGCCATATACATGTAGATGGCTACAGTGCTTACACACAGTTTGAAAATACACCCGATATTATCGTATCTAATTGCTGGACACATGTGCGCCGTAAATTTATAGATGCACAAAAGTTTGATGATGCCAAAGCAAGCGAAGTGCTTACACTTATTGGCCAGCTTTATGGTGTGGAAAAACATTGCAGGGAAAATGATTTTACACCTTAACAAACAAAACGACGACGTCAGCAACAATCTGTACACATATTAGCGGCCATACACCTTGTATTAAAAACACAACTTACTACATCGCTACCCAAAAGTCCATTGGGCAAAGCAATACAATACACTTTAAGCCGCTGGCAAAAATTAAATGTATATACTTAGGAAGGCTTTTTGCCAATTGATAACAACCTGGTAGAAAATAGCATCAGGCCAATTGCTATTGGCAGAAGAAACTGGCTCTTCGCAGGCAGCCACGAAGCAGCCCAAATAAGCGCAATGCTGTATAGTCTTTTTGCCACCTGTAAGCTACACAACATAGAACCCATCCAATGGCTTACCGAAGTGCTTTCTAAAATCAAAGATCACCCGATCAATAAAATCAAAGAACTGCTGCCGGAAAATTACTACGCAACTAAATCATAAAAAACAAGGGGTTGGTAAAACGGATACTTTATTTCTAGTTACTGTTACATACTTTACAGCGAAAAGCTAAACAAATTCAAAAAACAGGGTTAAACGGGGCAATAGTTCGTTGGCATCTAGTTGCTGCTGTGTTATCATATTCTTCGTGTCTTCAAGAAGCCTGGGTACCAGTTGGTATTCTATTACAGCCCTGAGGTGTTCGTTTAACTCCCCGATCACGAAAATATAGGGGCTGCCCTGCTGGTCGTTTACCCAATATTCGGTAGTGCCGCAAAGGCATAATTTTTGGCGGGATACATAGGTTTTGCTGAGGCTGGCCTTGTCGCCATAGTAAATTTTTACGTGGCCGTCAATATAGAAAAAAAGGCAGGGGTCTTGCTGCGGATTTACCCAGGTGGCAAAAAGGGATTTCTTAAAATAAACGGCTTTGTTCTGTTCGGTAATCAACCGGACCTTTTGACGCAGGCAGCGCATTTCAGGTACACGGTCAAGCCCCATTATTCGCCCAAGTTCGCCGGGGTTACAGGTTTTAAGTTGCTCCGGGTTATCAATACGAAGTAAGGCCATATAAGCCAGCAGCAATAATATATGAGTAAGGTTATAATAGCCCGGCGGCAGTGGGCCATATACTTCCAGTGCCTTCAAAAGCCCCTGGCTTTGCAGGGCGAGAAGCGCCAGCAATATCGCCCCGTTTTCGATACTGCTGCCTGCTTTAAAGACGGTGGGTGCCTCCGTAATCAACCCCATTGCTGCGGCCAGCCTTTCTTCTGCACGGGTAGTAGCAACGCCAAGGCCATCCCTGCCTTCTAAAGTATCATCGTTATTACGCTCTCCCCGTTCGGTTGCCCCGGCAGATGGGTTTGCCTGATCAGCAACTTTTTTTTTAAATCCCCTTCTTTTATAAAATAACGGATATTACTTTCTGTTATGCCTTCCCTTTTGGCGATAGAAAGTACGGATTCTCCCTTGTCTATACTTTGTTGTATGCGAATGAGCATACCGTGCGTTACCTTATAGGCATGGCCCTGCCGGTTATCTGTTTCCCAAAAAGCCGCCTCGCCTTTGTCGGCATACAATTTACAGAACCGCTTAACATAGGCGTACTTTACATGAAATGCTTTGCAAACTTCCGTTCTGGTACACAACCCTACCGAGACAAACTGGGCCATTTTACAACGGAAGGAACTCAAATCATCCTTGTGGTGCATGCCTATTGGTTCACCATTGTGGAGGTAAAAAAAGGAATCGTCCCTCATAAAAACACCAAAACTGGCGTTGAACAATCTGGTATCGGAAGGAAAGAGGGGAAGTTGTAGTTGCATCGCTTATCAGTTTAACTGAATAGTAATTTCGCAATTTTTTGTTTGCGAGCAATGCTTCCGAAACTATTAATTTAAACGTGACGTGTCAGGAGTTCTGAACTTTGGCTTAAAGATGTACTTATAAGGATGCCCAAACTTCCAATCAATAAAATCAATGACCTATTCCCTCACAATTGGAGGTCTTTGCAAGATCAATCTTCTGAAACGAATAACCTCATGGATGGACTTACTTGTATGGTTAGTTTTTTATGCACACCAGGGTCGGTGCCGGCGGTAAAAAGCAGGCTGACAAATAGTTTTGCAGACTGCACTTTTAGGAGTGAAAGAATAATAGACAATGGTCATATAATAATTAAGCAACCATTATTATATTGGCAAGGTTTATAGAAGTAAACCGGAGCTATTTTTTTATTGAAAATTTGTACACCGAACAAGTTTTATACATCTTTCCAGGTTCTAAAACCGTTGAAGGAAAAGATGGTTGATTGGGAGAATCAGGAAAATGTTGTGTCTCCAAACAAAAGGCTGTTCTGAAATCGTCTTTGCTGCCGCCTTTCATCTTATTCTTACCTTGCATAAAATTGCCGCCATAAAATTGCACTCCCGGTTCCTGTGTCAACACTTCCATAACTATACCGGTTTTATCTCCCATTGCAGTTGCTGCTGGATTTAAGCCGGTCACTTTTTTGTCATTCAAAACAAAATTATGATCATAGCCTTTTCCGTTTTTAATCTGTACATCATTTGCATCTACATTAGTGCCAATCATCACTGGTATGCGAAAATCAAATACGGTATTAGCCACAGGTTCTATTTTCCCAGTAGGAATTAATGTGGAATCAACAGGCGTATAACTAACAGCATTTATCATCAACAGGTGATTATTAATGGTGCCGCTTCCCTGTCCGTTCAAATTAAAGAAAGCATGATTGGTAAGGTTTACCACCGTTTTTTTATCTGTCGTTGCTTCGTAATCAATTTTCAGCTCGTTATCATTTGTCAATATATAAATAACTTTTACTCTCAGGTTGCCTGGATAGCCTTCTTCCATATCTTTCGACAAATAAGTAAGTTCTAAAATAGTATCGCCAGTTTGTTTTGCATCCCACACTACATATTGAAAGCCTTTTTTGCCACCATGCAAAGTGTTGGGGCCATTGTTGGTTGCCAATGTGTATTGTCTGCCATCTAATTTAAATTTTCCTTTGGCAATGCGGTTACCATATCTGCCAATAGTAGCACCAAAGTAAGGTTCAGTGGACGCCTGGTATTGATGTACACTATCAAAACCAAGCACCACATCTGTTAGCTTTCCATTTTTATCAGGCACCAATAAACTCACCAACCTTGCACCATAATTGGTAATAGCAGCTTGCATGCCCATGTTGTTTTTTAAAACATACAAGTCCGTTTTCTTGCCATCCATTGTTTGTTGAAAAGTAGCATTGGAGGGAATCATATGTTTGGTTTTATATTGCCGTCTTTTTCTGGTACGGAAGATTGTTCAGTTGCATTGTTACAACTGACTATTACTATCACGGAAGACATTTTAAAGAATATTTAAAATCATTCATATTAAAATGGTTAGATCTCTTATGAATGATTTTATCCGAATACTGCACGATCAATTGCGGAACAACCTGCAGTACGGGACTTAATTAATTCACTACCGATAATTTTTTATAACACAATAATCAATTGTAACACTAATGTTAATAGGTGAAATACCAATATTTTCTTCTTCGCGTTTTTATAAATTTCTAATCTTGATATTGCGGAACCACCTATTAGTTCCATGATCCTGCAACCCTATCTTTCCTTTTTTATAGATGCCAAAATCAGGAGTATTTTTGAATTTACTACCTGCCATTAATTTCTTCCAAGTGTCAATCCATATCGTAATAGCAATAATATTTTCTTCGTTCAGATAAAGATTAAGTTTGCCTTTAACGCCTTTGATCCCGGCTATGTTCCACTCAAGAGCGGGCTTTATGGTTTCTTTATAGGATGAGATAAGGTCATATAGGTTCTCCAGCCCTGTGCTTGATGACTTTTGCGTCAGGATGCCTGTCGTTATCAATTTCCTGTATTTCCAAACCTGCTATATAGGCCCGTTCCTATTTTGCAGTATCTTCATACATATAAAAAAAAATGCCGCCCTTACCACTTGTATCAATTTTCCTATCCAATTTCAATTCAAAGTTGTCGTATTTCTTATCTGGTATTATCTCTCCTGCATCCATTGATGGCCGGCCCTTGTCGTCAGAAGCATCGAGGTAAAGATTTCCGTCAGCTACTTACTATAATATTCCAAAAGGTTAATTACCGTAATGATGCCATCCTTTGGTTGATGCACCGTCAAATAAAAGTTGCCAGCCTTCTTTTTTTTCATCTTCTGTTAAGGTATTAATAATGGCGGTAGTGGAAGTTATAGATTAATCTCCCTTTTTTTCTGCACCGCTATTTTTATGATGGCAGGTAAACAGTGCTAAAACCGAACAAGCAATCAACCCACTTTTAAGTTTAAGCACGGGAGGATTTATTTTTTTAATAAAAGAATATATTTAATCATCGTTTCTGCATCAGCCTGAGAAATGGATGGGTGAGCTAACATGGGCACCTGTCCCCATACACCTGTACCACCTTTTATTACTTTCTCCGCCAGCTTTGGTATAATGCCCGGCGCTTCGATGGCATATTTATTGGCAACCTCGCGGTAAGGGGGACCTACTAAAGGTGCGTCTACTTTATGACAAGACAGACAATCGCTTTTTGCAATCAGTGCTAAACCAGCCGCGTAATCGGGATGATCAGCAATAGGGGTTTCATTAGTTTTAGTTTCTTCTTTCGCTGCTTCTTTTGTTAAGGTTTTATTATCGTTGCTGCTGCATGCCACTAATCCACTAAATGCAAAAGCTATAAATACTAGTCGTTTCATGAAATACTTCATTTTAGTTGTGTAAAATTATTTAAGCCAATCCCAGTAAAGAACGATTAAATTCATTATCAGTGGTTACTCCGGCAAAATCGTCAAATGCCTTTTCGGTTACCCGGATGATATGGTTTTGAATAAATGCCGCACCTTCTCTTGCTCCATCTTCCGGATGTTTCAGGCAACACTCCCACTCCATTACAGCCCATCCCTTATAATCATATGCAGACAGCTTGCTGAATATGGATTTAAAATCTACCTGCCCGTCGCCTAAAGAACGGAAACGGCCCGCCCGGTCAATCCAGTTTTGATACCCACCGTATACACCCTGCTTACCCGTTGGATTAAACTCTGCATCTTTTACATGAAACATCTTTATTCGTTCATAATAATGATCGATGTACTCAAGATAATTGAGGCATTGCAAAACAAAATGTGAAGGATCATATAACAAGCAGGCTCTCGGGTGATTGCTTACTTCTTTTAAAAATATTTCGTAAGTTACGCCGTCATGCAAATCCTCGCCAGGATGTATTTCATAACAAAGATCCACGCCATATTTATCAAATTCATTTAATATGGGTAACCAGCGACTGGCTAGTTCTTTAAAACCCGTTTTTACCAAACCAGCAGGGCGTTGCGGCCAGGGATAAACCGTTTGCCATAACAGGGCACCGCTAAAAGTGGCATGAGCATTCAATCCCAGGTTTTGCGAAGCCTTTGCCGCATATTTTAATTGTTGAACAGCCCATGCTGTTCTTGCTTTTGGGTTATTCCGTACATGTTCCGGAGCGAATCCATCAAACAAACTATCATAAGCGGGGTGCACTGCCACCAGTTGCCCTTGCAGGTGCGATGATAATTCGGTTATCTGCAGGCCTGCTTCCTCAATTATTCCTTTCAATTCGTCGGCGTAGGTTTTACTTTCAGCTGCTTTCTGCAAGTCTATACAGCGACTATCCCATGCCGGGAGCTGAACACCGGAAAAACCCATGCTCTTTGCCCACAAGCAAATTGTTTTAAGATTATTAAACGGCGGATGATCTCCTAAGAACTGCGCCAGGAAAATTGCAGGGCCTTTTATTGTAGTCATTAAAAATTAAATATTGATTATTGAATGTTAATTGTTATACTTCAAATGCAGTCCATTTTTTATCTGACTTAGCGGAGGCCACTACACTGTCAATAAATGCCATTCCTCTTATGCCCTCATCAACTTTTGGAAAATCATACATTTCTTTTGTTTGCTCCTCTCCGGATAATTTGCATGAAAGCGTCAATGCGAAATTTCTATAAATATTCCCAAATGCCTCCAGGTATCCTTCAGGATGCCCACCCGGAGTACGGCAGTTGTGTATCGCTGAACTGCTTAAGCGATCCTTATAGTTGCTACCGGCACGTAAAATCTGGGCAGGCTGGTCCAGCCATTTTATCAATAGGGTGTTCGGTTCCTGCTGCGCCCATTCTATACCACCTTTTTCACCATACATACGGATCTTTAATGCATTTTCTTCACCCGCCGCAACCTGCGAAGCCATTAACACTCCCGCTGCGCCATTATCAAATTTCAACAAAACATTTCCATCATCATCCAGCGCACGGCCTGCTACTAAAATATTAAGGTCTGCACACAAATGCGTAATCCTTAATCCTGAAATATACTCTGCAAGATGAGCGGCATGTGTACCAATATCACCCATGCAGCCGCTCTTGCCACTTTTCTTCGGATCCGTTCTCCAGGCAGCCTGGGCATTGCCTTCTCTTTCGAATAATGTGCTTAACCATCCCTGTGGGTATTCTACCCATATTTTTCTAACTTTTCCAAAAGCACCGCCCTGCATCATGGCACGTGCTTGTTTTACCATGGGGTAACCGGAATAGGTATGTGTAAGGCAAAGAACCAAACCTGTTTCTTCCACTTTTTTCTTTAACTGTTTTGCTTCGTCGAGTGTAAAAGCAATTGGTTTTTCAATCACTACATTAAAACCTTTATCCAGTGCCGCCATAGCCGGCCCAAAGTGTGCAAAATTTGGAGTAACGATTGTTACGAAATCAATCCGTTTATCAACAGGTTGGGCGGCTTCTTTCGCTATCATTTCTTCATACGTAAGGTATATTCTGTCTTCCTCAAGAAATAAAGATTTACCGGAATCTTTTGCAATTTCCGGATTGATGCTGAGTGCACCGCATACAAGCTCGATTTGCCCATCCATGTTAGCAGCAATACGGTGAATTGCGCCAATGAAAGCGTCTTTGCCTCCGCCAATCATGCCCATTCGAAGTTTTCGAGTTAACATTGCTTGTTATTTTGTAATGAAATAATTTTTAATCTTTATGAATCACCCAAACAGTGTTTTACAATAAATAAGCAGTGTTTTAAAAGATTTTAAATTACATAAGGCGAATTATATAGCTGCCCGTTAAAGTTAGAACGCCCACGAATGCAAAATATCATCATCTTAACTGTTTATTTTCTTCGATTATCAATTTTGAAGAATTTAGAAGTGTCTGGTAAGAATATGTATTATTTCCTGCTTGTACGTATTCACTTGTATGGGCTAAATGGAAGTAGATCGCATAGATGGTATTGATCAAGCCCCCGTTCAGGTAAACGATGTGTTTTGACGCTATAAATTACCAGTAGACTTCGTACTTTTTCCATCCATTCAAAAGTTTCCTTAATGCTCTTTTTTTCTTTTAAAGCATAGACTATATTTTAACTAACCTCTTACCCAGGTACTTCTTCCCCCATTTTTTTTATCCATGATTAGGACTATACCATGCATTATTAATCTTTCTTAGCCAGAGACTAATGCTTACCAAATTTTCATTGAACCCTGGACTTTGCATTTTAACATCGCTTCTAACCACCTTTTAGGATGAATGGTTATATCCTATCGCTGGGAACACCATTCCAAACCATTTAGCTGTTTTCTGCCTCAATGTTTTTTAATTTAGAAATATTTTCAATCACCAACTGAGGGTCATTATGAACGATACCCATCATTACCTTAATCATTATATCAGGCCTGCTATGCTGAATAATATTTCTGCCGTAAACAATGCCAGCTGCGCCCTGCTGTATTAATTGTTTTGTACGATAAATGATTTCTTCATCGCTTGATTTACTCCCCCCTCTCACTAAAACGGGTGTTATTCCGGCTATTTCAATTACACGGTGATATTCGGCAATATCATTTGTTGGATCAGCCTTAATAATATCAGCTCCTAATTCTACTGCCTGTCGCACCAATGGCAATATTTTTTTGATATCCCCATCCACCATGTACCCACCCTTTTCATTATTGGGTCTAAACACAAGTGGTTCAATCATTACAGGCATTCCATAATAATCTGATTGCGGCTTTATCTTTAAAATATTATCTATACATTGGGCAGTTACTTCAGGCGCCCCGGGAATTGAAAATAAATTAATGCAAACACAGGCAGCATCGGCCCTTACTGCCTGTAGTACGGGCTCATCAATCATTTTGCTAAAACTCACTGACGATAAAGAAGCGCCATATACATTGGCTACATCGGCACGCAAAACCAGCGCGGGTTTATTTTTCCCTTTTATTGACTGCAAATGTTTAGCCTGGCCTGTTGTTAACTGTATAGCATCAGGCGCCGCCTGAACCAGTATGTCAATAGCAGATTGTATATCTTCAATCCCTTTCAAAAAATCATACTCATTAAAAAATCCGTGGTCAATAGCAACATCAAAACATCTTCCCGAGGTAGCATTGAAAAGCCTGTTTAATCAGTAAGGTTTCATTATTTAACTTTTGAATGGATTATATGGCATCGTAAGTTACCATGGGTTTGTTTTTTTAAACACTATGGCCTAACAAAATTCTTATTACCTGTAGCTTACAAAAACTACTATATTCACCAATCACGCCACCATATATACATGGTTTACTAAAATGGAAGGATTTTTAGGTAAAATAGTATATTGCGTAAAAGAAATGTATTATGCAGCCCAAGCTGGAAAAAATACCCCTTACACTTTCCTCGTCTATTGCTGTAAAGAGGGAAACAGTTCCCTACCTGGATTATCCCTGGCATTATCATCCGGAATATGAAATCGTTTACCATGAAAAGAGTTTTGGATTGCGGTTTATTGGAAATCATATTGGCAATTTCAGCGATGGCGACCTGATGTTTCTTGGCGCTAACCTGCCGCATGTATGGAAAAATGACAAAGAATTTCACCAGGACCGCAACGATCTTTTTGTTGATGTATATGTCATCCATTTTCCGGAAAATGCCCTTACCCAGGGTTTTTTTAACCTGCCTGAAATGGCGCATATAAAAAAATTATTCGCATTGGGTACACAGGGTTTATTAATTAAAGGAAAAGACCATCTAAAAATAGCCACACTGGTAAAAGATGTAGTGAATGCAGAAGGAATTGAAAGGCTTTTATTGTTTTTGAAAACACTGGATGCTATGGCCCGTACAAAAGACTATGAATTATTATCCGGACCCGGCTATGTCAATTCTATGAAGACACCCGGCACAGAACGCATTAACACCATTATGAACTTTGTTACGGAGCATTATGCCGAAGAAATCAATATAGAAGAAGTGGCTAGGCTGGCCAACCTTTCAATTTCCTCGTTTTGCCGTTATTTTAAAAACCGTACTCACAAAACCTTTTCACAGTTCTTAAATGAGATACGGATATTAAATGCCTGCAAGGATCTGATTAATACAGATGAGACCATTACTCAAATTTGCTATGGCAACGGTTATAATAATATCTCACATTTTAACCGTCAGTTTAAGATTAAAACGGGTTTAACTGCTAAGGAATACAAAAAGAAACATGCTGCAACTTAAAAGCTCCTAAAAATAATTTATTTGTTAACAAGCTTTGGTTTTTCATGGCGGCGACATTGGCGACGCTCCATTCAACATTTGTAAAAATGGCATCTTTGAGATCATAATAAAATCTTTAAAAACTGAATTTAAACAGATTTTAGGTTGTTGTCTTATTTGCGTTTTTTTGTGCCTGACCTTTTTTTTTCCAGAATTTAGAAATTTCTTCCAGGCTTTTACCCCTTGTTTCCGGTAATAGTTTCCATACAAATATTGCTGTAATAATACATACAGCTGCATACAAAGCAAAAATTCCAAATTCAGAGCCAAACATTTTTTCTGAAAGACTGGAAAGAAAAGGGAAGGCCTGGTTGACCATTACAGTAGAAGTCCAAAGAACTACTGAAGCCACCGACATAGCCTTGCCCCTGAGCCTTGTGGGAAAAATTTCTGCCATAATTAGCCATGCCAATGGAGCCAGGCTTATACTATAAGCGCCGATTGATATAAACATCATAAACAACAGCAGAATGGGGTTCATCTGGAAATAAAAAAATAAACTGGTACAAATCATCCCCACCGCCATTATCAGCGATCCTATAATTAGCAGGGTTCTTCTGCCCGTGCGCTCCACCAGCCAAAGCGCAAAGGCCGTACATATAACCAGCCAGCCATCAAGGATGGCAGATTGTAAAATTGCATCTGAGGCATCAGCAAAACCGGCTTTTTGAAAAATTAATGGCGCATATAGCAGCAGAGGCTGGGCACCACTCCATTGCTGAAAAAAAGCAAGGCATACGGCTATAAATAAGGCCATGCGAATACCTTTTTGAAATAATTCGGAGAATTTTCCGGTTTCCGTTGTTAGAGCGTTTTCAATCTCTTCCATTTCCTTTTTTGCAACCGACTCCCCGTTAATGTGCTGCAGAATTTGCAAAGCTGATGATTTTTTTTGTTTTTTGATGAGCCACCTGGGGCTTTCCGGTATAAAAAATAATCCGGCTACGAAAAGCAAAATAGGAAGCCCCTCCGAAGCAAACATCCAGCGCCAATGATGACCAAAAGAAAGAAAATAGGAAACTATTACCGCACACAGTAATCCAATACAAATAGCGAACTGGTTAATGGTTACTAATTTCCCCCTGATGGATGGCGGGGCAATCTCGGCAATATACATTGGCGAAACAATGGAAGCCAGACCAATTCCAATGCCACCAACGAGTCTAAAAGCATTGAATACCACAAGATCTTGCGCCACTGCCGTAAAAATTGCTGACAAACCAAATAAAACTGCTGAAAAAAACAACGTTTTTTTGCGTCCAAAAAAGTCGCTTAGGCTTCCTCCAATTAATGCACCAACTATGCATCCAATCTGGGCGCTACTCATTATAAACCCTAGTTCTGAACCGGTGAGATCAAACTCATCTTTCATAAATATTACCGCTCCAGATATAATTGAAATATCATAGCCAAATAAAAAGCCACCCACCGCCGCCACTAATGAAATAAGGTAGACATAAGAATTCTTTTTTTGCAAAGCATCGTTTGTTGTTACTATCATAAATGGTTTTTATGTTTTTCTAAATCTTTCAAGCGAAGGGTAAATCAATTCATAGCGTTGAATTTGTTTTTCATAACCTTTCCGCACCTGGTAATCAGGCAGCATTTTTTCTTGAACCTGCACTGTTTTTTTTACTGCATCCTCCGCATTTTTATATACGCCTGTTGCGATTCCGGCCAGTAAGGCCGCACCCAAACAAACAGCTTCTGTATTCTTCAAGGTGATGATAGGCTTACCGGTTATATCAGCTCTCAATTGAATAGTAAATGCAGAGCCTGCATTTCCTCCACTGATGTGCATATTTTCAAAAGCACCGGCCACTTCTTCCAATGCTTTTGCATTTAAATTAAGCTCACAGGCAATCCCTTCATAAATTGCCTTATACATATGATAGCGGGTAATGCCCGGCGTAAATCCTGCCATTACTCCCCGGGCAGTAACATCCCAGTAAGGATTACAGGAGCCAACAAAGTGAGGGGTGCTATTTAATCCTGATGGGCCCGGGCAAGTTGTTTGGGTATTTTCCTCCAACACATCAAATAAATCCCTTTGCTGGCTTTGGGCCGACATTTTATCTTCATAGCAAAAATTATTGACAAACCAATTTATTACCAGCCCGGCAGGAAAAAAAGCAAGTGTTACGTATTTATCCGGAACCACATGGCAATAGGAATTAAAACTGTATGCTAAAGCTTTTTTGTTATTGAGTGGCTTTGCAGAAACGGTGGCCATACATTCGTAAGTACCTGCTGAGAGATATACTTCACCCTCCTGTATAATGCCAGCTCCCAGTGCGCCGCATGGCTGATCATGACCACCCAATGCAACAACTGTTCCTTCCTTTAATGAAAGTTTGCCGGCGATTTCTTTTGACAAAATACCAGCTACAGTTCCTGCCGGCAAAGGAACTGCCAACTTTTCCCGGGGAATGCCGCAATGATCCAAAATTTCTGTTGACCAGCAATGATTCCGTATATCAAAAGCCATTGTTCTGGAGGCGAGTGAAAAGTCTGTACAGGGCGGTAAACCAAGTTGCATAAGTATGTAATCACCCACGCTGAGGAATTTTGCTGTTTTGGAATAGAGTTCCGGTTGATGTTTTTTGATCCAAAGTATTTTGTTCAAAGAAAACATGGGATGCAATGGCAGGCCTGTAATATGATACAGCCGTTCTTTTCCAAAAGTTTCAGCCCACCAGCCAGCTTCCTCTGTAGCCCGGTTATCGGCATTCATAATAGCTTTCCCGGTATAATGTCCGTTGATGTCAACAGGTATTATTGTTTCACCATGAGAACTGATAGCAAGCGCTTCGATGGGATCGTCTGTTACTTTTTCACTCAATCCTTTTATGAGATGGAATACAGTATCCCTGAATAAATGAGGATTCATTTCAACCATTGATGAACCTGTAAGTTCGGCCGTATATGACTGGCTGTCTTTTGCCAGTTGTTTGCCTGAAGCGTTGAAAACAACACCTTTACAACTGCTTGATCCGATATCTATCCCCAGCAGGCTCATGCAAGTGAGTCGTAGGTAAGCATGATTTTAAGAAAAGGTTCTTTCCTGCCGTCAATCATTTTAAAAACATCATTTATTTCATCCAATTTAAAATGATGGGTAATCATTCCCTTTGTTGAAATCTTTCCTGCACTCATCAACTCAATCATATCCCTAAAATCTTGTGGAACGTACATGGTGGTGCCTGATATGCTTAATTCATGCTGCACAAAATCGGGCAGGTGAGGAACTATATATTCATTCTGCAGCACTCCAATCATAACAATACGGGTACCCCGGCGTGCAATTTTTAAAATATCATCAAACACTTTTCCTTTTTCGCCCACACAATCATAAAATACATCCACATCTTTTGGATTGCCCAGTATCCGGGTCAATCCTTCTGCAAGCGTTTCTTTACTCACATTTATTATTCCATCCGCGCCCAGGTCCTTTGAAAGTTTTAACCTCGATTCATCCAAATCCGCTATGATTACTTTACCGGCGCCGAGCACTTTACAACTTTGCATCGCAAATATCCCTATCGGGCCTGCACCCACTACCAATGCTGTATCACCTGGTTTAATATTGCCCCGCCTGGCCCCGTGATACGAAACACATGCCGGCTCTATCATGGCAGCGTCTTCCATACTCATATTGTCGGGAATAGGAAGGGCCATTTTAGCATCAACATTTACATAACCCACATGGGCCCCGTCTGCTTCTGCTCCCATACATTTCAGCTCTTCACAAAAATTATACGTTTCAGTTTGGCAGGGTTTGCATTTACCACAAACTACATGAGGTATTACGGTAACTCGCTGCCCTTTTTTGAGATGTGTTACATTTTCTCCCAATGCTTCAACGGTTCCCGAAAACTCATGGCCCATCACCAGGGATTTTTTTGCATAAGGATGTAAACCCCTGTAAATAGTGGGGTCAGAACCGCAAACCCCGCAACGTATGACTTTCAGTAATATTTCATCTTTTCCCGGCGTGGGTTCTTCCGCCTGATCAATTTCAAATTCACCCGGTTTCACCAATGTTACCCGTATCATTTTAAAATATTTAAGCATTTATAATTTTAATAAGCCCTTGAACTTTTTATATCCAGAAAATAGCAAAACCACTCCAACGCATCCGCTGCTTTTGGATCATGAATTAAAGTGCCATGATGAATGATGCCTGTTTCAATCATCTTGTTTTCCCAATCAAAAACGTCTTTTACCTGTACCCATCCGTAAGAACCACGGATGTATGGGTCAATGTTTACCACTTCGCCAGAACCAATGAACATGCTGAATTCCGCATCATACTCTACCAGTCTGGCACAGGATACCGGCCCGGTCTTATAACGGAATTCCAATGCCCCGAAGCAGGTAGGGCACCATTGTATCAGCCGTTCATTGCGTTGCAACTTGGGTTTACAATCTTTGGCACAAATACTTTTGGGGCCATTGCCGCAATGCCAGGCTAGCCATACATTATCCGCGGTGGGATGAAGGTCGGCCCAATCTATAAAATGAGGCGATGTTAAATTTAAACCTACACTGTTAATGGCATGCATGGATGCAGAGCCTAAAATATCCACCTCACAGGCAGTTACCAATCCTTTATCATTTAAACGTCCACTGATAGAACACACAGAAACCCCAATTCTTTCCTGTACCCTTGTCCAGCAGTTAATGGCTAAGGCATCTACATCCAGTTCTCTTGCAATTTCAAGGCATCCGAATTCTGCCTTGGCAATTTTTAATAGATCACCTTCCCTGTTTTCTGCAATGTCAATATCCTGCACCATTTCATGTAATATCTCCTGTACCTCTGGCCTGTCAGGGTCTACATTTTCAAGCTTTGTAAGTACTGAATCCATATCCATCGGTACCACCATCTGCCTGAACTGGTGCTGCATGGCCTGTTCACTGAATTGTTGTGATTCGAATAATTGCGGCCTTGTTCCCAGCATACCAATCTTCAGTCCCCTGAAACGGCTGATGGCACATACTGCCCTCGTAAAAATCTCAATCTTATCTTTGAAATACTGATCCTCGGGATTGCAGGTATTGATATGAACAAACTTAAAGCCGCGACGCTTGATGGAAGAAGCCGTCATGAATTGTCCGCACCAGGTATCTGTAAGCCGGTTGCCCGTATCATTGATAGGGCCACTCCTGGTACAGAAATGGAGAATGGGAATTTCTTTTGATGTATAATTTAAAAGAGTACCTACAGCAACTTCCATCCCGAATGTCATGTTACCTATAAGGATACCCTTTACTTTTTCCTGTATAAAGAACTCAGCCACTTTACGGCCTTCTTCTACAGTAGAAACACAACCGATATCCGTTAATTCTTTTGAGGGAACAACAAGTTCGAGACCGGGAATATCTTTCAATATGTTTACACAACGGTCCCTCATTCCTTCTGCCCAGTTATTGCCATTCCAGGCATCCCAGTTAGAGGGCACAAATCCTATTTTAGTTTTAAATATTCTTCTTTCCATTTTTTCAGTATTTTATTTATTAATTAAACTATCAGTGCTGCTGTTGCGGTTTGTAGTGTTTGTTGAATCATTTTTTTGAGGCTGTCGTTGTCAAGCCCCTGTAATGTATATTGCTCTGCTGCGCTGCAACTTTTACCATAGGCAACCACACCCATTTTCGTAAACCGGCATTGCCATCCGTTTTCTGCAATAATGGAAGCTACCATACTACCTAAACCAGATTGAATAAAATGATCCTCATATGTTATAACTACGCCTGTTTGACAAGCTTTTTTTATCATGCTGAGATCAATAGCGGCTGGGCATGAAATATTCAGGATGCCGGCATAAATATTTTCTTTTACCAGATCATCGGCCACCTGCACGGCCTTATGAACCATTGTTCCTGTAGTGATAACAGTAGCATCGTTTCCTTCCCTGATCCATTCCGAACTTCCATATGAAAATGAATACGACGCATCAAAAAAGGGTTGGTTCTTTTCATTTTGTAAGACAGGGATCTTTGACCTTCCTACAGCAACAACAAAATTGCCGGGAGCAGATGCGATGTAACGAATGACCCGGTCAGTTTGATTGGCATCAGCCGGAATGATCAATTTATAACCCGGAAGATTACTGATCAATGAAATATAATCAATGCACTGATGCGTTTTTCCATCTTCACCAACATCAAGCCCACAATGCGTTGCGATCAACTTTACAGCAGTCCCGTTCATATCATTCATCCGGTGCTGACCATAAGTTTCATCAATGCCAAATACCCCAAAATCAAGAAAAAAAGGAATAATGCCGGCTTTTGATAAAGCTCCTGAAATGGTAGCGGCATTATGTTCCTGGATACCACATTGTATGAATTGCCGGGGAAAATCGTTCAGCACCTTTCCGGTTTTAACGGATTCGGCCAAATCGCAGTCTATCACCACTATAGGCACTGCAGTGTTGTTTTTGATAATATCATAAACTGCTTCGCCTGCTGCAGTTCTGCATTCCACAGCAGTATCAACTGCGTATAAAATGGGATTGCCAGGATTTACTTTTATTTCAACAGGGATATGATTTTTTTTTAAAACTTTTTCAGGCAATGGCAAAAAAAGCATTTCGCTTTCCCCTATTTCACTTAATGCTGCTTCATGTTGCGATTTAGATAACAGCCTTCCGTGATATTCATAATTATTTTCAATAAACGAAACGCCTTTACCCATAACCGTGTTGGCAAGAACTGCAACAGGTTTGCCTTTAGCTGATGTATATTTTAACGCCTTGTAAATTTGATGATAATCATGTCCGTCAATGATGATTATTTCCCAACCTGCAGCTTCATAATTTTTAGCGATATCACCCGGCATTACAGAAGCCGTATTACCGGATGCCTGTAAGGAATTCATATCTATGATTGCTGTAAGATTAGCTAATTTATATTTTACTGCAAAAGCGCGGGCCTCTGAAAGTTGTCCCTTCTGTTGCTCACCGTCGCCCATCACTACAAAAACTTTGTTAGGGTAATTCTGAAGTTTTGAAGCCAGCGCAAATCCACAACCTACTGATAATCCCTGCCCTAAACTGCCACTGCCCCATTCTACTCCCGGAACCTGGCAACTGGGGTGGCCTTCATAGATACTGGTCTTTTTTCTGAAACTTTCTATGGCTTCACTGATATCAAAAAAAAGGCAATTGCCTAACACAGCGTATACACCCGGAGAAGTATGGCCATGACTAATCACAATGCGGTCTCTATCTTCATCATATTGGTTATAGATTGTGCTATTGGCACATAACCATAACATGAGATACACATCTGCTGAAGATAAAGAACCCCCGATATGACCGGAGCCTGCCGTCAGGGTCATAGTGAGAATATCCTTCCTGATTTTCTTTGACAGTGCAATTATCTTATCCAATGTATTTGTTTGAATAATTTCAGCTTTGAAGTTTCTCAGCTTCTGCAGGTCTTTATCGTTTAGTAAAGAAATCATGTTAAGGAGTCATTTTTTTTTAGATATTCATCTATCGTTTCTTTACTATCAAGGATACCAATCTCCAATTGGATTTCTTTTTTTTCACCTGCTTTCAGGTATTCAGCCGTATGATTTTTAATGGTGGATTCTCTTCCAACCGGATTGCAGTTTCCTGGCTCCATTCCTAATACATATTCTGCTTCTGCCATCATTTTCCATTGCGAAAATGAGGGTAGCTGTTCTTTATTGTATTTTACAAAAACGCCAAATTCCAACAATGGATTGATGATTGCGCAATAAGCCATACCGGCAGCATCGGTTTTTACATCATGAAAAAATAGGTGTTCGGGTTCATTTTTAACAGGCGCCTGCATTTGACTATAAAATTCTTTTGTTTCAATTGACCGTTTGTTTGCAGGTGTAATGGTTTTTGAACTACAGGCGAAAAAACTATTTTCATCTATCACAGGATATCCAACATTGATGTGATACAGGATCATAATGAGTTGATCGTTCAAACTTTCATGTTCTATTATATCGTGAATTAAAAGAGATTTTGCTCCCAGCGATGAAGTAATGGTTCTTTTCAATACAAGGTTTTCTCCATGAAGCACCGCCTCTCTCATTCTGCCTGACACAGTCATTTTAAATTCGTCGCCTTCCCAGGTTTCATCAGCACAAACCTGGTCTGCCGCCATGTTTGCTATTCTTCCATGCAATCCAAAATGCTGATTACCCAGTACGGGGTGTTGCTCCTCTGATGCCGGGCCCACATTTGATAATCCGCAGGTGGTAAGTAATCCACCAAAAAAAGTACGCAGCCATTCTAAATTTTTTGCTTCATAATACACCGGAGAAACTATGCCTGTTTTAGAGATATAACCGAAGGGGATACCTTTGTATTCCGCCCAGGCAATATCCATTCCACGGCCAGGCAACACTGTAAACGAAAGGCCTGAGCCTGTTTTTATATCAATTGCTTCAATGCCTTTTGCTTTTCCTTCAATGAAGGCATACCGCTTCAATCCTGCTATCTGAGACATATCGCCGATATGTTTCTGCAAAAAATCCCTGTCTTTTTTTAATGTGACATTGTTCAATTGCTAAATTTTATTAGTGTATTTGAGTACAGCTTAAAAAGCTTCTGCATGATAATGATTACTTCGTGGGTAGCGCTATATTAATAGTAAAATGACGGTTCAACTTTACACTAATACATTGACCATGCAATGGGAAAAGCAATATTTACGTATAAAAAAATTGGCATAACCTGCTCAATCCAATCGTTTAAAAACCGAAGTTACTTTTAAGCAGCTTTTTTAAAAACCATTATTTAACCCAATTATGACACTGTATTTTCCATAAGCGTTATACGGTCTTTTTGATAACACTGGCTTTGAACCTATAAAATTTTACTCCCCCGATGGCCTAATAAGCACAAAACAGAATCTATCTATGTGGATGAAGTATTCCCTTGGCAATAAAGATTTACAGCGCTGCTGGATGTGGTTGAGAATTAAACGAATTGACATAATTTATTATTAACGGCCCGTATTTCTGGTTAATTTTTACTTTCCATTACTACCGTTCTGAAAGGGTTGCCTTTCATTACCCAGGTCTTTACTGAATGCGGTTCTGTGTTTCATTTTTCTAACGCTACGCAAATGCAAAGCTGTACTTTTTTTGATTTTGCTTTATTGCTGGTGAATCTATTTCTTTGAAGTCGTATAAGCGTCTTTGGTTGTAATTTTTTTTAAAGTATATACTGGTATAAAGAAAACAATTTTATTTCTTGCTGCATTCCTATTATAGCGGTGTTTCATTTTGCGACACAAACACAAGAATTAAGCGACATTTTTTGAAAATCCTACACTATTCTTCCAGTTCTTTGTTCAGTATATTCGTCATCATGAAAATAAAAAAACAGTTGGGCGTGCTTTTTACGGCCATAATGTACCTGCCTGTTACAATGTTTTCCCAACATCATCATGCGCATGAAGTTGCAACACCCGTTAATGTTGACCCACAGCCTTTTCTGGCGCAGGCTTTGCGGCTGCGGGAATCAATTATTTTTTTAGGAGGCTCTTTGTCTCCAACAGATGATAAAGCCCTGATTGCCTTACAGAACCAGTCTCATAGCCAGGAAACAGTTAAAAAAATACAGGAGATTCTCGATCCATATTGCATAGCTATTGTAAATATAAATCCGGAAGCAAGGGTAAAAGTACAACCTGGCCATGCCCCGGCAAAACTTGTGCAGGGGGGATGGACGACTTTTTTGGTTAAAGTTTACAACGATGCAGGAATCAATGCGCAGTTACAGGTGGAAAGTGTTAATGCGCTGCCGCCCATCCATCGTTCAACTCAACAACCGCAGGTCAAAAAAGAGGACCAGATATCACGGGGACAGGTTGATAACCGTTTTCTGGAAATACAGATGTATAGAAATAAGCCGCTAATGCCCAATTTATCGGGATTGAAACTTGAATATGCGGTGGTGCAGATTTACAGTAAAGATGCAGGAAAACGCGAAGTAGAATTAGGGTTTAATATCGGGCAGGGCAGCCAGGATATTGGTTTTCGAAACACAACCAATATTCTTTTTAATATCGCTGCTGCAATAAAAGTCAATCTATCTATTAAAGATGATGACGGATCACCGGCGGTAGCTTCTTTTTTTATAACGGATAGTATCGACCGGATACCGGGAAAATTTTCAGGATATTATCCGCTTCCTTCACGCAGGGTTGCAGCATTTGATGAATATCCTGATTTTTTCTTCCAAAAACAGGTGTATAGGCGTGATGGCGAATCAGTGCAATTGCCTCCCGGAAAATACCATGTTATTTACAAACGAGGGCCTGAATATATTTCGCAACAAAAAACATTGATTGTGCCAGATGGAAAAGATTCAATCATTGTGCCTTTCGCATTAAAAAGGTGGATCAATATGGCAAAATTAGGATGGTACAGCGCGGATCATCACGTGCATGGGGCAGGGTGCAGCCATTATGATAGCCCCGAGGAAGGGGTTCCGCCTGCATTCATGCTGAAACAGGCCATGGGAGAGGATCTCAACATTTCCGCAGTGCTTACCTGGGGTCCCAACTGGTATTACCAAAAGAATTTTTTTACAGGCAGGGATGATAAGCTTTCCACCAAAAAAAACATCATGCGCTATGATGTGGAAGTATCCGGCTTCCCTTCTTCACACGCGGGGCATATTGTTTTATTGAGATTAAAGGAAGATGATTATCCCGGCGCCACAACTATTGAACAGTGGCCCAGCTGGACCCTGCCCATATTGAAATGGGCGAAGGCGCAGGGTGGAGTTGTTGGGTACGCGCATTCGGGTTGGGGCCTGGAACCGATGGTGCCAACAAACGACCTTCCAAATTATATAACTCCCAAGATGGATAATATCGGAGCTAATGAATATATTGTTACGGTAACCCAGGATGCAGTTGATATTTATAGCCTGGGCGATACGCCGGCAAAATGGGAACTGAACATGTGGTACCACACCCTTAATTGCGGATTTAGAACAACGGCTAGTGGCGAAACGGATTTCCCTTGTATTACCGATCTGCGTGTAGGTATGAGCCGCAGTTATTATAAATCCTCCGGCTCTGTAAATTATGATGATTATGTTACAGCATTAAAAGAAGGACGCACCTATGTTTCAGAAGGAAATTCTCATATAATGGATTTTGCCATAAATGGCCAGGAAGTTGGAACCAAAGGAAGTGAAATAAAGCTAAAAGGAAAACAGCAATTAAAAATATCAGCGAATATAGCGGCTTATCTTCCTGAGAAAACGCTGGATTCAATACAGAAAGCGCAATTGATAACTTACTGGAACATAGAATGGGGAAGGATAGGCGAATCGAGGAACGTGCAGGTTGAGCTGATAATAAATGGTAAGCCGGTGGATACGGTCGTTGTTTTGGCAGACGGAAAAATAAATAAATTAAATTTTGATTATGAGGTTGACCGTTCCTGCTGGGCAGCGTTGAGAGTATGGGGCAGTTCTCACTCAAACCCAATATTTATTTTGGTTGACAATAAACCCATACGGGAAAAAAGAAGTGCGCAATGGTGTAAAGATGCCGTGGACAAATGCTGGCAAATGAAATCGCCAGGTATGCGTAAAGAAGACAGGGCGGCGGCGAAGGAGGTGTATGATAAGGCCCGGATTATCTATGAAAAAATGATTGATTAAAAGTATTTATTGTCCGCATACGGCTTCGCAACCCAAAAAGTTTAATAAAATAGAGGATTAAAAGAGATGAATCTTTAGAAACCTCGAACCCTCATGAAACAATTTTCGGCACGTTTATTTACCGGTTCAGACACCCCTATTAAAGATAATTATAATGCGCTCAAAACTTGTTTTTAAATACACGCTCTTTTTATTAGCAGTTAACTTTAGTTGTATTTTGCCTTCAACTGCCCAACACACCGATACTTTATGGCTTAGAGATGTTGATTTTGCAAGATTTCTCCAGGACTGGAAAATAATGCCCAAATCATATCCGCTAATGCTTGCAGGAAGAGAATTTAAAAACAATTTAGCATCCCGTACCGAAGGGTTGCTAACATTTGAACTTAACGGGAATGCACAAAGTTTTCATGGCCTCGTAGGACTGGGGGATTCGACAAACAAAAATTGCAAAGTCGTATTTACTGCAGTTTCTGATAGCAACGAAGTTTTCAAAAGTCCCGTTATGGAGGTGGGGTCAAAACCTGTAACTGTTGATGTCAATCTGAATGGTGTAAAGGACTTTTCACTGAGTATTGAAGACAATGGGGCGGGATTGTATAAGGACCAGGCCGTTTATGCAAATGCTTATATTTTATTCAAAGGGCCTAAACCAATCGCGTTTAACTTCAACCATATAAACAAACGACATATTCTTACTCCCCCGGAATCTCCGTATCCAAAAATAAACGGAGCGAAAGTTTTTGGTGTTCGTCCGGGCCATCCTTTTCTATTCAGAATTGCCGCTACTGGTAAAAGGCCTATGACTTTTGCATCAGAAAATTTGCCCAAAGGGCTTTCATTAGATACAGCAACAGGTATTATATCCGGGGTTCTTGAAAAAAAAGGAGAAACGTTTGTGACCCTGAAAGCGAAAAACGAACTGAATATGGCAACGCGGAAATTTAAGATTGTTGTGGGCGATATAATTGCCCTTACGCCTCCGATGGGATGGAATGGTTATAATCGTTTTGGAGACTTAATTAGCCAGGATATAGTAAAAACCGCAGTAGATGCGATGGTTAGTTCAGGACTAATTAACCACGGATGGACTTATATCAACATAGATGACAGTTGGTCAATTAAACCCGGATCTAATGATGCTTTGCGTGGAGGCGAACCACGCGATGCCAATGGCATGATCAATTCCAATAAGAAGTTCCTTAATATGAAAGAACTTACGGATTATATACATTCCAATGGTTTAAAAGCGGGATTATATTCATCACCCGGCAAGCTTACCTGTACCGGCTATACGGCCTCTTATCAGTTTGAAGAAAAGGATGCAAAACGTTGGGCAAATTGGGGGTTTGATTATATAAAGTATGACTATTGCCAATATGAACAAATTTCTAAAAGCCATTCGATTGAAGCCTTAAAAAAGCCCTATATCGGAATGCGGGATGCACTGAATAAAGTAGATCGCGATATCGTCTTCAGTTTATCTCAATATGGAATGGGAAATTCATGGGAGTGGGCAGGCCAAATTGGTGGAAACAGCTGGAGAACAACCGGGGATCTTATTGATACATGGAGTAGTTTATCTGAAACAGGTTTTACCCAGGCAGGGAAAGAAAAGTATGCAGGCCCAGGCCATTGGAACGATCCTGATATGCTGGTTGTTGGCTATGTTGGCTGGGGCGAATGGAAATATCCAACCCGTTTAACTGCAGATGAACAATATACCCATATCTCTTTATGGTCATTGTTATCGGCACCTCTACTTATTGGTTGCGATATAGCGGATATGGATGCTTTTACAAAAAGCCTTCTTACGAATGATGAAGTAATCGAAATAAACCAGGATCCATTGGGAAAACAGGCGAGCCTGGTATTTAAAAAAGACGGCCTCGAAGTCTGGGCTAAAGATCTCGAAGATGGATCAAAAGCTATTGGCTTATTTAATAGAAATCCAACTACAGGAACAGTCAAAGTAACCTGGAATATCCTGGGATTAGATGGAAAACAAATTGCCCGGGACGTATGGCGGCAGCGGGACGAAGGTATGTTCGATGACGCCTTTTCAGCAATTGTTCCGGCGCACGGTGTAAAGTTTGTCATTCTAAGGAAAGCAGAATAACATCCATTTTGTTTTATGCGGTACAATTATTTATAATCGAGCAACAGGATGCAAATAAAGTTTAAATTCAAATAAAAAATATGAGAAAGTTAGTACCGATTCTAGTGGCCGCGTTGCTTACAAATTGCAGCACAACCAAAAATGCATGGAAATCTTTAATTGTGAACGACACGCTTGAGGGTTGGCATATTTTCCAGGATAATGGATCGAAAAAAGGATGGATAGTTGAAGACAATACTTTGATATTTAACGGGGTCTCCGATCTTGAAACAGGAAAGGGAGATGCAAGTTTGGTGTCTGATAAAATTTATCACAACTTTGAAATACAATTTGATTGGAAAGTAGAACGTGGCGGCAATAGCGGTTTCCTGTGGGGCGTGAAGGAGGATAAAAAATATAGATATCCATATCAGACAGGACAAGAAATTCAGATTTTAGATCCCGCGATTTATGACGATCCAAAAATAGCGCAGGGAGGAGACGTTGAAATACAAAACGCCATTGAAGATTTAAAGGCATACAAGCATTTTGCAGGCGCTTTGTATGATCTATCCGCACCCACTAAAACAAATGTTGCAAAGCCAGCAGAGCAATGGAATTCCTATCGCATCAAAATAAATTACAAAGCCAATCGTGGTGAGGTAATTCTCAATGATGTTTTAATTAATTCATTTCCACTTACAGGTCCGGAATGGGACAAAATGGTTCAGCAAAGTAAATTCAGCAAGTCAGAAGCTTATGACTATTTGGGCGATGCCCGGTGGCATGATTTTGGTAAATTTCCTGGAGGACATATTTGTTTTCAGGATCATCCTGGTAAGGTTTACTTTAAAAATATAAAGATTAAAGAACTTGAATGACTACCGCTTTTTGGTAAGTCTAATCCGATGCGAATCAATATCTATAAAAATTTGGTATGAAAACATTTTTAGATGGAGGATTATTTGAAATTTTAATTGCACTATTTTGAAACATTTCTTAATTTATTTTTTTAAAAATGTATTTATTTTTTTTATTTTCCCTGTGATATTTGCCTGCCCAGCAATATTATTGTTTTATGAATAAAAGCGAGCTTTACTATTGGATTGTGGCCTTATGCTCATACAATTCGATTTTATTAATTGTTCTTTTATGGAAAGAAAAAAATAGAGTCCTTTTCAATGTTGACACCATGCTGAATAAGCTATCCGAAATAAAAGGCAAAGACAATACTTTTTTCAAAACAAAATTTTAAGTGAGGTCTTTGTTCCGTCAGTATATAAAAAAAGCCACCGCACTTAGCGAAGGCCTTGAATATCGAATAAAATTAAAAGGTTACTTTTTTAGAAAACTTTGTGCCGAACCATCTGCAAATTTAAAAACGTACACCTCTATAGGCGCAGGTCTCCAGACCTGCTGCCGTTCATTACGACTATTGCCAGAATAAAGAAATTTCTAAAAGCAATTCATTAGCGACATTAAAAAAGCCCTTTATCGAAATGCGAAATGCCTTGAATAAATTAGATCGCGATATCGTCTACAGTTTATCTCAATATGGAATGGGGAATTCCTGGGAGTGGGCTGGAAAAATCGGTGGAAATAGCTGGAGAACAACCGGAGATCTTATTGATACATGGAGTAGTTTATCCGAAACGGGGTTTACCCAGGCAGGGAAAGAAAAGTATGCAGGCCCAGGCCATTGGAACGATCCTGATATGCTGGTTGTTGGCTATGTTGGCTGGGGCGAATGGAAATATTCAACCCGTTTAACTGCAGATGAACAATATACCCATATCTCTTTATGGTCATTGTTATCGGCACCTTTACTTATTGGTTGCGATATAGCGGATATGGATGCTTTTACAAAAAGCCTTCTTACGAATGATGAAGTAATCGAAATAAACTAGGATCCATTGGGAAAACAGGCGAGCCTGGTATTTAAAAAAGACGGCCTCGAAGTCTGGGTCAAAGATCTCGAAGATGGATCAAAGGCGGTTGGCTTATTTAATAGAAATCCAACTACAGGAACAGTCAAAGTAACCTGGAATATCCTGGGATTAGATGGAAAACAAATTGCCCGGGACGTATGGCGGCAGCGGGACGAAGGTATTTTTTTGGACTCATTTTCAGCAATTGTCCCAGCTCATGGTGTAAAATTGATTATACTTCGAAAAATAAATTAGTTTAAACCAAGTAAAATAAATAACTATTAGTGTTGCTTTATTGAGGTTATTAGTTCTTTGAAAGTACTGTAATTACTGAGTTTGCAGGGAATTTTGCCCTAAGATAATTTAGGGGATATATATCAAAGTATCCCTTTTGAATCATTTGCCCAAGCATTCCTGCGTCGGCTTCGGCAAAAAGTAATTTAGGCCGAAAGACCTGGTTTGATGACAGGGGGGCATCTGGCTGCTGATATTAAAGCATTATTCCGGGTTGGGCAATGCATTATTGATGGAACGTATTAATTTAAAGAGAAAAAAATCACCGAAATTGTTACACTATTTCTCCCCCAATACAATTTTTTGGCGTATTCTGCAGAAATAGTCCCTTATTTTAAAATTCCTTGACTTTTATTAATGCTACGACTATAATTTTATTTTTCAGATTCTAAATTTTAAAATATTGTAATAGTTAAATGCCGCTACCTTTTAAAGAAAATAAAAAACAACTATGAGCAATAAAGTTTTTATCAATGAAGTGGTGATTATTACGGGTGCAGGCCAGGGAATTGGATTTGAAATAGCGAGGCAACTTGCCTTGCAGGGTGCCGCTGTAATTTTGAATGATTTTGATGAAGGGCTTGCCAATAGATCGGCAGCACAAATTGTAAAGGAAGGTGGTAAATGTATCCCTATGCACGGGGATGCCAAAGAGGTGGAATTGATTTATGCCATGGTGGATCTGGCAGTGCAAAAATTTGGACGCCTTACACTGGCTGTAGCCAATGCCGGGCTTTCTTTGTACGGTAATTTTTTCGAATACACAAAGGCGGATTTCAACAGTGTAACCGAATTAAATTTGGGGGTAGTTTCTTTCTAACTCAAGCCGCTGCCAAGCAAATGAAAAAGCAGGAAAGCGGCGGCAGCATTTTATTGATGAGTAGTGTGGTAGGACACCAGGCAATAAAAGATTTGGCTGCCTATGCCATGACGAAAGCGGGGCTGGAAATGCTTGCAAAAAATTTAGTGGTGGAATTATCTCAACATCAGATTACCATAAATACCATTGCCCCCGGTGCCACCCTCACAGAACGTACCCTTAGCTTTAAAGATTACCAAAAAGGATGGTCCGACTTTACACCAATGGGCAGACCTGCGTCCGTTGCTGATATTGCCAATGCGGCACTTTTTTTACTGTCTCCCGCATCAAGGCATATTACCGGACAAAGCTTAATAGTGGATGGCGGCTGGACAACCATTAGTCAGGCACCGAAAGAACAATAGTCAATTGTTTACGGTGCTTGTTATAGTAAACATGAAATAAGAAATGACCCCTTTTTCCGAAGTTGCAGGGGTATTTACTGTTAATGGTTATCATGTTGTAGATATTGTAACTGTAATTGACTGATATAAAGTGCCCTTATTTTAAAGCGCCACTTAATAGGTAAGGAAAAGTATTAGTCTATATTATGATGATTTCCCGCCCATTACAATGGATGTGAACGTTAATGGAAAAGGCTTCTGATAATAATATGTTGTATCCTTCAATTTTGTATACATGGCCCGAACACATATATTTTGTAAAAGTAAACAACAATTCAAACAATAACTTACCTTAAAATGCGAAAGAAAGCTACTTTTAAATGTATTTCATTAAGCATCCTGCTGGGAGTGTTATTTCCGGTTGTGTTAATAATGAGCAGTTGCAACATATCAAATAAGGGCCACCAGAATCAGCATGGCTTTGTTAAAATATTTGATGGTAAAACGCTCAATGGCTGGGAAGGAGATCCCCAATACTGGAGAGTAGAAAATGGTAATTTAGTAGGAGAAATTACGCCGGCTACGATCTTAAAAACCAATTCATTTATCATCTGGCGAGGGGGAAGGCCAGCCGACTTTGAATTAACCCTTGAATTTAAAATTACCAAAAATGGAAATAGCGGTATCAACTACCGTAGTGAGGAACTAACCGATGTACCCCATGCATTAAAAGGATACCAGGCCGATATTGACGGGGCAAACCGCTACACCGGACAAAACTATGAAGAACGTGCCCGGACAACTTTGGCCTATCGTGGGCAAAAAGTAATTGTAAAACCGTTTGATGAAACAACTCAGCCGGCTTCTGCAGAGCGTATTAAAAATAACGCCTGGACCCAAACAACTGTAACCGGATCGTTGGGCGGTTCGGATTCTCTGAAGTCTAAAATTAACGCGGAAGATTGGAATACTTGCCGCCTGGTTATAAAAGGTAACCGGCTGCAACATTACATTAATGGTATTTTAATGAGTGATGTTACAGATAATGATTCCGTTAATGCCAAATCAGAAGGATTGCTTGGAGTACAGGTGCACGTTGGCCCACCGATGAAAGTTGAATATCGAAACATTATGCTAAAGCAATAAGCTCCGTGTGTATTTTTTTTATGCATTCTACTGGTAGGGTGTAAGAAGCGCTTAAAAATATTTTCAGGATTTTTTATAATGGCAAAACTGTGTGGAGAGAAGCAGCAATTGGATACAGCTACAGTTGCTCCATAGCAACCCCAACATGGGAAACTAGTTTATATTTTTAAAAAGCTGCTCATCGATCTTGCAAACGAAAAGTAATAAAGCCGGACGGTTTAAGGTAATTTGATACGTATTTTTATATAGCTATTTTTTGCTTTCGGGGTTTCGTTTAAGGGGATAGCTACTACAATAAAATCAGGCGCTCAGGTTTTAAATTTCCAAAGGCGTAGAATGATTGTAGTTTAAATTATTCCTTTCTTAAAAATAAAATCTGACCAGGTGAAATACTTTTTTAACTCTATGAAACTGGCCGGACGGTGCTGTAAAAGTTACCCGGTAATTTTAAAATTTTAATAAGAATTGTAGTTTGAGTTTAAATAATCTTTAAAACCTAGTTGTACAATGAGTAGAAAATGGAATCAGCATTTTAAATTATTTTTTGCGCTTCTTCTCTTGGCAGGAGTTTCCTGTAAAGGCCCAAAAAATCCGGCGGAAGCAACCTCAACAGACCCAAAAGTAACCAATCTGAAGTTGCCTGATGGTTTTCATGCAGAACATTTATACAGCCCAGGCGAAAGCGAACAAGGTTCCTGGGTTGCAATGACTTTTGATGATAAGGGAAGAATGATAGCATGTGATCAATATGGCAATTTGTATCGGATAACAATCCCTGCTGTAGGGGCCGATACCGCTACCTCAAAAGTGCAGGTACAAAAATTGGTGATTAACATACCCGGTGATACTACTAAAAATAAAACAAAGATTGGCTACGCCCATGGATTGTTGTATGCCTTTAACAGTTTGTATGTAATGATCAATGATGAAGGCGATTTAGTAAATTCAAGCCCAAGTGGTCTCTACCGCTTGATAGATACCAATGGCGATGACCAGTTTGATAAAGTAACGCTTTTGAAAAGATTGGAGGGCGATGGCGAACATGGTCCTCACAGTATCGTATTGTCGCCTGATAAAAAATCGATCTACGTAATTGCCGGAAATTTTACAAAAATTCCCGAAATGGATGTTTATAAATCACCTCCTGCTGTTCGGAAAATTGATAATTTATTGCCTTTGATCAGAGATCCCAACGGGCACGATAATACGGTTAATACCCATGGTGGATGGATCGCCCATGTTGATTCCACCGGATCTGATTGGGAATTGATCAGTTCAGGATTTAGAAATCCTTTTGACCTTACTTTCAATGATGCCGGCGATATGTTCACCTACGATTCGGATATGGAGTGGGACTTCGGTCTTCCCTGGTATCGCCCCACCCGTGTTTGCCAGGTAACAAGCGGCAGCGAATTTGGATGGCGTCCGGGAACAGCTAAATGGTCACCGGCCTTTCCTGATAATTTACCGCCGGTATTAAATATTGGACAGGGTTCTCCTACCAGTTTCTTTAGTGGGCAGAATGCACATTTTCCTGAAAAATATCGTAAATCTTTATTTGCTTTTGACTGGAGTTTTGGAATTATTTATGCCATTCAGCTAGAGCCCAACGGATCATCCTATAATGCGAAAGGGGAAGAATTTGTTTCCGGTTCGCCTTTACCATTAACCGATGGAATTATAGGGCCCGATGGTGCGCTATATTTTCTTACCGGTGGCCGCAGGCTCGAATCGGATCTGTACAGGGTTTATTATGGAGACAATACCTCTAATACTGAAAAACTGGCTGTTGCAGAACTCAATGACGAACAAAAGATCCGCAGGAAGCTGGAAGAATATCATGGTAAAGCAACAGCCGGTACCATTGATTTTGTCTGGCCTTATTTGAATCACAAGGATCGGTTAATACGTTTCGCAGCAAGGATTGCAGTAGAAAATCAACCGGTAAGCCAATGGCAGGAGAAGGCGCTCAATGAAAAAGATCCGGTGATCTTAACGCAGGCTATGATAGCCCTGGCACGCCAGGGGAATTCCAATTTGAAAGAACAGGCGCTGATGGCCCTAATGACTGCAAATTATGCTCAGCTCACCGAACCGCAACAGATTGATATTGTGAGAGCCTTTGAACTTGTTTTATCCCGTATGGGTTTGCTGAATACTGAGGTAAAAGCACAGGTGGCAGCGTATCTTAACCCAAATTATCCTGCCCAAACCAATGAACTGAACCGTCAGTTAAGTAAAGTGTTGGTTTACATTGAAGCACCCCAGGCAATCGAAAAAACGTTGGCCTTATTGGCGAATTCAAAGGATGATAATTCGGGACAAAATTCAGTGCTCCAGTCATCCGACCTGATAATGCGCAATCCACAGTACGGAATGGATATTGCCGGGATGCTTTCAAAAGTACCTCCTGCACAGCAAACCTTTTATGCAACCGTATTAAGTAAAAGTAAAGCCGGATGGACACCCGAGCTGCAGGAGCAATACTTCAAGTGGTTTTACACTGCGTTTAGCTTTAAAGGCGGTCATAGTTTTGTAGGCTTTATTGATAGAGCCAGGAAGACTGCACTTGAAAATATTCCTAAAAATCGCTTTGCTTATTTTAATACCATTTCAGGGGATACATTGGTTGGGCGGTCTGGAATTTATGTAGTAGATGCAATTCAACAACCCAAGGGGCCGGGAAGAAATTGGAAAATGGAAGAAGCCCTACCCATTGCGGATAGCGGCATAGTAGACCGGAATTTTGAAACTGGTAAAGCCATGTTTACGGCTTCTCTTTGCGGTTCCTGCCACATGATGAAAGGCGAAGGCGGAGTAGCCGGCCCCGATTTAACGCAACTGGGTACACGCTTTTCTTATAAAGACATGCTTGAATCAATGATTGAACCCAATAAAACGATTTCCGACCAATATGGCGCTACTGTTTTTTATCTGAAAGAAGGCGGTTCCACCTTAGGAAGAGTGATTAGCCAGGACGATGATAAATACACTATTTCGCAAAACCCATTTTCGCCACAAACAACCCGGGAGGTGTTGAAGAAAGATGTTACCCGCACAAGAGTTTCGGAAGTTTCCCCCATGCTTTCGGGCATGATTAACCGGTTAAACGGAGAAGAATTAAAAGACCTGCTGGCTTATCTTAAATCTGGTGGTGATAAGAACAATGACGTATTCAAACCGAAAAAATAGCGACGGGTTCTGAGCCATCAGCCCATTGCTAAAAAAGGAGAAAATAATTTTGAAAGATCAAAACTGGATTGGTAAAATATCAAATCCTGCACAATTGGGGGGCATAGAAACTTCTGTTATTGATAATGGTGCAGGAAGGAATACCCGTATTGCATGGATCAATACGGGCACCGGTTTGCGCTATAAAATTGTTATAGACCGGGCAATGGATATCGCCGATGCTTTTTACAATCAACATAGCCTCGCCTGGCTGAGCCATTTAGGAATCCAGGCACCTCAGCCATTTTCCAACAAAGGAATTGACTGGATTAAAACCTTTGGTGGAGGATTGTTTGTTACCTGTGGTCTCGACCATATTGGCGGGCCTGAGTCGGATGAATATGGCGAACGGGGACTTCATGGCCCTGTAAGTAATATTCCTGCGGAAATAGTGTCCATTATTCAACCAGATCCTTTATCCAATAAAATGGAGATGAGTATTACGGGAATAATAAAACAAACCCAGCCATTGGGTACCCGGTTTGAATTAAAGCGAACCATTTCTGCAACGCTTGGGCAGGCATCCATCCGGATACACGATGAGGTAATCAATCGTGGCAATGTTCATGCACCGCACATGCTGCTGTATCATTTCAATTTCGGCTGGCCGCTGGTGGATGAAGGAACTGAAATAATTTGGCAGGGCGAATGGCAACCACGGGAAACTGGTGACAGCAATAAAATATTTAAAAAAGGAAATAACTTCCGCACATGTCTTTCACCATTGGATGCGCATAACGGGGTAGGGGAAGAGGCCGTTTTTATTGATGCCGATGCAGATGACCAGGGTCAATGTAGTTGTGGCCTTTATAATGCCAAAATAGGAATTGCGGTTGTCTTAAAGTTTCAGAAAAAGCAATTACCCTGGTTAACGAATTGGCAACACTGGGGCAAAGGGGAATATGTAACAGGTCTCGAACCGGGAACAAATCCTCCGATCGGCCAGGCAAAAGCCAGGGAAAAGAATGAGCTATTGTTCCTTCAACCCGGGGAAGCAAGGCAGTATGATTTAGAGATGGAAGTATTGAACAATGATGAAAGAATTCATGAATTTTTAATAAATAGTAAACACATTCCCGGATGAACATCAACCGGAATAAGAAACAAAAATTTAATTTTTTAAACAGCATCTAAAACATTTAATAAATGGAAAAAATAACTATTGCTGCCAAAGCCCTGGAAGAGGGAAAAGGTATTTTGCGTTTGGCTCCCAACTGGGTTCCGAGATCTTTTTGTGTGCCAGGCAGAAGAATTAAATTACATCCTGATGATTATTACGTGTTGGGTGGGCAACGCGGCGGCATAGATGAGCGTTGGTTTTCTTCCACGACTCCTGCAAAAAATGGTCCCTTAACCGGCGAGCATGAGGGATTAAGTTTTGTAGTGATTGGTACTGGAGAAAGCGAAGAACGCATTTTATTGAGACACGTGGTGAGCGAATTAAAAGGAGCATTGATTGGGACACGTTTATGGGATGCATACAAGGGATGGCCGATGTATTCTAAATTTTTTGATAACATGGGTCCACTCCCGCATCATATCCACCACAATGACGAAAAGGCTGCGCTCATTGGTCAGCAGGGTAAACCGGAAGCTTATTATTTTCCGCCGCAGTTAAACAATCATGGCGGCGATTTTCCCTATACTTTTTTTGGCATTGCACCCGGCACTACTAAGGAGCAAATAAAAGAATGCCTGATGAATTTTACCAAAGGCGATAATAAAATAACCAATTACTCCCAGGCATTTCGGTTAGAGCCGGGCACTGGTTGGGATGTGCCACCGGGAATGTTGCATGCCCCCGGTAGTATGTGTACTTATGAGCCACAAAAGGCATCAGATGTTTTTGCGATGTACCAATCGCTTGTAAACGAAGCCATCATTCCGGAAGAGTTGTTATGGAATGGAACACCCGAAGATAAAAAAGGAGACTTTGAAGAACTGATGGAGGTAATAGATTGGGAACTGAATGTGAATCCGAATATTTTGGAAACACGTTTTATGCTGCCAAAACCTGTTAGGCCAGTGGCCGAAATGCATGCTCAGGGATATGTCGAAAACTGGATCTGTTACAGATCAGCAGCCTTTAGTGCGAAAGAATTAACCATCGCTCCCGGTGCCACGGTCACCATTTATGACCAGGCTGCCTATGGCTTAATCATGATGCAGGGACATGGTAAAATGGGCGTATGGAAAATTGATACACCTGCGCTGATACGGTATGGGCAATTGACCAATGATGAGTTTTTTGTGAGTGAGCAGGCGGCGATAGAAGGCGTAACAATAGTAAACCTGTCTGCTACAGATCCAATTGTAATGCTAAAACATTTTGGTCCTGAGAACCCAGAGATGGTATTGTAAAAGTGCTCATGCTTAACCAGCTGCGAATCCATAAAATAGGTTCGGAGTAGTCATTTAAAATATATAATCAGCGTAATGGAAAAGTTGGTATACAAAAAAAGAAACCTGGTACTTGTTTTTCTGGGGATATGCGTTCTGGGAGCCATTATGTTTTTTACCAATGCACACTCCACAAAACTTACGCTTAAAAAAGGAGCACACATTGTATTGATTGGCAATAACCTTGGTTCCAGGATGATGAACTATGGTTATTTTGAAACTGAGTTACAACTCCGTTATCCCGACAGTTTATTGTATATCCGCAATATGAGTGATGGCGGCAATACGCCTGGATTCAGGCCTCATTCCGGCCGCCCTACACCCTGGGCATTTCCTGGTGCAGAAAAATTTCAAACCGAACTCGCCAAAAGTCCGGGCACCGAAGGTTTCTTTGAATACCCCGATCAATGGATTAACAAACACAAGGCAGATCTCATTATCGCCTTTTTTGGATTTAATGAATCTTTCCAGGGTAAGGCCGGACTTGAAAATTACAAAGCAGAGTTGGACGCATTTATCAAACACACATTGAAGCAACGCTACAATGGTGTGTCAGCCCCACAGTTGGCCATTGTTTCCCCAATAGCTTTTGAAGATCTTTCAAAGAAATTTGACCTTCCGGATGGGAAAGTGCAAAATGAAATCCTTGTATTGTATACCGAAGCGATGAAAGCAATTGCAGCTAAAAATAGGGTTCATTTTATCAACGTTTTTTCACCTACAAAAGATTGGTTTGCGGATGCAGCTATTGACTTAACGATTGATGGTTCGCAGTTAACGGAAGCTGGTTATGCCCGGTTTGCACCTCTGCTCGCAGACGGTATTTTTGGCAAAGCAACACCTAAGGCAGAAGCACATCGTGCATTGGTTCAAGCCGCTGTGTTGGAAAAAAACCGGATGTGGCACAATGATTATAAAATCCCCAACGGCGTACATGTGTTTGGCCGTCGTTACGATCCTTTTGGGCCGGATAATTATCCTGCGGAACTTGTCAAAATACGGGAAATGACGTTGATCAGGGATGAAGCTATCTGGAAGGCACTCAAAGGAGAAAAAATGGATTTGGACGCCGCTGATAAAAAAACGTCGCCCCTTCCAATTGTAAAAACGAATTATATACCAAAGGATGGTAATGGTACGCTCCGATATCTTTATGGTAAGGAGGCTTTAGATAAATTCACGATGGCACCGGGCTATCAAATTGATCTCTTCGCATCTGAAACTGAATTTCCCGATCTGTCAAATCCTGTTCAAATTTCTTTTGATAACAGGGGGCGCTTGTGGGTAGCCGTTATGCCTACTTACCCGCATTGGAAACCAGGTGATCTTAAGCCCAACGATAAATTAATTATTCTTGAAGATACCAATGGCGATGGCAAAGCGGATCAACAAACCACTTTTGCTGATAGCCTGCAGCTTCCCCTTGGTTTTGAGTTTGCCCCCGAAGGGGTGTATCTTTCGCAGGGTACCAACTTCGTACTTTTGAAAGATACGAATGGAGATGACAAGGCAGATACAAAAGAAATTCTATTGAGCGGTTTTGATGATCATGATACTCATCATGCGCACCATGCGTACACCACTGATCCTTCTGGTGCAATCTATATGGGGCAGGGCGTTTTTTTGGTGAATGATATTGAAACTTCTTATGGGCCAGTCCGTGGCACCAACGGCGGTTTTTTTCGCTACGATATCAACCGCCGGAAGCTGGACCGCATTGCACAACTTTCTATACCGAACCCCTGGGGCATTGCCTTTGATGAGTGGGGCCAGGTATTTTATGCAGAAACCTCCGGTCCGGATATAAGCTGGATGATACCGGGAACAGTTAAACCAAGGTATGGAGAATACACGCCCAAATCTGCCAGCCTCATTGAAGAGAAACACCGCGTACGCCCTACTTCAGGACTTGAATTTGTTTCAAGCCGCCACTTTCCGGATGATGTACAGGGCGATATGCTGGTAAACAATACAATCGGATTTTTAGGCACCAAACAACACACGCTCGTTGATAGTGGAACAGGTTATACAAGTAAACACCGGCAAGATTTGTTGCAATCTTCTGACATGAATTTTCGCCCGGTAGATTTGGAATTTGCACCGGATGGGTCACTCTACATTGCTGATTGGCACAATGTGTTGATCGGTCATATGCAGCACAATGCAAGGGATCCGCTTCGTGACCATTCGCATGGTCGTATTTACCGGGTTACCTATCCATCAAGACCATTGGTGGTGCCAGCTAAGGTGGCAGGTGCAGGCATTGATGAATTATTGGATAATCTAAAACTTCCGGAGTATAGAACCCGTTATCGCATCCGCCGGGAAATCAGGGCACACAAAGCATCAGAAGTACTTCCTCATCTTAAAACATGGATGGCCGGTCTTGATAAAACCGCCCCCAACTACGAACACAATTTGCTGGAAGCATTGTGGGTGAGTTGGGGAATGAACCAGGTGGATCAGCAACTGCTCCGCCGGTTGTTAAAGGCCAATGATTACCGGGTAAGAGCTGCTGCGGTGGAAGTAGTTCGTTTTACCGGTCACCAGGTGCAAGACCAGGCAAACTTATTAATGGAAGCAGCTAAAGACAACCACGGCAGGGTAAGACTGGAATCCATCGTTTCTGCTTCCTGGCTTTACAAGGATAAAGGGCTGCCCATTGTATTGGAAGCCGGAAAGAAACCTGTGGATCAGTGGATGGATGCGGCCTATAAAACATCTTTGGCACACCTGAACGGACACGGCCTGATTAAGAAAAAAGAAAGCGATGTTAAAACTACACCTGGCGGATTGAATAATAAAATGATGCTGGCTGGAAAAGAAATTTATTCAAGAGACGGGTATTGTACTACCTGTCACCAGCCAGATGGCAAAGGATTGGAAGCCGCTGGATTTCCGCCACTTACTGCTTCCGGTTGGGTAGTTGGTAACGAGGAACGATTGATTAAGTTAGTAATAAAAGGCCTTTACGGACCGATTGAAGTGAATGCAAAAAAATATCCGGGACAGGTGCCGATGACACCTTTTGGCGGATTGTTAAAAGATGATGAGGTAGCAGCTGTGCTGAATTATGTGCGTAACTCTTTTGGAAATAAAGCGCCTGTCATATCACCTGAAAAGGTGAAAACAGTAAGGGCGGCCATTAAAAATAAGGTCGGATTTTATACCCCGGAAGAGTTACTTAAACAGCATCCGATGGAGAAATAATAAAGAATATTTTACATGTTATTTATGTAAAACGATTAAGAGCTATGAAAAGAATACTAAAAATTAAATACCTGTCTTTGTTATATGTTGCAATGCAGTTGATGAGTTATGGCTGCATACAACCAAAAGCGCAGGTTGCTGCTAAAAAGCCATTGATTGTATTTGTTACCGGCGATCATGAATACAGTGGAGAAGCAACATTGCCCCTGGTTGCAGCAGAGCTGGAAAAAAAATACGGCTTCCGTACCAGGGTGCTGAAAGCCTTTCCCGATCACAATTCAGAAGAAAATATTCCAGGATTAGAGGTTTTAAAGGAAGCGGATGTTGCAGTGTTTTTTCTCAGGTGGCGAAGGCTGCCCGGTGACCAGGTTCAATATATTGAAGACTATTTAAAAACCGGTAAACCCCTGGTTGGATTTCGCACTACTACCCATGCTTTTAAATATCCGACGGGACATCCGCTGGAAAAATGGAATGCCTTTGCTGAGTTGGCATTCAATGCTCCACCGGGATGGGGGGGCAAAGCCAAACACACGCATTATGGTCATGCGTCTTCCACCGATGTAACGATCATTCCGGCAGTCGCAATGGATCCGATTCTTACAGGTGTAGGTAATAATTTCCATTGCAGATCCTGGTTGTACCAGGTGTTGCCGGATTATCCATCCAACAGTTCTAAAGCTTTACTGAAGGGGCATTCCGTTAACCCGGATAATCCTGCGGCCTATGATAACCCGGTGGCCTGGACAGGCATAAACAGCTATGGAGCGAAGTTCTTTTTTACAACCCTTGGGCATCCGGAAGATTTTGACCAGGAGCCTTTTCAGCATTTGGTAATTAATGCCCTTCATTGGGCAGCAGGCAAACCAATACCCAAAAAATGGGCTGGCAAAATGGCGATCAATGTGCCTTACAGGAAGTAGGCAACCGAACCGCCCGAGGTGTTACACGTATGCTGTGCGGCTTAAAAAAATATGAATGTTACAACCCAGGTAATACCTAAAAAAACAATCATTTCTCTAATCAACAAATAAAAAATGAATAAAATAGGCTTTAATACGTTGGTTTGGTCGGCGGTAGTTTCTGACGAGCTGTTTCCGATAGCCGACCGCTTAAAAGAAATTGGATACGATGGCGTGGAATGCCTGATTGGATCGCCGGATGAAAAAGCCTACAAGCGTTTTGGTGATTATGTACACAGCATTGGCATGGAGACCACGGCTGTTTTTGTAGTGGGCAAAGATCAGAATCCTGCTGACCCGGATGCAGGAATAAGAGCAGCCGGATTGGACCGAATTAAATGGGGCATTGACCGTACCCATGACATGCAGTCGAAGCTACTTTGCGGACCATTTCATTCTGCACATGGCGTTTTTGTAAAGCATCCGCCATTAGATGAGGAATATGGCTGGAGTGGAGAAGTATTGCATGCGGCCGGCGAGTATGCAGCACAAGCAGGCATTACATTGGGCCTTGAGGCGGTTAACCGCTTTGAGTGTTATCTATGCAATACCATGGAGCAGTTGAACAGAATGGTAACCGCCGCCGCTCACCCCAATGTAAAAGCCATGTATGATACCCATCATGCCAATATAGAAGAGAAAAAAACCAGCGATGCCATTGCCTTTATCGCCCCGGTACTTGCCCATGTACACATCAGCGAAAACGACCGGGGCACTCCCGGTGACGGGCATGTGCAATGGGAAGAAACTTTTTCTTCACTGGCAGCAATAAAATATGATGGCTGGCTTACCATTGAAGCCTTCTCCCGCAATGACCCTGACTTTGCCAATGCGATTAATGTGTGGCGTGAATATTCAAAGCCATGGGATATCGCCACCAATGGCCTGGCATTTATCAGGCAACAACTTATGGCACAAGGCTCGTAATTATTTACTATTTAAATGCAACAAATATTATGACTGATCAATTGCCGTTTCGTTTTGGGTCTGAAGTGTACACCTGGTTTATGAACAATAATGGTAAAACACATGAGGGCCGGTTAGCGCACATGATGGAAGTTATTGCGAGGGCCGGATTTACAGGTGTTCAACCCATTCACTTTTGGATGGGAGATTTAAGTGACCCTGGTTTGCTGGAAGCCAATTTGAAATTGAATGGAATAGAGCTTGCTGCAATCTCTTTGGCGTTGGACTGGAAGGGAGCGGAAGAAACTGAAAAAGAACGGGAAGAAGCAGACCAGACCATTCGTTTATTGCAACGTTTTCCGGGAGCCATTCTTTGTACCGTACAAAAACCTTGCGGTCGCCATGATTTGGTAACCCGCCGCCAACATTTAATCAATATTGTTAACAGCGTATCCAGGAGAGCAATGGAAATGGGCGTACCCTGTAGTTTTCATCCTAATTCACCGCACAGTTCCATTACCCGAACGGAGGAAGATTACCAGGTAATATTGCCGGCCCTTGATAGTGCCGCCACAGGATGGACACCCGATGTGGGACATATTATTAATGCAGGTATGGACCCGTTGGAAAAGATGAAAGAATATTCGTCACTGATTAATCACATGCATTATAAAGACTGGGATGGAGAACCGGAATTTGCATTGATGGGGCAAGGGAAAGTTGACCTTTTGGGAATAACACAATGGCTGAAAGATCGTAAATATAAAGGCTGGATTGTTTGCGAAGATGAAGGAATAGCGGCAATGGAAGATCCGGATTTTGTAACATTACATGATGGTGCGTGGGTGAAAGAAACATTAATTAAGGGATTAAAATAATTAAACACGATGCCCATTTTACACAGCAACGGAATCAACTTATATTACGAACAACAAGGTTCAGGAGAGCCACTGCTGCTGATAATGGGGATTACTGCAACCGGATCAGTTTGGGAAAAACACGTAGCATACTGGCAAAAAAAATTTACCTGTATTACGTTGGATAACCGGGGCGTGGGTCTTTCTGACCAACCCGAAGGACCTTACACTACAGCACAGATGGCAGATGATTGTGCAGGTTTACTGGATGCACTTCATTTACCAAAAGTAAGGGTGGTAGGGTGTTCTATGGGAAGTGCCATCGCCCAGCAACTGGCCATTCGCCATCCTGGAAAAGTTGTTTCAATGGTGTTAATGTGTCCATGGGCAAATTGTGACAACAGGGCAAAAGCCACCTTTCAGCACATGG
>Ga0209181_10001532_pt1 | contig 40265 bp, 39 predicted proteins | sample MAT05_FD_187208 | JGI IMG/M metagenome (GOLD analysis project Ga0209181, IMG submission 187208) | Freshwater microbial communities from Lake Fryxell liftoff mats and glacier meltwater in Antarctica - MAT-05 (SPAdes) (version 2) | ecosystem: Environmental > Aquatic > Freshwater > Ice > Liftoff... | reverse complement strand
CTGCTTCAATAATGTTTGTGTAGGCTTTGCCTGTTAATTCGGCTGCTGTGGCTTTATCCTTTTCTAAGTCGTCAAGATATTTGAGGAACAACACCCAAGAGGTCTGCTCTACATAGTCAAGTTCGCTTCCACAACCAGCGTCTTTGTGCAGTATGTCGTCTATATTTTTAAAGGTCTGTTCAAACATTTTCTATTCTCTTATTTAATTCGTTTCAAAGTTACTATTCTAGTCGGTGCGTTGTCAAAAAAAGGCTTCCCGAAAAAACGGGACAGGCTTTTTGGTTTTGCGAAGCGTTGGCTCGTGTATCCGGCAAAACCAAATGTGCCATTTTGTGCGGTTGGCTTTTCTTGTCGATGTCTGTCGGTTTGCACGGTCTTTTTTGCATTACGCCTAACTTATAGATTAACCTAATCCCCCCATTCTTTCAATTTCTTTAAAAACTAAACTGAGGTTATCAATAATATCCCCTGCTTTCATGCCTGCAATTGATTTGTTTTGAGCTGCAAAATCACCAGCTTTGCCATGAATGTAAACGCCTAGAATCGAAGCGTCAACGGGTTGGTACCCTTGAGCCAAAAGCGCACTAATAATGCCGGTTAAAACATCACCACTGCCCGCAGTTGCCATTCCAGGGTTGCCAGTGCTATTAAAGTAAATATTTTCATCCGGACAACATATTGCTGTTACAGCATCTTTTAGTATAACTATTATGTTTTTCTCCGTCGCTAATTTTATGGCTTTTTGTAAACGGTCAGAAGCATTGTCGGAGGGTCCTACAAGACGATCAAATTCCTTAGGATGGGGCGTGATAATGGTCATCTTTGGTAGCTTTAATTCTTCCTTTTGCATGGAAATTAAAGTTAATGCATCCGCATCTAAGAGCAAAGAACATTTAGAATTTTTGATAATTTTTTTAAGTAATTGAAATTGGTCTTCGCCTGCACCAAAACCTGGTCCAACCGCAATACTTGAGTAATTTTCTAAATTCAAAATATCCTTCTTTGTTTGGATCATAATTTCAGGAACATTGGCATGCACTGAAATGGAACAAATGGCACGTGTATAAAGGGTTACTAATCCTGCCCCGCTCGAAATACAAGCCTTAGAACTTAAAATGGCAGCACCGCATTTGCCAATGTTTCCTGCAACTACTAGGGCATGACCATAAGTGCCTTTATGTGAAAATCGCTCACGAGGCTTAAATTTTTTTAAAACATCCAGTTCTGTAATGTAATGATTTAAAGCAGGATCGCTTGGAATGAACTTAGGATGCAAACCAATATCCAACACAACCAAACCTCCACAATAGTTGCCCCATTCTGCCAAAAGCATTGAAAGTTTAGGGGCTTGCAAAGCTAAGGTAATATAGGCTTTAACCGTATTTTTAACACTTGGTTGATGTGGTGAGTTAGGTTCTGAAAAAAGCCCTGAAGGCAAATCAACTGATAAAACTTTTACTCGAGATTCATTGATAGCTTGAACTATTGTTTTCCAAAATCCATCAACTGATTTTGAAAGCCCTGTTCCAAAAATACAATCGATTAAAATCGTAAAATCTTTGAAATCAGGAAGATTGTTCTGCTTTAATTCTGTGATTCGTATTCCAGCTTGATTTTTTAATTTTTCAAGTTGAATCAAATTTTCAGTTGATCTTTTTTCTTCTTCTCCGATAAATATTTGCACATCATAGTTTTTGTAAAAGAGCAAACGAGCTATAATAAATCCATCTCCTCCGTTGTTTCCATTTCCACAAATCACGGCAATTGAACTCTGCTTAGAAATATGACTGCAAATCCAATCCGTACAAATCGTGGCAGCCCGTTCCATTAAGTCAACAGAAGTTATAGGTTCATGTAAAATGGTAAAGGCATCCCATTGTAGCATGCTATTTGAAGGAAGAACTGTAATCATTTTGAAAGTTTTTCAAAGCTACTGATTAAATTTAGAATTGATAATTTTGTCTCCAAATTATCATTTGCACACATTTCAAATGGAATAAAACAGATTGAGCAACTATCTTTGCCGCCCATGTTAGATGCCTTGAATCATAAAGTTTTTGGAGTTGTTAAAGAGGTTGCCTCCGAAACCGGTGTGAAGGCTTATGTGGTAGGAGGGTATGTTCGTGATCTATTTTTAAAACGAATTTCAAAGGATGTTGATTTTACTGTAATCGGTGATGGCATTGATTTTGCGACGGAAGTAGCTCATAAACTTGGAGAAAGTGCAAACGTTAATGTTTTTAAAAATTTCGGAACCGCCATGATAGCCAGCGGTGACTGGGATATTGAATTTGTTGGAGCCCGCAAAGAATCTTACCAATCCGAAAGCCGAAAACCAATTGTTACTACTGGTTCCTTTGAAGATGACCTCAGTCGACGTGATTTTACCATAAATGCGCTTGCCATAAGTATGAACGAAAGCGATTTTGGACAACTTATAGATTTATACAGAGGCATTGAAGATTTAAATAACGGTATAATTAAAACACCGTTAGCGCCCGGTATAACCTTTAGCGACGATCCTCTGAGAATGATGCGCGCAATTCGTTTTGCCGCACAACTTAATTTTAAACTCCATCCCGAAACCTTTATAGGTATCCAAGAAAATGCGTCTCGGATAAATATTGTTTCTATAGAACGAATATCGGATGAGTTAAATAAAATTATTTTGAGCCCAAAACCTTCCATCGGCTTTAAGCTACTTATGGATACGGGTTTGTTAGCACTTATTTTTCCGGAAATGCAATTACTGTTGGGAGTAGATACGATAAATGGATTATCTCACAAAGACAATTTTTACCATACCATTCAGGTTTTGGATAATTTATGTCAAGAAAGTGATGATTTGTGGCTTCGTTGGTCTGCCATTTTACATGACATCGCCAAACCGCAGACTAAGCGATTTATTTCGGGCGAAGGCTGGACCTTTCACGGACATGAGGACAAAGGCTCACGAATGGTTAAAGGAATTTTTAAAAGATTAAAATTGCCGCTCAATGAAAAACTAAAATTTGTTGAAAAAATTGTTTTATTGCATTTAAGACCTATTGTGCTTTCTCAAGAAATTGTGACTGATTCGGCTGTTAGACGATTAATTTTCGATGCGGGTGAAGATATTGACAGTCTCATGAAATTATGCAGAGCCGATATAACCACCAAAAGTGAGTTTAAGGTTCTAAAGTTTTTAAAAAATCTAAAAGTAGTTGCAGATAAAATTAAAGATGTTGAAGAACGAGATAGAGTTCGCAACTGGCAACCACCAATTGATGGACTTCAAATTATGGAAATTTTTGGAATTCAAGCTGGAAGGGAAATTGGTGTATTAAAAAATGCTCTTCGTGAGGCAATTCTCGATGGTGAAATTAAAAATGACTACGATGAGGCCTTGAAATTTTTAAAACATGAAGGCGATAAGATTGGCCTAAAATCAGTGGCTAATTAGTCCTATTTATATTTCAAAGGCAAGTATCTAATATACTTGTGAGAGGTGCCTGGATTTTATCAAGTTAATCGCCAAGTCCACCCTGCCTCCAAACCTCCGCACTTTCACACTGTAGCTTGGGATATAGATGAAGGATATTTGGTTGTATTAAAACTTGCCCTCGCTTAATATAGTTTTGCCTTCACCATTATGTCTACCGTTGGCTTTGAAGGGTCGTTGGTATAAATTGTGATAATTTTTTGAATGCTTCCAGCATGGCCTAACATATCAAATTTAATTGTTAAAACTGCAGATTCTCCATTCTTTAATTCTGTCTTATTAATGCTCGGTTCGGTGCAAGAACATTGAGCTTTAACTGCCAAGATTTTTAAATTATTTTTTCCTTTATTAGTAATTTTAAAAGTTGTAAATGCTTCTGTTCCAACCTGTTTTTCTCCGAAATCTTTTGAAGTATTATCTATTGAAAACTTCGGAGAAGCTTTGATTTCTTTTTTAGACATTCGTCCGAAATTATATTTTATGTGCCCGAATAGAAAAAGTGGTTTTTCGTTATACTCCGGATCATCGGTTATCAATCGAAACGTTTTATTAAAAGGGCCAAAATCATTTATTGTATAGGCATCAATCGAGGCGTAAATCCGAACCTCTTCGCTTGGTTGAATAACGTTTTTTTCCGGTCTTATTCTAAATCCTTTGGGTAATGAGGTAATATTATTGATTTTAATCGGGTATTGACCATCATTAAACATTACTATATAAGCAGAATCGGCTGCATTGTGAGGAACTTCGCCCAATTCCATCATCTCTTTGTCAAACATTAAATTACCTACTCTATAAGGAAATACGTCTGATAAGGTTTTGTCTCTTGGAACAACTTCACCCCTTAATTCAAGAACTACAACGGTAGAATATGCTGCATTTGTATATACACCAACTGTTTTATCAATAATGCCAATCATATTTTTTGGATCAAAAATAGCTGTAACGGTTCCGGTTTTTCCAGGAGCAATGCTGTCTTTCGTCCATTCACCAACTGTGCAACCACAAGATGGCTCTGCATTTAGAATGATTAAATTCTTTGAGCCGGTATTTTTAAAGGTAAAAAGCGCTCTTACTTTTCCTCCATCTTCTTTAATTTTTCCAAAATCATGAAAACGTTTGTCAATTTCTAAGGTAGTTTTACCTTGTTGAGCATTAGAAGTAATACAAAAATAAGTTAGCAGGAATACGAGAGAAAAATACTTCATAGAATATTAAAAAGATGTGCAATTTTGGTGTTAGGTTGCCTCTGTTTATTGATTTAATTTTGTGAGGTGCAAAATAACATACTTGATCCCAATAAAGAAAGCCTTTCGCCTCAGGAACAAGAGTTAGATAAGGTGCTTCGTCCAGCTAATTTCAACGATTTTTCAGGACAGGATAAAATTCTTGAAAACTTGAAAGTATTTGTTAAGGCTGCTGTATTGCGCAACGAAGCTTTAGATCATGTTTTATTGCACGGGCCTCCAGGGTTGGGTAAAACAACGCTTTCTAGTATTATTGCCAATGAATTAAAAACCAATATTAGGATTACCTCAGGACCGGTTATTGAAAAACCAGGCGATTTAGCCGGACTGCTTACCAATCTTGAAAAAGGTGATGTTTTATTTATAGACGAGATTCACCGTTTAAGCAATGTCGTTGAAGAATATCTTTACAGTGCAATGGAGGATTATAAAATCGATATCATGATTGACACTGGTCCAAATGCTCGCTCTGTTCAAATTTCTTTAAATCCTTTTACCTTAGTAGGTGCAACTACCCGTTCGGGTTTGTTAACCGCGCCACTGCGTGCACGATTCGGAATTACTTGCCGTTTAGAATATTACGATGCTAAACTTCTGCAAAAAATTATTAAGCGAACCGCGAAAATTGTAAATACGCCCATTGAAGATGAAGCTGCGGCGGAAATTGCGTATAGAAGCCGAGGAACCCCCCGTATTGCTAATTCATTATTAAGGCGAACCCGAGATTTCGCCCAAATTAAAGGCAATGGTGTTATAACTTTAGATATTGCTCGCTATTCTCTTGATGCCTTAAATGTTGATAAATTAGGCCTTGATGAAATGGATAACAAAATTTTAGTCACCATTATCGAGAAATTTAAGGGAGGTCCGGTTGGTTTAAACACCATAGCAACCGCGGTAGGCGAAGAAGGTGGAACCATAGAGGAAGTTTACGAGCCGTTTCTAATTCAGCAAGGCTTATTAATGCGAACTGCAAGAGGAAGAGAGGCAACAGCCTTGGCTTACGAACATTTAGGCAGAATTAGAATGAATGGAAATAATCCTAGTTTGTTTTAACAATCAGGTTCATCACAGCTTTAATAATTCGGTCTTTTTGGTAAAAATCTTTTGAAATAGTTACCTTTTCAAAGTTGTTTTCTTTTAACATTTGTGCTACTTCAGAACCATATTTTTCATTGATTTCAAAATACAAAGCTCCTCCGGGATTAAGTAAAAGTTTCGCATGCTGTGCAATGGCGCGATAAAAAAGAAGAGCATCATCGCCACAAAAAAGTGCCAAATGTGGTTCGTGATTTAAAACATTGTCCTTCATAGTTGTGATTTCTGAAGCAATTATATAAGGTGGATTGCTCACGATTGCATCAAATTTGTTGTTAAAAGAACTTCCAAAATCTTTGTCGAGCACATTCTTACAATAAAATTCAATTTTTGATTTTCCAAGAATACTCTCGCTGTTGGTTTCAGCAATTTTTAAAGCATCATTCGAAATATCAATTGCAACAACTTTGGCAGATGGCTTTAGTTTTTTAATTGAAATGGCAATGCAACCGCTTCCTGTACCTATATCAAGGATGTGTATAGATGCCTCGCCAATTTCCTCACATAGTTTATAAACTAATTCTTCGGTTTCAGGACGAGGAATTAAAACTTGGGGATTTACTTTGAATACCGAATCGCAGAACCAAGTTTCTTCTAAAATATATTGAATTGGTTCTTGATTTTTTAAGCGTTCTATTACCTCCAATATCTTATTTGTTTTGAAAGTTTCTACCATTTGATTGATATTTATTATTTCAGAACTGCGATTGATTTGTAAAATGGTTTCTGAACAATATTTCCAAATAGCTGCCAATTCATTTTTTGAATAGCATAATTCAAGTTTTGAAAAGAAATCGGTTTTTAATTGAAAGAGTGTCAAGGTGAAAATTACTAAAGTGTTAAAAACAAAGGCTTAATATGGTTAGATTAAATTCTAAATTGATTCACAAATCTATCAAATTCATGCATTTAAAAATACAAATCAAATGAGTCGTATTTTTGCCACCTTGAATCTTGATAAACACTTCATGCAACGATGTCTGCAATTAGCTCGAAATGGCAACGTTTTTCCTAATCCAATGGTTGGTGCTGTTGTGGTACATAACAATAAAATTATTGGAGAAGGATTTCATAAAATGTTTGGAGATGTCCATGCAGAAATAAATGCTATAATGGATGTTAGCAATACTGAATTATTAAAAGATTCAACGCTTTATGTAAGTCTTGAACCATGTTGTCACTTTGGCAAAACTCCGCCATGCACCAATGCAATTATTCAAGCCGGAATCAAAAAGGTTGTGGTGGGATGTTTGGATCCAAATTCCTTAATGTCTGGCAAAGGGGTCGACATTTTAAGAAATCAAGGTGTTCAAGTAGATGTTGGAATTATGGAACATGAATGCCAAACTCTAAATTATTTGTTTTTCGAAACCGTTTTAAGAGGCGAGCCATTTGTGCACTTCGTAATAAAATGGGCCGAAAGTGCTGACGGGTTTATGGGTAAGGAAATTTACGAGAATAAAGAGGGAAGGGAGCTTTCAAACCCTTTAGTAAAAAGGTTTGTACATAATCTTCGAAGCAACTTGTCGGCCATCCTTATTGGAACTAACACGGCTTTGCTCGATAATCCAAGGTTAGATGCTAGATATTGGCATGTTCATACACCTATCGCAATTATCCTAGACAAAGATTTGAAAATTTCAAAAAGCAATCGTTTGTTTTCTTATGCTCGAAAGGTGCTTGTATTGAATGGTTTGAAAACTGAAATTGACGAAAGCATTCAATATATAAAAATAAATTTTACCAAGGAGAATTCTCTATTTTGGACAGAAATTCAGACCTGCTTATTAGAACAAGGAATTTACTCGGTATTGATAGAAGGTGGAAGTTATACCATTCAATCCTTTCTGAATTCAGGTATAAAATCAGAAATCATAAAAATTAAAACACCAAAAATTTGGAATAATGGAATAAAATCACCAGAAATTAGTAAGCCATTGCAAGAGAAATTTAGCTTAGGGAATAACGAAATCGAATTTTATAGTGACTATGCTTTTTGAAACATCCTATCAATCTATTGCTAAACCTACCCAAGCGGTCTACACAGAAAGTAAGAGTCGGTTTTTAGCTTTTGCTTTTCCGGTAAGCAACGAATTTGAAATAAAACATCAATTAGCACAACTAAAAATAGAATACCCTGATGCCACCCATCATTGCTATGCTTGGATATTAAACCCAGATAAATCAGCACAAAGGGTTAACGATGATGGTGAGCCGGCAAATACTGCGGGCAGGCCGATTCTAAAACAAATTAATGCTAAAAATCTTACCAATATTTTAGTGGTTGTGGTAAGATTTTTCGGTGGCAAAAAACTTGGAATTCCGGGTTTGATAGAAGCTTATGGAGAAACTGCCAAACTTTGCTTGTTAAACATCGAATTAGTTCAAAAACAACTTAAAGATTATTATAAACTTTGTACAGATTTAGACAAGGAGCATTTGGTTTATAATGCGGCTCGGAAATATTCGGTTGAAGTAATAGAAACCACGCGTGAAGAAAAACTAAGTTTCCTTTTGGCCATCACCGGGTCAAATACTGAAGCTTTTTTAAAAGAATGCAATTTATTTAATAACTTTGTAACGCAATATTTAAAAACTGAATGAACAAAGCCTTTCTTCCATTTTTTCTCATAGTGCTTCCGCTACTCGGGTTTTCTCAAACGAGTCAACCTCGAAATTCTGATATCACCCTTTTACCAAGCTTACCAAATTACTTATCTTTTAAAAAAGACCATAGTTTTAAAGATTTAGAAACTAGCAGATTATTTCTGACTTCAAATTTTTTGAACTCAAATCAAGGGGATGAATCCTTAAAATTAGATGTGGTTAAGACCTCTCCGGCCGGCACTCATATTCGTTTTAAACATGTATTTCAAGAATTAGATGTTTATCAGTCCTATATTCAAGCCAATTACTCTCAGGATGGTATGCTGTATTCTATTATTGATGTTTTGGCAAAATTTGATAAGCCTGCACCATTGAATTACAGCGAATCTGGAAAATTATGGATTAATACCAATCATGGATTAGTTCAAGGCTTTGAGGTTAATCAATGGGATAGCAGTTCGAACCAACCCGTCAATAAGGTTTTTAGTTCAGATAATCGATTGTTATTTTCATATAATAGCCGGCTCTATTATCAAGGGCCAGATAGCATGGTTTCTGCGATGGTATATTTACCAAATCCAATTGTGGCGGCCAATACAAGCTACGGTGGGCAATACATTGATAATAATAATAAGAATAATACGGTACTCACTGAAACTAGATCAAAGGTTCGAGTGCCTTTGACATTCAAGAATGGTAAGTTTCTAATAAAAGGGGATTTTTTGACATTAAAAAATTTGCATGACCCTGTGATAGAACCTGTTGAACCTACGGATACATTTTTAAATTACACGCGCGATCAAAACGGTTTTGAAGATATTAATGCCTTTTATCACATGAATAGTTTTAGCCGGTATTTGCGCAAGGCTGGATTCAAAGCCTTACTCGATTCTGTTTACATTGATACACATACCGATTATGGTGACGATAATAGTTTTTTTGACCCCTATCCTCGACCATACCATTTAGAATTTAGTGTGGGAAATGTTGACGATGCAGAAGACGGACAAGTTGTAATTCACGAGTTTGGACATTCCTTATCTGTTATAGCTTCAGTAGGCACTACTTTTGGAAACGAACGTTTATCTATGGAAGAAGGACAGGCAGATTACGTTGCAATGTCCTATTCAAAGTCTCTAAATAAACATAAATCGAACGAAGTATTCAGTTGGGATGGTCACAATGAATTTTGGCCCGGTTATTCAATCAATACTTCACGCACCTATCTTAATTTAACTGGCAGTATTGCTTCTGACAGAGAAGTTTGGTCAACCGTATTAATGTGTATCAACGATAAATTGGGACGAAATATAGCAGATAGTTTAATATTTTCGTATTATTTTCTTCAGGCACCCAATACCAATATGCCACAAATGGCAAGGGTTATATTAAAAATGGATAGTTTGCTTTTTAAAGGTCGTTATTTAGCAAGTATCTGGCAATGCTTTACGGACAGAAAAATGCTGGATACCGTGCCTTGGTATTTGGTTAATATTGATCATCTTCATCCAGGTAACGATGTTCAATTTTATAATACTGCTGAGTTTGCGAATGGTCAATCGGCGGCAGAAGTGGTTTTTAAATTCCCTATGTTGTGGAAACAAATTGAAATTTACAATAACTTAGGTCAGCTTGTAAAAATAATTCCTGTAACAGCTAAAATCAGAATAGAACCGAATGAATTTACATCAGGAGTTTACTACCTCAAAATCAGATCTGCGGATGGAAAATATGTTATAAGCGAAAAAATGGTAAGATTTTAAGAGAAAAAGAGACTTAGTTAATACTTGATTTTTTTTAATTCTTCAATTTCTTCTGTTCTCCGATGGTTAATTGATTTGATAAGGGCACCGTTTTTATCAAATTGCTCGGATATACCAACACTTGAACCATTTAAACTGATTTCTCTTTCTTTGATAGAGCCGTCGCAGTAACGAAATTCACTTACTCCAGTCCAATCACCCTTATATTTGATGCCTTCAAAGGTTCTGTTTGCAGCAGGACAAAATTCTTTGAACAATTCAAATTCCTGGTTTTTGCTATAAAATATTGAAACACCCGTATCTCCTTTAATAAAAATGTATTTACGAAGTTTTGTTTCTCCGTTCAAAAATAAAATCGACCGAAGTAATCCATTTGAAGAGTCGCGAAGAATTTGATTATGTGAGCCGAAAGCGTCCTTAATAATATTTGATTTTATACTTTGGCTCCAAATTACGGCTTGATTTTCGGGCGAAGGCGTGCATGAAGAAGTAAATAAGGAAATGCTAAAAATGAAAAGGAATTTAGTTTGAAAAGGGAGTCGCATTGTATGTTTTTGCTCTGATATTTGGATAGATTTTACGGAAAACCAATTTGACATTACCAGCAAATAGGTTGTTAGAAAAATTGTAATGTGGTTAAATAAAACAGTTTTATAAAAAGTTCATTTATATTTTGAGTCTAGTGTGAAACAAAATTTTTAAAGGCAGAATTATCGAACCGAATCGATTTTAATTTATGCAATTTTCGCAGACGAAAGTCTTGGATCTGCTAAAGGTTTGGCAGATATAAAAATATTTGTAGAGCTAATTTCTCTTAAAATTTGCTGTTGTGAAAAAGTATTGTTTTGCTTTACAAGTTGTTTTAACCTAAAAATGTCAGCAACCCACCAAACAAGGCATCCACCAAGTGTTAGCCAAAAAAGTACCTGAAGTTGCCATTTGCCCAAAAAAGCATAGTGCGTGCCAGGGAAAAATAAAAGGCAAACATAGGCAAGAAAAAGAGATCGTTTTTTACTCTCATAAAGTTCTTGGAATTGAAGCTGGTCTTCAAAACTTCTTTTTCCAAGCTCATACAACACTCTAGGGTGAAGTTGGTGAGTAAACTCGCCATCAAGAATTACATTATGATTCCTTATTGTAATCAAAATTTAATAAAGTTAGTCGCAATAGTAATCATTGTGGAAAAGATATGCAAATCTTTTTTATTATTGATTTGCATATCTAAATTGAATTTTGTGATTTTCGCTATCATTTAGCTTCTTTAGCTTTCATTTTATTCACAGCTTTTATCATTAAGAAAATGCAAAATGCTATTACAATAAAATTGAAAACAGATTGAAGAAAAGAGCCATAACCGATAACTGGTGCTCCCGAGGTACGCGCTTCTTCTAACGTTTTGTAAACCACTCCGTCTAAAGAAAAATTCAAATCAGTAAAATTTACCCCCCCTAATAATTTTCCAATCGGTGGCATAATTACATCGTTTACCAGTGAATTGACAATCTTGCCAAATTCAGCACCAATGATAATACCCACAGCAAGGTCAATTACATTTCCCTGCATCGCAAACTCTTTAAATTCTTTAATCATTCCCATAAGTTTATTTATTTAATGTTGCGAATAAACTAAAAAAAATTACTTGAATTATTTATTCTTTTTTCAATTTAAACCTTGAATATTTTTTGAAACCTTTTCTTGAGTGAAATAAACCTAAATTTAAGAAGCAGACCGCTTAAAAATAACACAAAAACTTTAATTTTTAAATAACACAAGTTGGTTTTTCAATCGTAAAATTGCAGAGTGAATTCTATTTCTCTTAAATTGATTTTTTGGCTGCTTTTATTTTCTGTCCAAAATGGTCAATCGCAAACTTTATATCGGGTTTATTTCACCGATAAAAGTGAAGTAGAATACAACCCATATTTTGATTTGCATCCCAAAGCCATTGAACGAAGAATTATTCATGGTTTGGATCTTTGCGATATTCAGGATTATCCATTGCAAACAGACTATGTGAGTTCGGTTTATCAATTGGCAGATTCAATTCATGGAATGAGTCGTTGGTTGAATGCGATTTTTGTGTACGCCAATGATTCTAGTATTTTAAATATTAAAAAATTAGCCTTTGTAAGATCTATTGAAAAAAGCAACCCGGTAACGAATAGTGTGGCTTGCACAAGCAAAGGTTTTAAAGACAAGTCTGTTGATTTTGATACTCTGATTTCTGCATCACAGGAGGCATTGCTTTACGCACAACTTAAACGATTGGGCGGAAACATATTTATGGACAGCAACTTAAATGGTAAAGGCATTCGAATTGCTATTCTGGATGTTGGATTTAATAATTATTTAGATAACCCGGCGTTTAAGCATATTCAAGCACGCAACGGAATTATAGCGACTTATGATTTTGTGAAGAAACGTGCAAATACAAATTTAGGACTGTTGCATGGTACTAATGTTTTTTCTTGTGTTGGGGGCATGCTTGGAAATCACCAAATAGGTTTGGCAACTGGAGCAGATTATCTATTAGCAAGAACAGAAAATATTACTGAATTTTTTAATGAGGAAGAAAATTGGCTTTTAGCTGCAGAATGGGCAGATAAGCATGGCGCAGATATTATCAATAGCTCTTTAGGCTACACCTATCAACGTTATTTACCTGAGGATATGAATGGCAAAACTGCTTTTGTAAGTAAAGCAGCCCAATTGGCTTCCGACAAAGGAATATTGGTAGTTAGTGCTGCCGGTAATGAAGGCGAAAGTTCGTGGAAACGAGTTGCAGCGCCAGGTGATGCCGCTGGAGTTTTAACAGTTGGAGGCATTGATCCTTCCACGGGAATTCATATTGGTTTTAGTTCCTATGGACCCTCTTGGGATAAACGATTAAAACCCGAAGTATCTGCTTATGGCAGAGCCTTGGTCGCAGGTAAAAGAGGCATGATGGTAGGTGAAGGAACTTCCTTTGCTTCGCCTTTGGTGGCAGGATTTGCAGCTTGTGCCAAACAAAAATTTCCAACGCTTAAAAACCAAGAACTTAAGCAATTAATTTGCAGTTCGGGCGATATGTGGCCGTATTACGATTATGCCCACGGTTACGGGGTTCCTCAGCCTTTTTTTATGTTTAAAGACACCCTCTTAAATAGTCCTAATTTACAAATTATAGAAGATGATTTAGGTATTTCAATATTCCCTCGTTTAAAAGATACCCTGATAGTTGACAGTAACCATGTTTTAATGCCTTCATTAAATTCCTTTTACACAGATGAAAAATTATTTAACAAGGAAGCGAATAAAACAGTAACGCCTCCTTACTTCTTTTACCACATAAAAAATAACAAAGGATACATCGATAAATATTATGTACTTGATTGGAAGGATGAAGAAAATGACATGGTTTATATTTCAAAGGAGATTGCAGAAAAACCATATTCGATAGAATTTTATTACAAAGGATTTTATAAAGAACTTATTATTAATAAATGAGAATCAAGCTAATTGTTTTTTTAACATTCGTTTTCTCCAATTCTGTCTTCGCTCAAAAATATTTGCTCGAAAAGGATGTAAATCAGGATACAATTGCTCCCGATTTTGGACCACATAGAAAGTATGAATTTAATCTTTACTTAGGTTTTGCTTGGGCTGCGGGAACTTCCTTGAACAAACCACCTTCTGAAATTAGTTACTCAAAGTCGTTACAATATCGCGAAGGGGTTTCGTTTAGAATGAAACTTTCCAAACGTTTTGCAATTGGTAGTTTTCTCGAGTTTTCGCACGAAACTTTCCAATTAACAAATCCAATTTTTGGTGATTCTGTAAATTTTCCTTTTACCAAATGGACAAAACAGTTGCATAACAATATCTTGTTTGGTGTTTTTAGCCGTTTTAATTTACGCCATGATAAAACCTATTTGGATATTGGAACTTATTATTCTTATGATATTTTACCGCGAATTCAAACCATGGTGCGGCCGCTTAATGCACCCTTTGATTATATAAAAACAACTTATCATAAACCAGCAATGATTAATAGAAATAACTATGGACTTGAAGCAAAATTGTTCTTTTCCAAAATTGGAATTTATGGTCGATACAGAGCAAGTGGTTTGTATAATTCCAGAAATTACGATTTGCCGAAATGGATGATAGGAATGCTGGTTTCTGTGGGGAACTAGTTTTATTTATTTCCTTATCTAAAAATGTTTTCAAACAAAAATAAAGTTATAAATTCGTACCAATAAGAATGGCTTTCGGTTTGTGTTATGAGATCGTTCTAAACAAGTAGTTGTATTATAAAAAAATGATAGACAAATCAAAATTGATGCTTCGGGAAGGTGCTTTTTCAAATGAAGTAATAATTATTACCGGAGGTGGAACAGGTCTTGGTCGCAGTATGGCAGAATGCTTTTCATTTCTTGGGGCTAAGGTAAGTATTTGGGGCCGAAGGCAAGAGGTGGTAGAAAAAACAGCATTGGAAATAACGGCTGCAACCGGTAATCCTGTTTTAGCTTTGGGTTGCGATGTTAGGGTTTACGACGAAATCGAAAAATGTTTGTTAACAACAGTTTCAACTTTTGGTGTGGTTACCGGATTGGTTAACAACGCCGCCGGAAATTTTATTTCACCAACCGAACGTTTATCGCATCGAGCATTTGATGTGGTATTGGATATTGTTTTAAAAGGAGGTAAAAATTCAATTTTGGCTCTCGGTAATTATTGGATAAAAGAAAATTTGCCGGGCAAGGTATTGAGCATTACAACCACTTATGCCAGCACTGGATCCGGTTATGTAGTTCCCTCAGCAGCTGCCAAAGCAGGTATTTTAGCTATAACACGTTCTTTAGCTGTAGAATGGGCAAAATATAAAATTCGCTTTAACACAATCTCACCTGGACCATTCCCAACCAAAGGCGCTTGGGATCGTTTATTTCCAGAAGCCATCGCAAAGCGTTTCGATTTTGTCCAGAAAATTCCATTAGGACGAATTGGCGAGCATCATGAGTTAGCAAATCTAGCATCTTATGTAATGTCTGATTATTCTTCTTATATGACCGGTGAAGAACTTGTTATTGATGGAGGAGAATGGTTAAAAGGTGCAGGAGAATTTAACTTTTTGGATATGATTAGTCAGCCAGAATGGGACGAACTTGAAAAGATTGTTCGTGGGGCCAAATCATAACTTTAAAAATTAATTATATTCAATAACTATAAAAGTACTTGATCAGTTTTACTGAATGGGAAAATAAGTTGTTTGAAGCGATTAGAATTAGCTAATTCCCCGATTTGTAAAAAACTATATCAGATTTCTGTTTCTTTAATGTCACTTAGATTTCATCCCGATAGACTAAGGCCTTTATTTTCAAAGGATAACAAAATTGTAACTCAAGTGTCACTAAAATTTTACAATTTTAAAAAAACGGAACCGATATATTTGCCTGACTTCTAAAAAATTATATGATTAAAAAAATTACTACCATTTCATTTACAATTGCACTTTGTCTTTTATCTTATTTATCCATGACCAACGCCAGTGGGCCGGGAGGTGGATATTCAGACGCGCCTAGTGAAAGTAATTGTACAAGTTGTCATTCAGGAACTTTAATTACATCTGGAACCAATTGGGGCAATATTACACTATCTTCAAATTTTACTGGAAATGGGTATATTCCAGATTCAACTTACTCAATCAAAATTGCACATAACCAATCTGGTATAAGTAAATGGGGATTTCAAATTACCATTTTAGATACAAATAAAAAGGCAGTGGGAACAATAGGTGGATCTTCAAGCCGTGTTCAACTTTACAATGTTTCTTCTCGCGATTACGCAGGGCATACTTCAACCGGCACTTCTTCAACTGGCACCAATTCAACCGATTGGGTGTTTACATGGAAAGCACCTTCAAAAAATGTTGGAAAAGTTAGAGCTTATGTTTGCATCAATGCAGCCGATGGTGATAATCAAACGTCAAATGATAATATTTATACCAAAAATTTTGCTATTTCTCCTTCCTCCCTACTGCCGATGGCTGACGCAAAAAGTAACGATTCAGTTACCTGTGCAGGATCAAATGTTAAGCTTATAGGCAATTCTACTAATTCGTCTACTTCTTGGACATGGGTATTAGCAGGAGCAACCCCAACATCTTCAACGTCTCAGAATCCGGTAGTTGTTTATAAAAATGCAGGAACATTCTGGGCGGTTTTAACTGCGAAAAATGCTAAAGGTGTTTCTAAATCTGATTCTTTGAAAATTGTAGTAAGGAATAAACCTGTACTAAGTATATCGGGTCCAACCTCTTATACTTTATGTAAAGGCGATTCTGTAAAATTAAATGCCACAATAAATGCTAATTATGCATACACTTGGACGCCAACTGGAAATGTTACCCAATCCATTTGGGCTAAGGATACCGGGAATTATTTTGTTTCAATAAAAAATAATATTAATTGCACGAGTATAGCAGGCCCTGTAAAAATAAGCCATCATTCGTATCATACTATTTCAATTTCTAGAAAGGTTTCTAACGATACGATTTGTTTTGAAAAACCAGTTGAAATAACAGCGAGAGGTTCAACTACTTTTGATACAATTATTTATTTTAACAACGCCGGCGAATTTTTAAAAACAGCTAACAACCCTTATAATCTTCAATTGTCAGGTTCAAACCAGATTAGTGTTAAGGGGAAGGATTCAAAAGGATGTATTTCTCCTATCAGCAATTCTTTAAATTTTGTGGTAAAAAGCGCATTGTCTGAACCCAAAGCAATTTGTAGTAATAAATCAACCGGCGGTTTTGAAATAGGTTGGGGAACAATAAATAATGCATTAGGATATCAAGTAAGTTTAGATAGCGGTAAAACTTGGGAAAATCCTTCTTCGGGACTCAATGGTTTAATGCATTCGGTTTTTGGATTTCCTACGAACACAGATGTTTTAGTGTTTGTTAAAGCATTAGATATTTTCCCTTGTTATGAAAGTCCAATTAATCAAGTAGTCTGTGGTTCAATTCCTTGCAGTCCTTTGACATATAATTTAGTTTGGGACAAAGATGTTTGTAAAGGGAGTGATATAAATTTTAAAATTAGAAATCTTAACACAAACTTTTATTCCTTAAAAGTTGATAATGGTAAGGCTTTTAAAGATAGCGTTTTTAAAATTACATCTGATTTTAGCCGTACTTATCGTTTTGAGCTCATTGACAGTGCAAACTTAAGTTGCCCAACTATTAAACGTAATGCAATTGTAACCGTTTGGGAAATTCCGTCCTTAAACATCACAAGCAATAAAAAAGCAAATGTTTATTGTGCAGGTGAAACGGCAATCATTGATGCCGATGCCAAATCCATGCAGGAATATAATTTTTTCGTGAATGGAGTTTCTAAGCAAAAAAGCAATATTCCAAAATGGAGTTATACGAATCCAAAACATCTTGACTCGGTATGGGTTGCCATTAAAAACGGAGTTTGTAATGCCACCTCTGGCAAAATAATATTGAATGTATCTCAATATCCTTCAGCGGCCTTTACCCATTCGTTTAGTGGCAAAACTGCTTCTTTTGTTGCTTCTGAAATAAATAGTGCAAAATTTAGATGGGATTTTGGCGATGGCACATTTGATACTATATCCAAAACCCCAAGTCATAATTATGGTCCAAGTGGTTTAAATAATGTATGGGTAAAGCTCAAAGTTATCAATGATTGGGGTTGTGAAACCATAGATTCAGCGGAATTAAACATACCAGCATCAATTGGAAATATGTTTGCAGAATTTGGAATCTTTATTTATCCTCAGCCGGCTCAAAATAGTTTCAAAATTGAGATACCCGCCGATTTAATAGGTTCTGCCATTACAATAACAGACTTGAGCGGAAGGACCATTTTGGCATTAACTACAGACAAAAATGTTCATGAAATTGTAAGTAGCGAACTTCAGAATGGTTTATACTTGCTGAATTTGAGTAAAGGTGGAAAACAATTTAACGGTAAAGTTTTAATAAATAGATAGCTTTGAAAGCTTTATACTTCAAACAATAACTTAATAGAGGATAAATTAAAGCAGTATTGTAAAATCGTTTAATCAAAAAATTATAGCAATGATAAAATTTTAAACTAACCTGAATGAAAATGAAATCCATGAAAAACTTATTTCACAATTGAAATGAACTTAGGGGATTTCATTTTTTATTTTAATTACAAAATAAACTAAAGATGAAAACAATAAATTACCTAATCCTTTTTATATTATCAGTATCGGTTTTTTCATGTAAAAAAGGCACTGAAGACCCAGAACCTTCAAGTTCTGCCCCAAAAATGGCATTAACAATTGATGGAACGGCTTGGTCTGCTCAAACTTTTTCGGCCACTTATCGATATGGAGTGATTGTTATTCAAGGTAAAACGGCTTCTGGTGAACGTATCATTTTAAGAATGAAGGTTGTATCAGGGGCTGAAACTCAAATGTATCAATTTGCATACGATGACGATGTGAGCGTTGGTTCATACATCGTTAAAGATGATGAAGCAGAATTTGCAACCAATAAGTTTGATGTATCTAGACCAAAGCCCGGAACAATTACTTATACTAAATTGGATAAAACGGCTAAAACCGTAAGTGGAACTTTTAATGTCGCACTAAAAAGAACCACCGATAATTCAGAAAAAATGATTGTAGGAACTTTTGATAATCTGGTTTACGATGATAAATTAGTAACAGTGCCTACCAAATCTATGACGGCATCAGTTGATGGAACACTATGGCTAGCTAATAGCAGTGTTAAAGCTGTAAGTTCAACTGTTACAAAAACACTTGAAATTACCGGTAAAGCAAGCAATGGCAGCTCAATTGTTTTAACACTTCCATATAAGGTGTTAGAAGGAACGCATAACATTGCGAAGTTTGGCAGCAAATCAGCAATATATAACCCAACTACAACTACTTTTTTGCAAGGCGAAACTGGAAAAATTACAGTGACCTTTCATGATCCGGATGCAAAAATTATCAAGGGAACTTTCTCTTTTTTAGCAACCGATTTATCATTGCCCCAAAAGGATATTACTACTGGTGATTTTACCACGACTTATTAAATAGAATTAAAAATTAAGGAATTAATTATGAGGTGGTTGATACATATTCTGTTTTTTTGCGCTACCTTTATTCAATTAAATCAAGGATTTGCACAAATTAATTTTCCTCAAGGAAATGTTTTAAATCTGGAAACAGACCTTAAAACAATGTATCTCGAAACGCGGATACTCTTCAATACAGGTAAATATAAAGCAGAAGATTACCAATTTAAAAAACTTTCTGATTCTATAGATAAGCGTTGGTTTATTAGTTCGTGTTTTAACGGAGATTGTCAGAATGACTTACCAATAGCTGGAAAATTTATGAACGATTATGGATTAAATGATACAAGTTGTTTTATAGCTTTTCATGTCGAAACCTTTGGCCTTGGAAGTTCAGTCAACATAAATTATCGTGTATATAATCTAAAAAATATTTCTGATTCAGCAACTTTGATTTTTAATATTACCTATCTAAATTTTGCTGCCACGAATCTTAAAACCACAAAACCGATTAAAATTGTTAATCCCGTTAGAAAAAATCTGTCTATTTTTTATCCTTCTGTCTCAAGTTTGGATGAAGTTAAGTTAATCGATTTGCAAGGAAGAGAACTGTTTACATGGTACAATATTGACCATTCAACTCCAATACCACTAAACGATGAATGGAATGGTCCATGCATAATGATGATTAAAGCAGAAGGCCGTAGTTCTTATCAGAGAATATTTATTGAGTATTAATTGAAACTAAAAAGAAAGGTTTTATATTCTTTGATTGAATTCAATTAATTTTTTGTTCGCCTAAAAGCCACCAAGCAGTTTTTTTAGTTCTTAATCCAAAAGGCAAGATGGAATTCATGCGAATGTGTTCAACAATTTCTTCTTCGATATCTGATACTAAAAACAACTGTTTATCCTCAGGCGAAATAGTGCCATTTAATATTAAGTTTTCAACGTATTCCATTAATTCCTTGTGAAATTTGTTACTATATATTACGATTGGGAATTTGAGAATTTTGCCTGTTTGAATGAGTGTAAGAGCTTCAAATAGTTCATCGATTGTTCCATAACCACCTGGAAATACGATAAATCCATAAGAGTATTTTAAGAGCAAAACTTTTCTGACGAAAAAGTACCGAATGTCGATGCTTTTATCAACGTAGGGGTTTGGCTTTTGTTCATAAGGTAATTCAATATTGCAACCAATGGACTTTCCTCCAACTTCATGAGCGCCTCGATTCGCAGCTTCCATAATTCCCGGGCCACCTCCGGTCATTATTGTGAAACCGAGTTTCGCTATTTTCGAAGATACAGATCTTGCAGATTCGTAATATTCATGCCCTTCTTTAAATCTAGCCGAACCGAATACCGTAATACATGGTCCTGCAAAATGCAGAGTTCTAAAACCTTTAATAAATTGCCAAGTAATTTTAATTACAAACCATAAATCTTTAGATCGGGATTGTGGGCCATTCAAAAATTTTATTTCTTCTTTAGTGTTTTGCATTTGATGAAAGTAAAAAGCTATGGTTTGATTATTTTTTTATTAGTTAAATGTTTTTGATTCAATTCTTTTATTAGTCAAATCACATTAATGTATTTGCTGAATCTTCTACCATCAATGGCAAAGTTAAAAATTTAAACGAATTTTATACAGGAATAGCGCCACTTGCGGTATTTTTAGAAGAACTTAAATAAACAATTAAATATTACTTGATAAATTCTATTAATAATGTTTATTTTGCAGCCCATTAAAATTTAGAAATGATAATAGTAAACGTTAAAGAAAACGAATCATTAGACAAAGCAATTAAAAAGTTTAAAAAGAAGTTTGAGAAAACTGGTGTTGTTCGTGAATTAAGAGAGCGTCAAGCTTTTACCAAACCAAGTATCAAACGTAGAATGCAGGTAATCAAAGCAACCTACAAACAAACGTTGCAGCAAGCAGAAAACTAATTTTTATTTCTTAAAAAAGATATAACTTGCCCTTGATATTTCTCATGGGCTTTTTTGTTGAACAATTTCTCGAATACTTGCAATATCAGCGCAAGTACAGCAATCATACCTGCATTGCTTATCAAAACGATCTTGAGGCTTTTCATAAATTCATCGTCGATAGGTTTGGCATTTCCAGCTTTCTAGAAGTAACAAACGATATGGTGCGCTCCTGGGTGAGCGAACTCATTGGTCAAAATCTCAAACCTGTTTCTGTAAGAAGAAAGGTATCAACCTTGCGAACGTATTCTAAATTTCTTCAAAAAGAAAATCGCATTGATAAGAATCCGGTTGGTAATTTACCATCACTAAAAATAGCGACCCGTCTTCCAATAACTATTTCGGTGGAAAGCATGGATTCTGTTTTGGCAGATTTGCCGGCAGAAGCAAGTTATCAGCAACACCTAGATCAATTAATTATAGCATTATTGTATGGAACTGGTTGCCGGAGGTCAGAAATTATTAACTTGCGTGAACAAAATATTGATTTGGTTGAAAGGCAAATTAAAGTGTTAGGCAAACGCAACAAGGAGCGAATAATTCCTATTCCGGTGGAATTAAGCGAACAAATTAGTTCATTTATACATATCAAGCGGCGTCAAGGCCTCAATTCAGGGCAATTACTCGTTTCTAAAAAAAACGAAATATTATATGCCGGATATATTTACAATGTGGTAAAAAAGTATTTAACTTTGCAAGAGGTGAACGGCAAACGAAGCCCTCATATCCTTAGACATACATACGCTACACGGCTTTTACAGAATGGTGCAGAGTTATTAAGTGTGAAAGAATTGTTGGGGCATTCAAGTTTGGCATCCACTCAGATATATACACATGTAAATATTGAGGATTTAAAAAAAATCTACAAAAAAAACCATCCAAAACAGTAACGCTATGAACATACGAATCCAATCCATTCATTTTGATGCAGACAAAAAGTTAATTGACTTCATTTCTCAGAAAGTTTCCAAGCTTGAACACTTTTCAGATAAGATAATAGATATGTCTATTTATTTAAAATTAAACAATCATCATCATACAAAATCAAATAAACACGTTGAGGTGAAAATAAATATTCATCATACAACTTTGTTCAAAGAGGCCGAATCTTCTAGCTTTGAGGCAGCAACCGAACTAGTAATTGAGGCATTAAAAATCCAGATTATCAAGCGAAAAGAAATGCTTTTACAAAAATCTTAAAAATTATTCTCCGAACGCTTGAACTTTTAAAAATTTAGGCCTACTTTTGCAGTCCTTTAAAATAAAGCACATAAAATCATGTGCATTAAATTAGAGAAAAAGCCACTTTAGCTCAGCTGGTAGAGCAACTGATTTGTAATCAGTAGGTCATTGGTTCGATCCCGATAAGTGGCTCCGAGAGGGGTAAGGTTGGTGAAGTTGGAGGCGTTTTTTGACATCTTGAAACATTTTTAGGGGAAAACCAAAAGTAATGGGGAGTTACCAGAGTGGCCAAATGGGGCAGACTGTAAATCTGCTGCGAGAGCTTCGGTGGTTCGAATCCACCACTCCCCACGGTTTAAAACAAAAATTGCGGGAGTAGCTCAGTTGGTAGAGCGACAGCCTTCCAAGCTGTAGGTCGCGGGTTCGAGCCTCGTCTCCCGCTCTGTTTACCAGGCCGTTGTAGCTCAGGGGTAGAGCACTTCCTTGGTAAGGAAGAGGTCGAGAGTTCAATTCTCTTCAACGGCTCAATTTAGTCTGTGGTGAAGTTGGGCTTAAATTGAGTAGAAATGTTTCAAAGATGAATAGAACACTAATTGATAAAATAAATATTTAAAAACAATAACTTAATACATACCAAAATGGCAAAAGAAAAATTCGACCGCTCCAAACCGCACGTAAACATCGGTACAATTGGTCACGTGGATCACGGTAAAACAACCTTGACCGCTGCGATTACTAAAGTTCTAGCAGATAAAGGATTGTCTGAAATGAGATCGTTTGATTCAATCGATTCAGCACCTGAAGAAAAAGAACGTGGTATTACAATTAATACAGCACACGTTGAATATTCAACTGCGAATCGTCACTATGCACACGTTGACTGTCCGGGTCACGCTGACTATGTTAAAAACATGGTAACAGGTGCTGCTCAAATGGACGGTGCAATTATCGTTGTAGCATCTACTGATGGTCCAATGCCACAAACAAAAGAACATATCCTTCTTGCTCGTCAGGTTGGTGTGCCTCGTTTGGTTGTTTTTATGAATAAAGTGGATATGGTTGATGATGAAGAATTGTTAGAAATCGTTGAAATGGAAATTCGTGATTTGTTAAAATTCTATGAATTTGACGCTGAGAATACGCCAATCATCCAAGGTTCTGCTTTAGGTGGACTTAATGGTGAGCCAAAATGGGTTGATAAAATTATGGATTTAATGGATGCAGTTGATAATTGGATTCCAATCCCGCCTCGTTTGGTTGATAAACCATTCTTGATGCCAGTTGAAGATGTATTTTCTATCACTGGTCGTGGAACTGTTGCAACAGGTCGTATCGAAAGAGGTGTTATAAATGTTGGAGATGCTGTAGAAATCATTGGAATGGGTGCTGAAAACCTAACGTCTACTTGTACTGGAGTTGAAATGTTCCGCAAGTTATTAGATAGAGGTGAAGCCGGTGATAATGCAGGCTTATTGTTAAGAGGTATTGATAAAGCTCAAATCCGTCGTGGGATGGTAATTTGTGCTCCTAAATCGGTAACTCCACATAAAAAATGCAAAGCTGAAGTTTACGTTCTTTCAAAAGAAGAAGGTGGACGTCACACGCCATTCTTTAACAAATATCGTCCTCAATTCTATTTCCGTACAACAGATGTAACAGGAGAAATCACGTTACCAGAAGGTACAGAAATGGTTATGCCAGGCGATAATTTAACAATCACTGTTGATCTTTTAAGCCCAATTGCAATGGAAAAAGGATTAAAGTTCGCTATTCGTGAAGGTGGCAGAACAGTAGGTGCTGGACAAGTAACTGAAATATTAGATTAATATATACTGATATTACAAACGGACATAGTTCAATGGTAGAATAGAGGTCTCCAAAACCTTTGATCAGGGTTCGAATCCTTGTGTCCGTGCAAATAAATGATAATGGAAAAGTTAAAACTACTTTGGAATAACACCATCGATGAGCTTCTCAATAAAGTTTCATGGCCTTCATGGGATGAATTGAGAACAAGCACAATCATCGTTTTAGTGGCTGCAATTATTTTTGGTGTTATTATTTATATCATTGATACTGCTTTTGGATTAACGTCCGATATGTTTTATAAATTTATGGAGTAAGCGTGATGGAAAAATCACAAGAAGAATTTAAGTGGTACGTCGTTAGGGCAATAAGTGGTCAAGAGCGAAAAGTAAAGGCTATGATTGAGTCTGAACTTACGCGTGAAAAGATTGCTCATAATGTGCCTACCATCTTAATACCGATGGAAAAAGTTTATGAAATTAAAAACGGAAAAAAATCGTCGAAAGAGAAAAGTTTTTATCCTGGATATATCCTTCTAAATGCAAATTTGGTTGGTGAAGTTGTCCCCACAATAAAAGCAATCAATGGAGTTGTTGGTTTCCTAGGTAATCATGGAATCCCGATTCCGCTTAGACAATCTGAGGTTAATCGAATTTTAGGTGCCGTGGATGAAAATAATGAAAAAGGAGAATCGAATATAGAACCGTTTATCCTCAATGAATTCGTTAAAGTAATTGACGGACCATTCAACGGATTTAGCGGTGTGATTGAGGAGATAAACGACGAGAAAAAGAAATTAAAAGTAATGGTGAAAATTTTCGGACGAAAAACACCTTTAGAATTGAATTACGTACAAGTAGAAAAAGAACAATAAAGAAATGGCAAAACAAGTATCTGGCTTTGTAAAATTACAAGTAAAAGGAGGAGCGGCGAATCCTGCACCACCAATTGGACCTGCGTTAGGTTCTAAGGGGGTTAATATTATGGAATTCTGTAAACAGTTTAACGCCCGTACTCAGGATAAAGCTGGTAAAGTATTACCCGTTGTTATTACTGTTTACGCCGATAAAACATTCGATTTCATTATCAAAACACCACCAGTTGCAAACCAACTTATGGAAGTAACTGGTATCACAAAAGGCTCTGAGCAGTCAAATCGTAAACGAGTTGCTTCAGTCTCTTGGGAACAAGTTCAAAAGATAGCTGAAGATAAAATGCCTGACTTGAATTGTTTTACTGTAGAATCAGCAATGAAAATGGTGGCTGGAACTGCAAGAAGTATGGGAATAGCTGTAACCGGAGATTTTCCAAAATAATATTTTAAGAAATGACTAAATTAACCAAAAACAAAAAGGCTGTCTTAACAAAATACGATAAAGCCAAGGTTTATTCTCTTAAGGAAGCAACCGAAGTTGTGAAAAAAATAACGTTCACCAAATTCGATTCTTCAGTAGACATAGATGTAAGATTAGGAGTTGACCCTCGTCAAGCAAATCAAATGGTTCGTGGAAGTGTATCATTGCCACACGGAACCGGAAAACAGGTTAAAGTGCTTGTTTTATGTACGCCTGATAAAGAAGACGAAGCAAAAGCTGCAGGAGCCGATTTTGTAGGATTAGACGAATATATCGATAAAATTTCTGCCGGTTGGGTAGATGTTGATGTCATCATCACCATGCCAAGTATTATGGGTAAATTAGGTCGATTGGGTAAAATATTAGGTCCTCGTAACCTGATGCCAAATCCCAAAACAGGAACAGTTACTATGGATATCGCAAAAGCGGTTCAAGATGTAAAAGCAGGTAAAATTGATTTCAAGGTTGATAAAACAGGAATAATTCATACAGCCATTGGCAAGGTAAGTTTTGATCCAGATAAAATCTTTGATAACGCAAAAGAAGTGATTGATACAATTGCAAAATTGAAACCATCATCTTCCAAAGGTACTTACCTTAAAAGTATTACGATGTCAAGTTCAATGAGTCCTGGCATTAAAGTGGATGTTAAATCTATAGTTTAATTAAAATTAACTAAGTAACGCAAATGACCAAGGAAGAAAAAAATAAAGTAATTGATGAATTGTCAGAGTATTTCACAAATTATAAATTTGTTTATGTAACTGATCCTTCATCCATGAGTGCTAAAGATACAAATAATATGCGACGTATGTTTTTTAACAAAAATGTTAAAATGCGTGTTGCTAAAAACACACTTATCATCAAAGCACTCGAAAAGTCAAATGTTGACTTTAAAGAATTAACAGATACGTTGAAAGGTACAACAGCCTTATTGTTTGCTGAAAATGCTAAAGATGCTGCAAAAGCAATCTCAGATTTTCGCAAGAAAGGCACAAAGCCTCAGTTAAAAGGAGCATATATCGATTCTGACATTTACGTTGGTGACGATCAACTTGTTGCACTTAATAACTTAAAAAGCAAAGAGGATTTGGTTGGAGAAATTATTGGAATATTACAATCACCTGCTAAAAATGTTATTTCAGCACTTCAATCTGGTGGTGGAAAAATAGCAGGCATTCTTAAGACCTTATCAGAGAAATAAAAATTAACATCAAAAAATAAATTATTTAAATAAATAGAAATGGCAGACTTAAAAGCATTTGCAGAACAACTTGTAAATTTAACCGTAAAAGAAGTTAACGAATTAGCTTCAATTTTAAAAGATGATTATGGTATCGAGCCGGCAGCAGCTCCGGTAGCAGTGGCAGCAGCAGGTCCAGCATCTGGTGCAGGTGAAGCAGCAGCTGAACAAACCGAATTTACCGTAATACTTAAAAGTGCCGGTCAATCTAAATTAAACGTTGTTAAGACCATTAAAGACATTACAGGTCTTGGTCTTAAAGAATCTAAAGATTTAGTTGATGCAGCTCCAAAAGAAGTGAAAGCCAACATATCAAAAGATGAAGCTGAGTCAATCAAAGCTAAGTTGGTAGAAGCAGGAGCAGAGGTTGAGGTTAAGTAATACCAACCTAACTTATTAAGCGAAAGACCCCGGATTTTTCCGAGGGTCTATCGTTGTTTATACATATTTAATAATTTTTTAACTTTTAATTTCTTAAAGTCTTGTCAAAAAATATCACATCAAACGAAAGGATTAATTTTGCAAGTATCGAAAAGGTAATTGATTACCCTGATTTTCTAGATATTCAAGTCCAATCATTCGGCGAGTTTTTTCAATTGGAAACCTCATCTGAAAACAGAAAAAACGAAGGTCTGTTTAAGGTTTTTGCCGAAAATTTTCCAATCACAGATACACGAAATATTTTCGTGCTTGAATTTTTGGATTACTTCGTAGATCCACCTCGGTATACTACCGGAGAGTGTATTGAAAGAGGTCTTACCTATGCAGTGCCTCTTAAAGCAAAGCTAAAACTTTCTTGTAATGATATTGAGCACGAGGATTTTGAAACCATTGTGCAGGATGTTTATTTAGGTCCTATTCCCTATATGACTCCTAGTGGTACCTTTATTATAAATGGAGCCGAACGCGTAATCGTTTCTCAATTACACCGTTCTCCCGGAGTTTTCTTCGGCCAAACCTATCACTCTAACGGAACGAAACTATATTCGGCCCGTATTATTCCTTTTAAAGGAAGTTGGATTGAATTTGCAACTGATGTAAACAACGTAATGTATGCTTACATCGACCGTAAAAAGAAATTTCCTGTAACTACCTTGTTGCGTGCTATTGGTTTTGAAACGGATAAAGATATATTAGATATTTTTGGACTTGCTGAAGAAATTAAGGTAAGTAAATCAGGACTTAAAAAAGTACTTGGTCGCCGACTAGCCGCAAGGGTTCTTCGCAGTTGGATTGAGGATTTCGTAGATGAGGATACCGGTGAGGTTGTTTCGATTGAAAGGAACGAAATTATCATTGAACGCGATACCATTCTTGAAGATCGTCAAATTGATGATATTATTGACGCCGGCGTTAAAACCATTATCTTAACCAAAGAGGATGATAATAAAAATGATTTTGCGATTATTCAAAATACGCTTCAAAAAGACACTTCAAACTCAGGAAAAGAAGCGGTTGAGCATATCTATCGTCAATTAAGAAATACAGATCCACCGGATGAGGAAACTGCCCGTGGTATTATTGAACGTTTATTCTTTTCAGATAAACGTTACGATTTAGGTGACGTAGGACGTTATAGAATCAATAAAAAATTAAATCTTGATATCCCTATGGATACCAAAGTTTTAACGAAACAAGATATCATTTCTATCATCAAGTTTTTGATTGACTTAAGTAATTCAAGAACAGATGTTGATGATATTGACCATTTAAGTAATCGTCGTGTTCGTACCGTTGGTGAACAATTATATTCTCAGTTTGGTGTTGGTTTAGCCCGTATGGCCCGCACCATCCGCGAACGAATGAATATTCGCGACAATGAGGTATTTACACCTACAGATTTGATTAATGCAAGAACACTGGCCTCTGTTATCAACTCATTTTTTGGTACTAACCAGCTTTCTCAATTCATGGATCAAACCAATCCATTAGCAGAAATAACACACAAACGCCGTTTATCGGCACTTGGACCCGGTGGACTTTCTCGTGATAGAGCCGGTTTTGAGGTACGTGACGTTCACTATACACATTATGGTCGTTTATGTACTATAGAAACGCCTGAAGGACCAAACATTGGTTTGATTTCTTCTCTTTGTGTACATGCCAAAATAAATTCACTTGGATTTATTGAAACTCCATACAGAAAAGTTGAAGAAGGAAAAGTTGATAATAAAGGTGGAGTTATTTATTTAAGTGCTGAAGAGGAAGATGGTAAAATTATAGCTCAGGCAAATGCACAGTTAGATAAAGATGGTAATTTTCAAACCAATGAAGTAAAAGCACGTTTTGAAGGCGATTTTCCGATGGTTGATCCATTAAAATTGCAGTTTATGGATGTTGCTCCAAACCAAATTGTGTCGATTGCAGCTTCTTTAATTCCTTTCTTAGAGCATGATGATGCGAACCGTGCCTTAATGGGTTCTAATATGCAACGCCAAGCTGTTCCTTTATTCCGCCCAGAATCTCCAATTGTAGGAACCGGTTTAGAAAAGAAAGTTGCTACTGATTCAAGAACCTTGATAATCGCCGATGGTGATGGGGTTGTTGAATATGTAGATTCTACAGAAATTAGAGTGCGTTATATTCACACCGAAGAGATGGAATTAGCATCGTTTGGTGGAGAAGTTAAGGCATATAAATTAACAAAATTTCGTCGTACAAATCAAAATACTACCGTTAATCTTCGTCCAATTGTTCGAAAAGGTCAAAAGGTTAAAAAAGGCGATGTTTTGGTTGAAGGTTATGCAACCCAAGCCGGCGAATTAGCTCTTGGACGCAATTTAATGGTTGCATTTATGCCTTGGCAAGGATACAATTTTGAGGATGCGATTGTTATTTCGGAAAAAGTAGTTAAGGAAGATTTCTTTACCTCTTTGCACATTACCGAATACGAACTTGAAGTTAGAGATACCAAACGTGGCGAAGAAGAGTTAACCAACGATATTCCAAACGTAAGTGAAGAAGCTACAAAAAACCTTGACGAAAACGGATTAATCCGAATTGGTGCTAGAGTTAAAGAAGGCGATATCTTGATTGGAAAAATCACTCCAAAAGGCGAAACAGAACCATCGCCAGAGGAAAAGCTGTTAAGAGCAATTTTTGGCGATAAAGCAGGCGATGTTAAAGATGCGTCTTATAAAGCGCCACCAAGCACCGAAGGTATAATCGTAGATAAAAAACTTTTTGCTCGTACCAAAAAGGACAAGACTTCGAAAGCTGAAGAAAAAGGACAATTAGCTAAAATTGACATAGAATTTGAGAAAAATGTTACCAAATTGAAATCTATTCTGGTTGACAAATTGTTCAGAGTGGTGAATGGTAAAACATCTCAAGGAGTTTACAATATATATGGTGAAGAAGTCATTCCTAAAGGGACTAAATTTACGCTTAAAAATATTGGAGACGCCGATTTTACAGTTGTTTCATACAACAACTGGACAACGGATAAAGAAAAAAATGAATTAATTGTTCAGATTTTCAATAATTACAAACTAAAGGTAAACGAAATTACCACCGAATATAAACGCAGATATTATGCTATTAGCGTTGGTGATGAATTGCCTGCTGGTATTTTGAAAATGGCTAAAGTTTATATCGCACACAAACGTAAGTTAAAAGTGGGAGATAAAATGGCTGGACGACATGGTAACAAAGGTATTGTAGCCAAAATTGTACCTGAAGAAGACATGCCATTTCTAGAAGATGGAACACCAGTAGATATAGTTCTTAATCCTCTAGGTGTGCCATCGCGTATGAACCTTGGGCAGATTTATGAAACTGTTTTAGGTTGGGCCGGAAAGGAACTAGGCTTAAAATTCGCCACCCCAATTTTTGATGGTGCTACTGAGCAAGAAATCATTGATTACGTTGAAAAAGCAAAGTTACCTAAATGGGGTTATACGCATCTTTACAACGGTTTAACAGGTGAACGTTTTGACCAAAAAACCACGGTAGGTGTAATTTACATGCTTAAACTAGGTCACCTTGTAGATGATAAAATGCACGCAAGAAGTATCGGACCATACTCTCTCATTACACAACAACCATTGGGTGGTAAAGCTCAGTTCGGTGGTCAGCGTTTTGGTGAGATGGAGGTTTGGGCACTTGAAGCATTTGGTGCTGCAAATATCCTTCGTGAAATCCTAACAATTAAATCAGATGATATCATGGGAAGAGCTAAAGCATACGAAGCAATCGTTAAAGGTGATAACCTTGGTGAACCTGGAATTCCTGAGTCGTTCAATGTATTAGTTCACGAATTAAGAGGTCTTGGATTAGACGTAACATTTGAATAATTATTAATTATTTTATTAGCAATAACACATGTCATTCAATAAAAAAGATTTAAGATTAAAAAGTAATTTCACACAAATACGTATAAGTTTAGCTTCTCCTGAAACTATTCTTCAGCGTTCTTTTGGTGAAGTAATTAAGCCCGAAACAATCAATTATAGATCGTATAAGCCTGAAATGGGTGGATTGTTTTGCGAGAGAATATTTGGTCCTGTAAAGGATTATGAATGCCATTGCGGTAAATACAAAAGGATTCGTTACAAAGGAATCGTTTGTGATCGTTGTGGAGTTGAAGTAACTGAAAAGAAAGTACGACGTGAACGTATGGGACATATCGAATTGGTTGTTCCGGTGGCTCATATCTGGTATTTCCGTTCGTTGCCAAACAAAATTGGTTACCTCTTAGGTTTGCCAACCAAAAAGTTGGATATGTTGATTTATTACGAACGCTATGTAGTAATTCAAGCGGGTCTTAAGGCTGAAGACGGAGTAAATTATCTCGATTTTTTAACAGAAGAAGAATACCTTGATATTTTAGACACGCTTCCTAAAGATAATTTTTACTTGGATGATAAAGATCCGAATAAATTTATCGCAAAAATGGGTGGTGAAGCACTTTGGGAACTATTATCACGTATCAAACTTGATGAATTATCTTATTCTCTAAGACATCAAGCAGCCAATGAAACTTCTCAACAAAGAAAGCAAGAAGCCTTAAAGCGACTAAAAGTAATTAGCAGTTTCCGTGACTCTAATTCACGTTTTGAAAATCGTCCGGAATGGATGATTATGAAAATGTTACCAGTTATTCCACCTGAATTACGACCACTTGTACCTCTAGAAGGCGGTCGTTTTGCGACTTCTGATTTAAATGACTTATACCGTAGGGTAATTATCAGGAATAATCGTTTAAAACGACTTATCGAAATTAAAGCTCCAGAAGTAATTTTAAGAAATGAAAAAAGGATGCTTCAAGAATCTGTCGATTCTTTATTGGATAATACTCGTCGTGCCAACGCAGTTAAATCTGAAGGAAATCGTCCATTGAAATCTTTGAGCGATATGCTTAAAGGTAAACAAGGTCGTTTCCGTCAAAATCTATTGGGTAAACGCGTTGACTATTCAGGTCGTTCGGTAATTGTAGTTGGACCTTGGTTAAAATTACATGAGTGTGGTTTGCCAAAAGGTATGGCGGCTGAGTTATTTAAACCATTTATTATTCGCCGTTTAATTGAGCGTGGGGTTGTTAAAACAGTCAAATCAGCAAAGAAAATTGTTGATAGAAAAGATCCAGTAATTTGGGAAATTCTAGAAAACATATTAAAAGGACACCCGATTATGTTAAACCGTGCTCCAACGCTGCATCGATTAGGTATTCAATCGTTTCAGCCAAAGTTGGTAGAAGGGAAAGCAATTCAGTTGCACCCTTTAACTTGTACAGGATTTAACGCGGATTTTGACGGTGATCAAATGGCAGTTCACGTTCCGTTGGGACATGCAGCTATTTTAGAAGCACAGATTTTAATGCTTGCACCTCATAATATTTTGAACCCTGCCAACGGTGCTCCTATTGCAGTTCCTTCTCAAGACATGGTTTTAGGTCTTTATTATATGACCAAAATTAGAAAAGGCACGCCAGAACATCCTGTAAAAGGAGAAGGAATGACTTTCTATTCTGACGAAGAAGTAACTATAGCTTTCAACGAAGGAATAATTGAATTACACGCACCGATTAAAATTAAGACAAACATTCGTGAAAATAAAGAATTGGTTTCTAAAATCATCGAAACAACCGTTGGACGCGTATTGTTCAATCAGTTCGTACCGAAGGAAGTTGGATTTATAAATACCCTTTTAACGAAAAAATCATTGCGCGATATTATTGGAGATTTAGTAAAATCAACCGGTATTGCAGTAACGTCTGAATTTCTCGATAACATTAAGGATTTAGGATTTAAGTTTTCATTTAAAGGAGGATTATCGTTTAATATTGCCGATATACCTGTTCCTGATGAAAAAGAAAGTCTAGTTGCACACGCTAAAAAAGAAGTTGAAGAAGTTTGGAATAACTACAACAATGGTTTTATCACCAACAATGAAAGATACAATCAGGTAATTGACATCTGGACCCGCGTTAACTCAAAGGTTTCTGATGCCCTTATTAAAAAACTTACCGGTGATAACCAAGGCTTCAATCCAATATTTATGATGCTTGACTCAGGGGCGAGGGGTTCAAAAGAACAAATTCGTCAGTTGGGCGGCATGAGGGGATTGATGGCAAAACCGCAAAAGAAAGTTGGCGGTGGAGGAGGTGAGATTATTGAAAATCCTATCTTGTCAAACTTCAAAGATGGCCTATCGGTATTAGAATATTTTATTTCAACACACGGTGCTCGTAAAGGTTTGGCAGATACCGCTTTAAAAACAGCTGATGCGGGTTATTTAACACGACGATTACATGATGTTGCTCAAGATGTTGTAATTTCTATTGAAGATTGTCAAACATTGCGTGGTATTGAAATGACTGCTCTTAAAGACAACGAAGAGGTAGTAGAATCTTTGTACGAAAGAATATTAGGACGTTCATGTCTATATGATATTATTAACCCACTTACCGGAGATTTAATTTGTGAAGCAGGCTCCGAACTTAGTGAAGATATTTGTGAACAAATTGAAAACTCACCAATAGAAACTGTCGAAATTCGTTCGGTACTTACCTGTGAATCGAAAACAGGGGTTTGTGTGAAGTGTTACGGTAGGAACTTAGCATCAGGTCGCGTAGTTCAAAATGGTGAAGCTGTTGGGGTAATTGCTGCACAGTCAATCGGTGAACCGGGAACACAGTTAACACTTCGTACGTTTCACACGGGTGGTGCGGCTTCAGGGGTAGCTTCAGAATCTACCTTATTTGCTAAATTTGGCGGAAGAGCTGAATTTGACGGGGTAAAAACCGTTAAAACTACCGATGACGACGGAGCGGAAGTTATTGTTGTGATTGGACGTTCGGGTGAAGTAAGAATTATGGACGATCAAGAAGCCGATCCAATTATTACAATGAATGTTCCTTATGGCGCACATTTGTTAATCAAAGATGGTCAGAAAATTGAAAAAGGCGATGCCGTTTGTAAATGGGATCCATTTAACGCGGTAATCGTAAGTGACGTGCCAGGAAAGGTACTTTACAAGGATATTGTTGACGGTTTAACCTATCGTGAAGAAGTTGATGATCAAACAGGTCACGTTGAAAAGGTAATGATTGAAAGCAAGGACAAAAAACTAGTTCCAGTGCTTGAATTAACAGGAAAAGGAGAAGAAATTCTAAAAGAATTTAACTTACCGGTTGGTGCACATATTGTGGTTGAGAATGGTGAGAAAATTAAGATAGGAACAATTCTTGTTAAAATTCCAAGAACTCTAGGTAAAACAGGCGATATCACAGGTGGTTTGCCACGTGTTACGGAATTGTTTGAAGCTCGTAATCCATCAAATCCTGCAATTGTTTCAGAAATCGAAGGTATTGTAATTTATGGTGGTATTAAACGTGGTAACCGTGAAATTACCATCGAATCGAAAGATGGTTTAAAGAAAAAATACTTGGTTCCTTTATCAAAACATATTCTTGTACAGGATGGTGATTTCATTAAGGCAGGTTTTCCTCTTTCTGATGGAGCAATCACTCCTCAAGATATTTTAAGTATTCAAGGACCTGGTGCCGTTCAAAGATATATTTTAAATGGTATTCAAGAGGTTTATCGTTTGCAAGGTGTAAAAATCAATGATAAGCATATTGAGGTAATCGTGCGTCAAATGATGCAGAAAGTTCAAATTGTTGAACCTGGCGATGCCAAATTCCTTGAAGGAGAGTATGTTGAAAAACTCGATTTTAAACAAGAAAACGATTGGATTTATGACCAAAAAGTAGTGGTAGAAATAGGGGATAGTGAAACATTAAAGCTTGGACAAATTGTAAGTTTACGCCGTTTACGCGATGAGAACTCTATGCTTAGACGTAAGGATATGCGCATTGTTCAGGTTCGTGATGCTGTTCCGGCTACATCTTCACCATTGTTAATGGGCATAACCCGTTCATCTTTGGGAACCTATAGCTGGTTAAGTGCTGCTTCCTTTCAAGAAACAACCAAAGTATTAAATGAAGCCGCAATTGCCGGTAAAGTTGATTTGATGCTAGGCTTGAAAGAGAATGTAATCACCGGTCATTTAATTCCGGCTGGAACAGGTATGAGAAGCTACCAAAATCTTGTAGTTGGTTCACGTGAAGAATACGATTTGTTAATGGCCTCTAAGGAAGTTGATAAAGAAGAAGAAGTAGCAGTTGAAGAAGTGTCGAATTAAAAAGTAAATAGGAGAGTAGAAGATTAGAAATCAAGTATGAAGTGAGTCGGGAAACAAATTATTATCTCAAATTACCAGTTCATAATTAAAACCTTGATTTCTAACTTCTAAATCCAAAAAATTATATACAAATGTCAAAAGGAGAAATAAATAACGAGAATCAGTTGGATATTGAATTATCGGAAGATATTGCAGAAGGTATCTATTCAAATTTAGCAATTATATCTCATTCAAATGCAGAGTTTGTTATTGACTTTGTGAGATTGCTTCCAGGAGTGCCTAAGGCAAAAGTTAAATCACGTATCGTTTTAACCCCCCAGCATGCTAAGCGTTTGTTGTTGGCCTTAAGCGAAAATGTAAACAAATATGAAGATATGTTTGGAAACATTGAATTGCACGAAGGACAGCAAGGCTTTCCAATGAATTTTAGTGGCCCAGTTGGAGAAGCATAAAACAGTGTTAATTTATATAAATTCTATCCTTACAAAGTTGAATAATTGTTTAATTTCGCAAAAAAAATTATTATGACAGACAGGAAAAAATATAAAGGCTTTTACTGGACGCTTTGTCTAGTTTCTCTTATTGCGTTGATATTGCTATTTATTTACTCTCCCGGAGGGTTTTGGATGGGTCTTCCAACTTTTTTTGGAGGTTTAGTACTTGCCATGGACTGGGTTTAACCAGTTCTAAAATAAATCAAAATTAATTCTTAGCACCTGCTTCTTGAAGCAAGGCTTTCAGTTCTTTAACACCAAGTCTTATTGCCAATATTAGTGGAGTTTCGGCCCTGTTATTCATTTCATTTAACAAAGCTTTGTTCTCAATTAATTTTTTCGCTGCTTTTGTGCTTCCTTTAGAAGTGGCATCTGCAAAAGCCAAACATTTGTGTAAAGGAGTATTTCCCTTTTTATCTTTTGAGTTAATTTTTGCACCTACCGAAATTAGTAATTGAAGTACTTCAGGGTTGTTCCATAGTGCAGCAGTATGAACCGCTGTGGAGCCTTCAGAATCTGTAAATCGAAGGTCGGGTTTGTATGATGAAAACAATATTACCATTTCTATGGGAGCTCTATAAACTGCCTGATGCAATGCTTTTTCGCCTTCACCGTAACTATTTAAATCTGCTTTTTGTTCAAGCAAATTTCGGGCTATTTCTGTTTGGCCAAATTTAGTCGAGGTATTTAAGGCTGTTATCCCTTTATCGCTCTTTTCTTTAACCCCTGTCCCTTTGAAATCAAGTACTTTACCAATTCTAAACTATTAGTTGCCGCATAATGTAAAGGAGTTAAACCGTTATTGTCACGTAAATATATCCAATCCGCATGAAGACCAAGAATTTTTTTAGCAGAATCAATATTTCCGACTTTTAAGACATTATGCATGGATTATTGGGCAAATGATAAATTCGTGAAAGCCAGAATAAAGAGTATAGAGGAACTTAAATTTCTCAAGACGCTATATGTATTTTTTCTTATTTAACAAAAATAACCTTTAAACAATTCCAAAGTTTGGTCTTCAAATTCGTATCCGCTTGAATTTTACCTAAATCATCGCAAACAATAACTCCTGCATTATGATTTTGAATCAGTTGATATTTCTCGTTGTTTGGCAATGCAATGCCCCAGGTTATCATCAATGTTTTATTGGTTTGCATCATTTCTTTACAAATTTCAACGGATACTTGAAATTTCTTTTCAATATCGGATTCAGTAATATGAATGGACTGCAAAATTTTGGATAAAAAAACGTCTTCCTCGACGCTTGGTTTTTCTCCGAATATTAAACTGATTTTTTTTTGATGAACTTCAAGTTCGATTTCCAAAGGGATAATCGTTTCGTTTTCAACAAGCTTGTTTGTTGAATTTTCAATAGGTACTATTAAAGTTTCGAATAAAGCGGCGAGTGCTTCAGGTTCTATTTGCATAAAATTTTGTTTAGTTACAAATTAAGTTGAAATTCGCCCTAAATTCTCATCAATTTCATGATAGATATTAAAATTAATAAAGTAGAAAAAAGCAGGATCGATTCGGTAGATTTTAAAAATCTTGTATTTGGGAAAGAATTTTCAGATCATATGTTTATCGCAGAGTTTGATGGGCATACTTGGGGAAATTTTAGAATTCAACCTTATGGACCAATTCCGTTGAGTCCTTCACTTTCTTGTATGCATTATGGTCAAGCGATTTTCGAAGGGCTTAAAGCCTACCGAAGTGTGAACAATGAAGTTCAAATTTTTAGACCACTGGATAACATGCGCCGCATGAATGAAAGTGCAGAGAGAATGTGCATGGCAACCGTGCCTGAAGAGGTTTTTATGGAAGGAATTAAAACACTTTGTCGCTTGGATGAAGCTTGGGTTTCTTCAGAAAATGATTGTTCTCTGTATCTACGCCCGTTTTTAATTGCTTCCGACGATTCTTTAGGGGTCAAACCTTCTTCAAATTATATCTTTATGATTTATGGATGTGCCGTTGGTGCCTATTATACCAACCCTTTAAACGTGAAAATTGAGACAGAATACGTGCGTGCTTGTCAAGGTGGGGTTGGTGAAGCGAAAACTGCCGGTAATTATGCCGCTGCAATGTATGCAACACAATTAGCCCAGAAAGAAGGTTTTAATCAAGTTTTATGGACGGATGCTGTTGAACACAAATACTTGGAAGAGTTAGGTACTTCGAATGTTTTTGTTTTAAGTGGAAAAACCTTAATAACCCCAGATACACATGGAACCGTTTTAAAAGGTGTAACGCGCGACTCGGTAATTAAGTTGGCAAAGCAAGCAGGATTTAATGTTGAAGAACGTCCTATTTCTGTAGATGAATTGTTTCATTTAGATCAACAAGGTAAACTTGATGAGGTGTTTGCAACCGGAACAGCAGCTACAGTTACGAGTATAGAAGCCTTAAATTATCAGGGACGAAGCATCTTAATTGCTGAAAAAGAAAATAGCTTATCCGGATTTCTAAAAAATCAATTGGAAAATATTAAGCGATCGAAAGTAGAAGATTTATTTGGTTGGAACTTAAAAGTTGTTTCAGAGGTTTCTGAAATGGTAAACTAAGCGAACACAGGTTCGTTTTTACTAATTTTTATAACTAGGTCAATTGAGTTGCAATTCAATGGGTTTTGAAATTGGCGTACCTATTTTTCAACCGTGATATTCTTTCGAATTATATTGCCATTCGAGTCCTCTATCATGAGTAAATAATTACCGCTTCCAAGGTTTTGTTCAATGTTTTTGGTTTTAAAATTCAGAACTCCTGACCCCATCCCTGGAATTAATGGTTTAAAACAGTTGGTTCTCAAATATAAATCATTATTTTTTATTTTTGCGGGATGCAATTAATGTTGCCCATTTCTTAGATTCAAGAATTAAATGCAACTTTATACGGCGGCTTAAAAAGCAACTATTTTTTTTCAAAAGAGAGAAAGTAAATATTTCCTCTCCCTTTCGATTGAAAAATTTTGTTTAGTTACGTTTACCCCTGCCGTCCAAAGCGTTGCAAAAATGAAAACACATATAAACCAAGAACAAAGGTATGAGATTAGTGCTTTAAAAAAATCAGGCATGAGTAAAAGCGGAATTGCTGATTTAATTGGGGTTCACAAAAGTACGCTTGGACGAGAACTCAAACGCAATAGCGATAAAGGCAAGTATTCACCTAAGTACGCTCAGGAGTTTGCCGACGATAGAAAACTTTAAAAAAAAAGAAGGCAATCGTTTACTCCAGAAATGAAGAAAATAATTAAATCAAAATTGGATAAATATTGAAGCCCTGAACAAATAAAAGGCAGGTGCAAGCACGAAGGGGTTGAAATGGTTAGCCATGAGAGTATTTACCAATATATTTGGACTAATAAAAAACAAGGTGGTGATTTGTATGTAAAATTCAGAAATAGCCATATCAAGTATAAAAAGAGGTATTGTAAAAAAGACAATAGAGGTATTATACCAAACAAAAAAAGTATCAACCAGCGTAGTGAAATAATTAATAATAAACTCAGAATTGGCGACTGGGAAATAGACCTAATTATTGGTAAAAATCATAAAGGGACAATATTAACAGCAACAGAAAGAAAAACACAATATGAATTAGTGGCCAAGTTATAATCAAAGTCTTCTAAGGAGGTTAAAAGGGCGGCAGTTAATATGTTTGCGCCTTATAAAAAGGAAGTATTAAGCATCACTAGTGAAAACGGTAGAGAGTTTTTTGAACATGAAGCTTTGACTAAAAAACTGAACTGCGAATATTTTTTTGCCAACCCATACAGCAGCTGGGAAAGAGGACTCAATGAATATCAAAATAAACTCATAAGACAATTTATACCCCAAAAAACAGACTTTAGTTTGGTCACACCAGAACTACTTATTGACATTCAAAATAACTTAAATGCCAGGCCAAGAAAATCCTTGGATTTTAAACGCCCAAATGAACTATTTTTAAATAGTAAAGTTGTATTTAAAACTTGAATGTGCCATTATGTACATACTTTTTCCCTTAATTAGAAATTGGATTTATTTGGGAGAATTATTTAAAAATATACATCCAGAGGATGAAATTTTGTTTTTTAAATATATATTTTTGTTTTAAATGGTTGGAGGAGTATTATTACTTTCTAAGATATTCTTTTAAACCTTTCAGTATATTTTTAATTAGTGCCAATAAGAAAACACCTCATTTTTAAAAATGAGCGATAAAATTTTGTCAATTAGTGGGTAAATTTTGCGGTTTTATTTTGTAAGTATTAGGATTTTGGTCAGACTAATTTTAAAGAA
>Ga0209181_10001530_pt1 | contig 40334 bp, 50 predicted proteins | sample MAT05_FD_187208 | JGI IMG/M metagenome (GOLD analysis project Ga0209181, IMG submission 187208) | Freshwater microbial communities from Lake Fryxell liftoff mats and glacier meltwater in Antarctica - MAT-05 (SPAdes) (version 2) | ecosystem: Environmental > Aquatic > Freshwater > Ice > Liftoff... | reverse complement strand
GTCATTGCTATTGACTATGGCAACTCGCCCGCGATCGCGAATCACCATCACCGGATCGCGATCGGTTGCCAACACGGTCACCTGCATCAAATTGGCTCCCATCCCCAGAGGGATCAGCGTTACAACTACACCCAACGCCAGCGCGATCCACCAGCGGCGTTGCCAAAAGGGATGCACGGTCGTCAATCCCAGCAGCGCATACAGCCCAATCACTGTCAACACCGAAATTGTGCCCATAGCAAACCCATTGCCGGGAAGCTGAGCAAACCCATTGACGATCGCAATTAAGCCTTGGGTGGGATATTTCAGCAGCCACGCCAGCGCACTTCCGGCGGGTGACCAAATCAGTGATGCCAACGCACTCGCCATTCCTCCTAAGCTGATCAGCGAGATAAACGGTGACGTGAGAATGTTAACCGGAATGCTGTAAGGAGACAGCACGCCAAATGCCCCAAGCTGGAGGGGCAATGTCCACAAATAGGCAGCAATAGGAACGGCTATCAGAGGGGCGATCGCGCTGGGTAGCCAGTCCAATTTTTTGGTCAATGGTGGCACCGTCACCAACAGCCCCAGGGTGGCAAGAAAGCTAAGCTGAAAGCCCAAATTCCAAATCCATTGGGGATTAATCACCAGCAACAATGTCGCCGTCAGCAGCATCGAACCTAGCGGTTTCACTTTTCGCCCCAGCACCAGCGCAATTAAGCCGCCAAATCCCATGATCGCCGCCCTCAGCACCGCAGGCTGCAATCCTGCCAGACCGACAAAACTGGCAAGAGAAACCGTACCTGCCACAAACTGTACTCGCTCAGAAAATCGCCGGGTTAACGCCAGTACTACGCCCAAAATTAGCGAGGTTTGGAAGCCAGAAGCCGCTAGCGCATGGGCAAGCCCCACACGCACAAAGGCATCTTTCACGTCATAGGGCAGATCCACCGCTTTACTGCCCAGCACCATTGAGCTAATCAATGCGCCTTCGGGATTGCCAGCCCCTAAAAGCTGCGATCGCGCAATTCGTTGCTGCACTTGCCACCAGCCCCAACCCGTCGCTGGCTTTAACACACTGACCTGTGTTCCGCGCAATCCGGCAAAGCTGCCCTCTTGCTGCAAATAATCCTTAAAGTTGAAACCACCCGGATTGGTGGCGGCTTTGGGCAGGTAGAGCGCCCCATCTACGCCGACTATTTGCCCCGGATGCAGGTCTTTTGCCTGATCGGGTGGCACTGTGACGTAAAGTCTGCCGCTGACAGGTTTGCCCTCGCCAATCGGGGCGATCTGTTTTGCCTCTAACCAAAACTGTGATTTTTGGCTGCGGGTCAGGCGCGGCAGGCTTATGACTCGTCCTTCCACAAGCACATTGAGCGATGAGTCGGGTGTTGCGAGTCGGCTAATGTCATTTGCCGCAGGATAAGGAATGCGGGCTTGAAAATAGAACGTTGCCGCTAGGGCGATCGCGCCAGCTACTAGCCACACTTGAAACTTGGGTGCCCCGCGCCACACTCGATGAATCGCTAGCCCGATGATAACTGACCCGATCAACAGCACCCATCCACCCCAAGGATGTGCAGTAGATAGCAGCCCTAAAATGTATGCCAAACACCCTGCGATCGCCTGAACAGAACCCATGAAAGCACCCTAAGCACAACAAAAAAGCCTTAAGACAAAGCTTCAGGCTTTCGTTAGAGTGCCCATCTACTGGGACAAATTGAAGAAATTAAATTGAGAGTCCCAGTTTTAAGCCAAACGCCGCGTGAACAACCAGCAGCAGCATAATCACGGTGCCCATGTAGGCGTGAGTCATACGCAGCGCTGGTTTACCGCCGCCAAACCCAGATAGGGAAATCAGCCCATTGCTCCACAGTAATAACAGCGCAATGGAGCCTGTCCAGAAATGGGGGCTTTCCATGATTGGCTTGCCCTGCATCACGAGGGACAGAATACCGCCCGTGTAGCCCAAGGTGAGAAACAAGGTCATCAGCGGCGCTAGTTTGCGATGATCAGCGCGATTTTTTAGGGCAAGGTCTTTGTCCTCAGCCAGCCGTCCACGCCAACCCGCGTAGCCAACGTAGCTACCCAAAACCACCACTACAATGCCCATCATGGCAGGATGCCCCCAATGTACAATCAGCTCAGGAACGCCTAAGCCACTAAACCGATCGGCGATCGGCTGGAGCAGTTTACTTAAATTGTTTCCCAGGTCTGTCATAGTTATTGCAGGTTTAAATGTGCAGAAGGATCGGAATTATGCAAACAGGCTGAAACAAAGCCACGATTGCTCATTCATCCTATGGGATAGAAAGCCCAAGCGATCGCTACGAATTCAACAAATTTATTGGATTAGTTCTGCACAGTTGAGTATGCTCACCTCGGCTGAATTTAGTTATACGAAAGGCAATGAGATTCTTAAAACGATTTTTTAGACAAATTCAAGAAGCCTTCAAAGACGAAAATTTTCTGCATCATTTGGAGCAAGTTCAGGCGTTTGTTTCTAAGTTTTTGTCGATCGCGATGGTATTGGTGATTCTGGTTTCTATTTATGATTTTTGTATTTTTTTAGTCCGCGACTTTCTGATTCCAGAACTATTCTCACCGGATATTAAAAAGTTTAATACCAGCTTATTTGCAGTTTTTGGGTTGTTTCTTAATATTCTGATTGCACTAGAAATTTTAGAAAATATTACTGCCTACCTCAAAAAGCACGTGATTCAAGTTGAGCTAGTGATTGTGACATCCTTAATTGCGGTGGCTCGAAAAATTATTATTCTTGACTTAGAAAAGAAAACGGCAATGGATTTAATTGCGCTGGCGATCGCGATTTTTGCTTTGTCTGGAAGCTATTGGCTGATTCGCAATGTGAACCGCAAATAGGAAGATTCCAGAAAAAGCTAGAGCATAAAATTTGGCTCATCCCTCGTAGGTTATGCCGCGCCAGCTTTTAGGAGTTTGCACAGAAGAGAGAAAGATTCGTAAACCGGCGAGTGGATCAGCCAGAGGAGACAGCCAAAAGATCCAGGATGAGTTGGCTTGAGAGAAGTCGTAGGAGGGCGCGATCGCGATGGGCATGGCACCCATCTAGCAGGGACGATCGCCGCAAACAATAGACTTCTTGCATAAGTCGATTTGTGGCACGAGTTTCTGATAGTTTGAACCTCCTAAAAAGTCTTAGAGTCTGGGACAAAATCCTAATGGGAAGGCTTGAACAATTTCACCCTGTTCAAGCCTTCCTGCTTTAAAAAACTCAAACATCAAGCGCACTGGGGAATTACCAAATGCCACGCTTGCCGTTGGGTCGGGTAGTCATCCAATTAATCCGCGCCGTTGCCAACTGTTCTTCGGTCACCTTGGCACTCGACAGGTTTGTGCCGCACAAATTGGCACCCCGTAGATTGGCATTTAGCAAGTAAGCGCCGCTTAGATCTGCTCCACGAAGATCAGCCCCTTCTAAGTCAGCGTTACTCATATAGGCTTTACCCAAGTTGGCATCGCGCAGATTGGCTTGATTTAGAGTTGCTTTGCCAAAATCAGCGTTGAATAGGTTGGCACCTTGCAAGTTGATTTTGCTAAGGTTTGCCTGATGAAAGTTTGCCCCTTCCAGGTTTGCTTTTATGAGTGAGAGCGATCGCAAATCGTGACTTGCAAAATCCCGTTTGCCCTTGGCGTAATAGTTTTGAAGTCCTTCCGCATCTAACCGTAAAGGCGGTTTCTTTTCGTTTGAGTTGTCTCGCCCTTTTCCAGCAGAATTTTTACCTCTAGAACCAATGCCAGAATTTAAACGGTCTGAATCTGCAAGTCGTCCACGGCTAAAGCCAGACTGAAGATTAGTAGAATCAGGGCGGTGTTGTTGTCTCGTCCGAATGCCCATTGCCTGCCGCGCATAGGGCGATCCCCTTGATGCGATCGAATCTGCACCTCGGTAATCAGAATTTTTACGTCCATTATTGGCACCCGGTTTGATTGAAGTCAGACTATTTTCCAACGTTTCCAAATGGTCTTCTAAATCCAGATCCCGAAACACATCCATCGCTGTCCGATAGCGCTGCTTGACTGAAATTTCAAGCATCTTGATCAGCACTGCTTGAAAATGATCGCTAACAGCAACGTATTTTTGCCAGAGCAGTTCGCCCGTTGCCGGATCATAATCAAGATCTTTAGGCGACTTACCGGTTAACAAATAAATACAAGTTACACCCAGAGCATAGATATCACTAGCAGGAACTGGACGCATTGCCATTTGTTCGGGAGGGGCAAAGCCAGGAGTGCCGATCGCGTAGGAGGTCAACGCTGTTTGGTCGGATGCGGTATTCTGCTGGGCATCTTGGTTTTTCACCGCCCCAAAATCAATTAGCACCAATTTCTGATCCTGGTTTCGTCGAATCATGTTGGCAGGTTTAATATCGCGGTGAATCACTTGGCTTCCATGAACATGATCCAAAATAATCAGAATTTCACTGAGAAACGTTTTTACCTGGTTTTCGCTCTGCGGACCAGATGCTTTAATCTCTTGCTGGAGGGTTAGTCCACTCACATATTCTTGGATGAGATAAAAAATTGAGCCTTCCTCAAAGTAGTCCAGTAAAGAAGGAATTTGTGGATGATTACCAATCCTCCCAAGAGTCGTAGCTTCTCGTGCAAAAAGCTCTCGTGCCATTTCCATCACATGAGGAGCCGTGGCGTTAGGGCGCAGTTGCTTAATCACACAGCTTGGCTTACCAGGAAGGCTTTCATTCGTTGCCAAAAACGTTGCGCCAAAGCCACCTTGCCCAAGGGCTTGAATAATGCGGTAGCGATCGCGCAACAGCAACTTATAACCACAAGCCTGACAAGATTCAGTGTGGGTCAGATTTTCAGGACTAGGACAGGCTGGATTTAAGCAGTAGCTCATTCAGCTTCACTCGCTCTAATTTCAACTGCTGAGGACATTTCGTTATGCTACTTTCCATTATCCAAACGCGAACACCAAATTGGGGTGGCATTCTTGCAGAGTCCCATAAAGAATCACTAAAGCTTTCGCGTTTCGGCTTCAAGCAGTGATGAATACCTCTATATATTCATGGACTGTGATGACTGGTCAGGATGCACTCTCTTATCTAACATGCCCACAATCAAAAGCTCTGTAACAAAGCATATCCCCAATCCTATCAATCCCACCTTTCGAGAACTTGAAATCATGGGAATATTTATAATAATTCCTAAAAAAGCAAGCTTCCAGGGAGAGAGACCCAGCATGAATGAAAAGGCTTGGCAAGTAAGGCGGTAGAATAGCGGGTGTAGTTAGACTGAAGCATCCATGCGTATTTCTTTGAACTGGTTGCGAGAACTAGTTGACATCTCCATCACTCCATCAGAATTGGCAGAGATGCTGACGATGGCAGGTTTTGAAGTGGAAGATATTGAAGATCGTCGGACTTGGGCAGAAGGGGTAATCGTTGGCAAAGTTCTAAAACGAGAACAGCACCCTAACGCCGATAAATTGAGCGTTTGCACCGTTGATATTGGGCAAGCACAGCACTCTACCATCGTCTGTGGAGCAGCCAACGTTCAAGCTGACCTGTTTGTCCCGGTTGCGACCCTAGGGGCTACTTTACCGAAAGCGGGAGCAGATGGGCTTAAAATTAAGCCTGCAACCCTGCGCGGGGTTGCCTCCGAAGGGATGATTTGTTCCCTTGCAGAATTGGGGTTAGCAAAAGAATCTGCGGGAATTCATCGGTTTGAGCATGAGTCTCTTAAACCCGGCATGGACGTTCGTCCGCTGTTGGGGCTGGATGATGTCATTTTGGATCTCACTTCTACCGCAAATCGGGCAGATGCTTTGAGCCTAGTAGGAATTGCGCGGGAGATTGTGGCACTGACGGGCGCAGATCTACGCTTGCCTCAAGTGCCAGAGCTAGAAGTACCATCCGATGCCAGTACCCTTTTGCTCAAAATTTCTGAGTCTCAGGCTTGCCCAACCTATATTGGGACAGAGGTGACAGGAATTACGATCGCTCCCTCTCCGATTTGGCTACAGCAAAGGTTGCAAGCTTCTGGTGTGCGCCCCGTCAATAATGTGGTGGATGTAACAAACTACGTCTTGCTGGAATGGGGGCAACCGCTGCACGCATTTGATCGCGATCGCCTCCTAACAGTCAGCAATCAGCCGCTAGAAAATCCCCTGCACATAGGTGTGCGGTTTGCCAACGCAGGCGAAACTTTGAAAACGCTAGATGGGCAAACGCGAACTTTTGGAGAGCAAGCCTTATTAATCACCGCAAATGATAAGCCTGTAGCACTTGCGGGGGTGATGGGTGGTGAAGAGTCTGAAGTAGACGAAGGCACCCAAAACTTGATGCTGGAAGCGGCATTATTTGACTCCGCTGCAATCCGGCGATCTGCCCGCTCTCAAGGGTTACGCACTGAGGCTTCAGCCCGCTATGAGCGAGGAGTCAACCAGGCAGAGCTAGAATTTGCCTGTCGTCGCGCTCTAGCGCTGATTACAGAATTAGCAGGCGGAGCGATCGCAGCCCAATCAATCGTCGATACGCGCAATCAGTCCAGCATGACGCGATCGATTGAGCTACGGTTGGAACGAGTCAACCAGATTTTAGGTCCCGTCACTCTGGGTGAAAACTTGGGCGAACTGCAATCTCCGGAAATTGAACGGATTTTAAAAGCCTTAGGATGTGAAGTGTCTTCGTTAACCTCCGAAGGCGTATGGAACGTCACCGTGCCACCTTACCGCTATCGCGATTTAGAACGAGAAATTGATCTGATTGAAGAAATTGCTCGTCTGTATGGCTATAACAACTTCTCTGAAACCTTACCTGAAAAAACAGAAGCTGGCTATTTATCGATTGAGCAGCAACTAATCCGCAACATTCGAGAAGCATTCCGTGCGGTAGGGCTTACCGAACTCTCCCACTACTCCCTAGTCAAACCTGGTGAAGAGCGCCAAGTCGTTCTATCCAATCCCCTGTTTCCTGATTACTCTGCTCTTAGAACCAACTTACTGTCAGGATTAATCGATGCGTTCCAGTACAACCTAGAGCAAGGCAATGGGGCGCTGCAAGGGTTTGAGTACGGGCGCATCTTTTGGTCTGAAGAAGAGGGGCTGCAAGAAGCCGATGCGATCGCCGGCATTTTTGGCGGCGACCCCGTTTACGGTAAATGGGTGCAAGGCGGACGCGACAAACCCATCACTTGGTTTGAAGCAAAGGGACTGCTGGAAAGCGTGTTTTGCAGACTAGGACTGGTTGTGGAATATCAGCCCGACCTGCGAGATCAGCGCCTCCATCCGGGTCGTACTGCGTCGCTTTGGGTGCGTGGGAATCGTTTGGGCACCTTTGGGCAATTGCATCCACAACTTCGGTTGGAACGTGGCTTTCCCGATGAAGTGTATGCTTTTGAGTTAGATCTGGATGCACTACTGAGCCAGCTTGATCAAGAAGACATGCTTGTGCCCAATTTCAACCAGTTCTCTACGTTTCCTGCCTCCGATCGCGATATTGCCTTTTTCGTGCCCACCCAGTTTTCAGTCGCAGACATTGAACGCACCATCCGTACTGCCGGGGGAACCCTGTTAGATTCCATTGATTTATTTGATGAATATCGCGGTCAAAACGTCCCTGAAGGTCAGCGTAGTTTGGCATTTCGGTTAGTTTATCGATCGGGCGATCGCACCCTCACAGAGGACGACATCAACCCGATTCAGCAAAAAGTCCGCGAAACTCTGGTGGAAAAATTTAGAGTCGATTTGAGAAGTTAGGAGCTAGGGGAAATGCCATGAGCCAAGCCATTACGACCCAAAAACTGATGACGATGGAGGAATATCTTGCCTACGACGATGGCACCGATACTCGCTACGAATTGGTCAATGGAGAACTTTTTGAAATGCCGCCGGAAAGTCAAGAAAACTGCGTCCTATCTAGCTTTTTATACGCTGAATTACTAAAGCATTTTCCCTTTTACTTTATTGCTCATAAAGACCTCGAAATCGAAGTGACTGGACGCAGAGCAAAGTGCCGTTTACCTGATTTGGTCGCTCATACAGAGGAGTCGAGAGCTGCACTGCTCGGCAGTCGCCGCAACACCCTCACCCGCGATTTGCCGCCTCCCGCACTGGTGATTGAAATCGTCAGTCCCGGTTCTACTAATCGCACTCGTGACTATCGCCATAAACGCACGGAATACGCCGCCAGAGAAATCGCTGAATATTGGATTGTTGACCCTGAGACTCGCCAAATCACCGTTTGTCAGTGGGTGGAAGGTCAGTATGAAGATGTGATATTTGGGGGGGCAGAATGTGTGCGATCGCCGCTCATTCCTGCCTGGAAACTGACCATCGATCAAGTATTTGCACTTCAGTCCTAATTGCCCTATCTTTTCTACACCTTAATCAACACCCAAATCTCCTATGCCGAAATATATTATGTGGGGCACCTACTGCGAGGACGTTCTGGAAAAAAGAACCCCTCATCGCCAAGCTCATTTAGATGGACTGGCAACCCAAAAAGCAGCAGGTGTTTTAGTGACAATTGGACCCACCAAAGATCTAACCAAATGTTTCGGCATCTACGAAGCGGACGATGAAGCCACCATCCGCCAACTAATCGAATCTGACCCCTACTGGCAAAACGGTGTGTGGATAGACTATGAAGTCAAAGAATGGATTCAGGCGATTTAACTGTGTGGCATCAGAACGCTCTGGTAAAGCTCTGGAATATGATTGGGATACAAGAACCACCCCAAGTCGTGAGAAATGGCAAAATCTAGAGTAGGACGCAGCCAGAAGTAAGAAAACACCATTCCCAAATCTATACCGTCTCCTTGAGCCACATGCTGCCAATTATCCAGTGTGTCATCCGCTGCTTCTAGCAAGAAGCAATGACGTTGGGAAATCAGCTTACGAGGCTGTAACCAACAACTTCCAGCAACGCCAAGTTTGCGAATCAAGCGCAAGTTTGTTAAACCTGATTCTTCCCAAATTTCTCGATGCAAAGCTTGTTCATGGGTTTCACCCGCATCGACTCCGCCTCCAGGAATTTGTAGCGGCGTTTCAGGGCAATCCGGGTGGCGAAACAACAGTAGTTGATATCCTTGAAAGCTTTTGCGGAGGATGTATGCACCGACAGAGACGCGAACGGCAGGCAAATCCATAATGGGATATCTCGCAATTATTGAGCATGTCCAGTGGCTTAACATCACGATCGCACGACAACATTTCGCGCACCGCGAACATCTGACATCTTCGCTAAGGTATTGTGAGAAAGACTCTAGACATTTCTAAAAAACTTTTAATCACAACCTTTGACTATGGCTGCCATTGATTCTCATAAGAAAGCTAAAGCGCTGAAATCCACTAGCCGTCGCCCTGCGAAGGAATTGTGCAGTGAATGTGGGCTGTGCGACACCCACTATATTCACTATGTGAAGGACGCTTGCGCTTTTTTAACCCAGCATATTGCGGAACTGGAAGAAGAAACCCACGATCGCAGCCGCAATCTGGATAACGAAGACGAGTGGTACTTTGGCGTGCATCAAAGTATGACGGCGGCGCGAAAAACAGAGCCGATCGCCGGAGCGCAATGGACGGGAATTGTCAGCAGTATTGCGATTGAGATGCTGACTCGCGGCATGGTCGAAGGTGTGGTTTGTGTGCAAAATACCGAAGAAGACCGCTTTCAGCCCAAGCCTATTATTGCCCGTACGCCAGAGGAAATTTTGGCGGCACGAGTCAATAAACCTACACTGTCGCCAAATCTGTCTGTTCTGGAACAAGTCGAACAATCCGGCATGAAGCGATTGCTGGTAATTGGAGTCGGTTGTCAAATTCAAGCGCTGCGGACGGTAGAAAAGCAACTGGGCTTAGAAAAGCTTTATGTGCTGGGAACGCCCTGTGTCGATAATGTGACTCGCGCTGGATTGCAAAAGTTTTTGGATACGACCAGCCGATCGCCCTCTACTGTGGTTTCCTACGAATTCATGCAAGATTTCCGCGTCCACTTCAAGCATGAAGACGGCTCTACGGAAACTGTGCCTTTCTTTGGCTTAAAAACTAATCAACTCAAAGATGTATTTGCGCCATCCTGCATGAGTTGTTTTGACTATGTAAATTCTTTGGCAGATTTGGTTGTGGGCTATATGGGCGCACCGTTTGGCTGGCAGTGGATTGTGGTTCGGAACGATCGCGGTCAGGAGATGCTTGATCTAATGAACGATCAAATTGAGACGCAACCTGTAATGTCTCAGGGCGATCGCAAAGAGGCGGTTCAACAAAGCATTCCTGCTTACGATAAGGGCGTAACCTTGCCAATGTGGGCAGCCAAGCTAATGGGCGTAGTGATTGAGCGCATTGGTCCGAAAGGTTTGGAATATGCCCGCTTTTCAATCGATTCCCATTTCACCCGCAACTACCTTTACGTTCAGCGCAACTATCCCGAAAAGCTAGAGGCTCATGTTCCTGAGTACGCTAAGCGAATTGTAAGCCAGTACAAATTACCTGAAAAGTAAAGCTCGAATTGACTGAAACAATTGCGCGATCTACCATTTCAATGCTTGTTTTCAAATCTAAGGGGTTACCATTTCTAGCAGGTTGAGTAATTTGTTGATTGATCACAGCAATATGACGGAAAGTCCAAGCTCCCCTCCCAATCCTGAAGCACAAGCCAGCAGCCTTGTGCTGTGCCAACTAACTAGTGGGCAGCTTTGGATGGTCAATAGTAGACGGCGAAATGGGCTGATCATTTATAAGCAGTTTTATGCAGAATTTGCCGGTCCTGGGGCTGCGATCGGCAGTTTTTTTGATCTAAATTCCCATCATGTACTGCCCGTGGGAGAACTGTCTTTGGTTTGCCCTGAAGATCAAGAAGAGCGGCAAAAAGCCTATCTCATTCGGCGACAGTGGATTCGATTGACTCATCAACTGACTGATAACCCCATTCCATCCCAAAGAGCGCAGATGATTTTAAATCAGTTTGACAACTACTTTGGAGCGGATACTGTTGTTAAAATTCCTGACGAAGCCTTTGCTTTAATGGTTGGAGTTTTGCCTCAAACCGTTAACATATTGAGACACGGGAGTAGGCTTTCTAGTTAATTTGTGTTTATGGGTGAAAAGATTTTTTGATTGTTCTGATTCCAGCAATAGCAAAACTCTGTTGTTCTAGCTTGAAGCTTTTTTATAGAGTATGAGAGACTATTGCTGTGGTGTAGGTAGGCGATCGAGGCGTTGAACTGTCGCTTAGGTTGCTTTTGGCTACATTGTTTTAGAAACTTTTGATAGTTAGAGAGAAATCGATGCCCCTAATTACAACTGGCAAAAAGTTGATCCGAGATTTGGAACTCTATGGTTCGTTAGGTTTGTATGTTCCTCTAGAGGGTGGTTTTGAAGGACGCTATCAGCGCCGAATTCGGGCTGCTGGATATAATTCTCTGACGATCACAGCGCGAGGATTAGGAGATCTGGCTGCCTATCTAACCGAGATTCATGGCGTTCGTCCTCCTCATCTAGGTAAAAAGAGCGGTACGGTTAAAGGGGCAATGGTTGGCTATCGCTATTACATTCCGCCAATCATTTCCTACGAGTTGGAGAAGTTACCTGCCAACTCTAAAGGGCTTTTGCTGTGGATTATTGAGGGGCATATCTTGACGAGCCAAGAGATTGAATATTTGACGACCTTACCTGCTACAGAACCGCGAGTGAAGATTGCCGTGGAGCTTGGCGGCGATCGCTATTTCCGTTGGCAACCTTTAAAACAGGCTGTGATGTCTGCGTAGTCTGCTCATCGGTATGGTGAAGGACAATTGATTGGAGAGTCGCTGCAATACAGAAATTGTAGTAAATGTCTCGGCTACGCTTACACCCAAAGTTTGCGGGTTGAGCGTAGCCGAAAGTTAAAGTTTGCGGGTTGAGCGTAGCCGAAACCCACGCCAAACCAAAGTTAAAATATTTTTGCTTTAAAACCCTAAATTTCTTCATAGGGCATTAGCATTAAGAGGTGAGTGAACAAAATTATCCGCTGCAATCTTTAAGAGAAGGTCACTGGTTCAAACTAATTTGCGGAGCCAGTTTCCAAAATCTCCCTGCTGTTCGCAGCCTAACGTTGGCATACACTTTGGCTGGCGTAGATTGTGTAGACATTGCCGCTGATCCAGCCGTGGTGATCGCCGCAAAAGAAGCAATTCGCGTGGCGATGGAGATTAGTCATCGCGATTCTCAGAAGGGGCGTTCCACGAATCGCCTGCAAAATTCTTCCCCTATTCAAAAGCCATTGTTGATGGTTAGTCTAAATGATGGCGAAGATCCTCATTTTCGCAAGGCAACATTTTTGCCGCTTAATTGCCCCTCAGATTGTCCACGTCCTTGTGAACAGATTTGTCCGGCTGATGCGATTAAAAGCACTGGCGTAATCGAAGATCGTTGTTATGGCTGTGGGCGTTGCTTGCCGATTTGCCCCATTCAACATATTTCAGCCCATTCTTATGTTTCAACGGCTCAAGCGATCGCGCCCTTAGTGCTAGAGATGGGCATTGATGCGATCGAAATTCATACTCAAGTAGGGCGGCTTGCAGATTTTCAGCGCCTCTGGTCAGCAATTAAACCTTGGTTGCCCCAACTTCAACTCATTGCAATTAGTTGCCCTGATGGCGAGAATCTGATCGAATATCTCTGGGCACTCTACGATGTTGTTTCGCCGTTAGCCTGTCCGCTAATTTGGCAAACCGATGGTCGCCCGATGAGTGGAGATATTGGCAATGGCGCGACCAGAGCCGCTATTCGGTTAGGGCAAAAAGTTATAGCCGCAGGCTTGCCAGGATATATTCAGTTAGCAGGAGGAACGAATGGCTATACTGTTTCCAAACTGCGATCGCTCAACTTGCTAGCTTCTAATCCTTCCAGCGATCGCTCAATGCCGCACTGTAAAACGCCACATTTTGAAACAGTTCAACCCACGCAACCGCTTTCACCTTCACATATCTCAGGAGTTGCCTATGGAAGCTACGCTCGAGCTTTGTTGTCGCCCATCTTAGAACAGTTGGAAGCGATAGAAAATATCGACAAATCTCTGTCGGTTCTTGCAAGTAAAAAAGGAGATGGGCGATTGATCACAAGCCTTGCTGAATCATCTGTACCTACGCTGCGATCGCCTCAGCCGATTCTTTTAGAACAAGCCCCCAAATCTCTACAACAAGCCGTGAAGCTTGCCTATTCCCTTGTCTCTCAACTCAAACCGTTTCGGTCAACACCGCAATTCAACTATGAATTACCCTAAGATTTCAATGTCTCCACCACAAAATGTCTCCATCACAAAATTTTGTCAGTTCATCTGACCATGACGCACCTCTAAATGGCAATCTACGACGGCTCTAAGTTTTTTGATTGGCACCCCAATAGCAGCAATTAAGATGCTCCACAAATTTGCCAACGTCCTCTCAAATTGTCCTTAAGTGATTTTTGAAAACTACATCCAAGATGGATAACACCGTATCGGCTGACTTGCTCATTACAGACGACTTAAATAAACTGCTTAACATTCTTCCGGGTTCTATTCAGCTTCAACTACAGCAACATCCTCAACGCAACATGCTGATTGAAGTTGTGTTAGACCTAGGTCGTCGCCCAGAGGCTCGTTTCCCCGGTCAAGCAGAGTATCTTTCTGAAATCCCGATTACCCAAAGTGACCTCAACGAATGTATCAAGAGCGTTGGTGATTTTGGCGGCGATAATCGCGCTGGCATTGAGCGAACCCTTCATCGCATTAGCGCCATTCGTAATCGGCGTGGGGAAGTTATTGGGCTAACGTGTCGGGTTGGTCGTGCTGTTTTCGGGACGATCTCCATGATTCGTGATTTGGTAGAAAGCGGCAAATCCATCCTCATGCTGGGTCGTCCTGGAGTGGGTAAAACCACTGCGCTTCGGGAGATTGCCCGTGTTTTGGCAGATGAATTAGAAAAACGAGTGGTCATCATTGATACATCTAATGAAATTGCTGGGGATGGGGATGTGCCTCATCCAGCGATCGGTCGTGCCCGAAGAATGCAAGTAGCTCGTCCTGAATTACAACACCAAGTCATGATTGAGGCAGTGGAAAACCACATGCCGGAAGTCATTGTGATTGATGAAATTGGTACAGAACTTGAGGCTTTAGCAGCCCGCACGATCGCTGAACGAGGAGTTCAGCTTGTAGGAACTGCTCATGGCAATCGGTTAGAGAATCTGATCAAAAATCCAACGCTGTCAGATTTAGTGGGGGGCATTCAATCGGTCACCCTCGGAGACGAAGAGGCGCGCCGACGAGGAAGTCAAAAAAGCGTCTTAGAGCGAAAAGCACCTCCCACTTTTGATATAGCTGTTGAAATGATGGAACGACAGAGTTGGGTCGTTCATGAACATGTGGCAGAGACCGTTGACAGCCTATTGAGGGGTCGTCAACCAAACCCTCAAGTGCGATCAGTCAGTGAAACTGGCAAAGTAGTTGTCACTCACGAATTGTCGAGCGATGAGTTTGCAGCCTCCAGACCTGGCAGAACACGATCAACTTCCATCGATTTTGGGCAGCGAGATAATTCACTGGTTAGTCGTCCTTTTATTGGGCGCTCAGATCTTCAGGGGAAGGGATGGCGATCTTCTGGTCAAATGCGACCTTTATCAACAGATGCTGCACTCAGTAAGTTACCTGACGAGCAGCAATTTGAGCATTTGTTGGATGAGTCTTTACAGGCTTCTTTGTTTTCCGATGAAACTGCCGAACCTTTTTTGCAAAACTCTTTGGAGCGAAATGGCTATGACTTTGAGGAAACTGCGAAAGATGAGCGACGCTTAGGTCCAAACGGGGAAGACTTCTTATATATTTATCCGTATGGAGTGAGTCGTCATCAGCTTGATCAAGTGGTTCGCACCTTAAAATTGCCGGTTATCTTAACCAAAGATATTGATAGTGCAGATGCCGTTTTAGCGCTGCGATCGCATGTCAAAAATCATTCAAAACTGCGCCAATTTGCAAAATCCCGGCAAGTCCCCATTCACACTATTAAAGCCAGCAGCATTCCTCAAATTGCTCGTGGCTTACGCCGAATGCTGGATATGGATAACCCTGGAATTCCCGATGCAACTGATTTTGACTTATTAAGAGGCGATAATGACGATGAGATTGAAGCCTTAGAAGAAGCCAGACTTGCTGTCGAACAAATTGTAATTCCTAAAGGGCAACCTGTAGAATTACTACCCCGCTCTGCGACCGTTCGTAAAATGCAGCATGAGCTAGTTGAGCATTATCATCTTAAGTCACGCAGTTTTGGCGAAGAACCCAATCGACGACTGAGAATCTATCCAGCTTAGAGAGCATCTTGACAACAAGTCAAAAAACTTTGCCGTAGCACTAGACAGAATCAAATCAATTAGTCTATAGTTAGGGACTGTTGCCTAATGCTCATCGCAAATAATTCTTGAGTGGCTTAGATCGCTAAAGTCAATCTCGTTGCCTTCTTGAATTATTAAAGTGGATACTGAACGGCTTGCCATTCAAGTCCTTAGCTGGCACTCAACTTAACTGATTTTGCACATTTCCTTCGGAATTGGCAGAGTTTAGCGCTTTTCCACAAGAATAGTTAGATTTTTAGTTCTGCGCGATCGCGTCACTCTTTAAAGTCATCGAAATCTTGAAGCACAAACTATCGATCAGTTAAGCAGGCAATCGTTATTTGCCTGCTGCTCTAAACTGTGTACGAAAGGGAGACCATTCATCGTGTCTGTGGGTATTCTCGGCACAAAGCTTGGCATGACCCAAGTCTTTGATGAAACAGGTAAAGCAATTCCGGTGACTGTCATCCAGGCAGGTCCTTGTGTTGTTACTCAGGTTAAAACAATTCAGACAGATGGTTATTCAGCCGTTCAGGTTGCTTATGGCGAGGTCAAGCAAAAGGCTTTGAATAAACCTGAGCTGGGACATCTAGCAAAGTCCAACTGCGCTCCCATGAGGCATCTACATGAATATCGCTTGGAAACCCCTAGTGAATTTCAACTGGGACAGCAAATCAAAGTAGATGCATTTTCTACTGGTCAGACCATTGATGTAATTGGAACCAGTATTGGTCGCGGATTTGCAGGATACCAAAAGCGTCACAACTTCAAGCGCGGTCCTATGTCCCACGGATCGAAAAATCATCGCGCTCCTGGTTCTACTGGTGCAGGTACTACCCCAGGACGTGTCTATCCAGGTAAGCGTATGGCGGGTCGGCTAGGAGGCAGTCAAGTTACTATTCGCAAATTAACAGTCATTCAAGTTGATTCTGAACGAAACTTGATTTTAATTAAAGGTGCTATTCCTGGAAAACCAGGCGCGTTAGTCAATGTGGTTCCTGCAACGATTGTTGGATCTAAGTAGAAAACTAAGTCGTAAGAAATTGAGAATTTTCTTGATTTCTAGCTTTTGAAGCCCGCGAAAGTTGAATAAGGTTGATGATTATGGCGGATTGCGCAGTTAAGGATTGGAATGGGAACGAGGTTGGTAGTGCTTCCTTAGACTTGCAAGTGGCAAGTGAGAAAAGCGCCGCTCATGTCGTCCATCGAGCATTAGTGCGCCAAATGGCAAATGCTCGTCAAGGTACGGTATCAACCAAGACTCGGGCGGAAGTTAGAGGCGGTGGCAGAAAGCCATGGCGGCAAAAAGGCACTGGGCGTGCTCGTGCTGGCTCTAATCGTTCTCCACTGTGGCGGGGCGGCGGAGTTATTTTTGGTCCGAAGCCAAGAGATTACTCACTTAAAATGAATCGCAAGGAACGACGACTTGCTCTGAGGACGGCAATTCAAAGCCGTATTGAAGATGTAATCGTTGTCCAGGATTTTGCTGACAAGTTCCCTCGCCCAAAGACAAAAGATTTGGTTGGAGCTTTGCAAACCTGGGGAATTCAAGCTGAATCAAAGGTTTTGTTGATTTTGGCAGAGCGTCAGGAAATGGTTTATTTGTCTGCTCGCAACGTGGCTAAACTCCGCTTGATTTCTGCGTCCAACTTAAATGTTTTTGATCTTTTAGCTGCAGATCGCATTGTGATTACTCAGGCTGCTATTGCGAAAATTCAGGAGGTGTACGGTGACTGAATTTAATCCTCGAAATTTGATGGATCTGGTTCGTCGTCCAATTATTACTGAAAAAGCAACATTGCTTTTGGAGAACAATCAATACACGTTTGAAGTGTCTCCTAGATCCACTAAGCCTGAAATCAAAGCTGCTGTTGAGTCTTTGTTTGAGGTCAAGGTGGTGGGTGTTAGTACGATTAACCCTCCACGTAAGCAGCGTCGGGTTGGCAAGTTTCTAGGCTATCGTCCTATCTACAAGCGGGCAGTTGTCACCTTAGCAGATGGGGACTCGATCGCTCTATTCCCAGAAGTTTAATTTTTCTATTTGGTAAGGCATTCAAGAGATTAAGTTATGGGCATTCGTATTTATCGACCCTACACCCCTGGTACTCGTGAACGAACCGTCTCGGATTTTGCTGAGATTACTCGTGACGAGCCTGAAAAGTCGCTGACAAAATCGCGCCATCGTCCCAAGGGTCGCAATAATCGCGGTGTGATCACTTGTCGTCACCGGGGCGGTGGGCACAAACGTCTTTATCGGCAAATTGATTTTCGACGAGATAAGCGTAACGTCCCCGCTAAGGTTGCAGCGATAGAGTATGATCCCAATCGGAATGCTCGAATTGCATTGTTGTATTACAAAGATGGTGAGAAGCGGTACATATTACATCCCGCAGGTCTTGCTGTTGGAACAACCATAATTGCTGGATCTGACTCGCCCATCGAAATTGGTAATGCTTTACCGCTCAGCAACATCCCTTTGGGTACAACCGTTCACAATGTGGAATTAACCCCTGGGCGTGGCGGACAAGTCGTTCGAGCTGCTGGAGCAAGTGCTCAAGTCGCCGCAAAAGATGGGAACTTTGTCACCCTAAAGCTCCCTTCCGGCGAAGTTCGTATGATTCGTCGTGAATGTTATGCCACGATTGGTCAGGTTGGGAATGCAGATGTACGGAACACAAGTTTAGGAAAAGCGGGTCGAAAGCGGCATTTAGGTCGTCGCCCTCAGGTTCGCGGCAGCGTCATGAACCCTGTGGATCATCCTCATGGCGGTGGCGAAGGAAAGGCACCGATTGGTCGCCCTGGACCGGTTACTCCTTGGGGTAAGCCAGCTTTAGGGTATAAAACTCGGAACAAACGCAAGCTAAGTAGTGCCCTCATTGTTCGCCGCCGTCGTAAGTCTTCTAAGCGCGGTCGTGGCGGTCGGGATTCATAGTGATAAGGAGCTAAGGGATGTCTCGTTCATTGAAAAAAGGTCCGTTTATTGCGGATCATCTGCTTAGTAAAATTGAAGCATTAAACGCGAAGGGTGAAAAGCAAGTGATTAAAACTTGGTCTCGCTCTTCTACCATCCTGCCTCAGATGATTGGACACACCATTGCTGTTCATAATGGAAAGCAACACGTGCCTGTTTATGTCAATGAACAGATGGTGGGGCATAAGCTGGGGGAATTTTCACCCACGCGCACCTTCAAAGGGCACGCTGGCACTGATAAAAAAGCACGTCGATAAGAGGGATTTTACTGCTGGCTTAAGGCTAGTGGTGGTCAGTTAAGGAGTAATGAGTATGGCTGTTGAGACTACAACTGAAGTAAAGGCGATCGCTCGCTATATTCGGATGTCCCCTCGTAAGGTTCGTCGTGTTCTCGATCAAATTCGGGGGCTTTCCTACCGAGAAGCGCTAATTGTTTTGGAATTCATGCCTTATCGTGCTTGTGAACCTGTATTAAAGCTGCTGCGTTCTGCTGCTGCAAATGCTGAACACAATCAAGGATATGACCGAGCAGATTTGGTTGTTAGTACTGCTTATGCCGACCAAGGTCCAACATTAAAGCGGTTTAGACCTCGCGCTCAAGGTCGTGCTTACCAAATCCGCAAGCCGACTTGTCACATTACAATTTCCGTCGCTCCGAGCGCTGGAGATGAATAATTCGTATTTCAATCAATATTGTTGAATTTGTATAAGGAAGCATTTTGTGGGACAAAAGATTCATCCAACTGGCTTACGTTTAGGCATTACCCAAGAGCATCGCTCTCGTTGGTTTGCTGATGCTAATCGCTATCCTGAGCTACTTCAGGAAGATTATACAATTAGACATTTCTTCCAAAAGAATCCTTTGAAGCTCAAGGGGCTAGAGAGTCCTGGAATTTCTCAAATTCGGATTGAAAGAAAAGCAGATCAGATTGATTTAGAAGTTCATACGGCTCGTCCCGGTGTTGTGGTCGGTCGGGGAGGGCAAGGAATTGAAGAACTGCGGGGCGGATTGCAAAAAGTGCTGGGGGGGGGCGATCGTCAAATTCGCATCAATGTAGTTGAAGTAACGCGAGTTGATGCAGACGCTATGTTGATTGGTGAATATATTGCTCAGCAATTGGAGCGTCGCGTCTCCTTCCGTCGCGTAGTGCGTCAAACAATCCAACGTGCTCAAAAAGCTGGAATTGAGGGCATCAAAATTCAGGTCAGCGGTCGTTTGAATGGGGCTGAAATTGCCCGCCCCGAATGGACACGGGAGGGGCGAGTTCCCTTGCATACTCTCCGTGCAGACATTGATTACGCCTATTGCACTGCTAGCACAGTTTACGGAACGCTTGGTATCAAGGTTTGGGTCTTCAAGGGTGAAATTATTCCTGGGCAAGAGGAGACACCTGTCCCTACCAATAACCAGCCCAAACGTCGTCAACAGCATCGTCGTCAACAATTTGAAGATCGATCGAATGAAGGATAAAGTTTAGAAGACGAGAGATGATTTATCTGTCTATTGTCTAATCTTTAACTTTTGATTCCCTAAGGTAGCGAGCTATGTTAAGCCCAAGAAGAACAAAATTTCGTAAACAGCAGCGTGGACGCATGAAAGGTCTTGCGACGCGTGGAAGCACTCTAAACTTTGGTGAGTTTGGTTTGCAAGCCTTAGAACCAACTTGGATTACCTCTCGCCAAATTGAGGCGAGTCGTCGCGCAATGACCCGGTATATTCGTCGAGGCGGCAAAATTTGGATTCGTATTTTTCCAGATAAACCCGTTACGATGCGTCCGGCAGAAACCCGCATGGGTTCTGGTAAAGGCGCTCCTGAATATTGGGTTGCTGTTGTAAAGCCCGGTCGAATTTTATTTGAAATTGCTGGAGTGCCCGAAGCAACTGCGCGTGAAGCGATGCGATTAGCCCAATATAAGCTGCCAATTAAGACAAAGTTTATTACTCGTGAAACGGAGGAGTCATAACAATGGCACTACCTAAAGTCAGTGAAGTTCGGAACCTGAGCGAAGAGCAACTTGACGAGCAGATTGTAGCCACAAAAAGGCTGTTGTTTGATCTGCGTTTTCAGAAAGGCACTCGCAGACTAGAAAAGTCTCATCAATTCAAACACACTCGTCATCGGCTGGCTCAATTGATGACTGTCGAACGAGAACGTCAATTACAAAAGTCATCATCTTAAGTAATAGGCAGAATCCAGTTTACAAGTAGTTTTATAGCCTCCGAGAGGGTACATGAGATGGCAGTAAAAGAAAGAGTTGGTTTAGTCGTTAGCGACAAAATGGATAAGACAGTAGTGGTAGCAGTTGAGAGTCGTTCTGCACATCCAAAATACGGCAAAATCGTTGCTCGTACCAAGCGCTACAAGGTTCATGATGAAGTAAATCAATGCAAAACTGGCGATCGCGTTCGCATTCAAGAAACTCGTCCCTTGAGCCGCACCAAACGGTGGCAAGTGATCGATGTTTTAACAACATCTGCGCAAGTTTAAAGGAAGGTGATCCATGATTCAGCCGCAAACCTATCTCAACGTAGCAGATAACAGTGGGGCCCGTAAGTTAATGTGCATCCGCGTCTTAGGTGGTCGTCGCCGTTATGCAGGCATCGGTGACGTTGTTGTCGCTGTTGTTAAAGATGCGATTCCCAATATGGCGGTTAAAAAGTCTGATGTAGTGACTGCAGTGATTGTCCGGACCCGGCATACTTTACGTCGTGACAATGGAATGAGTATCCGCTTCGACGATAACGCTGCCGTACTCATAAATAAAGATAAAAATCCCCGTGGAACTCGCGTTTTTGGTCCTGTGGCACGTGAATTGCGTGACAAAGAGTTTACTAAAATCGTTTCTCTGGCTCCGGAGGTGCTGTAATGGCAAAGACTAAAGCGGTTACTCGCTACAAGATGCATGTGAAGAAGGGAGATACGGTTCAAGTTATCTCCGGAAAAGATAAAGGAAAGATTGGAGAGATTTTGCAAACTTTGCAAAAGGAAAGCAAAGTTCTTGTCAAAGGAGTTAACTTTCGGACAAAACATGTCAAGCCTCAGCAAGAGGGCGAATCTGGACAAATAGTGACCAATGAAGCACCGATCCACAGTTCTAATGTCATGCTCTACTCCGAGAAGCAAAAAGTTGCTAGTCGAATTTGTTATAGCTTTGATGCTGACGGGCGGAAGGTGCGAATGCTGAAAAAGACTGGAGAAACCATTGATTAGCTCAATATATACTTTCCTGACAAAGACCAGGGATTTTATGGACACTGACTCACATGCCACAAAAAATTAAAGTTCGCTATCAAGAGGAAATTGTTCCAAAATTAACGGAGCAATTTGGTTACACAAACCTTCACCAAGTTCCTAAATTAGTAAAGGTAACCCTAAATCGAGGTTTAGGCGAAGCGGCTCAAAATGCTAAAGCATTGGAAGCGTCACTAGTTGAGATTGGGGTCATTACTGGTCAAAAGCCTGTTGTAACCCGAGCTAAAAAAGCGATCGCAGGTTTTAAGCTTCGTCAAGGAATGCCCGTTGGCATCATGGTTACCTTGCGAGCTGATCGGATGTACGCATTTTTAGACCGATTTATAAACCTTGCACTGCCTCGAATTCGAGACTTTCGAGGAATTAGTCCGAAAAGCTTCGATGGACGTGGGAACTACACTCTGGGAATTCGTGAGCAGCTTATCTTTCCAGAAATCGAATACGACAGCATTGATCAAATTCGTGGGATGGATATTTCCATCATTACAACGGCAAACACTGATGAGGAGGGTCGAGCCTTGTTGAAAGAATTTGGTATGCCCTTCCGGGACAACTAAGGCAGGTTTATCAAAGGGAATACTATGGCGGTAAACGATACGATCTCAGATATGTTGACGCGAATTCGTAATGCGAATCTCGCGCGACACCAAACCACTGAAGTCCCATCCACAAAGATGACTCGCAATATTGCCAAAGTCCTTAAGGATGAGGGTTTCATTGTTGAATATGAAGAATCAGGCGAAGGTATTAAGAAGAACTTGGTTATTTCTTTGAAGTACAAGGGCAAGGCTAGACGACCCATCATCAACTCTTTGAAGCGGATTAGCAAACCCGGCTTTCGAGTTTATTCAAACCGAAATGATTTGCCTCGCGTATTGGGTGGCATTGGTATTGCCATCATCTCGACCTCAAGTGGCATCATGACTGACCGTGAGGCTCGTCACCAGGGCTTAGGTGGTGAAGTTCTCTGCTACGTGTGGTAGTTACGTTGAGGATAAGCATCGTCAGATCGTTCCAGCGATCGTAGTATTAGGAGTAGGCAGCTATGTCACGTATAGGTAAGCGTCCAATCAGTATTCCTGATAAAGTGACTGTCGCCATTGACGGTCAATCTGTTACGGTTAAGGGTCCTAAAGGCAACCTATCTCGAACCTTGCCTGCTGAGGTTGAAATCTCACACGAGGGGGAGACTGTTCTTGTAAAACAGCGCGATGAGTCACGCGCCGCTCGTCAACGCCATGGTCTCAGTCGAACTTTGATCGCAAATATGGTTGAAGGCGTATCACAAGGATTTCAGCGTCGATTGGAGATTATTGGTGTCGGCTATAGAGCCCAAGTTCAAGGTCAAAACCTGACTCTCAACATGGGCTACAGTCATCCAGTTCAAATAGAGCCACCTGATGGTATTCAGTTTGCTGTAGAAGGCAACACAAACGTCTTAGTAAGCGGCATCGACAAAGAGATTGTCGGTAACACAGCGGCACGGATTCGAGCGGTTCGTCCTCCGGAGCCTTACAAAGGCAAGGGGATTCGTTATGCTGGCGAAGTCGTCAAGCGCAAAGCGGGCAAGGCAGGTAAAAAGTAGTTATGAAAACAAGTCGTAGAGAATCAACTCGTCGTCGTCATTATCGTGTACGCCGCAAGGTTTTGGGAACATCAGAGCGCCCTCGGCTAGCTGTTTTTCGCTCCAACCAGCACATCTATGCTCAGTTAATCGACGATACCCAACATCACACGTTAGCGTCGGCTTCAACAGTAGAATCAGATCTCAAGGAAGATTTGAATACAGGAGCAAACTGCAATGCTTCTGCTCAGGTCGGAAAACTCATAGCTGAGCGTTCTATAGAGAAAGGGATTAAGCGAGTCGTATTTGATCGAGGTGGTAATCTTTATCATGGTCGTGTCAAAGCCTTGGCTGATGCTGCACGTGAAGCTGGACTAGAATTTTAAGGAACAATAATTATGGCGAAGGGTCGTAAGAATACGAAAAGCCGCGAAAAGGAAACCGATTGGCAGGAGCGAGTTGTTCAAATTCGTCGTGTTACGAAGGTTGTCAAAGGCGGTAAGAAACTCAGCTTTCGGGCGATCGTTGTTATTGGCAACGAACGAGGTCAAGTCGGTGTTGGAGTTGGTAAAGCGGCAGATGTGATTGGAGCCGTTAAAAAAGGTGTCGCAGATGGTAAAAAGCACCTTGTTGAAGTTCCTTTAACTAAAAATAACTCCATCCCTCACCCGACGACAGGTCAGGGCGGTGGCGCAAAAGTAATGATGCGTCCTGCTGCACCTGGTACTGGAGTAATTGCCGGAGGTGCGGTTAGGACTGTTCTTGAGATGGCAGGTGTTAAAAACATCTTGGCTAAGCAGCTTGGTTCTGATAATCCTCTTAACAATGCAAGAGCTGCTGTTAATGCGCTTGGCACCTTGAGAACCTTTGCCGAAGTGGCGGAAGAGCGGGGTGTTTCAATTGAGAACTTATATGCTTAAGTCAGACTTAGTTATTATTTAGCTTCCACCTGATTTGTGATAGTGAATTTTTGATGACCTGATCGTGAATGAGAGTATTAACCATGAGACTTAACGATGTAGCACCCCAACTAGGCTCCAAACGCCGTCGCCGTCGTGTTGGTCGGGGGATTGCGGCTGGACAAGGTGCAAGTTGCGGTTTTGGTATGCGGGGTCAAAAATCTCGTTCGGGTCGTCCAACTCGTCCTGGTTTTGAAGGTGGACAAACTCCTCTATATCGTCGCGTGCCAAAGCTGAAGTACTTTACTCTAGTAAATCCCAAAAGCTTTACTATTATTAATGTTGGGGCGTTGTCCTCGCTTGCAGCAAACTCTGAAGTGACTCTGGAGTCTTTAATTAAATCTGGTATTTTGACTGCCAACGATGGTTCTCTGAAGATTTTGGGTGATGGAGAGCTAACTGTCGCTTTGACTGTCAAAGCTGCTGCCTTTACGAAGTCCGCCCGCGCTAAAATTGAGGCGGCAAAAGGAACTTGTGAAATTTTGGGTGATGAGTAGCTCACCTTGAGTTTTTTAATGTGCTTCTGGCTAGATTTTTATTGAAATTGCAGTCGCACACCTGCTAAGTAAAGTGTGTATTAGGAGATTTTCCCCATGGTTGTTAACAGAGACAAAGCACCAAGTGCGCAAGAGACTTTTTCTCAGATGGCTCAGGCGGCTGGATTGCGAGGGCGTGTCCTGCTGACTATCGGGATGTTAATTCTGGTACGACTTGGTATTTTTCTACCTATCCCTGATATAGATCGCGGTGCATTTGCGCAAAGCGTTCAGAACAATCCTGTTGTAAGTTTCTTGGATATTTTTTCAGGAGGCGGTTTGTCTGCGCTTGGTATTTTTGCGCTTGGCATCTTACCTTATATCAATGCCTCGATTATCTTGCAGCTTCTAACGACCGCAGTAACTCCCTTAGAAAATCTTCAGAAGAATGAAGGTGAAGCTGGTCGGCGCAAAATTTCTCAAATCACCCGATATGTAGCGCTTGGTTGGGCAATTATCCAGAGTATAGGACTCGCTTGGTGGGTGATCAACAGTGGTGCTGCAAGAATAGGTGGAGATTTAATTCTTTCTCAGAGGACACCCACTGGGTTTTCATTTTCGACTCAAGCTGGTGTGCCCGTCAGTCCTATGACGCTAATTCCATTTATTGCGTCTACTGCGTTGGCTTTGACCGCAGGTTCCATGCTGGTTATGTGGATTGGCGAGTTAATTACTGAGCGTGGCATTGGGAATGGAGCTTCTTTATTAATTGTTATTAGCATTGTTTCTGGATTGCCTCGTTCCTTGGGGCAAACTTTGGAATTGGCGCAGACAGGCGATCGCGGCTTAGTAGGGGGCGTAATCATGCTCTTTATTGTTTTTCTAGTCATGATCGTAGGTATTGTCTTTGTTCAAGAAGGAACTCGACGTATCCCTATAATTTCCGCTCGTCGTCAAGTGGGTCGTAAAACTTATCTTGAGAGAAGTAGCTATTTACCGCTTCGATTAAATTCCAGCGGTGTAATGCCTATCATTTTTGCTTCTGCCATTCTTTTCTTGCCAAGTTCCTTAGCTGAATTTACCAAAAATCCTCTTTTAGGTCAGGTTGCTAATTATTTAAGTCCAAATGGGCAAGCCCCTTGGATATATGTAATTTTTTATCTTCTTCTCATCGTCTTTTTTAGTTACTTCTGGACATCATTAACGATCAATCCTGTTGACCTGTCTCAGAATCTTAAAAAAATGGGAGCTAGTATTCCGGGTATTCGTCCAGGAAAATCGACTAGTGACTACATTGAGCGTGTGCTAAATCGACTTACATTCCTGGGAGCTATCTTTTTAGGACTAATCGCAATTGTTCCAACAGCCGTTGAAAGTGCGACTCGAGTAACTACTTTCCAAGGATTTGGAGCAACATCACTCTTGATTGTAGTCGGCGTAGCAATTGACACCGCAAAGCAAATTCAAACTTATATAATTTCCCAGCGTTATGAAGGAATGGTGAATCAATAGTGACTCGACTAATCTTTTTGGGTGCCCCTGGAGCAGGCAAAGGGACTCAAGCAAAGCTAATGGCAAACCTTTGTAGTATTCCTCATGTATCTACAGGCGATATTCTTCGTACCGCTGTCACAAATCAAGCCTCTCTAGGTCTTCAAGCAAAGTTATACATGGATAGAGGCGATCTAGTGCCCGATCAGCTGGTAGTTGCTCTGATTCAAGAGCGATTAAATAATCATGACGCACAAGAGGGTTGGATCCTAGATGGTTTTCCACGTAATCTAGCTCAAGCGGAATTTTTGGATTCTCTTTTGAATGAAATTGACCAACCCTGCGATTATGTTGTGAACCTTGATGTGCCTGATGACATTTTAGTTCAGCGGATGCTTGAAAGGGGAAGAACTGATGATACTGAGGAAGTGATTCGCAATCGATTAAAGGTTTATCGAGAGCAAACTTCCCCTTTAATTGATTTCTATTCAAAGCGGAAGAAACTCGCCATTGTAAATGGTGATCAACTTATGGACGGTGTCACAGATGATCTCAAGAGGCTCATCCAAAGGTAAAGGTTAATCTTAAGAACTTTTTAAGCGTTCTGCTATGTGTGGGTTTTAGCAGACTGTTCCGTTCTCTTTTTAAGAAGAGTTTTTGTTAAATAGTCTAGACTCAGATGAAGTGACTCATTTAGATTTTAGCTAGTCATTATCTTAGTAAAGCAGGAGAGTTCAATTGTCGAAGCAAGATTTAATTGAAATGGAAGGCACGGTAACGGAATCACTTCCAAACGCAATGTTTCGTGTTGATTTAGATAATGGATTTAATGTACTAGCTCATATTTCAGGAAAAATTCGGCGGAACTACATCAAGATTTTACCGGGCGATCGCGTAAAAGTTGAATTGACCCCATACGATTTGACTAAAGGTCGAATTACTTATCGCTTGCGCAATAAGAAATAACTTTATGTTTCAGATTTATCATTTAAAACATCCAAACACAGTTGACAACTATAATACTATCTTGCTAAAATATTGAGTTTGTAGAGCTGCTAAGAGAGATGAAAGTTCGAGCATCAGTTCGTAAAATTTGTGAAAAATGTCGTGTGATTCGTCGTAAAGGGCGAGTTATGGTTATCTGTCCTAATCCGAAGCACAAACAACGTCAAGGTTAATGTTTTGTTGTCGGGTTATATTTTCATGGTGTAGAGAGTTTCAAGTTCAGTTAGCGTTAGTTTAAGCAGTAGGGGAGAATAGCGTGGCACGGATTGCCGGAGTAGACCTACCTCGAGACAAGCGAGTAGAAATCGGTCTGACCTATATTTATGGGATTGGACTTACTCGTTCTCAATCAGTCTTGAAGGTGACTGGAGTAAACCCTGACACTCGAATTAGAGACTTGAGTGATGCAGAGGTTGCAGCTTTAAGATCTGAGGTTGAGGGTAGCTATCAGATAGAAGGAGACTTGCGCCGCTTAGAGGCAATGAATATAAAACGCCTGATGGACATTGGCACCTACAGAGGGCGCCGTCATCGTCTAGGCTTACCAGTTCGCGGACAAAGAACCCGTACCAATGCGCGGACTCGCCGAGGTGGTCGTCGTACAGTTGCCGGCAAGAAAAAAGCGCCTAGCAAGAAATAATTCTCAATGTTTTTTACTGCTAGGGCGATATATTACCTGCGAAAATAGCTACACAATGCCAATTGTGAGCAAGATGTGAATCGTTAGTGCCGCAGCAGCATGAAAAGTATTCACTTATTAGGTTGACATAGGAATTAGGAAATGCCACCAAGACAACAGAAGCGCACTGGTTCACGTAAACAGAAGAAAAATATTCCGAGCGGTGTGGCATACATTCAATCTACTTTTAACAACACCATTGTCACGATCGCTGACCCAAATGGTGAAGTAGTTTCATGGGCATCAGCAGGCTCTAGCGGATTCAAGGGTGCTAAGAAAGGGACTCCGTTTGCGGCTCAAACAGCAGCTGAAAACGCCGCTCGACGTGCTGCCGATCAAGGGATGCGGCAGCTTGAGGTGATGGTCAGTGGTCCTGGCGCAGGACGTGAGACTGCTATTCGAGCGCTTCAAGGAGCAGGTTTGGAGATTACTTTGATTCGTGATGTTACGCCCATTCCTCATAATGGTTGTCGTCCTCCCAAGCGACGTCGAGTTTAGCCGTATCATTATTCAATGGTTAGGTTTTCTTAGATTAGTTTGAGTGCTTCAAAAGGTTTATCATTTACGCCAGGTTTTAGTTAACCAAAATTTACAAGGGAATTAACCTTCACAGTTCGGAAGGAGAGGACGCTCAGTGGCACACTTTCAAGTTGAATGCGTTGAATCAAAGGTCGAGAAAGATTACAGTCAGATTAGCCGATTTGTAATCGAACCTCTAGAACGAGGACAAGGAACAACTCTTGGTAATGCTCTACGGCGTGTATTGCTGTCTAACCTGGAAGGAGCAGCTATCACGGCTGTACGTATTGCAGGTGTTAGTCATGAGTTTGCCACCGTTCCTGGTGTGCGAGAAGACGTGCTGGATATTCTTCTAAATATGAAGAAAGTTGTGTTGAAGACTTATTCTTCACAACCTCAAATCGGGCGACTGTTTATTCAGGGTCCCGCAACTATCACAGCGGAGCAGTTTGAGCTTCCCTCCGATGTAGAGCTAGTTGATCCAGATCAATATATCGCGACTCTCTCACCGGGATCTGTTTTAGAAATGGAATTTCGAGTTGAGAAGGGTAAAGGCTATCGAGGAGTAGATAAAACTCGTGATGAAACAGCGGGAGTAGATTTTCTTCAGATTGATTCGATATTCATGCCTGTTCGCAAGGTTAATTATTCAGTTGAAGATGCGCGGATTGGTGAAGCTGTTGAAAAGGATCGCCTAGTAATGGAGGTTTGGACTAACGGTAGTCTGACTCCGCAAGAAGCCTTAAGTCAAGCTGCCAATATCTTGGTGGATCTATTTAACCCACTAAAAGAAATCACATTTGAGCCGACTGAGAAGGATGACGACGAGGACAATGATCCTACTAATCAGATTCCGATTGAAGAATTACAGCTTTCTGTTCGTGCTTACAACTGTTTAAAACGGGCTCAAATTAATTCTGTAGCAGATCTACTTGACTACACTCAAGAGGATTTATTGGAGATTAAGAATTTTGGGCAGAAATCTGCTGAAGAGGTGGTTGAAGCGTTGCAGCAGCGTTTGGGGATTACTTTACCTCAAGAAAAGTCCTCTAAAAACAATCATTAATGGAGATTTTCGAGGAATCTTTTATTAGTATTGAGTTGAGCAATATCGTTATTCATTCATAGTCCTATGCGTCACCGTTGTAATGTCCCCTTGCTTGGGAAACCTGCTGATCAGCGTAAAGCTCTTTTAAGAGCATTGACGACTGAGTTAATTCGGAATGGTCGAATTAAAACGACTAAAGTTCGCGCTCAAGCCGTTCGCTCTGAAGCTGAACGTATGATTACTTTGGCAAAAGATGGCTCCTTGACCGCTCGACGGCAAGCACTCGGTTATATCTATGACAAGCAGTTGGTTCATGCTTTATTTGAGCAAGCTACTGCTCGATATGGCGATCGCCAAGGTGGATACACCCGTATCATCCGAACGGTTCATCGTCGTGGCGATAATGCTGAAATGGCATTTATTGAGTTGATTTGATTGTTTTAAGTTCACGATATGATTTCTGTCGATTTACAACCAACTCAGCGCATTGCCATTGTCATTCAATATTTGGGTACGCATTTTCATGGCTGGCAATGGCAGCCAAACCATCGCACCATCCAAGAAGAGCTTGAGTTGGCACTGCAAAGTGTCTTAGATTATCCAGTTCGTATCCATGGTGCAGGTCGAACTGATGCTGGCGTACATGCGGCAGCGCAAGTCGCCCACTTTGATGCGCCAGTTACGATTCCGGCTCATCGGTGGGCAAGCATTCTAAACGCTCGATTGCCAAAAGATATTTTGATTCGAGCCTCGGCTGCGATGTCTGATAATTGGCATGCTCGTTTCTCAGCGCTTTGGCGGCGGTATCGCTATTTGCTATATACCGATTCCCACCCAAATTTATTCATTCGTCCATTTTGCTGGCATTATTACCGTGAGCCAATCAGTGAAATTTTGATTCAAGAAGCTTTAACCCCGTTGATTGGTCATCATCATTTAGCTGCATTTCATCGAGCGGGGTCTAAACGTCCTCATTCTTGGGTGGATGTTCAAGCCGCCAAATGCGATCGCCAAGGCTCGATTGTTTCGATAGAGCTTCAGGCAAGCGGTTTCTTGTATGGAATGATGCGTTTGTTAGTAGGGGTGCTGGTACAGGTTGGTCAGGGATTGCGATCGCCCAATAGTTTTACAGATTTGTGGACTGCGGAACGTCGTGAAGAAGTGAGATATGCAGCGCCAGCCCAAGGCTTATGTCTTTTACGAGTAGGCTATGCTGAGTTTCCGTTTCCTCCTGAAATATGGTTTGATACCCAGCCATCCTTTAATTTTTCGTCATTTTCTGAGATTTCTAATATAGCCACTTAGCGATCAACCATTTAATAATCTAGTAATCGAGTCTTTCTATTACCTTTTTTACAGGTGCCCATCATGAACAAAACCTATCTTCCCCCTATCGACACCATTGAACGTAAATGGTACGTCGTAGATGCAACTGATCAGCGGCTTGGTCGCCTTGCTAGCGAGATTGCAAAAGTGCTTCGTGGCAAAAACAAGCCAAGCTACACCCCTTTTATGGATGTCGGCGATTTTGTGATCATCATTAATGCTGACAAAATTAGCGTGACCGGCAAAAAGCGAACTCAAAAGCTCTATCGTCGTCACTCTGGTCGTCCAGGCGGCATGAAAACAGAAACATTTGCCAAATTGCAGGCGCGTGTTCCAGAGAGAATTATTGAGCAAGCCATAAAAGGAATGCTGCCCAAAAATACCTTAGGACGACAGCTTTTTACTAAACTCAATGTCTATGCGGGATCTGAGCATCCCCACCAGGCTCAAAAACCTGACATTCTTGAAATCAATACTATTCCAGGAGAAGAAGCATAATGCAAGCTACGGAAGGACGCGTCGTATATATGGGGACAGGTCGTCGCAAGTCGGCGGTCGCGCGAGTACGCTTGGTTCCTGGAAATGGTCAACTAACCATTAATGGGAAGCCCGGTGATCTTTATTTGCAGTTTAACCCAGAATACTTGTCAGCTACTAAAGCGCCTTTAGAAACCCTTGGGCTAGAAGGCGAGTATGACATTTTGGTGAATGCTCATGGTGGCGGTTTGACGGGACAAGCGGATGCTGTTCGTTTGGGTGTTGCCCGCGCTTTATGCCAGCTTGATCCAGATAATCGCAAACCATTGAAAAGCGAGGGGTATTTAACCCGCGACCCGCGTGCCAAAGAGCGCAAAAAGTATGGTTTGCGGAAAGCTCGGAAAGCACCTCAGTTCTCAAAGCGTTAGGGCTTTTGGCACGAGATCTGTGGGTGAATATTACTTGGTTATTCAGACCAAATTGTTAGAATTCACATAGATAGTTAGAATCATAAAAGTGAGCGAATTATGCCTAAGTCAGACATCCACCCCACATGGTATCCCGAAGCTAAAGTCTACTGTAATGGTGAAGTCATAATGACAGTGGGTTCTACGAAACCTGAACTCAACGTTGATGTTTGGTCAGGCAATCACCCTTTCTTTACAGGTACTCAAAAATTGATTGATACCGAAGGGCGAGTTGAGCGATTTTTACGTAAGTACGGCATGATTGATAATACAGAAGAAAGCTCTCCTGAAAGTGATAAGAAAGCTTAACCAGGTATTGCATCGTTTTACAATTTTGCTTGGTAAGCTATATGACGAACAGCCATATATCCAACTATTTGCTCTTCTCGAAAAGTATTTTTGTATATGGCTGAAGTCTATTTGCTTGATAAGCTCCAGTCGGTTGAACAAACTTTTAATGAGTTGACTCGACGGCTGGCAGATCCTGACGTTGCTAAAGATCCAACCGAATTTCAGAAGATAGCAAAGACCCGTGCTTCATTGGAAGAAGTTGTTGCTACCTACGAAAATTGGAAAGATACTCAAGTTTCAATGGTTGAAGCCCGACAGATCTTGAAGGAGTCGGGTGGTGACTTGGAGCTACAGGAAATGGCATCTTTGGAAGTGGCAGAGCTAGAGGAAAAACTAGATTTGCTTGTGAGTCGTTTAAAGATTTTGTTGTTGCCCACTGATCCGAATGATGATAAAAACATCATGTTAGAAATCCGAGCGGGTACGGGTGGAGATGAGGCTAGCATTTGGGCGGGTGACCTGCTACGGATGTACTCAAAATACTCTGAGGGTCAAGGTTGGCGGGTGAAGTTGGTGAGTGAGTCTCTCGCTGATATGGGTGGCTTTAAGGAAATCATCCTTGAAATTCAGGGCGATCGCGTTTACAGCAAGCTTAAATTTGAGGCGGGAGTCCATCGGGTGCAGCGCGTTCCGGTGACCGAGGCGCAGGGTCGAGTTCACACCTCAACGGCAACGGTTGCGGTAATGCCAGAAGTGGATGATGTGGAGGTTCACATCGACGCAAAAGATATTGAAATGTCCACCATGCGATCAGGTGGTGCGGGTGGGCAGAACGTGAACAAAGTAGAAACTGCGGTTGACTTAATGCATAAGCCGACCGGTATTCGGATTAAATGTACTGAAGAGCGATCGCAGCTTCAAAACCGGGAACGCGCCATGCAAATTTTGCGAGCAAAGTTGTATGAGCTGAAACTACAAGAGCAGCAAGAGGCAGTAAGTTCTGCTCGGAAAATGCAAGTAGGCACCGGCTCACGCTCCGAAAAAATTCGTACCTATAACTATAAAGATAGTCGCGTTACAGATCATCGATTAAACCAAAACTTTTCACTCCCCCCAATCTTGGAAGGGGATGTTGATATTTTAATCCAGACCTGTATTTCTCAAGACCAGCAAGAGCGCCTAGAATTGCTTGCGGCTGAGAGCAACGGTCAGGCTTCGGCTGTATAAATATGTTGCCACGAGAAGATTTGCTGAAACAGGTTGAGAATCGCGAAACTATGGCGCGAGTGATTGATCAAGCGGATCAGGCAATCAAAACTTGGGAAGTCGTGACGACAGATTTTTTATCTCCTCCTGAGCTAGTTGAGATTCAAAAAGTTCTTAGTCAACTAGCGGAAGTTCATGCAGTTTCTTGGGGTGGCTATCCTCAAGCAGAACGCCACCGGTTAGCGATCGCTCGTTCAGAACTGCCTCTCGACCCGACCCAAATCGAACTTGCAGCGCTAGAAATTGCTGGAAATTTTTTATTTGATCCAGCAACTCACCGAGATTTTTTAGGTGCTTTACTAGGAACTGGGCTTGTTCGGGATAAGGTGGGCGACATTATCGTTTTGGGTGAGAGAGGGGGACAGGCGATCGCAGTTCCAGAACTGGTCGATTTCCTCACAGCAACCTTAGTTCAAGTGCGCTCTGTCCCAGTAAAAACCAGACGCATAGATCTGAGCGAACTCAAAATTCGTGAACCTAAAAAAAAGGAGCTTGTGACAGTTGAAGCCTCAATGCGGATAGATGCGATCGCCTCCGCAGGGTTTGGCATGTCTCGAAGCAAAATGGTTGATCTGATCTCTGCGGGTGATGTGCGAGTTAACTGGAAAGACATTTCAAGTACTAGCTACGCAGTTAAATCAGGCGACTTGATTGCGGTTAGTGGGAAAGGACGAGTTGAAGTGGGCGAGGTCATGATTACCAAAAAAGATCGCTATCGCGTCCAGCTAACCCGCTTTGTTTAGAATTACTAATGAATTGCTAGAGCCTAAACCGTTCTTTAGACGCTAGAGTCTAAAAGAAATATGCTCTATATTCTATTTCTACAACATAAGTTTCCTTCCTATCTTGTAGAAATAGACTCATGGTCGAAATACTGTTGACCTAATCAAGGAACAGATCTGTGAAAGACCTAAGAAAGCTAAGAGTGCCCAAGTGGTTGATTACTCTGTTGATATTGAGTCTATTAGCAGGTGCTGGCTATGCGGTATATACCCAGGTAACCACGGCTAATTCTAAAGAAGGGAAACGGCGCGGAAAAACTGTAGCAGTTGAGCAAGTCAACTTGCCTGTGACGATCGCGGCAAATGGCACGGTGCAGCCAGAACGCTCTGTTAACATTAGTCCTAAAACATCAGGCAGGCTGAAAGAACTGTTGGTGAAAGAGGGCGATCGCGTTGAGCAGGGTCAAATTCTTGCCTACATGGATGATTCCAACTTTCAAGGACAACTCACCCAGGCGAGAGGACAAGTTGAATCAGCCCAAGCCACTCTGCAACGGCTGCTGGCAGGCAATCGCACTCAGGATATTGCCCAAGCTCAGGCGCGGGTTCGAGATTCCGAAGCAAGTTTGAGACGGACAGAGCAAGTCTTACGGCAAAATCAACAATTATTTAACACCGGAGCCATTTCTCAACGGGAGCTAAATAACTCCTTAGCAGATCGAGATAGCGCGATCGCCCAGCTTGCTCAAAATAAACAAGCTCTTTCCCTACAACAGGCAGGGTTTCGCCCTGAAGAAATCGCTGAAGCTCGTGCCCAGGTGACCACTGCCGAAGGTTCACTCCAAACCGTGCAGACTCAGATTGCGGACACCGTGATTCGTGCGCCATTTAGTGGTGTTATTACCAAAAAGTTCGCTGATCCCGGAGCCTTTGTCGCTCCCACCACTTCTGGAAGCGCAGTCTCTTCTGCAACGTCATCTTCAATTTTGTCTCTGGCTTCTAACAATCAAATTATGGCAAACGTGGCGGAGTCTAATATTGCCCAGATCAAACTAGGGCAACCTGTCGAAATTAAAGTAGATGCCTATCCCGACAAAACCTTTGTAGGACGAGCAATTCAACTGGCGACCCAATCCACCACAGTGCAAAATGTCACCAGTTTTGAAGTGAAATCTTCTGTTGCCGACCCAGCCAAACTGCTTCGAGTCGGAATGAGTGTGGATGTAGAGTTTAAGGTTGGCACGTTGAGCAATGTATTGGTGATTCCAACGGTGGCGATCGTGCGGCAAGAGGGAGCCAGCGGCGTGTTGGTCATGGCTGGAGAGAAAGGCGATTCCCAGGGGGATCGTTCCACGAATCGCCGCTCAGAGTTTCGCCCCATCACCACCGGAGTCAGCGTCAGCGACAAAACAGTCGTGCTGTCTGGGTTGAAAGCTGGCGATCGAGTCATGCTCAGTTTTCCTCCAGGAGAGCGTCCTCAATCTAGAACGCCCTCACTTCCAGGGATGGGCGGCGGTTCAGGTGGTTCGCGACAGCGTTAGGAGAATTCAAAATTCCAATGGTACAGCCTGCTCGAATTCGCCCAACCACCGTTCCTTTATTTGAAGTGTTGACCATGGCGCTCAATGCGCTCTGGAGCAACCGCTTGCGTACCGCGTTGACCATGCTGGGTGTGATTATTGGCATTGCCTCTGTGATTACGGTCACTTCGGTTGGGCAAGGCGTTCAAAAAGCAACAGAGCAGCAAATTCAAGCATTGGGATCGAACGTGATGCTAGTGTTGTCGGGAGTTGCTCGCTCTGGTGGCATCAGTCAAGGAAGCGGTTCCGCCTCGACGTTGACGTGGGAAGATGCCAAAGCCGTTGCCAGCCAAGCTCCCGCAGCTAAAGCCGTCACTGCCTTTCTTCAGCGCCCTACTCAGGTTGTCTATTCGGGAGCAAATACCTCAACTAGCCTTTTAGGGGTTGATTTGAATTACCCAGAGGTGAAAAATATTAATCCTCAAGCAGGGCAATTTTTTAGTCAAGCCGATTTGGATGCTGCTAAACCCGTTACGGTTTTAGGCAGTAAAGTGCGAGACGACCTATTTGGATCGGGCAGCAGTGCCCTGGGAGCCAGCATTCGCATTCAAGGTGGCAGCTATACGGTGGTTGGAGTGATGGAGCCGAAAGGTTCAGTAGGTGGACAAGATCAGGACGATCGCGTTTATATTCCCTTAACCAACATGTCTGCTCGAATTGTGGGCAACAATGCGATTAACGGCATCTCGATCAGCGGGTTTTGGCTACAGGCTGAAGACGATACTCAACTAGAGGCGGCTCAATTTCAGGTGACTAATCTGCTGCGAATTCGACATAACATCTACCCACCTCAACCGGATGACTTTCGGCTGAGTAATCAAATTGATATCATCAATGCCTTTGGTAACATTGTTGGATTATTCACGGTAATGGTGGGGGCGATCGCGGGCATTTCTCTAATTGTTGGTGGGATCGGGATTGCCAACATCATGCTAGTGTCGGTTGTGGAACGCACTCGTGAAATTGGCATCCGTAAAGCGGTAGGAGCCACCAACAGTGCTGTACTCAGCCAGTTTTTGACAGAAGCGATCGTTGTGTCGATTATCGGCGGCGCGATTGGCATTGCTCTGGGTGTTGGGTTAGCATTCGCTGCCGCTCAACTCTTTCGCTTTCCCTTTGTGATCTCTCTTTGGTCAATCGCTGCTGGACTTGCTCTATCGACCACAGTGGGATTAATCGCTGGAGTGATTCCCGCCCGTAATGCGGCTCAGCTTGATCCCATTGCTGCCCTAAGAAGCGATTAGTTCTAAACTTGTTCGTTGATCGGGGACTTATAACCTCGTTCAAACGCAAATCGAACCAGTTGAGAGCGATTTTCCAGATCAAGTTTGTTCAAAATATTGCTCAAATGGGTTTGCACGGTGCGGGGGCTGACAAATAAGCGATCGCCGATTTGCTTATTTGTTAAACCCTGCACAACCTCCCAAAATACTTTTTCCTCTGCTGGAGTTAGCGGCAGAGAAGGTTGTGGCGGATGAGCCGCAGAACCGGAGCTATGCTCTACGTCTACTTTTTGCATCAGCCGAACAATTTCAGAATGGATGCGGCGCGATCGCTCCAATTGCGCCTCAATTTTTGCTAACAGTTCGAGGGGTTCAAACGGCTTCATCAAATAGTCATCTGCTCCCATAGAATGCCCTTGTATGCGGGCTTCTACTTCCCCCTTACTAGAGAGAAATATAAATGGAACCAGTTGCCCCGCACGGGTTGCTCGCAATCGACGGCAAAACTCAAACCCATCCATCTCAGGCATCATTACATCCGATACGATTAGATCAGGCGGATCTGCTTCAATAGCGCTCAGGGCTTCCGTTGCTGAAGCTACACTTTGAACCAAATAGCTCCGCTTTTCTAAATAGCGGGTTAGCGCCATTCGCAGAGCCGCGTCATCATCAACCACAAATATCCGTTTCATTTAAATTTCCTGCATAGCATATGTAGACAGCTCACCCGAAAATCATCTTAACTGGCACTTTTTGAGCCTGTGCCATCAACAACACTGAAGCAGTCATTCTGCTTGGTTTACTTAGCATTCCCAGAGAGTCGTAAACTTCATAGCTATCTGATGCTTTTTCTCAAAGAAAACCTGAAATTCATTGTTCTAAAGAATGATTTTTTGAGCAGATTTTACAATCTGCTCAAAAAATACAGTTCACAGTTCCCAACTTGAGATAACCTAACCGAGCGGCATGAACAGGCAGCTCAAATTGGAAGCCAATTACCTAATGATTGTCCGCCGTTATACTGGAGCGATATCAATGACTTACGAAAAGATTAGCCCTCCAACTACGGGTTCTACGATTACATTCAAGCATGGAGAGCCTATAGTTCCAGATGACCCGATCATTCCTTTTATTCGTGGGGATGGAACCGGAATTGACTTATGGCCCGCTTCTCAGAGAGTCTTTGATGCGGCTGTGGCAAGTGCTTATGGGGGAAAACGCAAAATTTCCTGGTTCAAGGTTTACACCGGGGATGAAGCCTGCGAACTGTATGGAACCTATCAATATTTGCCTGAAGACACGCTGACAGCCATTAAAACCTACGGTGTGGCAATTAAAGGTCCCCTGACTACCCCGGTTGGTGGTGGAATTCGATCGCTGAATGTCGCGCTTCGCCAAATTTTTGATCTGTATACTTGCATTCGCCCTTGTCGTTATTACGAAGGGACTCCCTCGCCCCACAAAACGCCTGAAAAGCTAGACGTGATTATCTATCGGGAAAATACAGAGGATATTTATCTGGGCATTGAATGGAAGCAGGGCACGGAAATGTGCGATCGCCTAATCAAAATTCTCAACGAGGATTTCATCCCCGGAACGCCCGAACACGGTAAAAAAAGGATTCCTCTAGATGCAGGCATTGGCATCAAACCCATTAGTAAGATGGGATCTCAGCGGTTGGTGCGTCGTGCCATGCAACATGCATTGAGACTGCCTAAAAACAAACAGATGGTAACCCTAGTACATAAGGGCAACATCATGAAATATACCGAAGGTGCGTTTCGTGACTGGGGGTATGAGCTAGCGACCAGTGAGTTTCGAGCAGAGTGCATCACTGAGCGGGAGTCTTGGATTTTAGGTAATCAGGGAAAAAATCCAGAGCTTTCCCTAGAAGAAAATGCTCGAATGATTGACCCCGGCTTTGATGGATTGACCGTGGAAAAACGGGATATCATCTGCCAAGAAGTGAAGCAAGTGTTGGATGACATTTGGGAAACTCATGGAAATGCCAAGTGGAAGGAAAAGGTGATGGTGAACGATCGCATTGCCGATAGCATCTTTCAGCAAATTCAAACCCGTCCAGATGAATACTCCATTTTGGCAACCATGAATCTGAATGGCGATTATCTATCAGATGCCGCCGCCGCGATCGTCGGGGGTTTGGGTATGGGACCTGGAGCCAATATTGGCGATTCCTGCGCTATTTTTGAAGCAACCCACGGCACGGCACCCAAGCACGCTGGCTTGGATCGGGTCAATCCAGGCTCTTTAATTCTTTCTGGCGTAATGATGCTGGAATATATGGGCTGGCAAGAAGCCGCAGACCTGATCAAAAAAGGTTTGGGCGAGGCAATCTCTAATCGTGAAGTAACTTACGATTTAGCCCGATTGATGGAGCCGCCAGTGGAGCCGCCGTTGAAATGTTCTGAGTTTGCTGAGGCGATTATCAGGCGATTTTAGCGATCGCTTGCTCCAATTTGTCTAAGAGCCAGATCTTGTTACGGATCTGGCTCTTATATTATTTTCAACAGTTGCTATCGCTAACATCTTGCCCTGGCTAATTGCTCATTCGCACATGGCTTCTAAGAGTTAGCTAAGTCGGCGGGAATCCCCACCCCATAATCTTTGATTTGGGGTTGGGGTGAAAGGCGCGTGAGTCGAGGTGCGTTGCCCGACCGATTCCGTAGGACAGGGAAGGCAACAGCGACGAGACGTAGCTTGCTTCCCGAAGGGTACACACTAGACCTCTTGCGTGAATAGAGAAAAGTGGCTACAAGTAGGTTAAGGAGGAGTAATTATGACCTACAAACAACTGAACCATCTCAAACCGAGTGCCTTCAAACGCCGCTGTGGAATTCATCGTGAAACCTTTGCTCAGATGGTGGAGGTGCTGCGTCCTCATCTTGATCGAACTGGCAAACGGGGTGGACAATGCAAACTGAGTGTGGAAGACCAACTGCTAGTGGTGCTCGAATACTGGCGAGAATACCGGACTCAGTTTCATATTGCCACGACTTGGGGACTCAGTGAGTCTGCGGTGTGCCGACTGATTCGGAAAGTAGAAACGCTACTGATGAACTCTGGTAAGTTTCGCTTACCCGGCAAAAAGCAGCTCTATCAGAATGCGAACCTGTGGAGCGTTTTAGTGGTGGATGTCACCGAAAGTCCCATTGAACATCCAAAAAAAAAAGTAATTGCTCAACTGGGGTAAATTGACAAAATTTCAAAAGCGGATAGAGTGACGGTATGACAGAACTTCCTGACCTAAAGCAACTCAGTGATGAGGCAAAGGATGCCTTGATTCTAACGCTGTGGGAAGCACTGCAAAAGTTACAGAAAAAGCGACCTAAAAAAACCTCGAAGAATTCCAGCCTACCGCCGGCAAAAGGCTTCAAAGCCGAGATTAAGAGTGAAGAGAAAGGAAGTGGGCAGACACGAGTAGGAAGCCTGGGACGAGCAGGCGGTGGTCGTCCTTTAAGTGAGAATCCAGACCAAATCATTAGACCTCTTCAAAAATAAGAAAAATCAGCAGGTGAATCTGTTTCCAGCCTCCGGTGGCTGGATTTTAGACATACTGAACCCGTAATCGTACTAATCCACAGACACAGCCAATTACCAATTCATCCATCCGAGAGCGCATCCGAAACTCTTCCTTAGCAATCCGAAAGATTTTGACCACTCGGAT
>Ga0209181_10001528_pt1 | contig 40362 bp, 28 predicted proteins | sample MAT05_FD_187208 | JGI IMG/M metagenome (GOLD analysis project Ga0209181, IMG submission 187208) | Freshwater microbial communities from Lake Fryxell liftoff mats and glacier meltwater in Antarctica - MAT-05 (SPAdes) (version 2) | ecosystem: Environmental > Aquatic > Freshwater > Ice > Liftoff... | reverse complement strand
ACGTGTTACTCACCCGTGCGCCACTTTACTAGCAGACCGAAGCCTGCATTCTCGTTCGACTTGCATGTGTTAGGCACGCCGCCAGCGTTCGTTCTGAGCCAGGATCAAACTCTCCAGTTATATTGGAAAAGCTGTCCTCGATGCCTCCGCCGGCTAAGGACAGAAGCATCGGCTTCAATTCTCAAAGTTTGCCAGGACCCCGGAGGGTCCGTGGCGGACCATCTTGGCGTTCTGCTATCCAGTTTTCAGAGAGTGACTTTCGGCGGGCTTGCCGTCGAAGCGAGGCGTCTTTTCGTTGATGACGGCCTCGGAGTCAACGCGATTTTTTCAGGCCTGGTGCTTTTGTTTCGAACGATCGGATCTTCATCATGTTTTTGGTGGCACTCGACGCGGCCACTATGTGCGTTGACGTTGAAAGTGAGGCGAGGCACCTGTGACGAGGTCTCGATGAACCTCATAGAGGGAGAGTAGCGATGCGTATGATTCTGTTTGGGCCTCCGGGCGCTGGTAAGGGGACGCAGGCGGCGCGCCTGCTCGAGCGCTATAAGGTAGCGCACCTGTCGACCGGCGATATGCTGAGGGCTGCGGTCAAGGCGAAGTCCGAGCTCGGCCAGGCGGCTGAGGGGTACATGAAGCGGGGCGAGCTGGTGCCCGATCAGCTGGTCTGCGACCTGGTCGTGGAGCGCCTGGCTCAGCCAGACTGCACCAACGGCTTCATGCTCGATGGCTTCCCGCGTACGGTTCCGCAGGCCGAGGCGCTGGCCGTAACGCTGGAGAAAGCCGGGATCACGCTGGACCTGGTGCTGGTGCTAGAGGTGCCTGACACGCTGATCGTCGAGCGAATCACCGGACGCCGCAGCGATCCGGAGACCGGCGCGATCTATCACCTGAAGTTCAACCCGCCGCCGGCGGACGTCGCCGGGCGGGTCGTGCAGCGCTCGGACGATACGGAAGAGGCCTGCCGCACCCGGCTCGCCAAGTATCATGCGGAAACTACGCCGGTTCTGCCGGTCTTCGAGGCGGCCGGGATCGTCAAGCGCATCGACGGTGTGGGTACGCCGGACGAGGTCACGGCGCGTGTGATCGCGGCGATCAGCTAGTTCTGGCGCGCTCGCCGCGTTCGATCAGGGAGCGATGAGGGCTCGGCCGAGGGCGCCGAGCTCTTCATAGAGATGGACGTTGGCGGCGATCGCTTTGGCGAAGACGCCGAGATGGAGGGATTCGTTGGGGCCGTGGGCCCCCGTCTCCGGGTCCATCACGCCGTTCAGGATGAGCGGCAGGTTGCCGAAGCGGCGACCGAAGAGCGCGACGAAGGGGATCGATCCGCCGATGCCGACGTGCAGGAGCGGTCGTCCCCATGCCTTGCGGTAGGCGCGATCGCACGCTTCGAAGGCTGGGCCCGTGGGGGTGTAGAGCCAGCTCTCGGCGCCGCCGGGCTTGGCGACGAGCCTGACCCGGGCGCTGCCGCCGGGGATGTCGTGGAGCAGGATGTTCTCGAGAAGACCTTGGATTTGTGCGCGATCCTGGCCGGGCGCGAGGCGCACGGACAAGGTCATCGTGGCCTTGGCGCGGAGCGCGTTCTTCTGGCGATCGGGCGTGGGAAGCGTGCTGGTCAGGATCGTGACGGCAGGCTGACGCCAGAGCCATTCGGCGGGAGGCCGGCCGCGATCGGGCAGCGGGTCGACGCCGTCCAGGAGATGGGCGCCAACGCGGATCACGTCGGGCGTTAGCGGCACGTCCCAAGCGGCCTTGCGCCACGCTTCGGGGACTTCCTGGCGGAGGTGGCCGAAGCGGGCGTCGTCGTCGAGGAGGCGGTTTACGAGGCGGACGAGGATCGTCGAGACGTCGGGCACGACGTTGCCCCAGAGGCCGGAGTGGGCGTCGGAGGCGATCGCTTCGACCGTCAGTTCGAATTCGCAGAGGCCGCGCAGAGACACGGTGAGGCCGGGGATCTCGGTCGAGGGGTTCTCGCAGTCGGTCAGCACCATGACGTCCGAGGCGAAGGCCTCGGGGAAGGCGTCCATGTAGCGCTCGAGGTTGGGTGAGCCGATTTCCTCCTCCCCCTCGATGAAGAGGCGGACGTTGATCGGCAGCTCACCATTGATCTCGAGCCAGGCGGACAGCGCCGCGAGGTGCGAGACCCAGCCGCCCATGTCGTCGGCGGCGCCGCGGGCGTAGAGGCGATCGCCTTTGCGGGTGGCGGTGTGGGGATCGGTCTGCCAGGGCTCGCCCTTGACGGGCTGGAGGTCGAGGTGGCCGTAGATCAGGACGGTCGGGGCGTCGGGGCCAGCGTTCATGCGCTCGGCGACGACCGATGGGAGGGCGTTCGGGAGGGTCAGGACGCGGCTCTTGTCGAAGCCGAGGATCGTGAGATCGGCGGCGATCTTAGCGGCCAGCGCGGCTACGTCAGCGGCATGGGCGACGTCGCAGGAGATCGCGGGGTAGCGCAGGTAGCAGGCCAGGCGATCGACGGTGGCGTCGAAGTTGGCGGCGGCATGGGCGGCAACGGCATCGGCTCGAGTCATGAGGACCTCCGGGCGCGAGGTAAGCCCGGATCGAGCTGCCGTTCAAGGGTCCAGAGGTGCTTCGGTCGACTCTGGATGGGCGTCGCCCGCTCAGGCGGTGGCGGCCTTGTGCACGAAGACGATGCCGACGAACAGCAGGACAACGAGCAACGCGCGCTTGAACGTGACCTGGTCGATGCGCTTGTAGAGCAGGTTGCCGAGCACGACGCCGAACACGATCGCGGGTGAAATCATGAGGTTCTGGAGGAGCACCGCGCTGGTGAGGAGGCCCGTCCAGGCGAAGCCGACCAGCTGAATGATCGAGGTCAGGAGAAAGACGACCTGCAGCGTCGACTTGGTCGCGTCCTTGTCCCAGTTGCGCAACGTCGTATAGACGACGGCTGGTGGACCGCCGGTGTTGAAGGCGCCGAGCACGCCCGATGCGGCGCCGGCGGCCCAGGCCCAGGCGATCGGGATGTCGCGCTCGCGCGGTTCGATGGTTGTGAAGAGCGACCAGGCCGAGTAGCCGATCAGGGTCACGCCCAAGATCAACTTGATCGTCAATGGGTTGGCGACCTGCAACGCGAGCACGCCGAGCGGTACGCCGATCGCGGTGCCGACCAACAGCGGGATGGCTCGACCCCATTGCAAGTGTGCTCGCAGCTGCCAGGCGATGAGGGCTGCGACGCCGAAGCAGTAGACGGCGACGAAGGGGACCGCGAAGTGCTCGCTCACGAACAGGGGCAAGAGCGCCATCGTGACGAGGCCGAAGCCGAAGCCGACCACGCCCTGGGTGAAGGCGGCGACGAAGACTACGAAGAAGATGAGGACGTCGGTCACGCGGCGGGAGCCTTTGGAGCTCATGGAGGGGAACAACGAGGCTTGGAGCCTGTCGGGCGCGTCTCTTTCACGCTGTTGGGGTGAGCGCAAGGATCAGGTGGCGCTTGGCGCCGTGCCGGCCGCGTGTGGCGCCGGCGCGGCATTGCTTCCGGCTGGGGCTTCGGTCATCGTGGCGCGCATGACGCGATGGGATGCTGGGTGGTGCTTGTTCTTGGCGGTCTGGCTGGGTGTCGCTGGGGCATGTAGCGGCGACGCGGTGGGCTCGGACGATGTGCGCGACACGCGTGATGGCGACGTCGCCGAGACCCGCGAATCGAGCTGGCAGTCCGCCGTGAGCGGGTTACCCGGCGCGCTGCTGAGCGTGTGGGGAACGGCGGGCGCGACACAGATTTGGGCGGTCGGGGCTGATGCACGCGATGGTACCGGGCCGATGGTCGTGCGCGGGACTGCTGGGCGCGGCTGGGAGCGGGTCGACGTGCGCGGCGTGGATCCGGCGGGTGGACACCTCTGGTGGGTGTACGGGCCGCCCAAGAGCGATTCGGTGTGGATCGTCGGGGAGCTGGGGCGGGTGCTGACGGTCGCGCGAACCGATGGTGCCGAGCCGACGGTGACGCGGATCGAGAGCGGCACCGATGCGACGCTGTATGGGGTCTGGGCGGCGAGCGAGGACGCGCTGTGGGCGGTCGGCGGCTATGTCTATCCGCGGACTGGACCGCCGACGATCGTGAAGCTCGGGCCCAATGGGGCTGAGGTGGTCGCGCTGCCGGCCGGGCTGCCGGCGAGCGGAACGTTCTTCAAGGTGTGGGGCGCGGCCGCGGACGATGTGTGGGTCGTCGGCGAGAAGGGCATGGTGTTGCACTTCGATGGGGCAGCCTGGACGCGGGTCGTGATCGCGGGTGAGCCGCGGCTGGTCACGGTGCATGGACGCAACGCGGACGATGTGGTCACGGTCGGAGGCACGGGTGAAGGCGTGATCTTTGTGGGTCGGGCGTTCGAGGCTCAAGCTAGCGCAGGGCTTTCGCCGCTCAATGGGGTGTTCGTCGAGCCCGATGGTGGGGCCTGGGCGGTCGGGATGCTCGGGCAGGTGTTGCGACGGGCGGGCACGACAGGGGCTTGGGAAGCGGTCGCGGTCGGCGGTGCGCTGCGCGATTGGCATGCGGCCTGGGTCGATGATCGGGGTGATGCGTGGGTCGCTGGCGGCAACCTCCTGACGCGCCTGGATCAGGGCACGCTGCTGCGCTTCGGGCCGGCCCGAGGCGACCTGCCGACGGGTGAGGTCGCGTGGTCGCCGAGCGCGGAGGTCGAGAGCGAGGACGTGGAGGTCGTCGAGAGCGAGGATGTGGAGGTCGTCGAGAGCGAGGATGTGGAGGTCGTCGAGAGTGAGGATGTGGAGGTCGTCGAGAGTGAGGATGTGGAGGTCGTCGAGAGTGAGGATGTGGAGGTCGTCGAGAGTGAGGATGGGGAGGTCGTCGAGAGTGAGGATGGGGAGGTCGTCGAGAGTGAGGATGGGGAGGTCAGCGAGGAGATCGAGGTCAAGGTCGACGCCGTGGCTGACGAGGAAGCGAGCGAGGAGATCGCGGATACGCATGAGGTCGAGAGCGACTCGGGTCCGGACGTGAGTGATGCGGACGAGGCCGATGTCGTGCTCGATGTCGCCGAGGACAGCAACGAGGTGAGCGAGGGCGACGCGAGCAGCGAGGCGCCGTTCGAGCTGGGCTGGATCGACTATGCGAACGGGATGTTCATGCCGTATGCGGAGGGGGCGACGCTGGACCTACACCATGGGCCGCAGGGCGGGATCCATGTCGAAGTGGCGGTGCGGTTCCCGTGTGTGACGGCGGCAACCGAGGTGGCGACCGCGATGGACCTGCATCTCGTGGTCGATGGGGTCGAGCTGGCGCGCTACACGTTGCCGGACTACCCGGTGCCCGTGACGGCGGGCGTGTGCCAGAGCTACGCGATGCCGCTCATCTTCGACAACCCGGACTCGTCGTTGGTGGCTGGCAAGATCGCTCGTGTCAGCGTTGGCGTGAAGCCGCCCGGCAACGACTGGCTGCGCGTCTTGGAAGGTCAGCTGGTCGACACGTTTTAGGAGTAATTCGCCGAGCAGGCGAAGCCGTGGCGAGGCGAGAGCAATCAGAAATAGCTTCGTGACGTTCGCCTTTCTGTGGCGGTCGAGTTCAGGCGGAGACGGTGTCGACGCGGAGCTCCTCGGCGGCTTCGGGGCCGAAGAGCTGGGCGACCAGGGACAGGGCGAAGGCGACCGAGGTGCCGGGACCGCGGCTGGTCGTGATGTTGCCGTCGATGACGACGGTGTCTTCGGCGTAGTTCGGGAAGTCGGCGAGGTCGGGGCGGGAGCCGGGCCAGCTGGTGATGCGGGTCGTGCGGGCGAGGCCGGCCGCCGCGAGGACCGTCGGGGCGGCGCAGATCGCGGCGGTCGCGCCACCTTTTTGGAGGCGGTCCCGGAGTAACTGCATGAGCGGCTCGGACTCGAGCAGGCGCGCGACGCCGGGCCCACCGGGGAGGACCACGAGATCGAAGGCGTCGCCCCATTCGTCGAGGGCCTCCTGCAGATCGATGTCGGCCATCACGCGCACGCGCTGCTTGCCGGTGATCGGGTTCTTGGCGCCGACCGAGGCGGTCACGACGTGGGCGCCAGCGCGGCGCAGGTAGTCGACGACGGTCAGTGCCTCGACCTCTTCGAAGCCGGGAGCCAAGGGGACGAGCACGCGTTTCATGTGAGGTCCTTCGTTCGGGTGACTTGCGCGCGCACGGTGCCACCCAACCTGTGGAAGGGCAAGGCCGGGCAAGGCCGTGTGGTTGAGCGCGATGGCGTCCGGGTGGCGGGCCGAAGGTGAAAGCGGGTGGTGGCGTGCGAAGCCGGCGGGGGCCTATAGTCGCGCCCATGGCAGACACACAACCACAGACGCAGGTGAGCCCGGATGCGCTCGAGGCACTCGAGTTCCAGCGCTATCGACTGCGGCCTGCGAGTGGCGCGGCGAGCGCGGCCCAGGCGTTCGAGCGGCGGCTCGTGTTCATCGGCTCGGCGCCGGACAACGACTGTGTGATCGAACATCCGACCGTCTCGCGAGTGCACGCGCGGCTCGAGTTCGATGGCAGCGGATATCTCTTGCGCGACCTCGGCTCGAAGAACGGGACCTGGGTCGATGGGGTGCGGGTGCGCGAGGCGTTCCTGCCGGCGACCGCGCGGTTGCGCTTTGGGCAGGCCGAGTGGCTGTTCGCGCTGGACGAAGATCGGGTGCACGTCGAGCTGACGCGGGCCGAGCGGCTGGGTCGGTTGCTGGGGCGGTCACCGCAGATGCGCGAGATCTTCGCGTTGATCCCGAAGGTCGCAAAGGCCAGCGTGGCGGTGCTGATCGAGGGCGAGTCGGGCACTGGCAAAGAGCTCGTGGCCGAGGCGATCCATCAGCATTCTGGGCGAGCGAACAAGCCGCTGGTCATCTTCGATTGCTCGGCGGTGCCGCCCGATCTGGCTGAGAGTGAGCTGTTTGGACACGTGCGGGGAGCGTTCACGGGAGCCGTTTCGACGCGGCCGGGCGTGTTCGAGCAGGCGCACGGCGGGACGCTGTTCCTCGACGAGATCGGTGAGCTACCGCTGGACCTGCAGCCCAAGCTGTTGCGGGCCCTCGAGAAGGGCGAGTTCAAGCCGGTTGGCGACCAGACGCGCAAGGTCGCGGACGTGCGGATCATCGCGGCGACCAATCGGCAGCTCGACAAGGAGGTCGAGACCGGCGCGTTTCGCGAGGACCTGTACTATCGATTAGCTGTCATCAAGATGCGCCTGCCCGCGCTGCGGCAGCGACCGGAGGACGTGCCGCTGCTGGTCGAGCACTTCCTCGCCGCGGCCGGCGCAAGCGATGTGCAGGTGGGCTGGGAGACGATGCGGCGGCTGCAGGCCCATCCGTGGCCGGGCAACGTGCGCGAGCTCAAGAACTACGTCGACCGGGCGGTGGTGCTGGCAGAGCACGGGCGGCTCGAGACGCGACACCTGTCGTCGCGCGGCGTCAAGCAGGCGCCGGTCGACGTGAGCGGGGACGGTCCGCGGCTGCAGCTAGGGGTCGACATCGACCTGCCGTTTAAGGATGCGAAGGGGCAGCTGCTCGATGTGTTCGAGACGCGCTACTGGTCGCGCTTGCTCGAGATGACATCGGGCAATATCTCGGAGGCGGCGCGCCGCGGCGGGATCCATCGGAAATCACTGGAGTATATCGTCAAGAAGCTAGACTTGCGCGGGGATTGATCGGCGCGCGCGACCACTGGTTCGAGCGATACAAGCAGAAAATTGGACGGTGAATGGAAAGGCCCCTACGGTGCCCGGGCTGGGTGTTCGGGGGAGCTGTCCAGGAAGTCCAAGTAATGCGCGAGCCAGGAGGAACGAACGTGAACAAGTCATCGAGCGCAACGACCGCAAAGGTCCGCGTGACGGAGCGGCGGGAGCTGGTAACGGCGTTCCGCGAGGCTCATCTCACGCGTGAGGAAGAGCTCGTGTTGCGTATGCGGCACGGGGTGAACGAAGCGAAGACGACGCAGCTCGAGTTCCGCGGTCAGGCCTACCCTGAAATCGCGGCCAAGCTGGCGATGATGGAGCTGTCGTGCCTCGAGGAGCTGCAGACGCGCGGCGCGACGCCGGCCGAGAGCCCGCGTGACGTCGCCGTGAAGCAGGCGATCATCGAGCGCCTCAAGAAACTCTAGTCTCTGGCTGGCGTTACGACGCCGTCGCCGACCCTGCAGGGGACGCTCTCAGCGAAGTGATTCGCGCGAGGTCGTCCCCTTTTGGCGTTCGGGGTCGTGTGACGGGCTCGCTTGCTCGCGATCGGGAGGCGCGGTAGGACGTTCACGCAGGTCGTACCGTCGTGTGTCGGCCTGCGTTTGCCGCGTTCCCCCCACTTGAATTGGAGTCGACCATGTCCACCGCCTTCGTCAGCGTGCCGTTGTTCCATGGCATCTCCGAGGATGGCCTGCAGGGCCTGGGAGAGGTCTTCGAGCGGTTCGAGGCGCAGCAGGGGACCGTCCTGTTCGCGACGGGCGAGGTCGCCGATTGGCTGTACCTGCTCATCGACGGGCGGGTCGCGCTGCAAGAGGAAGGCGAGAACACGATCGAGCTGCAGCCGGTGTCGCTCATCGGTGAGCTCGGCGCGATGGTCGAGCTGAACCGGCGCGTGACCGCTATCGCGATGGCGCCGTCGGTGTTCTTGCGCGCGACCGGTGCGTCGCTGCGGACGTTCTTTGAGCGCAACGCGAGCGTCGCGGTGACGTTCTATCAGAACCTCCTGGGCATGTCGGCGGACAAGATCCGGCGCGACGAGCTGCGTATCGACGACATGCGTCGCAACCTCATCAAGACGCAGAAGGCGCTCAAGGCGATGCGCGAGCTCGTCCTCGAGAGCCCGTCGACCGAGCTGTCGGAACCGATCCACGACATGCTCGAGTACCTCATCGCGCAGAATCGGCGCGCGAACTACGTGATCGCGCCGCCGTCGGCGCTGCCGGTGCACGTGCGGTTGCCCGACGGCACGTCGCATGGCGTGCTGCAGATGTCGCGACAGTTCCTGGAGATCCCGCACTCGGCCGTGCAGTCCGATGGGGACTGGCGCGGGGTGCTGGTGCTGCCCGCGACCGAGATCCCGATCGCGGGGGCGCTGGAGCTGGCGGGGCCGGAGTCGGCGCGGGTGAACCTGGATCTGTTGATCGAAGAGTACTCGGCGAGCCTCGAGGACTACCTGACGCAGGCGCAGCTGCTCGACATCGTGCTCTGACCCTGGTCACCACGAGGGGCTTTGAACTGCCCGTAGAGCTTCCAGGCGCAGGCCCGTGAGACGGCGGATAACGGCTACCAGAGGGCGTGGCCCTGGATGAGCTGGTTCGCGGGTCGCAAAGGTGCGGCTTGGCTCTTCGAAGGGCGCGGGCCTGCGCGACATGCCGTCGCGTGGAGAGCGCGCGACGCACGTTCGCAGAAGCCGCCGCCCAGCCCGGGCAATGGCCCGGATGTGTGAGCCGGCACGAGGTCCGGGTGCCCTCGACAGGGTTCACGCTGTGGCGTAGTGGATGCCCACGTCTCTATCGAGGAGGAACCATGAAGCTCGTATGGAAAACCGCGCGCGCGGCTGCGCTCACGTCACTCATCGCCGCGTGCGGTGCGCCGCCGGCAGACATCGCGAAGACCGCGCCTGTCGCCCCGCTGGTGGCCCCCGTTACCGCGCCGACCGCGCCCGCTGACCTCTCGCAGGTCGCCCCCCTGCCCGTTCCCGAGTCCGCTCAGGGTGCGGGCGCTGCCGCTGGCGCCGCGGCGAAGTTCGCCAGCTGGGGCGCCGTGCACGCGCTCATCGGCTCGACCGTCAAGCTCGGCAAGATGGTCAGCGACAGCGAAGGCATCGCGCTCACGGCTGACAACCTGGTCGGCGTCACCAAGGATGGCGGCACGACCTGGGGCTTCATGCGCCACGGCAACGGCGTCGTGCTCGCGATCGCGGGCAAGGCCGGCGGCCCGTTCCTCGCGGTCGGCAAGGCCGGTTACGCGTCGCTGTCGGCCGACGGCAAGGTGTGGAACGACCTCCCGCGCTACACCAACGAAGACCTGATCGCGGTCGCGGTCGATGCGCCCGGGATCGTCGCCGTCACCAAGAGCGGCAGCTTCTTCGTGCAGTACGGGCTCGACGGCAAGACCGGCACGCTCGGCGCGTTCCCGGACAAGATCAAAGCCAAGGACGTCGTCGCGAGCGGCGGTGGCTTCATTGCGACGGCCGGCAAGGTCCCGTACACGTCGCTCGACGGCACGGTATGGGCCGCCGCGGCCAACCCCACCGCGGTCGCGACAGCCAAGGCCTTCCCGACGAGCCAGGGCCTCTGCTCGCTCGGCAAGGTCGACAAGATGACCGGCGTCGTGTGCGAAGTGAAGGGCCAGGCGTTCGGTCTCACCGACGCGAGCTCGATCGTCGTGCAGAAGGGCCTCGTCTTCACGACGAGCAACGGCGGCGCCTCGTGGAAGGGCGCCGTGCCGCCGATCGCCAGCGTCAACGGTGTCGTCGGCTCGGGCTCGAACCTCGTCGCCTACGGCAATGGTGGCGCCATCGCGACGTCGGCCGACAGTGGTGGCTCGTGGACGCTGGTCACGAATGAGCAGACCAAGTCGTACAAGGCGGCCTACGTCGACGGCGCGACCGTGATCCTCGCCGGCGACGGCGGCGCGATGGTGCGCTCGACCGACGGCGGCACCACGTTCGCGACGGTCGTCACGCCGCAGACGGGTGCCTTCAAGCAGCTCGCCAAGCTGGACGATGGGCGCCTCGTGGCGTCGCTCGGCGCGAAGGGCGTTGAGAGCACCGATGGTGGCGCGACCTGGGTCGACATGGCTGATCCCGCGCCGCTCGCGACGCTCGTTGCGCCGGCCAAGCCGGGCAAGTGCGAGGGCCGCGTGCCGGCCGCGAACGAGGCGTGCGCGCTGGTCAAGCAGGTCAAGTCGCCGCTGATGCTGCCCAACGCCAAGGGCGTGGCCTTCACGGGTGAGCACGGGATCGCGTACGGCGACTTCGGCCTCGTGATGACGACCAAGGACGGCGGTGCCAACTGGACCGCGCAGTCGGGCTTCGCGGTCAAGGCCTTCGACGTGTTCGACTCGCGCGACGCGGTCGTCCTGGCGATCGGTGGCAAGGACGTGGTCGTCTCGACCGACGGTGGCAAGTCGTTCCAGCGCTACCTGCTGCCGAAGGAGGCCGGTCGTGTGCGCGCCGTGCACATCACGGCAGGCGGGCAGTTCATGTACGCCGTCGGCGACAACGGCATGATCCTGCGCGCGGTCGGTGCCGACCCGTCGAACTGGCAGTTGCTCGACGTCGGCAACGTCGCGGGCGGCGGCAAGAAGGTTACGGCTGGCTTCTTTGGGATCCACGAGGTCGGGGCGACGCCCGAGGCCGGCGGGATCCTGTTCGTGGTCGGTGGTCGCGGCGAGCTCTATCGCAGCGAAAATCGTGGTGACGCGTGGACGCCGATCGCGACCGGCACGGCGCAGACCGTGCAGCGCATGGCGGCCGAGGGCACGACGGTCGTCGCTGTCACCTACAGCAATCGCGACGGTGGCAACCTGCTGCTCAAGTCGGACGACAGCGGCAACCACTTCTACATCGCGCGCGAGATCAGCGGCCAGGGTGCCGTCGATGTGCTGTCGTTGGCGGGCGGCGTGCTGAAGTATCGCGACCGCACGTCGAGCGACTTCGGCGCGACCTGGACGCGGGATCCGGACGAGCGCTACTGGAGCGGGGCGGTCGACACGTTCGACTCGGGCCTGCGCATCGTGAGCAACGACAGCTATCGTTCGCGCGACACGACCTACCTGATCGGGCCCGAGAAGGACGACTGGGTCATCCTCGATGGCGTGCTCACGCGCAACGCGCGCTTCGAGTGCGGCAAGGACAGCGGCTGCTGGATGCTCTACGGCGGCCAGGTCTATCGCCCTCTGTGATAGGCGGTTGGGTCGGCGCTTCGTCAGTCGGACGGGCGCCGCTCCTCCCGGTTCGGTGCGTGCGCCGCTCCGTCAGCCTGGTCGGGCACCGCTCCTCCCGGTCGCGCGAGCAACTGAGGAGAGGATGAGGCATCTGGGCGGGCTCCAGGTCGGAGCGGCATCCCGACCACGGCTTCCGTCGCTGAGTCATTCGCCAGACAAGTCATTCGCTTGGCAGCTCGAAGGCGTCACTCTTCACTGGGTGGCGCCTTCGGCGTTTGAAAGGCACTCGCGGGCGGGCCTTGTCGGCGCGGGCTGGTTGGGGCAGAAAGGTCGGCACTACGGAGGCAGCTATGGCAGGGCAGTTCATCTGGTACGAGCTCATGACAACCGACCTCGAGCGGAGCGCGTCGTTCTTCGCCGGGCTGCTCGACTGCGACGTGCTGCAGACCGACGACGAGAGCCCGTCGTACTTCCTCGCCGCAAAGGGCACCGAGTCGCCGCTCCTCGGGCTGGTCCCGATGATCCCGGGCGACGACGTGCGCAGTCACTGGATCGGCTATCTGCTGGTACAGGACCTCGACATGGCGATCGCCATGACCGAGGAGGCGGGTGGTGCGGTGCACGCGCTGTCGGACGATCAGGAGGGGCGTGACCCCGACATGGCGCGCTTCGCGATCGTGACCGACCCGCAGGGCGCGGTCGTGAACCTGGTGCAAGAGACCGAAGGTGCGGCTGGCGAGGCCGAGCCAGGCCTCGGCAAGCTCGCGTGGACCGAGCTCCTGACGACCGATCGCGACGCGGCCTCCGACTTCTATCAGAACCTCGTGGGCTGGCAGGTCGGGCCCGAGCATGTGCGTGGCGAAGAGGGCGTGGCCCACGGCCTGTTCCGCGAGGACAAGATCTTCGGCCTCTTGCGCGACCTGCCGGCCGGTAGCCCGGTGCCGCCGAGCTGGGCCTTCTATCTGCGCGTCGCCAACCTCGACGAGGCGATCGCGCGCGTGCGCACGCTCGGTGGCTTCATGTACGAGGAAGCCGCCGAGGTCGATGGCGGCAAGCGTGCGCTGATGCTCGATCCGACCGGGGCGCCTGTAGCGTTGTGGGCGTCCCGCTAGGCGTCTCCGCGGCTCCGTGCCGGAGCTGCCGCACGCGCGATTGTTGCTACGATCGCGATGTCGCCGTCACTCCGCGTGAGGTCGTCGCGCTGGCGCGAACACTGGCGGTCGCGCCAGAGCGCTTTGCGACGCTGGTTCTTGCTCCCGCTGACGGAGACGGTGGCCAGACGATCGCGCTTGCCGATGGCGAGCGACACCGCATGGTGTTGCGACGACGACCTGATGGGGCCGGTCGCACGCGCTGCGTGTTCCTGGTGACGAGCGGCTCGGGGCGAATGGTCTGTGGGGCTGGGGCGCTGGCGCCGAGCGCGTGCAAGGCGTTTCCGGCGCCGCATGTCGGCGAGACGGCGACCAAGGTCGCGGGCTGCTGGCGTACTTGGGCGCCGGAGGAGGTCGCTGGGTTAGCGGCGGACCCGGGTCCGGACGCTGCCGAGCCTGTTATCAGTCGCTGGAACGCGAGGGTTGGCGAGCGACACTTCCCGCTGCCAGAGGTGGCGTTCCTGAACGCGATGCTCGCCGACCCTCAGAACCACGTGTCCACGGATTCTGAGGACGGGCCAGCGACGCTGCCCGAGCCGAAGTCCAAGTCAGGCTGCGATACCTGCACGACCTCGAGCTGCTGTGTCGTTTTCGATCCAGAGCTCACGGGGGCAGATGTCTTGCGCCTGGTCGACGGCGTCGGGCTGGAGCCGAGTGATATCGCGGAGCTCAAGCCGACGCGCAAAGACCAGGCTGGGCCCGATGCGATCCACCTCGGCGACCTGTGCGCGTGGGACCTGCGCCTGAGGCGCACGGCCGCGCTGGCAGGGGCGCAGGGGCCAGGTGGGCCGCGGCGCTGCGGCTTCCTGGTCGACCTCACGCACCCCGATCTGCCGCCCGCGAGTCGCTGCGGTGTGTACGCCACGAGGCCTCTGGTGTGCCGCCTCTTCCCGAGCGACCTGACGGCCTTCGGCGTGATGGTCGCCACGCCCGAGGCAATCTGCCCGCCTCAGGCATGGTCACAAGAGCGGGCCGACCTCGCGACCCTGCACCAGCTGCACCTGATTTCTCGCGTCGAGCGCGAGCGCTTCCGGGCGTTCCTCATCGTGTGGAACCGCGTGGCCGAAGCACTGTCGGAGACGCCTCACGAGGGGCGCGTCGCGGCGTTCATGACCGCGTTGATCGCGTTCGAGCGGCAGGCAGTCCAAGACCTCGCCGGGGCGTTGGCAAAGGCAGCGGAATCCCCCGGAATTCGCGAAGGAGCCGGAGGCAAATCCTAGGAGGCGCCCCCCGCGAGCGATGAGGCGTACGCTTCGTACGCCGCAAGAGCGACCGGGGGGACCAACGACGGAGTTGCCCCGGCTCCTTCGCGAATTCAGCCTTCGAAGTAGCGGTCGGTGACTGCAAGGCAGCGGTCGATCGTCTGGAACGCCTCGAGCAGCTGCTCCTCGGTGATGCACAGCGGCGGGATGCAGGTGAAGCTGCTCCAACGCACGAACGTGAACAGGCCGGCCTCGTCGAAGGCCTTGCCGAGCTCGGTCATCGCGACGCTGGTGCCGTTGTACGGGCACAGCGGCTCGCCTTTGCTGTTCTTCTGCAGGTCGATCATGCCGAAGAGGCCGATGGCGCGCCCCTCCTTGAACGACGGGTGCTTTTCTTTGAGCACCGCGTACTGGGCCTTCATCACGTGCTCGAGGCGGGCGGCGTTCTCGATCATACCCTCCTCCATCATCACCTCGACGTTGGCCTCGGCACACGCGAGCAACATCGGGTGCGAGTTGTAGGTCAGGCCACCGGAGAAGACGTTGTCCTTGAAGAAGGCCGCGACCTTGTCCGACAGGCCAACCGCGCCGAGCGGGAGGTAGCTGGAGGTCAGCCCCTTGGCGACCGTGACGATGTCGGGGACGATGTTGAAGTGCTCGAAGGCATACAACTTTCCGGTGCGTCCGAAGCCGCACATCACCTCGTCGCAGATGAGCAGGATGCCGTGCTCATCGCAGATCCTGCGCAGGCCTTCCATGTAGCCCGGCGGCGGCGGCATGACGCCGTTGGTGCCGGTGACCGTCTCGACCACGATGGCGGCGAACGCCTTCGGGTTTTCGTACATCAGGATCTCCTCGAGATAGAGGAGGTTCTGCTCGACGCGGGTCTTGTCGTCGTCGCCGAAGCTGTACTTGTACGGGACCGGATCCAGCACCCGGATGATGCCCGGCCCGGTCGGCTCGTTCGGCCAGCGGCGCGGGTCGCCGGTCATGTTGAGGGTGAGGTTGGTCGAGCCGTGGTAGCTGCGGTGACGCACCAGGATCTTCTGGCGACCGGTCATCAGGCGCGCGGCGCGGACGGCGTTCTCGTTCGCCTCGGCGCCGCCGAGCGTGAAGAAGAAGGTGTTGATAGGATCGGGGGTAATCTCGGCGAAGAGCTTGCCGACGCGGGCGCGCACGGCGGTCGCGGTCTGCGGGTGCGCGAACAGCAGCTCGTCGGCCTGGCGCTTGATCGCGTCGCGCACCTTGGGATGGTGATGGCCGATGTTGACGGACATCAGCTGCGAGTTGAAGTCGACGTAGCGCTTGTCGTCCGGGGTCCAGAAGTAGATGCCCTCGGCGCGGGCGACGGCAATGGGGTGGACCGCGCTCTGCTTGGCCCAGGTGTAGAGCGTGTGCTCCTTGCAGAGGCGGACCATCTCTTCGGTGGACATCGGGGGGTGCTGGCTCATCGCGGTTTCCCTCTACTATTCAGCGTCTTGCATGGAAACTTGGGGCGACTCGGACGGTGCGCCCTGGACGTCGTGCTCCCCAACTCGCAGGCGAAGCCGTTGCGAGTTGGTCACCACGAGTTAGCCGACCGGGCGATCGGTGTCCACGACGGCGCTGAAGCGTTGCTGGTGCTCGTCGAAGAGGCCGCGGTCGGCGACGGTCGAACCAGCTTCCAGTGCTGCTCCAAAGAGTGAGCGCCACAGCTCGGCATGCGCGGGCACGTCGTCGGGCGCGAGCACCGACGCGGTCGCGACGAGGCGGTCGGGGTCGTCGCGCGCCAGCAATCGCGCGATGGCGGCGCTCGCAGCGGCGAGGTCACCGGCAGCGAGCAGCGCGCTCAGGTGGAGCGCTTCGAGCTCGGGGCTCGGGTCGAGGAAGCCGACGTGGCCAAGCGCGGGCGCGGGGGTCGGTAGGCGCGCGTAGAGGCCGACGCTGGCGGAAGGGTCGCGGTCGCGCGCTTCGATCGCTGCATGGGCGGCGAACGCGGCGCCGGCGGGATCGAACGCGAGGCGGCTGCGGGCCTCCCCCATGAGGTCGCCCGCGGCTGCATACAAGGCGGCTGCGAGGCGGTACGAGCGGCGACGTTCGGCGTCGCTCGCGGCGGCGCACAGGCCACTCTGCCAGACAGCCGGTGGTGTGAACGTCGAGCTCTCGGCGACGGTGGTCGAAGGCGATAGGGCGAGGTCGAGATCGGCGGCGATCTCGCCGAAGCGATGGCGCCAGGTGTGCTCGCTCAGGGCGCGCTGATGCGCTCTGGAGGCGGCTTCTCGGGCCTGGGTCGGATTCGCGAGGAGGGCCGCGCAGAGCGGCGCGAGGTCGCCTACGTCGTCATAGCGCGGCACGTCGGCAGCGGAAAAATACGCGTCGAGATCGGGCGAGCGTTGCGCGACCTGGACGGCACCCGCGAAGGCCGCCTCGAGGAGCCGGACCTTGACCATCGCGATCGGCGTCGACTCCCAGTCGCCGGTCGTGACGACCACGCCGGCAGCCGCGAGCACCGCGTGCATGGCTGCCCCGGTGAGGGGACCGTGAGCGGCGACAGCGCCGAGCTCGGCTGCGACAGCATCCCAACCGTGGCCGAAGACCAACACCGGCACATGCTCAGCGAGCGCGCGCACGAGCGCGATGCGGCGCGCATAGGGTCGACCGACGAGCACCGCGGAGCGAGCGAGGCGAGCACGAAGGTGAGAGTCGAGCATCGTGGCGGTAGCCAGTGGGCTCAGCGCCCAGCGCAGCCAACGCGCCGGCAGGCCGCGCGCAGCGAGGTCGGCAGCGGCCTCGGGCGCGGTCACATAGAGTCGATCGAACGCGGCGACGGTAGCCGCGTGAGCGGTGGCAATCGCGGGTCGTGCACGGGCCTTCGTAAAGAGCGGCTCGTCCATCGCGAAGCCGACGACCTTGGCACCACGCGCGCGACATGCGGCCCAGGTCGACATCGGCGCGTGGTCATAGGGCGGCACGACCAACACGAGGTCGGGCGCGAAGGCCTCGACGACCGCGATGGTCCAGGCCGCCAGCCCATGCGCCCCGAGCACCGGCGCGAGCTCTTGCGTGGGCAGCGGCAGCACCTGATGCCCGAGCGCTGTCAGATCCGGGCTCGCCCAACGCACCAGCGCGCCATCGGGATCGAGCGTCTCTGCGATGGCGATGCGCATCGCGCCGAAACTAGAAGCGCATCTGGCCGCTGAGGCCGCCGCCGTTCGGGCCGATCCAGGGGGTCACCGAGGTGGTCGGCGCGCCGTCGTCGCCGTCGTCGAAGATGATCGCGACGATGCCGCCCGCGACCAGCAGGCTGCCGACGATCAGCGTTCCGGTCGCGCGGTCCCAGGCGACGTCAGCGTCGCGGCGGACGTGGTCACGCAGGCCCGTGTCGACATCGCAGGCGGCGCCGCTGCAGCGCGCCTCGTCGTCGAGACCGGAGGCGACCAACGCGAACGTGATGCCCATCGCGAGCGCGGCGCCACCGGCCGCGATCGACACGGTGCCGAGCGAGCCCATGATCGAGGCACTCGAGTCGCGGACGGGCGGGCCCTCGGGATCGTTGTCGATGGGTTCTTCGAGGACCGAGACCGGCTCGTGAGCGACCTCTTGCGGTGACGCGCCGAGGTCGGTCGGGTCGCGCTGGCCGAGCACCGGCGGACCCGGGTTCTCGCTGACCGAGGTGTCGGGCTTGGCGCCCGGACGCAGGTCGACGCGCAGCTCGATGACGCTGCCAGCGACTACCGTGAACGACACCTCGCGGGTGGCCTCGGTGGCGGGGATGCGCAAGCGCACGCTGTGCGAGCCAGGCTCGAAGTAGGCGGTGAGCGGGGCCTTGGGCGACTTGTCGGCGAGCGTCGCGCCGCCACCAATGATGGTCGCCTCGGCGCCTTCAGGGGTGCTGATGATGGTGACGCGACCCTTGGTCTTGAGCACCTCGGTGTCGGCGCGCGCGATCTTCAGGCGCGCCTCGTCGCGCATCACGACCCACTGCGCGGACAAGGGCCGGGGGCGGCGATCGGCGGCTGCCAGGAACTTGTTGAGCGACAGCGCGGACCGTTCGACGTCACCACCCAATTCGTGGGCCGCCGCGATGTCGAGCCACAGCTGCCAGCGCTCTTCCTCCGCGGAGTCGAGGGCGACCTGGCATTGCTCGGCGCTCATGCCACGCTCGATGACGCTCGACCCGAGCTGGGCTTTCGCGCGGGCACAGGGGTCGTCGCCGGGGTCTGCTGCATGCGCGGTGCGGCAGAGTGCGAGGGCGACGAGGAGGGCGATCGGGGCGGTCTCGCGCATGCGGGCGAAGCTACCCGCCCCCATCCGCGAGCGCAAGTTAGCCCCTCCGACGCCCCGAACTTCGCTCGCCATTGGGAGGTTGGCGTGCGCCCGGGGCGACTGTATAGTCCGCCCCGTGTCGCGCTCCCTGAAGGTCTCGGTCGTGCTCTGCAGCTTTGGCTTCGGCCTGTATGGCTGCGCGTCCACCGAAGAGGTCGAGCGCTCGCGGGCCGACTACGAGGTCGCCGACAAGTGCCTCGAGATCGGCGCCGACAAAGCGCCTGAGCTGTGTCGCGAGACGTGCTCACGCGGCATCGCGGCGGGCTGCTGGGCGCTCGGGCGCTTGTTCATGGGTGGCGACGTACCCGACCTGAGCGCGGCGGTGCACGAGTTCGACAGCGCCTGCCAGCTCGGTGACGCGCCGAGCTGCGTCGAGGCCGGCGTGTTGGTCGACGGGGGTGGCGATGGCCCACCCGACGCGACGCGCGCGATGCGCTTCTATCGAATAGCCTGCGACAAGAACCACCCGACGGGCTGCTCGAACCTCGGGCTCGCCTACCAGCTCGGCGAGGTCGTGCCCAAGGACGAGCTACGCGCGTCGCAGCTCTATCAGCGCGGCTGCGCCGGCGGCGACCCGGGCGGCTGCGCCAACCTCGCGTTTTTGCTGCACTACGGCATCGGCGTGTCGAAGAATGACAAGCGTGCGCGCGAGCTCTACGAGGACGCATGCCGCCAGAAACATCATCGCGCCTGCGGCAACCTCGCGGCGATGTTGTTGGCCGGCCGCGGCGGCGACAAGGACGAGGCGCGCGCGGTCGAGATCTACCGCTCGACCTGCGACGCCGGGGTCATCGAGGGCTGCGGCAACCTGGCCGTGCTGCTCGAGTCGGGCACCGGCATCGAGCGCAGCCCAAAGCACCTCGAAGAGGCACGCCGCCTTTACGGCAAGACGTGCGACGCGGGCATCGTCGACGCCTGCCTCGGCCTTGGCCGCTTGTTCGAGACCGGTGGTGGGGGGGCGGTGGATCTCGAACAGGCCGCGCGCCTCTATCGACGCGCTTGTGGCGCTACCCAGGAGCGCGAGGCGTGCGAACGCTGGGAGCGGGTCAAGCGCGCCCTCGACACCCGCGGCCCCGACTGACCACACCCAAGGAGTCCCCCTGATGAAGCGCATCGGCATCGTCGCCAAAGCCCTGCTCGTATGTTCGACCGTACTCGGCGCCACCAGCTGCGTCGTGTGGGAGTCCGACTACGACAAGCTCAAGAAGGAGTTTGGCGACTTCAAGAAGACGAGCGAGGTGCGCGACGCGAAGGATCAGGAGACGATCCAGAAGCTAGAAGACGCGCTGCGCTTGGAGACCGAGCGGGTCGCCAGCCTGGAGAAGCAGATCGCGACGTTGAACGCCGAGAAGGTAGCGCTGGGCGCCGACAAGACGCGCCTTCAGACGACCGAGCAGGAGCTGGTCAAGGCGCTGCGTGAGCTGCAGGAGCGCAAGGCCCTGGCCGAGCAGCGGGTGTCGGAGTACCGCGACCTCATCTCGCGCTTCAAGGCGCTCATCGACTCGGGCAAGCTGCGCGTGCGCATGATCGACGGCCAGATGGTTGTCGAACTCGCGACTGACGTGCTGTTCCCGGCCGGCTCCGCGGTGCTGTCGCCCGAGGGAAAGGCGGCGGTGGTGGAGGTCGCGGTGGTGCTCGCGTCGATCCCCGACAGGCGCTACCAGATCGCCGGCCACACCGACAACGTGCCCATCCGCACGGCCAAGTACCGCTCGAACTGGGACCTCGGCTTCGACCGCGCGCACTCGGTGCTCGAGGCGATGACCGGGGCGGGCATGCCGACGACGCGCATCTCGGCGTCGAGCTATGGCGAGTTCCGCCCGACCGCGACGAACGACACCGACGAAGGCAAGGCGAAGAACCGGCGCATCGAGATCATCGTGGTGCCGGACCTGTCGCAGCTGCCGGGCGCGGAGGAGCTGGAGAAGCTCGACCCGTCGAAGCCGGGTAGCTGATCGCCAGGGCTCCCGTTCGCGGGAGCCGTCCTGGTCTCAGGTTCGGTGGGCTCGCCGCTACGACAGCCTCGTAGCGGCAGGGCTACTTGCGCGCGCGGGCCGGCGGCGGAAGGGGCGGCGGGAGCGGGGGCGGGTCGAGCGGCGGCGCCTTGCGCAGCGGCAGGTCGATGGCGGGCGGCTCGATCGAGAGAGGATCGATGGCGACCTCGCGCGCGAACTCCTGGAACAGAAGCAGCGCCGCCGACGGCTCGGCGATTTGGTCGAACGTAGGCTCGCGCGCCGGGGCGGCATCGGCAGCCGAAGGCGACACGATGAGCTCGAAGATGTCGTCGGGCATCGCCGGGATCACATCGGCGCGCACTTCACGCCCTTGCGGACGAGCGTCGTCCGGCATCGCCGGGATCACCCCCGTGCGCTCGTCACGGTCTTGCGGCGCGAGCGACGGTGTCATTGGCGGCGTCGAAGGCCCGAGGACCGCGAACCCAGGCTCGATGTTGCCGGGGAGGCGATCCGCGACCGACTGAGACGACTCGGGCATGGTCGGCGTCGCCTCGGGTGCGACTGGCGACGGCACCGCGGCCGGCGGAACCTCGGCGACGACGGGCGCTGCTGCGATCTCTGGTGCGTTCGGCGCTGCTGCTGCCGCAATCGGTGCTGCTGCTGCGACCACCTCGGGCGCGGTCGTGGCTGGTGCGGCAACTGCCGAGTCACCCGCTTCCGGCGGCAAGGGCGGAGGCCCAACCGGCTCGATGTTGGCGAGCAGCACCTCGATCTCGGCGAGCGGCAGCGGCGTGTTGTTGGCCCAGAGCTGCGACGCCTCGAACTCGGCCTCGAAGTCGGATTCGTCGGGCACCTCGGCCGCGGGCAGGATCATGCGCGAAGGCGTGCGACGGCCACTGCGGCGGCGCACGGTCGGGGCGGCATCATCATCGCCAGCGCTCTCGTCTTCGGGTGGGGCGAGGTCGTTGACGAAGTGCGCGAGCTCGGGCGCGACCTCGTGCGGGTTGCCCGGGAAGAACGCTTCCAGCGCCCGCAACATGTCGTACGCGCTGGCGAAACGCTCGTCGGGCTGACGCTTCAAGGCGCGCCGCATCAGCTCGCGCAGCGGCATCGGCAGCTCGCCCGCGTAGCGCAGGATGCGCTCGTCGACCTGCGCCAGCGCGACCGCCTTCAGCGTCTCGGCCCCGTCCTTGGCGCCGAAGAGGCGGCGGAACGTGATGAGCTCGTAGAGCAGGATACCGACCGCGAACACGTCCGAGCGCGGGCTGATGATGCCGCGCGTGACCAGCTCCGGCGACATGTAGCCGGGCTTGCCATGCAGGCGTCCGAGGCGCGCCAGCGGCTCACCCGGGGGCACCACCTGGTCGGCCGGCGCGGACGGGTCGGTCGCCACCTTGGGCGGATGCTGGAGCGGGATCCCGAAGTCGCGCAGCAGCACCCGACCGCTCATGTCGATGAGGATGTTCGATGGCGACAGGTCCCCGTGCGCGATGCCCGCGATGCCGAGCGTCGGGTCCGCCCGGTTGTGGGCATGCACCAGCGCATTGAGAACCGACCACGCGATGCCCAGCGCGAGGCGTGGCGCGAGCCGGCGGCGCTCGACCGTTGCGCGTTCGAGCAGGTGCAGGAGATCCACCGCGCGCACGTCTTCGAGCACCGTGACCGCCTGCCCGTCGAGCAGACAATAGTCGAACACTGCCAGGATGTTCGGGTGCACCAGGCGCCCCGTGAGGAGCGCTTCGGCCCGCTCACGCTCGACCAGGCGCGGCTCGGCCGCGACATCGGGCATGAGGCGCTTGACGAGGACCGGGCGCGAGAAGCCTCCAGCACCGGTCAGGCGGGCGCGCCAGAACTCAGAGCTACCGCTTCGAAAAGCACGCTTGAGGAGGGTGATGCGGGATGGTTCCACGACACCTCACGCTTAGCGCCCTCTCGCTTTTCCGTCCATCGTAGCCTTCTTCACGGACCAGGATCTGCGCAGCAGCGGAACCCCGTCGAGTAGTCCCAATGGCTTACATCGTGGGCAGTCGTCCGGTAGAGGCAGCCTTCACCGTTGATTGACGTGTCGTCGAAGAAGCCGCCGCGGAATGTCCCGGCTGTGTCATCCACCCACTCGTGCAGGTTGCCCATGAGGTCGTAGATCCCGGTCGGGGTCTGGCAGCCCTCGTTCTCGCCGGCGAGGTCGAGGCTGGCCGGTAGCTGCGTGAGGCAGGCGTTGTCGATCTCCGAGAAGATCCAGCTCTCGCTGGTGCCGAAGTACTCGACCGCAACATGCTGCTTGCGGTCGTCGTTGCAACGTCCCGCCTCTCGAGTCGGTCCGTAGGGGTAGGTCCAGTTGCCGTCGCCTTTGCACGCGAACAGCCACTCGTCGGTGGTGCACAGGCGCTTGCCGGCGTTGCCGCAGGCGGCCTTGGCGCGCACCTCGTCGATGTAGCCCTGGGGCACCCCAAAGCGGACGGAGACCGCGCGCACGGCCGTCGCGCCGGGGTTGTGATAGGGCGACAGCGACACCCTCGGGTCGCTGTTCAGGACGAGCGAGGCCTCGAAGCGGTCCATGCAGAAGTCGCTGGTGCCTGACACGTAGACCATGCCGGCCGGACAGCCGGGGTCGCCGGGCTCTTCGATGAGCCCATCGTTCGGGGTCGGCTTCACGCTCGGGTCGCACAGCGGAGGCGCGGTGGTCGACGTGCAGCAGCGGATGTCGGCGGCACCGGGGCACAGGCCACTGGTCGTCTTCCAGTCGGGCGCCGCGGTGCAGGTCGTGGTCGCCATGCAGGCGCCGGGGACGCGGTTGGCGCTGCAGCGCTCGACCGCGACTGTGTCGTCGAGGCAGCAGCGGATCTGTGGCCCGCCCTCGCAGAAGCCCTCGGCGGCGATCTCGTCGGGGCCACAGTCCGCGATGAACTGGCAGCTCCCGGTGAGGCTGCCGACCCGGCACGGCTCGCCTTCGGTCGGGCCCGGGTCGGTTTCGACCTCGACCTCGGGCGAGCCCGTATCAGGCGGAGATGAGGTCTCTACGACATCCGGGGTCGCCGCTTCTGTAACCACGTTCGCGTCTCCGAGGCCGCCGGAGTCGACTGCAACGTCTGCATCACGCTCCCCCGATGTGTCGGAACCGTTTGCAGCGTCTGCATCACGCTCCCCCGATGTGTCGGAACCGTTTGCAGCGTCTGCATCACGCTCCCCCGATGTGTCGGAACCGTTTGCAGCGTCTGCATCACGCTCCCCCGATGTGTCGGAACCGTTTGCAGCGTCTGCATCACGCGCCGTCGGATAGTCACGCCGCACGGTGGTCGACGCGCGCTCCTGCGCGGAGTCACAGCCTAACAGCACGATTGCGAGCGCCGCGAGCCGGACCACGTCACAGGCTCCAGTAGAGGACGCCGTCGTCGAAGTCGCGCGGGTCGAGCACGCGCTTGACGTCGACGAGCACGCCGCCGGGTGCCAGCAGGGCGCGAAGGGCCGAGCCGCGCGCGACGAACTGACTGTGCCGCACCGCGAACACGATCGCGTCGAGACCTGACGGCAGGCTCTCCCAGGGCACCAGGGCGCGGCCCATGACAAGCGCCGCGCGCTCGGGGTCGACGACCGGATCGGTCGCGAGCACCTCGCACCCGAACGCCTCGAGCTCGTCCATCAGTGGGCCGACGAGGCTGTTGCGCACGTCCGGGAAGTTCTCTTTGAAGGCGACGCCGAGGACCGCGACACGCGCGCCGAGCGACGCCCTACCCGCCTCGGCGAGCAGCTTCACGGTCTTGCCCGCGATGAAGCGCGCCATGCCGTCGTTGATGCGGCGGCCGGCCAGGATGACTTCCGGGTGTAGGCCGGCAGCTTGCGCGCGGGCGGTCAGGAAGTACGGGTCGACGCTGATGCAGTGGCCGCCGACGAGACCCGGCTCGAAGTCGAGGAAGTTCCACTTGGTGCGGGCCACGGCGAGCACGTCGCGGGTCGGGATGTCGAGGCGGTCGGCGACCACCGCGAGCTCGTTCATCAGCGCCACGTTCAGGTCGCGCTGCGTGTTCTCGAGCAGCTTCGACAGCTCGGCCGCGCGGATCGACGGCGCGCGCACAGAGCCCGACGCGATGACCGCGCCGTAGACCGCCTCCATTCGCAACAAAGCGCTCTCATCGCTGGCCGCGATCACCTTCGGCACCCGCTCGAAGGCGTGCTCGCGGTCGCCGGGGTTGATGCGCTCGGGCGAGTAGGCGACGTGGAAGTCGATGCCCGCCTCGAGGCCGGAAGCGCGCGCGAGGATCGGTGCGACGATCTCTTCGCTGACGCCGGGCCACACGGTCGACTCGAGCACAACGATGGCGCCCTCGGACAAGACCCGGCCGACGGTCATCGCGGCCGCCTCGACGGCCGAGATGTCGGGCGCGCGGCCAGGGCCGAGCGGGGTCGGCACGGCGATGATGAAGAACGAGACGTTGGCGAGGTCGTCGGGGTCCGACGTGAGGTGCAGGTTCGCGGCGGCGAGGCTCGCGGCGTCGGTCTCGCCATTTCGATCGATGCCTTCGCGCAGCTCGGCGATGCGCTCTGTGTCGATGTCGAAGCCGACCGCGTTCGGGAAAAAGCGCCCGAGCGCGACCGCGACCGGCAGCCCGACGTAGCCGAGGCCGAGCACGCCAATCGCTTCCGGCAGCGCGCCACCGAAGGGGTTCGATTCATCCATTGCGAGCGCGCCTCCGATTGCGCAAGGTTCGTTGGAGTGGCGGGCAGCCTCGCCCACGACAAAGAGGCCCATGGATAACACGGAACCAGAGCCGGCTTCGAGCCCGGCCTTGCCCAAAGCCCGCCGCGTGCCGCCCGGCTGGGTGGCGCCCGGGCCGCCCGGCAGCACGTGCGACGTGGCCCTGGCGGCGGACGAGGAGCTGTCGTGGCTGCTTGGCGACTGGCGCATCATCCAGCGGCGCGATGGCCATCGCTGGTCGCTCGATGACTTCGTGACCGCCTGGGTCGCGCGCGAGACCGGGCTCGGGCGAGGTCCACCCAAAGCGATCCTCGACCTCGGCACTGGCATCGGCTCGGTCGCGTTCATGCTCGGGTGGTGCTTTCCCGAGGCACACGTCACGGGCGTCGAGGCGCAAGACGTGTCCTACAAGATGGCCCTGCGCAGCGCCGTCGCCAATGGCGTCGAAGACCGATACACGTTCATCCACAAGGACTTGCGAGGCGTCTTCCACCATCGCCTGCAGCCCGGCAATTCCTTGATACCAACTCGCAACGGCTTCGCCTGCGAGTTGGGGAAATGGGACCTCGTGACTGGCACCCCACCCTACTTCGACGACCCAGAGCAGACGCGCTCGCTCGGGGTGCAGAAGGGGCCGTGCCGCTTCGAGGAGCGCGGCGGCATCAGCGATTACTTGCGCGCGATGGAGCTGGCGCTGTCGCCCCATGGGCGAGCCGTGGTCTGCCACGCGTCGCGCCATCGCGAGCGGGTGCTCGCGGCGATTGCGGCATCGGGCTTGTCGATCGAACGCCAGCTCGAGGTGATCCCCAAGGTCGACCGCGAGGCGCTGGTCGATGTGTTCGTGCTCGCGCCGGCGCCGCGTTCGACGTCCAGCGCGACGGCCTGGGAACAGCTCGTGGTGCGGGACGCGGGCGATCAATGGACGACGGCGTTCCTCGCGGTGAGACTGGCGATGGGGATGCCACCACGACCATGACCGCTGACGACTTCAGCGAAGCGATAGACGACTTCGAAGGCGGCTGCCGCGTGCACCTGCACGTCGTGCCGCGCGCCAGCCGCACGCAGGTCGCCGGCCTGCACGATGGGCGCGTGAAGCTGCAGGTCGCGGCACCGCCGGTCGACGGCGAGGCCAACGCGGCCATCATCAAGTGGGCGGCGAAGGTGTTCGGCACCAAGCGCGACGCGGTGCAGATCGCGAGTGGTTCCACCGGCAAGCGCAAGACGCTCGAGGTGAGCGGGGTCAGCGCCGAAGCGGCCGCGGCCTGTTTGATGCTTTGAAGACGTAGTCGGGCACGCGACCGGGAAGGAATCCGAGCGCGAAAGTCAGCGCGTCGACCTGGCGACGTTCGGTGAGTCGAAGCCGAACCAACTCGACTGGCCCGGCTTCTACGCGATCTCGTGCGGTCAGATGCAGAGGTCATACACTGGTGTGCCGCTGTCCGAGACAGCACAGCGTCGAGCCGACCCACAGTTACTTTGCGGCAGGGGTCTGGGCGCACAATTACTGATTGGTGTCCGCCACCTTCACGCCGTAGAGCACGTACTGGGCGGTCGCGCGGTCGGGCAACGCGGGCAACCAGAAGCGGTCGAGCCGGCACATGCGCGACCAGGCCGAGAGCGCGGGCCCGAATACCGATGGGGTCGGATCGGCGTAGCCGCACGCGAGGATGCCGCCGAGCACCAGGACCATCTGCGCGACGGGCGGGATGGTGTCGTCGCCGATCCGGAGGAAGAGGTAGCGGGCGAGCAGGTCGAGCGCGAAGGCGTCCGACTCGGGCGGAAGGTTCCAGGCGGGCAGCGACTCGCCGCGCTCGACCCGCGCGAGCAGGCCTGCGATCGGCGCCAGCAGGGCGGTGATGAGGGGCCCATTGTCGCCGTCGCCGAGGTAGGGCGTGATGGTCGCGAGACGCTCGAACACGCGCGCGACGAAGCCGGGATCGGGCGCCTTGGGTGCATCGGCGCCGCCATGCACGTTGCACATGACCGCGATGTAGAGCGCGGTGGTCATGCCGGGGGCGCGGCAGAGCTGGATGAGCGCGCCCTCGGAGGCGGCGAGCTCAGGGTCGAGCGGCCACGGCTTCGAGCTGCGCACGGTCCAGAGCTTCATCTCGGGACCGTCGGCGAACGACTGCCAGGTGCTCGTGCAGCCGGGGTCGACGCCGACACGTATGCCGTCTTCGGCGTGCCGAGAGCGGCGTGGAAAGTGGCGACATATCTCGGGTTTCTCGGCCTCGCCAAAGCGCGCGTGGATGGCGCAGAGCTTGTCCTCCTGCAAGAACACGCAGCTTCCGTCGACGCGCCGGATGCTGCCCTCGACGACGGGGTTGTCGATGCCGAGCTCGGCCGCCTGCGCGTGTACGCGCCGCCGCTCCATCAGCGTCTTGAGCTGCACGCGCCAGCCGGTGCAGCACGTGCCGCACGCGTGACAGGCGTGGCGGACGGGACCCAGCGCGAGCAACGCGGGGGCCTCGGGTGGGGCGGAGCTCGACAGGGGCGGACTCTGGTCGGATGCGCTCATGCTCGCCTCCGTGACGGACGAGAGGGGTTGCGAGGAGGTCGCGGCTCAGCCGTGGGGCTCGAGCGCGAAGGCCAGCGCGTTGGCGAGCGTGAACACCACGTCGCCCAGGAATATCTGCTTGAACATCGACCCCCGAGCGAGGCCGAGGCGCTGCACGCGCGCATCGACGATCGCCTGCGAAGCGTTGGCGACGACCAACACCACGTAGGCGAGGCGGCGACCTTCGGGGAAGGCGCTCGCCGCCAATAAGGCGAGCACAATGAAGCCGATGTTCATCGCGCCGAGGAAGCGGAAGAGCTCCGTTGCGACCGGCGAGATCGGTCGTTCATGCGTGGTGCGGCCCAACGTGCGGGTCGGCGTCACCATGAAATGCCAGGTCGCGAGCGCGTGCCAGAGCGCCGTCAGGACGAGCACGATGGTGCCGAGGATCATGTGCGCATGGGACCACGAGCATCGATCGTCTTCAAGCGGTCGAGGTTTGATCCTGGCCGACGCGCTCTTCCTCGGGCGGCACGCGATAGGGGCGCGACACGATCGAGTAGAGCGCCGGCACCAGGTAGAGCGTGAGGAACGTGCCGGCGATCATGCCGCCGACGACCGCGATGCCGAGCGACTGGCGGCTGCCACCGGCCGCGCCGAGCGACAGGGCGATCGGCAAGACGCCAAGGATGGTTGCGAGCGAGGTCATCAAGACCGGCCGGAAGCGCGACTGTGCGGCCTCGACCGAGGCGGCGCGCACGGTCAGGCCATGCTCTTTTCGTTGGTTGGCGAACTCGACGATCAGGATGCCGTTCTTGGTGACGAGGCCGATCAACATGATGAGGCCGATCTGGCTGAACACGTTGAGCGTCGAGCCCGAGAGCGACAGCGCGAGCAGGCCACCCGCCAGCGCGGTGGGCACCGACACGAGCACGACGAACGGGTCGATGAAGCTCTCGAACTGCGCGGCTAGCACCAGGTACGCGAGCAACAGCGCGAGGCCGAATGCAAAGATGAGGCTCGAGCCGGACTCTTCGAAGTCGCGCGCTTCGCCGGCGAGCGCGGTGCGGAAGCCCTCGGGCAGGACTTCGGCGGCCACCGCGCGCAGAGCCGCGATCCCGTCGCCGAGGGTGTAGCCCACGTTGGCGGCGGCCGAGATGGTGGTCGCGACCGAGCGGTCGTAGCGCGGGATGACCGAGGGGGCGACGCCTTCGCGGATCGTGACGAGGCTCGCGAGCGGGATCGCCTCGCCATCACGACCGCGCACGTGGAGGCGGCCGATGTCGCTTGGCGTGGTGCGCTCTTGCCGGTCGAGCTGGCCCATCACCTGGTACTGGCGGCCGCCCATGCGGAAGTAGCCCAGGCGCGAGTCGCCGAACGAGAGCTGGATGGCGCGCGCGACGTCGAGGATCGACACGCCGAGATCGGCGGCCTTGACGCGGTCGATGGTGATCGTGCCTTCGGGACGCGTGACCTTGATGTCGCTGTCGACGAAGCGCAGCTCTTTGCGTTGGCCGGCTTTCGCCAGGAACGTCGGGATCACCTCGAGCAGCCCATCGATGCTGGTCGCCTGGATGACGAACTGGAGCGGCGGGCCGCTCATGCGCGAGCCGATGGTCGGCGGCTGGCTCGGGATCGCGCGCAGCTCGTCGAAGTCGAGCGCGACCTTCGAGAGCGACTCGTAGACCTGCTGCTGGCTGCGCGTCCGCTCCTCCGGTTCCTTCAGGTAGACGTTCTGGATGCCGCCGTTGGGGGCGCCGCCGCCGAAGCCGACGATCGAGAAGGTCTTCGACAGCTCGGGCACGGCGTCGACCACGCGCACCGCAAATCGATCGAGCGCCGCCTGCGTGTAGTCGAACGTCGCGCCTTCGGGGGCGAGCACCGACACGCGGATGTTCGAGCGGTCTTCCAGTGGAGCGAGCTCCTGCTTGAGACCCGAGAACAGGGTCACGGTCAGGTAGCCAAGCCCAATCGTCAGCGGGATGGCGAGCCAGCGCACCTTCATGAAAGCGCGCAGCGAGGCGCCATAGACGTTGTTCATGCCGCGGAAGAACGGCTCGGTGACGCGATAGAGCCAGGCAGGTTTTTCGCGCCGACGCAGCAGCTGGCGACACATCATCGGCGACAGGGTCAGCGCGACGAACGCAGAGATCAGCACCGAGCCCGCGACGACGATGCCGAACTCGCGGAACAAGCGACCGGTGAGGCCTTCGAGGAAGACGACCGGCACGAACACGGCGGCCAGCACAACGGTGGTGCTGATGACCGCGAAGTAGACCTCGCGCGAGCCTTCGACCGCTGCCTTGAAGGGGCTCATGCCCTCTTCGATCTTGGTGTAGATGTTCTCGAGCACGACGATCGCGTCGTCGCACACGAGGCCAATCGCCAACACCAGTCCGACCAGCGTCAGGATGTTGATCGAGAAGCCCGCGACGAACATCACGAAGAACGTCGAGACGATCGACACCGGGATGGCGATGACCGGGATGATGGTCGCGCGCCAGTCGCGCAGGAACGCCATAATGATGAAGGCGACCAGCACGAACGCGATGAGCAGCGTCTCCTCGACCTCGGACAGCGACTTGCGCACGAAGGTCGTGAAATCGTAGCCGATATCGATCGTGCAGTCGGCGGGCACGACCTTCTTTATCTGCTCGAGGCGCTTGTAGAACTCGTCGGTGATCGCGACCGCGTTCGAGTTCGGCTGCGGGATGACCGCGACGCCGACCATCGGCACGCCCTGGTTCTTGATGCCGGTCTTCTCGTTCTCGGCGCCGAGGTAGGCGCGACCGATGTCCTCGAAGCGCACGGCGCGGCCGTCGGGCGTGCGGATCACCATCCGCTCGAACTCCGCGGGCGTGCTCATACTCGCGTCGGCGCGCAGGCCAATCTCGGTCTCGACGCCCTCGGCCGAGCCGGCCGGCAGCTCGACGTTCTCGCGGGCGAGCGCGGCCTGGACCTCGGACGGCGTGATGTCGTGCTGGGTCATGCGGTCGGGGTCGAGCACGAGTCGCAGCGCGTAGCGGCGCTCGCCGAAGATGCGCACGCTTGCGACGCCGGGGATCGTCTGGACACGGTCGCGGATGAGCGTGTCGGCGATGGCGGACAGCTCTTTGGTGTCGCGCGTGTCGCTTTGGAGCGTGAGGAACACGATCGGTGACGAGTCGGCGTCGGCCTTCTCGACGACCGGCGGATCGGCGTCGGCGGGCAAGAGCCGTATCGCGGCCGACACCTTGTCGCGCACGTCGTTGGCGGCTTCGGAGATGTCTTCGCCAAGGCTGAACTCGACGCGGATCGAGCTCTGCCCGATGCGCGATGAGGAGGATAAGACACGAATGCCGGCGACGCCGTTGATGGCGCGCTCGAGCGGCTCGGTGATGACCGAGTCGATCACCTCGGGGGAAGCGCCAGCGTAGGTCGTGTTGACGGTGACGATCGGCGGGTCGACCGCGGGGTACTCGCGCACGCCCAGCGCGAGGATGCCGACCAGGCCGAAGATCACCGGCACGATCGAGAGCACCGTCGCCAGCACCGGGCGGCGGATCATCGTCTCCGACAGGCTCAAGGCTTCGTCTCAGCCGCGCCAGGCAAGGCAGCCGGAGGCGATACTGCGGCGCCAGGCAAGGCAGCCGGAGGCGATACTGCGGCGCCAGGCAAGGCAGCCGGAGGCGATACTGCGGCGCCAGGCAAGGCAGCCGGAGCTTTGGTGTCGCTCGCCACCTCGCGGATAGGCGCGCCGTTCCTGATGCGCAGGAGGTTCGTGATGATCACGCGGTCACCGGGGACGAGGCCCTTGACGATCTCGACGCGCGCCGGCTCGCGCACGCCGGCCTCGACCTGAACCTCGGTCGCAACGCCGCTTCGATCGACGAAGACGCGCGCGCCGGTCGGCGCCGGGATGACCGCGATGGCGGGCACGAACAACGCATCACGCTTGGCCAGCGGCACTGCCACCGTCGCGAAGGTACCGGGCAGGATCCCCCTTGGTTCCAAGACCTTGGCGCGCACGACGACGCTCCTGCTGGTCCGATCGATGGCGGGATCGATGGCACTCACGGTGCCGCGGAACGTGTCCGGGCGACCGTCGATCATGAAGCTCACCTCGGAGCCGATCGCGACGTCCATGGCGTGACGCTCGGGCAGGCGGAAGTCGAGCTTCAACGTGCTCACGTCGACCAGCCGTCCGAGCGGCGTGCCTGGCGCGACCCAGGCGCCGACGCTGACCGGCCGCAGGCCAAAAGTCCCAGCGAACGGGGCGACGACGCGCGTCTTCTCGAGCTGGATCTCGAGCTCGCGGATCTGAGCGTTCACGTCGTCGACCTTGAGCTTCGAGCTGTCGCGGTCGTCGGCGCTGACCGAGCCCGACTCGGAAAGCGACGAGTAGCGCCCGAACGACGCCCGCGCATAACGCGACTGGGCGCGCAGCCGGGCTATCTGCGCGAGAATGTCGCGCGTGTCGAGCTCGAACAGGACCTGACCTGCGGCGACGACCTGGCCATCTTCGACAGCGACCGTAACGAGCTTGCGCGCGAGCTCTGCGCTGAGGTCGACCGCTTCGTTCGGGAGCAGCGACCCCGTACCCGAGACAATCGGGGCGTAGGCCTCGCTTGTGACAACGCGGATCTGCACCGGCAACGGGGCCGGCGCGGGCTTCTTTTCTGCCGGCATGGGAGCCTCGGCCGAGGAGTGTCCGGCCGCGACGAACGCGACCGCGCCAATGGCGACCAGCGCGCCGACGGTCGCGATGACCCGTCGGGACGAGGTGCGTCGCGCGCTCTGTACTCGAGACTCTGTCGCCATCAGTCACCCCCGATCTGGACGGGTGATTATGTCGACCGATGCCCTCGCGACAAGTAACAAGGCGGGTTCGCGGGGCAGAACCCGCACCGGGGACGTGTAAGCGAACCTTTAGGTAGGCTTGCACACGCTCAGCGCGGCTCTTGCGGCGATGCCTGCCCCCAGACCCGCGCGGCGACGAACAACATCGCCAGTGACGACACGCCGAAGAACTGCGGTGCCAATGCGGGCCACGCGAGCGCGCAACAATAACCGGCGAGGTTGAACACCGGAGCCGGCCAGAAGCGCTTCGACATCGCGAAGGTCGCGTAGATCGTCATCACCGCGGTAGTCAGGATCTCGTTGGCGAAGGCGCGCTCGACCTGGATCCCACCAAAGACCAGGATGCTGACGCGATGGACCAGGAAGAAGCCGAGCAAGACGGCCACCCAGGCCATGATGTGCCGACTCGCGGAGTTCAGCAGGAGCTGCTTGCGACCCATGTACATCACGCCCCAGAAGAGCGCATTGGTGACCAATGAGAACGTGATCGGCCCATACGCCTCGAGGCCCGGACGCTCCAGCAGTTGCGGCAGGAGGCCGAACGCGAGCGCGAAGATGGCCAGGCCGTAGCCTATCGCCATCACGAAGAAGCGCTTGCGCGCCCGCGCCGCAGGCCGCAGATCGAGGTCCTGCTCGAGCGAGTTCAGGCGCGACAGGCGTGCCGCCGCGTCGTTCTCCATGCGCGCGAGGCGGGCCTCGAGCTCGGGCACGAAGCCGGGTGCCGTCTCGAGCTCGGCCCGCGCCGAGTCGACGTCGTTGCGATCGAGCAGGTGACTCACCCACAGCTCGAGGTAGCGCAGTCGCGCGCTCTTGGCCTGGGCGAGATCCGGCACCAGCGCCAACGCGTCTTCGATCGAGGCACGACACGCCGAGGCGAGCCGGTCGAGCTGCGAGCGGGCAGGCTTCTGCGCCGCCTCGCTCCCGTTGCGATAGTCGGTGAGGCCGGTCGCGAGCTGGTCCAGACGTTCGTCGGCGCTGCGCGCGATACGCTCGGCCGAGCGCTGTTCGAGCCAGGCGCGAATCGCGTCACCGAAGGCGGCGGCGGACGGGTAGCGTTCGCGCGGGTCGAAGTGGGTCGCGCGCTTTACGATCTGGGCGAGCGCATACGGCGCGTCGGCTAGGTCGACGGTCGAAGGGGCGCGCAGCGCTTCGAGGATCGCGTCGGTCGTGGCGCCCTGGTTGCGATGCTTACCCGACAGGATCAAGTGCAGCGTCGCGCCGAGCTCGTAGACGTCGGTGCGCTCACCGACCGAGCCATCGGCGTGGCGCGCGCCGAGCATCTCGGGCGCCATGAAGGCCGGCGTGCCGACCAGGTTGGCGGCGCCACGCGGGTCGCGCAGGTCCAGAGCGAGACCCCAATCGATGACGCACACATCGTCGGGACCGGCGACCAGCACGTTGGCTGGCTTGACATCGCGGTGCACGACGCCGCCGCGGTGCGCGGCCGAGATCCCCTGCACGACCGCGAGCAGGATCGTCAGGTTGTGCTCGAGGTTGTCGGGAACGCTCGACGAGGCGGGCAGCGACGAGGACGGCGCGTGCTTCTCGTCGGAGCGGCCGAAGCGCTCCCACAGCGGGTGATCGGGCTCGCGCATGAGCGCTTCCCAGGTCGCCCCGCGCATGCGCTTCATCACCAAGATCGGCGCGCCCTGCTCGCTGCGACCGAGCGCGTAGATCGGGATCACGTTCGGGTGCTCGATGCGACCCGCGAGGCGACCCTCTGCCAAGAGCGTCGGCGCGAACCAGGGCTCGCTGTCGCGCGGCACCTTGACCGCGACCTCGCGCCCCATCGATCGTTGGAAGGCGAGCAGCACCTGGCCGCTACCACCCTCCCCGAGGATGCCGGTCACCGATAGATCAGGCGTCTCGGTCAGGAGGCCTTCGCTCACGACCACGGACGAAGCGAGCGGCAAATCCGCGGACGACCCACCGAGCGACAGGAGCGGCAGCTGCGACGCCTCCGGGACCCATATCTCCATGTCGCGGCGCGTGCGCGGAGTCACCGTGATGGGCGCCGCTGTGCGCATCGTCGCAGTCGGATCGAGTTCGCGCGTGTGGCCGAACAAGAGCGAAGGCGACATCTCGGAGCCGGTCGCGGCGAGCACGTCGACGACACCCGGCAACGGCGGTGGCCCAAGCGGGCTCATGGGCCGGAAGCCACGCAGGTCGCGCGTCTCGGTACTGTCGTTCGACTCGGCGGACATCGGGCTGGGAGTGTGACGCAGGTTATGAGGACCGGCAACTCTTTGCCAAACTTGGCCTGGGCTCTGGTAGAAGGTCACGGAATGCCGGGACGCCGGGATTCGTTGGCTCGAGGTTCCGGAGGTCAGCTGATGCCGCGCTGGGCTCGCCCAAACGATCGTTCGAGTGTCCGTCCGCTCTTTGTCTTCGCGCTCGCCGCGATGCTCATCGCGATTGTCGCGGTGCTCTTATGGCCGTCGTCGGGGCCAGTCGAGGACAGCGGCTTGACGTTGCCGCAGGCGGCCGCCGACGCAGAGCGCGAGCGGCGACCGGATGCACCAAATCGCCCAGCAATTGCTAATCACCTCGCGCCCAAGGCGCCGGTCGTACGGCCGGGAACGTTGCACGGCACGATTCGCTGGGATTATGGCGGTGCGGTCGTGGGAGCCGAGGTCGCGCTGCTCGATGAGACGGGCGAGGTCCTGGTCGAGATAAAGACCGACGAAAGCGGCACTTACGTCCTGCAGGACGAGAGCCTGGTCGGCGCCGAGCTGCAGGTCACCGAGCCCTACGGAGCAGCCCATCAACGCGACCTGGTGCCGTTGAAGGCGGGCGAGGATCGCAGCTTCGACGTCGTCATCGGCGACCAACGCGAAGTGGTCGGTTGGGTGCTCGACGGGGCCGGCGATCCGGTGCCGGGCGTGCTCGTGACGGCCGCCTGGGAAGCGGCAGACAGCCGCTGGCGAGCGGTCACCGACAGAGGCGGCTCGTTCACGTTCGTCGATGTGCCGGCGACCCCGCTGCGCGTGACGGCCGACGGCGGTGACCTCGGCATCGCGTCGGCGCGAGTAGCGCGGACCGATGCGGCACGGCGCGAAGTGACGCTCGTGCTGGAGCCGGTCGGGACGATCCTCGTGCGTGCGGATGCCGAGGTCGCCATGCTCGGCCAGGTGACGGTGCGCTGCTTCTCGGCCGCGGCGCATGGCGAGGACGGCCTCTGGAACGATGACATGCGAGCGCCGCCCGAGGTGAGCGGCGATGGCATCGATGGAATGGACGGGGAGCCCGGGATGGAAGAGGTTCAGCCCAGTGAAGACCCGACGTTGCCCGAGTTGGAGAACCTCATCGGCAACGCGCTGCGCGGCTGGGACTCGGGCGATCCCGAGGGCAGCCTGGTACGTATGGCGCTCGACATGGCGATGGCCGACCCGCGGCTCGAGGCCGAGATGCGCCGCGACCTGGCGACGCAGTTCCCCGGGATATCGAATGGGTCGATGGAAGACATTGCTCGGGCTGCGGCCAACAAGGTGATCGCAGAAGAGCCGCGCGTGCTCGATATGATGGGTCTCGCGGCGCTCAAGCTGCAGGAGGGCGCGGGCGCGATGGAGGCGTTCATGTTGGCCGAGCAGGAGCTGCGCGAGCCGATGGTCGAGCCGAACGCCAACGACACGATCCCGGAAGCGGTCGAAGCGCTACCGGTCGAAGCGGTGCCTATCGAGCCCGAGCCGGCGATGCCCGAGCCCGCCACTGGCAGCTATGATCCGAGCCTGGATCCGGGCAGCGAGCTCGCTGGCGCAGAGGCAGATATCCCTGCGGATCTCTCTGATCATGGCGAATACGACCTCGGCGAAGACTACGTGGAGCCCAATGATGACTACCAGCGACGCATCGAAGAGCTGCGCGCGCTGAGCCACATCGATACGATCGGCATGGGCGACGAGCCGCGCTCGGTGGTCGCGACTGGCCGCTTCTTCGAGCCGATCCCGGTGCGCGGCGCGTTCGAGTACCAGGTGTCGATCAAGACCGCGGACGGCTACGAGCTCGTCTGCGGCACCGTCTTCGTGGCGCCCGGTGAAGAGGTCGAGATCAATTGCGGCGGCACCGGACCGGCCACGATGACCGGGCGTGTGGTCGATGTGCGTGGCGCGCCGCTCGAAGGCGTGCGCATCGAGGCCTACACCGACCAGCTCTACAAGACGACCAGCGACAAGAACGGCCGCTATCAGCTGACCCCGACCGTCAACGGCGCGCAGCTCGTGACCGTGTCGGCGAGCGACCAGGATGGCACGGTGTGGGCGCAGCGACGTCAGCAGAATGCCAGACCCGGACAAGCTACCGAAGTGCCGGACCTCATCGTGCGCCGCCCCGACGAGCAGCCCGCTCACAACCTGACCGACCCGTTCGGCGGTGTCGGCGCGAGCATCGAGCTCGGCAGCGAGGGCATCGTGTTGTCGTCGCTGTTCGATGACGGGCCGCTCGCGATGGCGGGCGTCGAGTCGGGCGATGTCATCGTTCGAATCGGTGAGGAGCTCGGCGCTTCACTGTCGGTCGACGATGCGCTGTCGATGTTGCGCGGCGAGGTCGGCACGGACGTCGATCTGACATTGCGGTCGGCCGCGGGAGAGCTCTATGAGCTGATGGTGACACGCGGACTGGTCACCCCGGTGCGCGAGCTTGATTACGAATAGCTCATCGCTCCAAGCTCCGCGTCATTGACACGAGCCATCCCGCCAGCGACCTTTCCCGATGCTTGGACACGGGCGCCAAGTCGGGGGGGACCGTCATGAAGTTCGGGATGCTGGGGCTGGCCATCTGCAGTAGCGCATTGTGTCTGGTAGCAGCGGAAGGGTTCGAAGCGCACGCGCAACCACTGGTCATCGGCTGCTCTGACGGCAGTCGCGAGGGCTACACCAACACCACGCAGTACCCGAACATCGCTTCGTGCGGTGGGGCGTGGAACGTCCAGGGTGCCTTCCACGACGAGCCCGACTGCGGGCGCGAGGCCGGCAACGGCGGCCTCAACTCGGCCGGCAGCGGCTGCAACGTCGAGGACCTGTGCGCGGGCGGCTGGCACGTGTGCAACGGGCCCGACGACATCGACGTGCGTACGGGCGGCCTGGGCTGCCAGGAATCGGTCGCGGCCAACTATCCCAACGGCGGCGCGTTCTTCATGACGCGCACCTCGGGCGCCGGCACGGGTCACTGCGACGAGGTCGTCAACGGCTTCCCCGCGAACTACAACGATATTTTCGGATGCGGCAACATGGGTACGCTCCCGGTCGCAGGCACGGGTCCGGGCGGCTGCAGCCCGCTCAACCGCTTCGGGCACAACATGTGCCAGGGCCTTCAAGCGTATACCCAGGCGGCCGGCGACGCTCCCGCGACCAACTTCGGCTACAACAGCTCGACCTACGCATGGGACTGCGACAACGGCACCAGCGTCACCGAGTCGCAGTTCGTCCTGAAGTCGCGACCCGGCGATCAGGGTGGCGTCCTCTGCTGCAAGGACACCGATGGCTCGCTGCCGGAGATCTGCGACAACGGCATCGACAACGACGCCGATGGGCAGGTCGACGAGACCTTCTTCGCGGACGCGAACAACGCAAACGATGGCGTCCTCGACTACCCGGGTGACCCGTGCCGCCGCACGGGTGGCGCGACTGGCACCATCGAATGCAACGGCGCTGGCGGTTGGGTCTGCGGCCCGATCGCGCCGCAGGGTTGCTGCTTCCCGGACGGCCAGTGCGCCGAACGCTCGCCGGGGGTGTGCGGCAGCCAGGGCGGCTCGCCCGGTGGTGGTAGCTCGAACTGCAACAGCATGGACTGCCAGGCTCAGGAGTGCTTCCTCGGCAACGGCTCGAGCTGCGACGACGGCGATGCCTGCACCGACAACGACACGTGCAATGGTAGCCAGTGCGGCGGCTCGCCCAAGGTCTGCAACGACAACAACCCGTGCACCAACGACTCGTGCTCGAACGGCGCGTGCGTCTTCAGCAACAACACGGCCGCCTGCAACGACGGCAACGCCTGCACCCAGAACGACACGTGTGGCGGCGGCTCGTGCAACGGCGGCGTGGTCTCGTGCGACGACGGCAACGCGTGCACCGACGACACCTGCAACCCGGCCACGGGATGCAGCCGCGTCAACAACAGCGACCCATGCAACGACGGCAATCCTTGCACCAGCAACGATGCGTGCGTCGCGGGTAGCTGCGGCGGCACGACCACCAACTGCAACGACAACAACCCCTGCACCGACGACTCGTGCGGCGCCAACGGCTGCGTTCATGCGAACAACAGCGGGGCCTGCAACGACAACAGCGTCTGCACCAGCGGTGACGTCTGCTCGGGCGGTGTGTGCGCCGGCCAGGGCATGAGCTGCGACGACGGCAATCCGTGCACCGACGACACCTGCGGGGTCAACGGCTGCGCGCACAGCAACAACAGCGACCCATGCGGCGACAACAACGCCTGTACCGACCGCGACGCGTGCGTCGGTGGCGCGTGTTCGGGCCTGGCGATCTCGTGCGACGATGCGAACCCGTGCACCGATGACTCGTGTGGTGGCAATGGCTGCGTGCACGCGAACAACACGGCGGCCTGCAACGACAATAACGTGTGCACGGCGGGCGACGTCTGCGGCGCCGGCCAGTGTGCCGGCGCGGTGATATCGTGCGACGACGCCAACCCGTGCACCGACGATTCGTGCGGTGCCAACGGCTGCGCTCACGCGAACAACGCGGTCACGTGCGACGACGGCAACGTGTGCACCAGTGGTGACACGTGCGCGGCGGGCGGCTGCGGGGGCGTGGCGATCTCGTGCGACGACGGCAACCCGTGCACCGATGATTCATGCGGTGCCAGCGGCTGCGCTCACGCGAACAACGTCGCCGCGTGCGACGACGGCAATGCTTGCACCAGCGCGGATGTGTGCGGTGCAGGAGCCTGCGCGGGCGCGGCGATCTCGTGCGACGACGGCAACCCCTGCACCAACGACGCCTGTAACGGCGGCACCTGTGGCCACGTGAACAACGCAAGTGTGTGCAGCGATGGCGACGGCTGCACCGGGGGTGACACGTGCGCCAACGGCGCGTGCGCGGCAGGCACGACCCCGATGTGCGAGCCCGACTGCGTGCTCGGCGACCTCGACGAGGACGGGATCTGCGACGACAGCGACGACTGCTTCGACATGGATCGCGACGGCTACGGCGAGGGCAGCGGCTGCGAGCCCGACTGCAACGATCTCATCGCGACGTGCACGACCGACTGCATCACCGACCGCGACGGCGGCGACGGCAACGGCATCCCCGACTGCGAAGAGGCGCAGTGCGCCGACATCGACGACGACGGCTATGGCGTCGGCGATGGCTGCGCCGGTAGCGACTGCAACGACAACGAGCCGAACTGCGCACGCGACTGCACCGACTCGGATGGGGACACCACGCCGAACTGCATCGACGATGATGACGACAACGACGGGCTCTCGGACGAGCTTGAGATCTCGGCCGGCAGCGACCCGACCAAGGCCGACAGCGACGGCGACGGCGTCTCCGACGGCGACGAGGTGCTGGTCTACGGTACCGATCCAGCCAAGGCCGACTCGGACGGCGACGGCACCAGCGACAAGAACGAGATCGACGCCGGCACAGATCCGGTCGACCCCGCGGTCGGCGGCACGGATGGCGGCGATGGCGATGGCAACGGCAACGCGAGCGCGGGCGAGTCTGCCGGTTGTATGAGCGGCCAGACCACGCTCATCGGGCTCGCGCTGCTCGCGATTGTGCTCATGCGCCGACGTAGGGCGAATTCACGAAGCGAGCAGCGCGCGACCTAGGCCGCCGTCAAGGTGAATTCGCGAAGCGGGGCGTGCGCGCCCGAGGAGCCGCGCCGAGGCCAACCTCATAGGTTGCCGAGAAGCGAGCGACGAAGGCCCCGCACGGGCCGCCGTCAAGGTGAATTC
>Ga0209181_10001527_pt1 | contig 40376 bp, 36 predicted proteins | sample MAT05_FD_187208 | JGI IMG/M metagenome (GOLD analysis project Ga0209181, IMG submission 187208) | Freshwater microbial communities from Lake Fryxell liftoff mats and glacier meltwater in Antarctica - MAT-05 (SPAdes) (version 2) | ecosystem: Environmental > Aquatic > Freshwater > Ice > Liftoff... | reverse complement strand
CGGTCGCTGCGCGCGGGTCGCCGGCCACGCCGTTGGCGGGGCCCCCGTGTTTTGCCTCCGCTGCATCGTTGATCCGATTGACTCTGACTTGAGCTGGATCAACCGCCAGCATGAGGGAGGTGTCGGCAGTTCCGGCATGCAGGCCGATTTGCGTGTCCGTGAGCCCTTTTGCACGCAGAATTTTTGTGTAAGGCGCGACGCTGGTGCGGTAGTAGTCGGCGATGAAATGAGCGCGCGTCGGTGTGCCTTTCCAGCGCTTGTTGAGGACCTCCGCCACAGCCGCAAGCTGGTTTTGATAACTGCCATGATCGCCAATGAAAACAATGTCAGTGAAGCCGTGTTGGGCAAAACTGCGAGCCGCAGAATCGAGCAGACTTTTGAACGCCTCATCGGAAATGCTGATCGTCCCCGCGAATTTCATGTGCGCAGCGGGCGGTGAAATGCTTCCCTCAGGCACGTAGGCGAGCACGGGCGCAACCAAAGTATTTTTCAGTTCCACAGCGATGCGCCCCGCGAGCGCATGCACGCGAACGTTGTGCTTGCCGAGCGTCATGTGAGGCCCGTTTTGCTCGGTGCCCCCGATGGGAATGATGATGGTCGTCGTGCCTGCCCTAACCGCGTCGCGCACTTCGGGCGATGTCATCGATTCCAGATAAATCTGCGGTGTTGGCGTGGTCGCTTGTGCGGTCAACGCGGTCAACGCGGTCAACGAAAAAAGTAAAACGGCCAGAAATTGTTGCCGGGGTTGCATGAGCCGCATACGCAAATTCGCAGACTTTTCGTCACAGGGAGGTACGAGCGTAGCAGAGAAAAGCGCGCACAACGATTGCGGCCCCGGGCCCGCATTCGCGCTAACGCCTCAGTGTTTCACGAGACTTGCGGCCCACTGATAGCGTTCATCGCCCGTCGCCAGAAACTCTTCCCGACAGGCGTAAATGAGCTTGATGACATGTTCGTCATCGTCGTTGTACGCGATCTCTCTTAATGCTTGCCACGATTTCAGCGCGACTGGTAACGCAGCGGCGTCGGCGTTGATGCCACTGGCTGCGACACCCGCTGCGAAGGCAATTGCATAGTGATGCACGGCCAGTTCTGGCGCATCGAAATACGGCAGCAACAGGCGCATCGCATGGGTACCGGTGATGAGATGCAGGACGGTGAAATTACGGCTGCGTAGATAGTGCTCGAGAGCGAGGGAGGCGAGTTCGCGCAGCGTGCCTTGGTGCACCTGCAAGCGAGGCGCCGTTGTCTGAAACGCTGCGTTTTTGCCGTACGCGAGCATGCGATTGGAGATCATGCCGTCGTGGGATTTGCAATTCACGGGCGTTGACGTCATTTCGGCTAACCACGTTCGTAGTTCAAGATGCGTTGCCCGATAGGTGAGCACATCGCTTGACTCGGATGACGCGCTTCCTGCGATCGGCATGTGCGAGCAAGCCCAGTGCGCGAGACCAGACGCGATTTCGGCATCGTGTTCGGCGACCTTTGCGGCCGCTAAACGTAGCAGTCCGTGAAAGGCGTTGCCGCCGACTCCGTCAATCAGCAATGGCAGTGCTGCGCGAACAACGATATCGATGCCGTGCGTTGAAAGTTTACGAATAAAGTGCGCTCTAATGGCGGCGAACGCTGCTGGCTGACCGCGCAACTCTACCCAGTCCGCGCAGGGCTCAGTCGCGGGCGACGCGGGTTCCAGCTTTCGACTTGCGTTCACAAAGCCGCGCTCCAATTGTTCGTCGTTTGCGCCGAGCGCATGTAACGCCACGAGTGCCATTGGCAGGTGACTGCTCAAACGTCCGGCGTATTCGGGGGCGAAGCTTTGCGCACGATCCAGCAGTGAATTGAGTGATGACATGTCCGTGAGTATTTAATTTGACAGAGGAAGCGTAAAACCTCAAGTAAACTTTAAGTCAAGCGAATTTTTTTCATCTGAAAAATATGTTGAAAACTCTTGCAACGCCGAACGCAGCGCTCAGCATCGGAGAACTCTCGCGACGCTCCGGCGTCGCCGCGAGTGCGCTGCGTTTTTACGAGGACGAGGCGCTGGTGACAAGTTTGCGTGGGCCGGGCGGGCAGCGTCGTTACGCTCGCGACGTGTTGCGTCGGGTCGCGTTCATTCGAGCGGCACAGGCGGTTGGGTTGCGACTTGAAGAGATTCGCGATTCGTTGGCGAGCTTGCCGGAGTCGCGAACGCCGACTCGCGCGGACTGGGCCAAGTTATCGAAACGCTGGCGTCCGCTGCTGGATGAGCGCATCAATGCGCTGATGACGCTTCGCGATCAGCTGGATGCGTGCATTGGCTGCGGCTGCCTGTCGCTCACGGCGTGCAAGCTGTACAACCCGGCGGATGTGGCGGGTGTTCGAGGAAGTGGGGCGCGGTATTTGTTGGGTGATGCTCGGCCCGACACGTCAAAACAGCCCTAAATGTCACTGTAGGAGCGGCTTGCCGCGACCTACGCCCAACGCCTGAATCGCTTTGCCTATGCGAGGTTGGTCGCGGCAAGCCGCTCCTACAGGGCGAATCCGAGCATTTTTAGCGTTCGTTTTTCTGAAACAGCTTTTGTTGCAAAACACCGCTGCACTGGGGCTAGGTGCTCAAAAACAACTATATCGATAAATATCCGTTTGCGCCTCTAGACCCAATAGAGCGTTGCTTCTACCTAAATGCTGTTGCTCTCAATTACGCCGCAGTTCTTGAAACGCACCCTTTCGTACCTATAATTAGCACTCATCAGGGGCGAGTGCTAACAATCGCGGCTTACTCAAGTAGGTCCAAAAGTTAGCGCCCGCTTCGGTCAAAACACCAGTTCGGCCATTCCGACGCGTGCTGACCTTCCCGCAAGAGTATTTGCGTGGCCCTCCCCCGTTTTCAAAATTCAGAACAGTTCAAGGAGAACTATCGATGACAATGAAACTTCGCCCCCTGCACGACCGTGTGATCGTCAAGCGTCTTGAAGAAGAGCGTAAGACCGCGTCCGGCATCGTGATCCCCGACACCGCCACCGAGAAGCCTGATCAAGGCGAAGTGCTCGCAGTCGGCCCAGGCAAGCGCGACGACAGCGGCAAAGTACATGCGGTCGACCTCAAAGTCGGCGACAAAGTCCTGTTCGGCAAGTACGCTGGCCAAACCGTCAAAGTTGACGGCGATGAGCTGATGGTCATGCGCGAAGAAGACATCATGGCCGTGGTGCAAAAGTAAATCTGGGGCACCATGCGTCGTTGCTTCAAACCTTGCGTACCTTTAGTACGCGGCGGCTTGAAGCGCCTAGCCTGGCACTCCCATATTTACTTTGCACACCTCCCCCAATTTCAATTTTTTAAACAATTTAAGGCGTTGCGAGCCGAGATGAGCACAAGGCGCTTTGGGTCGACGTGTACTGAAGTACACGAGACCGAAAGCAACGCAGTGATCGCTCGGCGCAGCACGCCGACATGGAGATACTCATGGCAGCTAAAGAAGTAATTTTCGGCGGTGAAGCACGCGCCCGCATGATCGAGGGTGTGAACATCCTCGCCAATGCCGTTAAAGTCACGCTCGGCCCGAAGGGTCGCAATGTGGTGCTTGAGCGCTCGTTCGGCGCACCGACCGTTACCAAAGACGGCGTATCGGTCGCTAAAGAAATCGAGCTCAAAGACAAACTGCAAAACATGGGCGCCCAGCTCGTGAAAGAAGTGGCATCGAAGACCTCGGACAACGCCGGTGACGGCACCACGACGGCCACAGTGCTCGCACAAGCCATCGTTCGCGAAGGCTTCAAATACGTCGCAGCGGGCATCAACCCGATGGATCTGAAGCGCGGCATCGACAAGGCGGTAACCGCCCTCGTCGCCGAGCTGAAGAAAGCCTCGAAAGCCACCACCACGAGCAAAGAAATTGCTCAGGTCGGTTCGATCTCCGCTAACAGCGACGAATCCATCGGCAAGATCATTGCTGACGCGATGGAAAAAGTCGGCAAAGAAGGCGTGATCACGGTTGAAGATGGCAAGTCCCTCGAAAACGAGCTCGACGTCGTTGAAGGCATGCAGTTTGACCGCGGCTACGTGAGCCCGTACTTCATCAACAATCCAGACAAACAACTGGCGTTGATGGAAAACCCCTTCATCCTGTTGCACGACAAAAAGATCTCGAACATTCGCGATCTGCTGCCAACGCTTGAGCAAGTCGCCAAAGCCGGTCGCCCCCTGTTGATCGTGGCTGAAGAGATCGACGGCGAAGCGCTCGCGACACTGGTTGTGAACAACATCCGTGGAATACTTAAAACTGTGGCTGTCAAAGCGCCAGGCTTCGGTGATCGTCGTAAAGCCATGCTGGAAGACATCGCGATCCTGACTGGTGGCACCGTGATCTCCGACGAAGTGGGCCTCAAACTTGAAGGCGTCACGCTGGCTGATCTGGGTTCCGCAAAGAAGATCGAAGTGGGCAAAGAGAACACTACGATCATCGACGGCGCAGGTAACGAAGACTCAATCAAAGGTCGCGTTGCTCAAATCCGCAAACAGATCGAAGAAGCCACCTCCGACTACGACAAAGAGAAGCTGCAAGAGCGCGTGGCCAAACTGGCCGGCGGCGTAGCCCTCGTCAAAGTTGGCGCGGCGACCGAAGTCGAAATGAAAGAGAAGAAGGCCCGCGTTGAAGACGCGCTGCACGCAACCCGCGCAGCCGTTGAAGAAGGCGTTGTAGCTGGCGGCGGCGTAGCGCTTCTGCGTGCACGTCAAGCGGTTGGAACGCTCAAGGGCGACAACCCCGATCAGGACGCAGGCATCAAGCTGGTCATGAAAGCCGTTGAATCGCCACTGCGCGAAATCGCCTACAACTCGGGTGACGAGCCTAGTGTTGTGGTCAATGCCGTGCTCGCAGGCAAAGGTAACTACGGCTACAACGCAGCCAACAGCACCTACGGCGACATGCTCGAACTGGGCATTCTGGACCCGACCAAAGTAACGCGCCTCGCACTGCAAAACGCAGCGTCTGTCGCGTCCCTGATCCTCACCACCGAGGCCATGATCGCTGAAGCGCCGAAAGACGAATCAGCCGGCGGCGGCATGGGTGGTGGCGGCGGTATGGGTGGCATGGGCGGTATGGGCGACATGGGCATGTAAAAACCATTCATACGGGCGCATTGCTTTGTTGGAGGTTTGCTCGTGTACCCAAAAATACACGTCGCAAACCTCCGCCTCGCACTGCATCCCGTCTGATCGGTTTTTGGATTGTTCCAGCGACCTGTTCGTACAAAACAAAAGGCACCTTCGGGTGCCTTTTGTTTGGCCGGCTCGGTAAAATACATATGTACGCAATCTGCGTACAATAACATTATGAAATTGACCTTTGTTGAGCTTCCGGCATTCGACCGCGTTCGCGCCCAATATTTCGATGATGATGGTTTTGCAGGGTTACAGTCGGTGTTGCTAGCGAAGCCCGATGCCGGTGTTCTGATCGCCGGAACGGGTGGGCTGCGTAAGCTTCGTCACGCTGATCCTCGGCGAGGTAAAGGCAAGCGCGGCGGACTCCGGGTTATTTACTACTGGTGGATGGGTGGCGATCAAATTTTGCTGTTCACTGTTTACGACAAAAATGAAGCAGATGACCTGAGTCCGAAAGAACGCAGAGCATTGAAAGTGTTTTTAGATATTGAATTGAAAGTGAGAACGTCATGAAGAAGCGAAATTTATTTGCTGAAATCAGCGAAGGGTTTGAGGCGTTAAAGCTCGAGCGCGAAGGCAAGATTACGCTGCGAAAACACAGCATCGAAGCGAAACCAGTGCCGCAAGTGACGGCCCCAGAGTTGATTGCATTGCGGGAACGCATGAACCTCTCACGATCAGTTTTTGCACGTCACTTGCGCACGAACGAGCGCACACTGGAAAATTGGGAGCAAGGCCGATCAAAGCCGAACGCGCAAGCCGCGCTGGTGATCCGCCTCGTAGAAAAGTACCCTGAGACATTGAAACGTTTGGCTACGATCTAACAATCGCCGTCGCCCAGCAACTGGAGGAGCGTAAGGATTTGCTGGCCTGAACATGACGGCGCGCCATCGCCAACTTTGGACGACGTGTCGTAAATTTTTGCGCTGGGCACGCGACGGCTACGCGAGAGTCGGATGTGGACAAACTGACAAATTTGGCGACGCATGTCACGGTGGATTGCGAAGACGCACGGGCGATCTTGTCGGCTTCGCGATGAATTTGACGCCAGCACCGTAAACTGCGTAGATCAAGAAATGCTTCTAATGCGCACCACCAACAATACTCCGCCACAGCTCCTTTGCTCAATTGCGACGCAGCTCGCACAACAATTGCCCATAGACGAGACAAAGAAAGCCCGGTGCGAGGCAAACAAAGCCCTCTCGCTAAAGGTATTGGAGTTCATGCGGCACGTCTATGACATCAAAGAAGAGTCGATCACTGACTTTTTAGTATGGCAGTGGAGACAGGGACGACATCGCATTATTTAATCTAGTCTGTTATTCTGACTAGATAGTCATATTTCCCAGAAAATCATTCATCATGCGAACCAGTAACTGGCCGTTGCAGGACGCGAAGGCGCAATTCAGTCAGGTAGTGGATGCAGCGCTCAATGGCGAGCCGCAACACATCACGCGGCACGGCAAGCGGGCGGTAGTGGTGGTGTCGGAGACTACGTTTGAATCGTTGCAAAAGAATGCCAAGGCTGCCGCGCCGAATTTTATTGAGCACTTGTTGGCGATCCCCAAGGCAGCGCCTGTGCAAAAAGGCAGGGCAAAAGAGAACATGGATTTCGGGCGTGGAACTTTGGCGCTTCGCGACATTGATTTCTGATGTTTTTGATCGATACGGTGGTCATTTCCGAGTTGCGCAAGTCGCGCCCTTCTCCAACGGTCATCCGATGGTTTCGCAGCCAACGGGATAGCGATCTATTTCTGAGCGTCGTCACGCTGGGTGAAATTGAGCGAGGCATTGAGAAACAGCGGCGCGTTGATCCGGCGTTCTCCACAGAGGTTGCGGGCTGGCTAGAAAGCCTGGCGGGCATGTACGGTGATCGCGTGCTGCCGGTCTCAACCGCTATCGCCCGTCGTTGGGGCGTGCTTACTGCGCAGCACGGCAATGAAAGTATCGATCTTTTAATCGCGGCAACAGCGCTCTGTCATGGGCTCAAAGTCGTGACGAGAAATGTCAAACATTTTGCGCCGCTTGGCATAGACGTGATTGATCCCTTCGTTTTGCAGTAATAAAGCATCAGTGGGCTGCTAATCTGTCGTGAAGAAACGAAACATCTTCACGGAATTGGGTGAAGGTTTTCCGGTGTTGAAGAGTCGGCGCGAACCGGCTCTGCGTGTGCTTGTTGGCGGGTCTCGGGACTCAACGCCGCCCGACGAACCCCCAATCTTCTGCGAACGCGGCAACTTGGCGCTCCGCGACCTTGATTTCTGATTCGCGGCCAATGCGCTAGTATTGGGCCCACAGTCGACAGTTCACTCAGGCGCTCCCGGCACTTCGGTGCTTTGCTAAACCTGTCATCGCTTAATCGCAAAACACGTCGGAAACGACGATCCACACGAATCACCTTTGGTGCTGAACCGTGTTGGAATGGGAGCCACCAGCAAATCATTTCGGTTTGGCGTTGAAAGGCAGATTCGCTATGTCGAACGCTACTTCGTCCCGTCCCTCGCGGTCTCCAAAACAGGCCACCGTTGCCTTCGCTGTGGCTGACATTTCCGCTTTGGCGAAGTCGCTTCGAGCCGCCTTTGAAGGCATTGATGCTGCGCCAACACAGGTGCAGATGCTCAATTGGCTGGCCAAAGCGGCAGGCCATCAGAACTATCAAAGCTTGCGGGCGCACGCGAGCTCTGTGCCAGCCGCGTCGGCGTTAATCAACGCGCTTGAAGCCGCAGCCGAATCCGCTGCAAAAACCAAAACTACCGCGACCAAAGCGTCGAAGTCTGAAAACGAACTTGCGCTGACCGCTCACGCGGCAAAGGCGCTCACCCAGTTCGACAGCGACGGAAAACTCACTCGCTGGCCGCATAAATTCGCGGTGCAGCGCGTTGCAATGTGGGGCTTGTGGATTCGCTTTGATGCGAAGCGCCGATACACTGAAAAAGAGGTCAATAGCGTGTTGAACGCGTGGCATCTGTTCGGTGATCATGCGACGCTGCGGCGCGAACTGATCAATATGCAGTTGCTGGCGCGCAAGCCGGATTGCTCGGCGTACTGGAAGCAAGCGCAGAAGCCATCAGACGATATTCAGGCATTCCTGCGGGCGTTGCGGCGTCAGGCGTCCGCTTGACTGATGCTCCGCACAGCTGGGGCGTACAGGCGTGCTCTTGCTTGCCGAAGCCTGAAAGCGCAGTGTGTTGTTTTTTTCCGAAAGGTTATCCGCCGCACTAAAGCTCAAACGTTAGTGATCACCTTCGCGCCGCTACACTGTGCGTTATGGCGACGGTAAAGGGTGCTTCAAGACAACAGCATATTGACGCTGAACTCGCGTTTTTGCGTGCTGCGCCTCAGGTTCAAAGCGTCGCTTTGCTGGAGCGGGGAGAGGCGTTGCTGGCCGAGCATGCCGAGCGCTTGTCGACGGATGAATTGCTGCTCGTGCTGCGCGCATCTGCGTCCGGTTGTCAGGCGGCGGGGCGCTGGCTTGACGGACTCCAGTTCGCGCAGCGTGCGCTGGATGTCTGTCGCCGCAATGGAAAGTCACTCGAGCGAATTCCGTTTCTGGCGATCAATGGCAACATTCATTCGTTTCTGCACAGCTACCACCTTGCTGTTCGTTCGTTGCGTGAGGCGATCCACGTCGCCGAGCAAGAGCATTGCATGATTGATGTTGCGAAGTTGTCGTCGGGACTGGGGGCGGTGTATTCGCGCCTGGGCGAACATGACATTGCAGTATCGATGTTCGAGCGGTCGGAAGCACTGTCGAGCGAACTAAAGCTTGTTGCGACCCAGGTGGCGGCGTTGAACAACGTTGCGCGCGAGTACCGATTTGTCGGCAAGTACATCGAAGCGCAAGAAAAGATCGACAGTGCGATCAAAAGTCTTAACGATCAAACGAACCGCGAGTTGTTGCCGTATCTCCTGCACACGCGCGCCGAGATAGCCATCGCGAGAGATGCTACGGACGCTGCGCTGCTAGATTTGCAAGCTGCTATACCGCTCTTGAAGAAGTCACAGAACACGCCCATGCTTCTGCGCGTGTTGGCCGATATCGCGGACGTCATGGCGAAACGCGGCGAGATTGCGCAGGCTCGCGAAACGTTGGCCGAAGCCAGCGCGTTGTCGGATAACGAATCGTTACACGATCTGCGCGCTACAGTGGCGCTCGCGCGCGCGCGACTGGCGCATCAGCAGGGAGATGCGCCGACGGCGCTTGCCGCGATTGATGACTTCCTTGTTGCCCACGCGGACGCGAATAAGGTTGACATTGAGGGCCAGCGAATCGCTACCCGTTTTGTCGAAGAAGTCGAGCGAACCGAGGCGCGCGATCGCCGCGAATCTGAGGCTGTGAGCGCGCTCACATTGCGCCTGCTGGAATCGCAGGCGGAGGCCGAAAAAGTTGCGAAGCAGGCTTCGCGCGACGCGCTGACCGGTGTGCTCAATCGCAATGCATTCGAGGCTGCCGTCATGCGCGTCGCATCGGGCGTGCAACAGCCGGTGACGCTATTGATGCTCGACGTGGATGATTTCAAAGCAGTCAACGAACGGTTCGGTCACATCGCGGGCGATGCGGTGCTCTCGCTCCTGGTGGATCGTATGCGCCAAAGTTTGCGTGCAAACGATTTGCTCGGTCGTTTCGGTGGTGATGAATTTTTGCTGCTGTGTCCTGGTGTCGGGCCGCGCGTTGCGCTCGCCATCGTCAACCGCATGCTGGCGAATATTTCGAAGGAACCGATGCGCTTCGAGGGCCGCGACATTCCAATCACGGTGAGCCTTGGTGCGGCATGCGCGCAAACCAAGGCGCTCCCAGCCTTCAGCTATATGGTCAAGCGCGCGGACGCTGCGTTGCGCCGCGCCAAGCTAGCCGGGAAGAACCGCGCAATTATTGCGCGCGTGAACGTGTAGCCCGAGCGCATCGCCAAACGTGTAGGCTTAGGGCGCTGCCAATTTCCCCGGTTACTTTCGCTGCATGAACGACACGCTGACATCGCCTTCAAACTCCCCGTTTTCACGACCGCTGGTCGTCGATCTCGATGGCACATTGTGCAAGACCGACACGTTGTGGGAATGTTTTTTTGCTGCGTGGCGCGTGCGTTGGTGGTTGCCACTGGCGAGCGCGTTGTGGTTGCTCTCGGGACGGAGCAAACTTAAAGATCAGCTGGCTCTGATTGCGCTTCCCGATGTGGCCGAATTGCCCTGGAATCTGACGGTTATTGACACGTTGCGCGCGGCGCGCGCGAGCGGACGCCGCACGGTGCTGGCAACGGCTGCAAACGCGCGAATCGCACAGGCCTGTGCTGACGAGTTAGACCTGTTTGACGAAGTGATGGCGTCGGAAGGCGTGGTCAATCTCAAAGGCACGGCGAAGGCAGCGCAATTGGTGGCGCGGTTCGGACACGGAGGATTTGACTACGTGGGCGACTCAACAGCGGACTTGCCGGTGTGGGCGGTAGCGTCGCACAAGCTGACCGTTTCGAGAGTGATACCTGTTGGCGGAGAACGGTTGGAGCAGGGCGCGACGACGGGCAAACTCTCGAGCTGGGTGAAGTTGCTCCGCGTTCGCCATTGGGTCAAAAACGTGCTCGTTTTTGTGGCTCCCGTTGCCGCGCATCAGTGGGCTGCAGGTGCGACGTGGTTGCCAGTATTGCTCACGTTTGCAGCCTTCTGCGCTGTGTGTTCCGGCGTTTATGTGCTGAACGATTTGTTCGATCTCGCCTCGGACCGCGCGCATCCGACGAAGCGAAGCCGACCACTGGCCGCAGGGGAGTTGGCGTTGGCATCGGCTGCGGTTATGTCGTTCGTGTTGTTGATCGGTGGGCTCATTGTGGCGTGGTGGATCGGACCGCTGGTGGCTGCGGTGATCGCGTTCTATGTCGTCGCCAACGCGATTTACACCGTGCGTCTCAAGCGCGTGGCGGTGTTTGATGTGTTCTGCCTTGCGGGGCTTTATACGCTGCGAATTGTCGCCGGTGCGGCGGCGGTCATGGTGCCGTTGTCGACGTGGTTAGTCGCGTTTTCGGTGTTTGCGTTTTTGAGTCTCGCCTTGCTGAAGCGCGCGGCCGACATTGATCGGCTGGCACCCGACGAAGTCCTGCCGGGACGAGGCTACAGCGGCAAAGACGCGGCGTTTGTGAACGGATTCGGCATCAGCTCTGCAATCGCGGCGTGCCTTGTGTTGGCGCTTTACGTGGCTAGTGAACAGGTGGTCGCAATGTATGCCGAGCCGCTCTGGCTGTGGGGCGTGGCGGTGGTCGTGCTGCTGTGGCTGGCGCGCATGTGGCGGATGGCCATGAACGGCACGATGGATGATGACCCCGTGATGTTTGCGGTGCGAGACGCGGTGTCGATTGGCTGCGCGCTTGCCGTCGTTGGATTCACTGCACTCGCCCTGTAGGAGCGGCGAAAGCCGCGAATGGCTGAGCTGCGGAAACGCGGCTTCCAACGTTCCTGCAAGGTATAGCTTTTGCTTGAAAGCGCCGCTGCCTAAGGGATAAAGCTCTATAAAATCACAAGTCAAGTTTTGAGAAAAAGCGTATACAGCCCCGGTATAGAGGCGCTTTCACAGAAAAGCTGTATCTCTACGCTCGCCCCTTCCAGGGGACCAAAATCGACTCCACTTTGCGCATCAAGAGGTCAAACAAGTACGCCACGACGCCAATCACGATGATGCCCATGATCACGATGTCGGTCCGCAGAAAGTTGGATGCGTTGAGCACCATCTGACCAAGTCCTTCGGTCGCCGCAACCATTTCCGCAGCGACTAGCGTCGTCCAGCCGAAGCCAATCGCGATGCGCATTCCGGTCAAAATTTCCGGTAACGCCGCAGGCACGATCACATGCCAGACCACCTGTGCTTTTGACGCGCCCATCGAATACGCGGCGTTGATCTGCTCAATCGTCACCGACTTCACGCCCGCCCGCGCCGCCATTGCGAGCGGCGCGAAACAGGCCAGATAGATCAGAATAATCTTTGCCGTTTCATCAATGCCAAACCAGATGACAATCAGCGGCAAATACGCAAGCGGTGGCAGCGGTCGATAGAACTCAATCGGCGGGTCGAAAATGCCGCGCATGGTGCGCGAAACGCCCATCAAAATGCCGACTGGCACTGCCGTCAACACGGCGAGAAAGAACGCAGAGAAGACGCGAATCAGACTCCACATCAAGTGCTCAGGCAGCGCCTTGCCACCCTGAATGTCGCCCTTCATCGCGCTGATGAACGCGTTGTAGATGCGCTCCGGCGTTGGCAGGAACAAGTCGCGGATCCAGCCCATGTGGGTTGCCGTCCACCATAGCGCGAACAGCGCAACGACGGTCACCGCGCTAATCAGCACGCTGGAGCCTTCGCCCGGAATGCTGTAGCCCTTGACCGTCTTGACGTCGGACTTATTCGCCATCTTTCGCTCCGACTTCTGGTTGTCCATCGTGAATCAGCGAAAGCACTTTCTCGCGCATCGCAATGAACTCGGGCGAGGCTTTTACCTTGCGCGAATCCTTGCATTCAATGAATTGCTTCGAAAAGTCGAGCTTGAAGCGATGCTCGATGCGCCCCGGCGAAGGCGTCATCACGATGAGATCGGTCGCGAGAAACAGCGCTTCCTCGACGCTATGGGTGATGAAGAAAAACATCTTCTTCGTCTGCCACCAAAGCTCGACAATCAGGTCCTGAATGTGTGCACGGGTCAGGGCGTCCAGCGCACCGAGCGGTTCGTCCATGAGCATTACGGCCGGATCACTCGCGAGCGCACGGGCCACGCCAGCGCGTTGCTGCATCCCGCCCGAGATTTGATAAATCGGATAGTCGGCGTATTTTTCCAGTTGCACGAGCTTGAGCTTTTCGATGGCCAGCGCATGACGCTCCGCCTTGCCCATGCCACGCATTTTCAGGCCAAATTCAACGTTCTCGATGACCGAAAGCCACGGCATCAGCGCATGCTTCTGGAACACCACGCCGCGCTCTGCACCGGGGCCGTAAACGGGCTTTCCATCGAGCGAGATGGTGCCTTCGGATGGTTGCATGAACCCCGCGATGCACGACAGCAGCGTCGTTTTGCCGCAGCCGGAAGCCCCCAGCGCGACCACAAAATCGCCTGTGTTCATCCTGAGATTGACGTCTGACAACGCGAGCGTGCTCTGTCCGTTTGACCCCGCGTAATTAACGCTGAGGTTCTTGATTTCGAGTGTCGACAACGCGAGTCCTTACAAAAAAAGGGGCGACATGCGCCCCTTCATTCGGGTGAGAGTGGCCTACTTCGCAACCTCAGCCGCGTAGCTCGCATTTACCACCGCCGAATAGTCCGGCAACATTTTCTCGATCTGCTTTTGCGACAACTGGAATTCCGCCGTAGCCGCCAGCGCCTTCGCTGCAATGCTGCCCTTGCCGCCACCCAACCATGCAGTCGCCTGCTCTTTAGCGCTCGGGAATTTATAGAGCGCCATAGCCGGTGCGACATTCTCAGGCTTGGAGCCCGACCACTTGGCAACCGCCGCAATTTCGGGGCCACCGACTTTCCAGTTCTTTCCATCCGCGCGATATTTCGCATCCGAATCCGCCATGATTTTCACGAACTTCACCATGAAATCGCGATTGGCTTTCGCCCAATCCTTGTTGGCGACATAGCCGTCAAACGTTGCCTTGCCTGTGGATGCGGTGATTTGCCCAGAAGTGATGACGACCGTGCCGTCCTTCTTCGCTTCAGCAAGCACGGGATCCCAGATAAAAGTTGCGTCGATGTCGCCGCGCTGCCATGCCGCGCGCACCTCCGGCGGGCGCATGTTCAGAATCTTCACGTCGGCGGCATTGACCTTCGCCTGATCAAGTGCGACCATCGTATGGAAGTGCGTGGTTGAGTTGAACGGCACCGCGATGCGCTTACCCTTCAAATCAGCCACCTTCGTGATTCCTGAACCCTTCCTCGCAATCATCGCTTCGGCGTCGCCAATGTCGTCAAGAATCCAGAACAGTTCCAGCGGTTCGCCGCGCGACACAGCGGCTGAGATTCCGGCTGAGCCCACTTCACCCACCTGCACAGCGCCCGAGGCCATCGCTTTGATCACTTCACCGCCACCGCCAAACTGCTTCCAGTTGATTTTGTAACCTGTCGCCGTCTCAAGCGCCTTGGCTTCCTGCGCCATGCGATACGGCACCACCATGTCCTGATAGCCGATCGTGACCTCTTTCGTCTGCGCGAAAGTTGAGGCGGACAGGAGCACACCAAAAGCGCCAACAAGCATTGCACGGTTCATAAACTATTCCTTCACAAATGAATGAGCTGAATTCAGCACGTTAAACGATGTTTTGTGTTTCGCTAAGCAATTATTTAACCTAACGATATTCGAGTTCCACTAACGGAGCTAAGCTTTCGACAACACCTCGCGCATCACGTTGACGATTTGATCGATGTGCGACTTTTCGCTGATGAACGGCGGCGCGATGATCAGGTTGTCGCCGGTGCCCTTGACGTTGAGGCCCGCGTCGAATAACCGCTTTTGCAACTCATGACCGCGTGCTCCGGGAGTGCCATCGACCGCGACTTCTACCGCCGCCATCATGCCAATCGCGCGAATGTCCACCACCACAGGCAGGTCGGCTAGCGAGAAGATGGCGTCGATGAAATACGGCGCCATTGCGCTAGCGCGATCAATCAGCTTTTCCTCGCGGAAAATCTTCATCATCGCCAGACCCGCCGCGACGCACGCGGGATGGGCGCTGTAGGTGTAGCCGTGGAAAAATTCGATGCCCTTGGCTGGGCCCGCGTTGGTAATCGCGTCGTAAATATCGGTGCGAGCTGCGACGGCCCCCATCGGTTGCGCGCCGTTGGTGATGGCCTTCGCCATGCACATCAAATCCGGCGTCACGCCGAACGCCTGTGCGCCGAAGTTCGCACCCATCCGGCCCCAGCCGGTGATCACTTCGTCGAAGACGAGGAGGATTCCATGTTGGTCGCAAATCTCGCGAAGACGATTCAGGTAACCCTTCGGTGGTGGCAAACAACCAAACGATCCCGCCGTCGGCTCGACGAATACCGCAGCAATGTTGTCGCCGCCGTACATCGCGCAAAAGCGCTGCAAATCTTCCGCCAGATCGGCACCCGTTTCCGGCTGGCCTTTGACAAATTTATTCTGCGGCAAAGCCGTGTGGCGCATGTGATAAACGCCGGGCAGGCCGACGCCAAACGCCTTGCGGTTGTTGATCATGCCGGAGAGCGCGACGCCGCCCATGTTCACGCCGTGGTAGGCGCGTTCGCGGCTGATGAAGATCTGGCGCTGGCCCTGGCCGCGCACGCGGTGATAGGCGAGCGCCATCTTCATCGCGCTATCTACGGCTTCCGAGCCGGAGCCGACGAAGAAAATGCGATCCAGCCCGCTGGGTGTGAACTCTGCGACCTCATTGGCGAGTTGAAAACTTTTGGCGTGGCCGCGCGCGAACGGCGCTACGTAGTCCAGCGTCTTTAACTGCGCGTAGACGGCCTCGGCGATTTCCGGGCGGCAATGGCCCGCAGCCACGCAAAATAACCCGGATGACGCGTCAAGGACCTTATTGCCAGCGGCCGTCCACACGTACATGCCTTCGCCTTTGACCAGCAGACGCGGCTCCGCCTTGAACTCCTTGTTCGGCGAAAACGGCATCCAGAAATTGTCGAGCGCGTGGGAGTCGGGCGCGAGCGTCGCGGATGAAAGTTGAGGATCGGAGTGGCCCATGAGAATTCCTTTGAAGCTTTGTCATTCTGAGCGAGGCGAAGAATCAGGTGGCTAACGGCGGCGTGGCACAGGCAACGCGTTCGTCAATCAACCTGATGTTTCGCTTCACTCAACATGATACGAGCGTAGGCCGCTCCACCCTGCGACAATAGAGCCAGATATGCGACAACGATTAGGCCAGTTGTGGCAAACCCGGTTTGCCCAGAGTGATTCCACCGAAACGCTGCAACAGCGTATCGCGGGGATGCTGCGGCGCGCCGTTTTGGAGCGCGCAGTCCCGCTCGATGCACCGTTGCCGTCCACGCGTGAACTGGCGCTCGAACTGGGCGTTGCGAGGGCGACGGTGGCACTCGCGTATGAGCGTTTGCAAATTGAGGGCGCGATCGAGTCGCGTGAACGACGTGGCTTCTTTGTCACGGCATCGTTCGCGCTACAGAGAGCGGAGTTTCACGAAAGCGATCAGTTATCGCTGTTGCCGCCGCCCGATTGGCAGCGGCACTTTCGCTCGCTCGATGTGGCTTATCAGCCGGTAAAAAATCCGACTGACTGGTATCGCTATCGCTACCCGTTTGTTTACGGGCAGATCGATCCGAAGCTGTTTCCGCTGGCGGATTGGCGCGACTGCTTCGAACGCGCGATGAAATTGGAAAGCGTTGAAGCATGGACGGTTGATCGCGGCGATCTCGATGATCGCGATTTGCTGGAACAATTGCGGACGCGCGTGTTGCCGAGACGCGGCGTCTGGGCGGCAGCGGACGAAATTCTGGTGACGGTGGGCGCGCAACAGGCGCTGTATTTGATTGGGCAATTGCTCGGTGGGAGCGGACGACGCGTCGTTGTTGAAGAGCCTTGTTATCCCGACGTGCGGGCGATCTTTTCGATGACGGGCGCGACGATTTCCTCGCTGCCAGTCGACGTGGAAGGTGTGAACGTTTCGCAGGTCGCGGCGCTGCGACCGGACGTTGTGGTCGTCACGCCATCGCACCATTGCCCCACCGGTGTACGCCTGAGCGATGAGCGGCGACGCGCGTTGTTATCGCAAGCAGCCGATCAGGATTTTCTGATTGTTGAGGACGACTACGAGCCCCAGCTAGCGGGCGTTTCGGCGCTTCCTGGCGCAACACCCGCGCTCAAGAGCCTCGACATGAATGGCCGCGTTTTGTACGTCGGTAGTTTGTCGAAAACGTTGGCACCGGGGCTGCGACTCGGCTACATCGTTGCGCCGCGTGAAGTAATCGTCGCCTTGCGCCGTCTGCGTCGGCTCATGCTGAGGCATGTTGCGAGCAATAACGAACGGGCGCTGGCGTTGTTTCTGTCGCAGGGACACTTTGAATCACTGCAACGCCGACTCGGCCATGCGTATCAGGTGCGCTTGAAGATTTTGCGTGAGGCGCTCGCTACGCATTTGCCCGACTGGAAAATTCAAAGCCCGGAAGGCGCGGGGTCGGCATTGTGGGTGCGGTTACCTGAGGGATTGAGCGCTACCCAGCTCGTCGCAGCCGCGCGCGGGGTCGACGTAGTCATCGAACCTGGGGTTGGATTCTTTGGCCTTGCGCCAACCGGCGAATTCGTTCGTATGGGAATTTCGGCGATTCCTACACATTTGATTGGTGAGGGGGTGGCCGCTTTGGCGTCAGTCGCCTCTCCTGCGCAGTAGGGGAGGTGCCCGAAGGGCGGAGGGGTGGGTTGCCTTGCTCACCGTGCGGTTGTTCGTGGCCACGCGCCCCTCTGTCGTCTTCGCCGACATCTCCCCTGCCTTGCAGGAGAGACTTTAAAGATCAGAGCGGGTTAGCGCCAGACGGTTGATTGTGCTAACTCCTCGGGCCCCGCCCAATCGACTCCAGCCGCACGATCCCATGCCCTTCCGCCGTCTTCTTCGGTGCCATTTTCCAGGCGTGCCCATAGATCACTTCCACGCTGATACGAATCGGCCCACCATCGCGCCGCCCCGACTCTAACGCGGTCTCAATCGCCCGCCACGTTCGCGGCGTCATCAGACCTCGAGATCGCGTCTGCATCGCATTACCCGCGCCCTGCGCCTTGAGATCACGCCACAGCGCGTCGGTCGTGGCGTATTCCAGCGTAATGACCTCCATGTCCATCACCGGATCAGCAAATCCCGCGTGCACGAGCATGTCACCAATATCGTGCAGATCGGTGAATTTATGAACGTGCTTGTCAGCCACGGCTTCATCGCGCGAAATCGCTCGTCGCAACTCGATCAAGGTGTCCGGCCCCGGCGTGGTGAACATCACTACGCCACCGACTTTGAGCACGCGGTTCCATTCGGCAAACAGCGCTGGCAGATCGTTTACCCATTGCAGCGCGAAATTGCTCCAGAGCACGTCTGCATGTTCGCGTGGCAGTGGCAATGCGTTCATGTCCGCCACGAGCCCACGCGTTTCGCCTTTTCCGGCCTTGCTGCCGCCGCTTGTCAGCCGCGCCAGCCATCCCGGCTTCGGAATCGGGGGTGCGGCGCGTGCCACCATCGCCGACGATTGATCGATCGCGACAACCGTCGCATCGGGGAAGCGCGCTGCGAGCGCCGCCGAATGCGTTCCCGGCCCACAGCCCACATCAAGCACGACCGTTGGCGCGATCCGCATAATGTCAAACCGCTCAAGCAGCCGATTGCCCACTTCACGCTGAACGACCGCCGCATCGGCGTAGGTGGTTGCGGCGCGGTCGAATCGCTTGCGCAGCAGGGCAACGTCGACAGGTTCCGGCGCGCTCACAGCAGACGCTCGATCACACTACGTGGGAAAATTGGCACAGCATTCGATCAAAGACAGGTTCTCCAATTTTATTGCGAACGCTTTACGCTGATGGCTTGACAGCGCTAACTCGTGTGCGCGAGCGTGCGTTGCCGCAGATGTGTTTCTTTTGCGGGGATAGCGCTCCGGAGACAGTCTGCGAGCCGTGCGCGGGTTCGTTGCTGCGCTTGCAGCGTGAAGTCTGCCCGCGCTGCCAACTGCCCGCTGCGAACCGCGAAGTCTGCGGGCGATGCCTGAAAAAGCCACCGGTCTGGCAACATCTGATCGCCGAGTGGCAATACGAATTTCCGCTCAAAGCCGCCATCGTTTCCGCGAAGTATCATCACGCGTTCCCGATTTTTCGATGGGTTTCTGCGCAGCGTCGGAATTGGCCTTTCGAACCCTCGGCCACGCTAATTCCGGTTCCACTCGCCGAGCTTCGTTTGCAAACGCGCGGCTACAATCAGGCGCAATTGATTGCCAACGAAATGGCCAAACGCTTTTCACTGCGCGTCGACGACGACGGCGTGATCCGCATTCGCGAGACAGACATTCAGCAGCGATTGAACTGGAGCGAGCGTCGGCGAAACGTTCACCATGCGTTCGCAGCCACACGCTCATTCGCCGGTGAATCGGTGGTGCTCGTTGACGATGTGCTCACCACGGGCTCTACGTTAAATGAGTTGGCTCGCGCTGTGTACGAAGCGGGCGCGGTTCGCGTGGACGCCTACGTGCTGGCTCGTGTTCAGCCAATCCGCCGACGTGATCGCGTCGTGAAATTTGGGCGCGCAACAACATGATCTGCGCCGCATGATTCACGTCGTTCTGGTCGAACCGGAAATCCCGCCCAACACCGGCAACATCATTCGCCTGTGCGCTAACACCGGGGCGATGCTGCATCTGGTGAAGCCGCTCGGTTTCCCGCTGGACGACGCACGTATGCGCCGCGCCGGGCTCGACTACCACGAGTACGCGACGATGCAGGTGCATGAGGATTGGGCGACGTGCAAGGCGGCGTTAGCTGGGCACAGAATGTTCGCAATAGAGACGTGCGGCACCCAATCTCCGCACGCAACGGAGCTGCAATCCGGCGATGTTTTCGTGTTTGGATCGGAGACGAAAGGGCTGTCGGCAGCGGTGCTTGCAGACTTTCCTGCTGATCGTCAACTTCGCATCCCGATGCGCCCAGCGATTCGGAGCTTGAACCTGTCAAACTCGGTCGCGGTGACGGTTTATGAGGCGTGGCGGCAATTGAGATTCGTTGGATCTGGCTAATAGCTTTTCTATGAAATAGCCACTGCGCGGGGGCTATAGGGCGCTTACGAGAATTATCGACTATTGATTTTTTGTGACGTTAGCCCCTATGCAGAAAGGCTTAGACGAAAAAGCTGACTAGCATAGCTGACATTTTCTAGGCATCGGATGCGGCGCGTGGCATCGGTGAAATCTCATCGAGCAAATGCATCGTACGTCCCGTTGCGCCTCGGTGCGCCGAAACAAACTGTGTCGCGGCGACACCTGCCGCAGCTCGCGACGGCTCATCGTCCAGCCACGCCAGTACCGCGTCGAGCGCGGCGTGTGCATGCGGCACGCTGAGCGCTGCGCCCGCCGCTATGGCTTCATCGCCGGCTTGCTGAAAATTAAATACGGACGGCCCGAGAACGACCGGGACGCCCATTGCGCACGGCTCAATCAAGTTCTGTCCGCCCGTGCCCGACAGTGTTCCGCCCATCACCACAACGCTCGCCACGCCGTAATAAGCGAGCATTTCGCCCATGCTGTCACCGACGATCACTTCCGTATCGAGGGCAATGTCTGCATCGGTTCGTCGTGCCACCCGAAATCCACGGGCGCGGGCGGCTTCAACCGTCGATTCCCAGCGCTCAGGGTGACGCGGGACAATCACGGCGATAGCCTTCTGCCGCAGGGGATGATCGCGAAGTGCGTCGAGTAGCAGCACCTCCTCACCCTCGCGCGTCGAGCCAGCGACCCAGAACTGGCGGGCACTTGTGCCGGGAGGCACTTGCCCCGCAAGGTGCTTCGCAAGCGCTGCCGCATATTCGCCGACATCATCGGGCAACGCCATATCGAACTTCATGTTGCCGGTGACATGCACACGGGTTGCGCCCAATGAGCGAAAACGCAGGGCATGATCCTCTGATTGCGCGGCGATACCCGACAGGCACGACAACATCGCACTCGTCAGCCTGCCGCCCCTCGCATAGCCATTGGCCGAGCGCTGGGAAAGCCGCGCATTCACCAGCCACAACGGCACATCCGAGCGCTTCGCAGCGTCACAGACGCCGGGCCACAATTCGGTTTCGATCAACAGTCCCAGCTTGGGCTTTGCCGCGCGCAAAAATCGCGAGATCAGCCATGGCGCATCAAACGGCAAGTACGCGACTGTGGCGCGCCCTTTAAGCAATTCCTGGGCTGTGGCCCGTCCGGTAGGCGTGGTGCAGGTGACCAGAATATTCGGATACGACTCACGCATCGCTTCCACCAGCGGCATCATCGCGCGCGCTTCGCCGACGGACACGGCGTGAATCCACAGATCAAACGAGCCGTTGGGTGAGTCTGGCAAGTGCAGCGCCAACCGTTCACGCCAATGCTCTCGACAGCCCGGATTGAGTCGCCCTTTCCACCAAAGTCGAGCGAGCGCAACGGGCAGTGCGGCGAGCCAAAGCAGGGAATAAAAAAGTCGGAACCAGACGGGCATAGACGGCGATTATCGCCGCGCTACGAGCGCCCCGTAAAATGCAGGTTGATCGGGACACGAAGTTCCACTTACAGGGACGCAGAGACACGACATGATTCTGGTTACTGGCGGCTGCGGCTTCATCGGCAGCAATTTCATTCTCGACTGGCTGGCCACTCGCGCCGAGCCCGTCGTCAACGTCGATGTGCTCACCTATGCGGCTAATCCCGCGACGCTGGCATCGCTTAAAGATGATTCGCGCTACGCCTTTGAGCGCGCTGACATTTGCGACCGTGCAGCGATGGATGCCGTCCTTGCAAAGCATCAGCCGCGTGCGATTGTGCATTTCGCAGCGGAGAGTCATGTAGATCGCTCGATTCACGGGCCAATGGATTTTGTGCGCACGAATGTGCTCGGCACGGCCACACTTCTGGAGGCGACCCGCGCGCACTGGAAGGCGTTGCCCGATGCGGAAGCAAAAGGGTTTCGATTCGTTCACGTCTCGACCGATGAGGTGTTTGGCACGCTGGGTGCCAATGATCCCAAATTCAACGAGTTGTCGCAATATCAGCCGAACAGTCCGTACAGCGCGTCGAAGGCGGGTTCTGATCACCTGGCGCGTGCGTACTTTCACACCTACGGCATGCCGGTGATGGTGACCAACTGCTCGAACAATTACGGTCCGCGCCAGTTTCCCGAAAAACTCATTCCACTGATGATTGTGAACGCGCTTGCGGGCAAGTCGCTGCCGATTTATGGGGACGGACAGCAGATCCGCGATTGGCTCTATGTCGGCGATCATTGCAGCGCCATTGCGTGCGTGCTGGAGGCGGGCCGACCCGGTGAGCTGTATCTGATTGGCGGCGACGCCGAGCAGGCAAATCTGGACGTCGTGCACACCCTGTGCGCACTGCTGGCGCTGCACGCGCCCGGCAAGGATTACACGAAGCAAATCACCTACGTGACAGATCGCCCCGGTCATGATCGTCGTTACGCGATTGATTTTTCCAAACTGCACAGCGAACTGGGCTGGCGTCCGACCGAGAGTTTCGCGACCGGGTTGGAAAAAACGGTGCGCTGGTATCTCGACAATAGCGCCTGGGTCGCCGATGTGCAGTCGGGCGAGTACAAAACCTGGGTCGAGAAAAACTACGGAGCGCGCGTATGACGGAGATGACCAGTGCGGCGCCCGTCCGCCGAAAAGGCATCATTCTGGCCGGTGGTTCAGGCACCCGATTGCATCCGGTCACGCAGGCGGTATCCAAACAGTTGATGCCGATCTACGACAAGCCAATGATTTATTACCCGCTCTCGGCGCTCATGCTGGCGGGGTTGCGTGAAATATTGATCATCTCCACGCCGCAAGATACACCGCGTTTTCAGGACCTGTTAGGCGACGGCAGCAAGTGGGGCATGGATCTGCAATATGCCGTGCAGCCGTCGCCGGACGGCCTGGCGCAAGCCTTCATCATTGGACGTGAATTCATCGGCGAAGACCACGCGGCATTGGTGTTGGGCGACAACGTGTTCTACGGCCACGAATTACAGCAGCTTCTGGAAAGCGCAAACAATCGACGCGATGGTGCGACCGTATTTGCCTATCCGGTGAGTGATCCGGAACGCTACGGTGTCGTTGAGTTCGACAAGGAAGGTCACGCGGTCAGTCTGGAAGAAAAGCCGAAGCAACCGCGTTCACGGTACGCCGTGACAGGGATTTATTTTTACGACAACAGCGTGCTTGAAATCGCCGCCAGCCTGAAACCGTCAGCCCGTGGCGAGCTGGAAATCACCGATCTCAATCGCATCTATCTTGAGCGTCAACAATTGAGCGTGGAGATCATGGGGCGCGGCATGGCGTGGCTCGATACCGGGACGCATGATTCACTGCTGGAAGCCGCGCAGTTCGTGCAAACCATCGAGCGCAGACAAGGACTCAAGGTGTGTTGTCCCGAAGAGATCGCCTATCGTCAGGGCTTCATCGATGCAGCACAACTCGAAAAACTCGCGGTGCCTTTGGCCAAAAGTGGGTACGGCAAGTACCTGCAGGCGGTATTGAAAGATCAGGTTTTTTAATGAAAGTAGTCAAGACTTCGATACAGGGCTGTCTGATCCTTGAGCCGCAAGTGTTTGCCGACGAGCGTGGACATTTTTTCGAGAGCTTCAGTCTCCAGAAATTCCGCAACGCAACGGGCGTGCTCGATAATTTTGTACAGGACAACCACAGCTATTCGCACGCTAACGTCCTGCGGGGATTGCACTATCAGATAGAGCAGGCGCAAGGCAAACTGGTGCGTGTAGTGTCAGGCAAAGTTTGGGATATCGCAGTGGATTTGCGTCGTTCCTCGCCGACGTTTGCACAGTGGTACGGCGTTGAGTTGTCTGCTGAAAATCAACGTATGCTCTGGGTGCCGCCGGGTTGTGCGCACGGGTTCGTCGTCACCGGTGAGCACGCCGTCTTTCTATACAAAACGACTGACTACTACGCACCGGCACATGAGCGAACGATCGTCTGGAACGATCCGTCCCTGGCGATTGTCTGGCCAGTCGCTACACCGATCGTCAATGCGAAAGATGCTGCTGGCGCGGCGTTTAAGCAATCGCCCAGCTTCAAATGAAACTGCTCATTACCGGGGCCGGTGGCCAGCTTGGGTTGGCGTTGGCCCGCCGCCTGTCGTCGCAGCATGAAGTTATCGCGCTTACTCGCAGTCAACTCGACATTTCCAACGCTAAGGCTTGTAGCGAAATGCTCAAGGCCGTGCGCCCCGATATGCTGCTCAACTGCGCAGCCTATACCGCAGTAGATCGTGCCGAAACTGATCGCGACCGAGCGTTTTCAAACAACGCTGACGGACCACTAAATCTGGCACTCGCCTGCAACGAACAGGGTACTTTTCCGATTCACTTTTCGACGGATTATGTCTTCGACGGTACGGCATCGACACCGTACGCTGAAGACGCGGCGACGAACCCCACCAGTGTCTACGGCGAATCAAAGCTGGCAGGCGAAATTGCGTTTTCGAATGCGTCTCCCGCACATCTTGTCTTTCGGTTGAGCTGGGTCTACAGCAATGACGGCAGCAATTTTTATAAGACAATGCTGCGACTCGGCAGCGAGCGATCACAGCTCCGCGTGGTCGCGGATCAGATCGGTGTGCCCAACTATACCGGGGACATTGCAGACGCGGTGGCGAGTGTTCTTGAATTCAGTAAGCCTGAACTCGTCGCGCGCACAGGTGTCTACCATTTAAGCGCAACAGGCCCATCGACTTGGTGCGATTTTGCCCGATCCATTTTCTCCTGCGCTCAGATGTCGGATCGCGTCGCAGTTGAGGCGATTTCTACGTCTGAGTACGAAACCGCAGCCAGCCGGCCTGCGTATAGTGTGCTTGATGCGCGTCGCTTTGCGGCGACATTTGGTGTCCCGATTCTGGATTGGCCCCTTGGGTTGCAACGATGCCTGACAGAGCGCACAATGGAGGCCTAGCTTTCGCACTCGACGAAGCGATGCGATTCGTCGGTTTTTTTTGAGGACACTGAAATTTATGTTGCGACGTATTCTTTTAACTACTTTGCTGTTTGGCGCAGTTATAACGCCTGCACTCGCCGTGACGTTGCCGAGCGAGGGGCGCAGCATGCCGCAGGCCGTCGTCGAGTCCGATAAGGCGGTCGTCATCGAACGATTCGTCAGTGACTCCGACGGGGCTTATCGCATTGATGCCGCAGCCTGGTCAGCACCCACGTCACGGAAGTCACTAGCCGCAGATAGCGAGCGGGCTAAACCCGTACAGATTGGCTACCCGCGCTCCATCCCGGCTGCGTTGCAGATGTTGCCGATGGCGGCGCTGCCGTGGAAAGCGCTGGCTGACGGCAGCCGTGCGCTGCAAGTGCACGTGGTTGCCGCAGACGCAGCGGGGATACGTATCGCGTATCGTGTTGATGGCCCAGCTGCGGGTCTTGAATTGCGCTTCGCAGGTAATGCGCGCGATCAGGTTTTCCGGTCTGATGCAGCGCCGGGTGCGGAGGCCGTTTGGTCGCCGGTGCTTGAGGGGAATACCGGGACCGTTGAGCTACGTGTCCTTGCCGGATTTGAGCCAGCGCAATTCAACATCGTTTTTGAACAGTTGTCGCATCTGGTCAAAGTGGGTGCCGATTTGAATAAAGACATTCGCGACATCGGCACGGCCGAATCGTGCAACGTCGATATCGCCTGCGTAAGCAATCCCAGCACGGCACTGTTAAACATCGCAAAAGCCACTGCAAAAATGGTGTTCACGGACGGTTCCGGCACCTACTCGTGCACGGGAACGTTGTTGAACTCAACGTCTGGCGCTGACTATTTTTTCTCGGCAGCGCACTGTATCAGCAGTCAGGCAGCAGCCTCTACGCTCAACACCTATTGGTTCTTTGATGCCGCGTCGTGCAATAGTCGTGCAATTCCCCCTTACCAACTGGTGGGCGGCGGGTCAACACTACTGGTGACTGACGGCACGATGGACGTCACGCTCCTTCAATTACGCCAGAGTCCGCCTCTCGGTTCAGTACGTGCAGCGTGGAACGCGACTGTCATTCCGGCGGGAACCACCACCGTTGGTGTGCATCACCCACGGGGCGATCTCAAGAAGTTTTCTCAGGGCACTATGGAGGGCTACGTTCAGGGGCCTGCTGCCTACGGCAGTGTGCCGCGTTTTCAGTTCGGTAAAGACAGCTTCATATCCGTGCGCTGGGCGCAGGGCACTACCGAAGGCGGCTCCAGCGGCTCTGGTGTTTTCACCTACAAAACGGACTGCAGCGGTACTGGACCCTGCTACGAACTTCGCGGCGGACTCGAAGGGGGTGCTGCGTCTTGCGCGAATCCGGGCGGCGCAGATCGTTTCTCACGCATGGATTTGTTGTTCACGAAACTGGCACCCTATCTCGTTGGGCCAACTGCTACGATCCCCGTGACGACTAGCGCGCAAGCATCCATGGTCGAGTATTGGAACCCACAGTTCGACTTCTATTTCATGACATCGCGCGAGGCCGAAAAATCAGTATTGGACTCGCTGAGGGACACGCGAGCGAATTCCCTTTGGTATCGCACGAGCTATTGGTTCAAAACCGACCCCTCGCCGTCTTCCTTCAACTCATCGATCAATCGGTATTACATCCCCGGCGCTGCAAAAAATGCAACACGTGGCTCCCATTTCTACACTGCATTGAACGCTGAAAAGGCGCTTATCACCAATACCGGGACAGAGCGTTTTCCGTCCCCCGGCTCCGGTTGCAACAATGTTCCGAATACCTTCTTCTGCAATGAAGGCGTTGACTCGTTTATTGCGTTGCCGTTTGGAACGGGCTCGGCAACAGATTGCTTTGCCGGCGAGCAGAAAATCTGGCGAGCTTTTCGCGAGCCTGACGATGGCAATCACCGCTACCTCACCAATCGAGCCATGTATGACTACATGGTCAACGAATTGCGCTGGACCGGCGAATTCGTCAGCTTCTGCGCGAAACCGTAGATGAGTTGAGTGCGCGCCCATGGCGGCGCGCACAGCACGGTCGCTCTAGAAGCGATAGCCGATGCTTACCGGATCGCCGGTAGCAACATTTCCCGGCGTCAGCACCACTGCGTTCCAGCCAAATGTTACGCCGCCGAATTCCCCATTGTTGCGGAAGCGCGCAAGCGTGTTGAGCGGCTCCTCCGATGGTCGGCTTCCGGTGGTTTGGTCGGTGGTCGTGACCTCGCAGCGAACACAATGCTTTATTAGCTTAATCACGACCTTACCCATCGTCAGCGTGTCGACGTGATCTTCGTCCCATGCAGGCAAGCCATTGATCACGAGGTTCGGGCGAAACCGGTTCATTGGCAGGGCCCTATTTGCGCCGCCACCGATTCGACGGTTCAAATCGGCGAGGGACGCCGTGTTCGTTACCAAGATGGGATAGCCGTCGGCAAAATAAGTGTGTGCGCCCGAGTCCCCGGCGTACAAGCGACTGCATTCACGTCGCATGTCGCGATTGAAGCGCACTAGTCGAATGGCATGGCTCAACCCCAGCTTGCGTGCCAGCCATTTCGCAGCAACATCTCCCGCATCGAGAGCGACGGTTTCGTGGTTCCAGACTTTGACTTTGATCAGTGCGTTGCGTGAAGGTGCTTCCACGCTCAAAGCATCGCCGTGATCAGTGGCAAGTGTCAAGCCACCATCATCGTTGACGTCCACGCGAAGGGTTGCCATCGCGGCGCACTCCCGCTGCGTAATGAATTGCGCAGGCGAAGATCGAGCATCGACGACCATCCATTCGCGGTCGTTTGCGAGCCCCGTCATTAAGACTGATGCCCTCTCATGGGCAATACCCCGCGCACCCTTGACCGGATAAGAAAAAAGCCCGGTAACGGTGACGCTATCCGGGCTTTCTGAGGTGTGCATAAATGGAGCCTAGTTCGCTTTGAGCCCGGCCGTGTACTCGGCCAACGCCTTCATTTCGCCTTCGGTCAGGCGACTGGCAATCGTCATCATGATCTTGCCGTTCGCGTTGGCGTCGTCCTTGGTCGCGACACCGCGAACACCGCCTTTGAATGCGATCAATTGCGCCAGCGTGTATTCAGCATGTTGGCCGCCGACGCGCGGGTATTGTGCGGGAATGCCTGCACCACTTGGCGAGTGGCAGCCTGCGCAAGCGGGGATTCCACGAGTCGCATCCCCGGCGCGATAAAGGCGTTCAGCGCTCTTGGCGAGCTTTTCGTCTTTCGTGCCAATCGCACGGCCCTTTTGTGCCGCGTAATACACGCCGAGGGACTTCATATCGGCATCGCTCAACGTGGTCGCGAAGCCCTTCATGATGGCGTTGTCACGCTGACCTGTTTTGAAGTGACGCAGTTGCCTGGCGATGTACTGCCAACTCATTCCAGCGAGGTTCGGCTGCGTCGGAATCGGGCTGACGCCATCGATACCGTGGCACCCCGCGCAGACACCGGCGAGCGCCTGACCCTTTGTGTATTCGGGGTCTTTGTCGGCTTGCGCAAATGCCGCCGCCGACAAGATGGAAGCAAAAACTGAAACGGCGGCGATAAAAGGACGACGGCTGAAAGTCATGGCGATTGGCAGTTGAAATTGGATTTCGTCGCGCTTGGTCACGGAAAGGCAACGAAAACAGGGGAAGAGGGGTACTACAACCTAAAATTATAACTTTCACGAACCGGCCGCCTATGGATACCCCTGCCCACACTGCGCGCACAGCCGCGACCGAGCGACTGGAGCGTATCCCGGAATTTGCGGGGGTGACGTTCGACAAATCGGTTGTCGACGTTGAGGGACTACCCTTTGTTACTGGGCCAGAAATTGCCTTTGCGGGGCGCTCCAATGCCGGAAAGTCGAGCAGCATCAACAAATTTGCCGGGCAGACACGCTTGGCTTACGCCAGCAAAATGCCCGGACGCACCCGCGAGCTTAACTTTTTCCCGCTTCGTAATGGAGGGCATCTCGTTGATTTACCCGGATATGGCTTTGCGCGCACACCGAAGGACAAGCAGCGCGTCTGGACGGGGGTGATTGAGCACTATTTCCGCGAGCGTGAGGCTTTGCGCGGGATCGTTCTGGTGCTCGACGTACGTCACGCGCCAACGCCGCTTGATCTCCAGTTTGTGGAATGGCTGGACGGCTTGGGCCGTGGTCGTCCACCGATGATGTGGCTGCTCAACAAAGCCGACAAGCTCACGCAAAGCGAACGTATGAAGATTCGCAATGCGTTTCGCGAGGGCGAGGCCAAGCCGCTGATTGCCGAGCGCGACGAGATCATTCTGTTCTCGGCGCATACGGGATTGGGCATGAAAGAGTGCGCGGCAACGTTCAACCTTTGGTTGAACAAAGAACCACTACCTGCAGAAACTTCCGAAACCTGACCAGCAAAGAAAAAGCCCCTGAGTGACAATCAATCAGGGGCTCAATGCCTTACGGAATCCGGTAAAGCACCCGCTCAGGGAGGACAAGCAGGAGACGACACGTCTAGGACGAACTGTACTTGCCGAGCGAATGCATGTCAACAGACAGTAACGCCGAATTGACGCTATTTCAGCAGTGTTTTCCCTAGGTGTCCATTCGGCGATACCCGACGGCCTCCGCGACGTGCGCCAACGCAATTCGCTCGGCACCTGCAAGATCAGAAATTGTTCGCGCGACTCGCAAAATTCGATGTTGTGCGCGCGCCGACAGTCCAAGTCGCGTGGCAGCCTGTTGCAGCAACGCTGAACCAGGCTCATCTAGCGCGCAATGAATGTCCAATTCGGTCGACGACAGGTCAGCGTTCGCCTTTTTCTGGCGCAGTTGCTGACGTTCACCCGCCGCAATCACCCGGACACGAACGGTGGCGGAGGAATCGCCATCGGCCGCAGCGCGTAAAGACTCCGTGGCAACCGTGGGTACGGTAATTTGCAGGTCAATCCGGTCGAGCAACGGACCAGAAATTTTGCTTCGATAACGGGCGATCTGATCGGGTGTGCAACGACACGGACGGGCAGCGATGTTGCTACCGAAATAGCCGTCGGGACAGGGGTTCATCGCCGCGACCAGCATGAAATTACTGGGGTAGGTCACCTGCCGCGTTGCGCGAGAAATGTGAATCACCCGGCTCTCCATCGGTTCTCGCAAGACTTCTAAAACTCGCCTGTCGAACTCTGGAAGTTCGTCAAGAAACAGCACCCCGTGGTGCGCCAGTGAAATTTCGCCTGGTCGCGGGTCGCTGCCACCACCCACCAGCGCGACGGCGCTGGCGGTGTGGTGGGGAGATCGCACCTGCCGCTGGCCAAACGACTCTGCCTTGAACTTACCGACCAGCGACAAAACCGCTGCGCTTTCCGTCGCTTCGTCCTCGCTCATCGGCGGCAAGATGCCCGGCAGCCGTTGCGCCAGCATGCTCTTGCCAGTTCCGGGTGGTCCCATCATCAGCAGGCTGTGTTTTCCAGCCGCCGCGATTTCGAGCGCGCGCTTGGCCTGACTTTGGCCCTTGACGTCGAGCAAGTCAGGATAGATCATGACTTCGGTCTCGTTGTCAATCACAGGGGTGGGTAGTTCGTGGCGACCCGTCATGTAGGCGGCAACTTCGAGTAGCGTTTTAGCGGCGAGAACCGTGGCGCTCTTGGCGCGTGAAGCCTCCTGCGCTGAGGCTTCCGGCAGCACAAGCGTGTTGCCCGTCCGCGCCGCCGCCAAGGCCATTGCGAGTGCACCACGCACAGGGCGAAGATCGCCATTCAGCCCCAATTCACCGGCAAATTCCAGCCCCTTCAAGCGAGTCGCCGGGAGCTGACCGCTCGCCACCAAAATACCAATCGCGATCGGCAAATCGAAGCGACCTGACTCTTTTGGAAATTCAGCGGGTGCTAGATTTACTGTGAGCTTGCGAACGGGAAACTCGAATCCCGCCGTCTGGATCGCAGCGCGCACGCGATCCCTGCTTTCGCGCACCTCCGTGTCAGCAAGACCCACGAGATTGAACGCGGGCAGGCCGTTGGCGAGATGAACCTCCACCGTGACGAGTTCGGCGTGCAATCCGGCGAGGGCGCGACTGTAGGTGATGGCGAGAGACAAGGACGAGCACTATCCTGAGAGAAAACTGTTTTAATATACAGTAAATGTAGCCAAGATTTGTCGGGATGTATGACGCCCCAGGGTTGCTCCGGTCAACTGGGGCTAGTCGCAACACGTTGAGAGCGTTCTATCCAAGGTCTTTGGCCAACGCCGCCCGGAGTACAACTGCGATGAAAACGATGAATATTTTCAATCTCACCTGGCAACGCCTGACCGTCGCCGTATTCGCCTCACTGGTCATGCTGACTGCGGCATTGGCTGACGCGCCTGGACGCGTCGCCCGACTGGCTGAATTCGCTGGCGACGTTCAGCTCGCCAATGAGCGCGAGGACTGGCGGCCGATTTCGCGCAACTATGCGATCACCGCCGGTGACAATCTGTATGTGAGCGAAGGCGGGCGTGCTGAGCTCGATGTTGGCGCGATTCAACTTTGGCTTGCCAGCGGGACGAATGTTTACTTCGAGCGTTTTGACGATCAAAGCGTTGTCGCACGGATTTCGCAGGGCGCGATGGCCGTGCGGATTCGCGCCTGGGAGCAGCAGGATTCGATGAGTGTCTTCACCCAGAGCGACAATCAAACCGCTGAAATTTCATTCCTGCAACCCGGTTTTTACGTGGTTTCTGCTGCGTCATCGTACGCTCCGGCTGCGGTCACCGTTCGTGGCGGGCAAGCCGAAGCCCGCGTCAACGGGGCAGCCGTAATGGTGAATCGCGGCAATAGTCTGGTTATCGACAGTAATGGCGCACGCTTTGATCGTTACGCCGCAGGCTCCGGCAGTGGCGGCTTTGAAGCCTGGGCGTCCGCGCGTGATCGTCGCTATGACCGTTACGCCAGCAGCAACGCCGGTGGCATTGATCAATGGATGGTTGGCGCACGCGAACTGGATCAGTACGGCAATTGGGACAACGATTACGAGTACGGTCGCATCTGGTATCCCACTACCGTCGTCGCGGGCTGGGCTCCGTATCGCTATGGCCGCTGGAGCTGGGTAAAGCCGTGGGGCTGGACTTGGGTGGACGATGCGGCGTGGGGCTTTGCGCCATCGCATTACGGGCGCTGGGTACGCATCGGTAACCGTTGGGCATGGAGCCCCGGCAGCTATGTTGGACGCCCGGTGTATGCGCCTGCACTGGTCACATTTTTTGGGGGTGACGGCTGGAGCGTGAACGCAAGCGTCGGCCCAACGTATTCCTGGGTGCCGCTTGGCTGGAATGAGCCGTTTGTGCCCTGGTACAGCTACACGCCAAACTACTGGCGTCAGGTCAATCGTCCCTATGTGAGAAACATCGCCGAGGAACCATGGCGTCCGCGCTATTACACGCATGCGGCGATTCCCGGCGCGATCACTGCGGTTGCAGGTGCCGCATTTATCGCCGGAAGGCCTGTTGCACAGAATCTGGTGCGCAATATCGCCGAGCGCGACATACGCGGTGCACCGCCAGCTCGTATGGGCGAAGTATTGCCGCAGTTTCAGACGCAACCGGGGCGCTCGATGGGATCATCGGTTGTTGGATCGACCCCTACCACTCAGCTGCCGGGTCGGCGCGTTGACCCGAATCCAGTGGTTTCGATGCCGCCGATCGTGCGCGAACGTGCGCCGGGAGCGTCTTCCGCTCCAGCCATACCCTTTGCCCCCAACGCAGGTGTAGCACAGCCGCGAGTCTGGCAGGATCCGAACCCAGTGGTGCCGCGTCCACAGATTCAGAGGCCCGCGCCGGTGATGCAAAACCCTGGGCTCGGCGAACCTGCCGTGCCCATGCCAAAAGACCGTCGCGAGCGCCCAGTGCAGCGTGTCGAGCCACAACGCGGCCAAGCGCCAGCAGAATACCGCGCGCCACCACAACCGGTTCAATCGCAGCAAGCAATGCCGCCTGGGCAACCTGCTCAAGTCGAGCGCCGCGCGCCTGTCGTGCCGCAATCCCCCGTTGTTCAACGACCCGCGCAACCCGTGGTTGAGCAACGTTCGATCACGCCTGCTGCTGCACCACCCGCACCTGTCACAGAGCAGCGTCGTGTTCAGGAAGTCCGACCAGTGGCTGAGCCGCCGCAGCGTGAAAAGGGCCGAGCTCCGGTACAGCCGCAGCCGCAGTAGTTCGCGCGGCTATTCCAGCCGAACAGTCAGCAGAGGGGCTAGCTGCCCCATGCAAGACAAACGACCCGTCGATGTTTTCGCCACCTGGCCCGCCGACTTGCCCTCAATTGGTGCAAAACAAGCGAGCGATAGAGCTAGCGAAAGCACCAGCGCCATATGCCAAATATTCCCGCTAGTCGCGCTAACGGCAAGCAGCAATAGCGCCCACGACGGATGCGTATAAACCTGCACCCGTTCGCCGCATTCCACACCAGCCCATACCCGTTGAGTGCGTTGTCGATCACGCGAAACGTGATGAACGCGTCTTCTGCTACCGCCGCCGTGCGCACATACGCCCAACCAACGATCGCGCAGAGCAACATCACCCAAAACGCCCCTACCAATGAGCGCGACTGTTCGTTCGGGTCATCGTGAAATAAGGCGCGCGTCAGATACGGTGGTTGGCGGAAGCCCAGTATTATCAACGCGCATGTTCTCCGCGCTCACAAAACTCCCGCGTACCGTCTGGTTTCTCGGTGCGATCAGCTTCTTGAATGATTCCGCGTCCGACGCGGTTTATCCGTTGTTGCCACTCTTCTTCGCCGCCACTTTCGCAGTCGGAGCGCAAGCATTGGGCGTGATCGAAGGCGCGGCCAACGCCACTGCCGCGCTCATGAAGCTTGTGTCGGGTTACTTCTATGACCGCACTCAGCGGGCGAAGGGCTGGCTTATCTGGGGCTACACCTTGCCCGCGCTGGCGCGCCCGTTGATCGCTTTCGCGGGGTCGATGCCCGTCATACTGGTGTTGCGTATGGCAGATCGCGTCGGCAAGGGCCTGCGCAGCAGTCCTCGCGACGCCTTGCTGGCTGCGAGTGTCGACGCCAATCGGCGCGGTCTGGCTTTCGGCGTGCATCGCAGCATGGATCATGCGGGTGCCGTGGCCGGGCCGCTGGTCGCTGCGGCCCTGCTCGCTGCGGGCTGGAGCGTGCGCGAAGTGCTGCTATGGACGGTTGTCCCCGGCGTGCTCTGCGTGCTGCTGGCGATGATGTTGCGTGAGCCGCAAAGTCTCGAAATTCCTGCCGCAAAAATCGACTGGCAATGGACGAGCTTACCCGCGCCGCTTAAGCGCTATCTCATTGCGCTCGCCGTATTCACGCTGTCGCAGGCAAGCAATATGTTTTTGCTTTTGCGGGCGAAGGACACAGGTTTTACGGATGCCCAGATTCCGCTCCTCTGGGCCGGATTTTCGGCGCTTGCGATGTTGCTGTCGACGCCGCTTTCGGCATTTTCAGATCGCGTTGACCGTCGCAAACTACTCTGTGTTGCGTGGATGGTTTACGCGACCCTGTTCGCCGCGTTCGGCCTGTTGCCGCAAAATCTGGTGACCACCATCGCGCTCTTTGTCGGCTACGCAATCTTCATCGCCGCCACCGACGGCGCGGAGAAAGCACTGATCGCCGAACTCGCCCCGAAGTCGCAGCTCGGCACGGCGTTCGGCTGGTTTCACCTCGTGAGTGGGCTCATGTTGTTGCCCGCGTCTGCACTATTCGGCTGGCTGTGGACGCGGGTGAACCCCGCGGCAGCGTTCATGGTCAGCGCGACGATTTCGCTCGCCGCGGCGGGATTGCTGTGGCGGATGGGCGGAGCCTACGACCATCCGCAAGATCACTAAACGCTGTTACAGACCAGCTGCTGCGCGCAACGTCGCCGCCTTGTCAGTCATTTCCCAGGTGAACTCCGGCTCATCACGACCGAAGTGACCGTACGCCGCCGTCTTTTGATAGATGGGACGCAGCAGATTGAGCATGTTGATGATGCCCTTCGGACGCAGGTCGAAATGCTCGTTGATCAGGTGCGCGATTTTGTCGTCGCTGATCACGCCGGTGCCTTCGGTGTAGACCGTGACGTTCATCGGCTTCGCCACACCAATCGCATAGGCCACCTGAATCTGACACTGCCTGGCGATGCCAGCCGCGACGATGTTTTTCGCCACGTAGCGCGCTGCATAAGCCGCCGAGCGATCAACTTTGGATGGGTCTTTGCCGGAGAATGCGCCGCCGCCGTGCGGGCAGGCGCCGCCGTAGGTGTCGACGATGATCTTGCGACCGGTCAGGCCGCAGTCGCCCTGCGGGCCACCGACCACGAAACGCCCCGTGGGATTGACGAGATAGCGCGTGTTCACCAGCATCTCTTGTGGCAACACCGGCTTGATGATTTCTTCGATGATGGCGTCGATGAACGATTGTTTCATCTTGGTTGGTGTTTCGCTCTGGTCGGGACTGTGCTGCGTTGACAGCACTACGGTGTCGATGGATACTGGCTTGCCATCGACATAGCGCATCGTGACCTGCGATTTCGCGTCGGGGCGCAGGAACGGCAGACGACCGTCCTTGCGCAACATGGCCTGACGCTCGACCAGACGGTGCGCGTAGTAAATCGGCGCTGGCATCAGCGTCGGCGTTTCGTCGCAGGCGTAGCCGAACATGAGGCCCTGATCGCCGGCACCGGTGTTCATATGGTCGTCAGAGGCGTGGTCAACGCCCTGCGCGATGTCGTTGCTTTGCTTGTCATAGCAAACCATGACCGCGCAGCCTTTGTAATCGATGCCGTATTCGGTGTTGTCGTAGCCGATACGCTGAATGGTGTCGCGCGCAACCTGAATGTAGTCAACGTGGGCGTTGGTGGTGATTTCGCCGGCGAGCACCACGAGGCCGGTGTTGGTCAGCGTTTCAGCGGCGACGCGGGACTTTGGATCCTGCTTGAAAATGGCGTCGAGGATCGCGTCCGAGATTTGATCGGCGACCTTGTCAGGGTGGCCTTCGGAGACGGATTCGGAAGTGAAGAGAAAGTCGCTCATGCGTAAATCCTTGTGTGCGTTGAGATTCCAATGGACTCCAGCGAGCCACTCGAAATCAACGGATTTACCAGCGGCGACGCTTTAGCGGAATAACGCTCAACTCCTCACTTTTGAGAAAGCTGCCAGTGTCCGCCCCGCAAGTAGTCGAATAACTCAGCGAACACCACATAAAATTGTAGTGCAAACCTAATCTACTCGCCATTTCCCCGTCGTTCTTGTCGTCCGTTCTTTCCTCAATCGCCTCCGCGCTCGCCAACTGGCTGAGTAGGCGCTCGCTTGCGTCTCAAGCGTTTTTGGGAGGTGCTTTGGGGCGATTGATGCTGTTCTCCGGTGGGATGCGAAATCGCCTTCGCGAGAACTTGAAGCAGGCAGGATACGCCGATAAAGTGTCGCTTCGACAGGCCGCCACGGGCATTGGCCGGATGGCGATCGAGACCGTAGCGCTGTGGCGAACGCCCGATGCCATCGTTCTTGAGCGCGTGAAAATCGTTGACGGTTGGGATGTCGTTCTCTCCGCGAAGGATCAAGGTCGCGGGATCATTTTCCTCACGCCGCACTTGGGCACTTTCGAAAGCCTGTCGCTTTTCGTGGGCTCACAAATGCCAATGACCGTGATGTTTCGTGTCCCGCGCGTTGCGTGGGCTGAGCCGATGATGCGCGCAGGCCGTGACCGCCTGCAAATTCGCTCGCACCCCGCTGAGATGAGCGGCATTCGCGCCATGTTGAAAGCGCTACGCCGCGGTGAAGCGATTGGTCTGTTGCCCGATCAGGTGCCCGACCCCGGCAGCGGCGGCGAGGGCACGTGGGCCGGTTTTTTTGGAAGACCGGCTTACACAATGACGTTGGCGCTGAAGCTCGCGAAAACGACCAACGCTCTGGTGGTGATATTTGTGAGTGTGCGATTGCCGAATGCGCAAGGATACCGATTGGTGTTTACGCCGCTGGCAGCGTTTTCCGAAGTCTCGGAAACGGCCGTGCGCGAGTTAAACGCCGCCGTTGAGGCCGCGATTGCGCTTGCGCCGGATCAGTATTTATGGAGCTACAACCGGTACAAAGTGCCGCGCGGCTTGACACCGCCAGGCGACGCGTCGCCATGACGTTCGCCGGCACCGCCGCCCTCATCGGCAGCAAACTCCTTGCGCTTATCCCCACGCGCATCCTCGCAGCGGCGAGCGTACCGCTATCCACGCTCGGCTGGTGGCTGGCAAAATCGCGCCGTCGGGTCGCGCTAACCAATTTGCGCCTGTGCTTTCCGCAAATGTCCGAGCCACATCGCGAAACCATCGCCCGCGCCCACTTCCGCGCCTACATGCAGGCCGCGCTCGAACACGGTTTTCTCTGGAATGCCTCCGGCGAACAAATCCGCAACTACGTCACGCTGCACGACGAGCACGAGTGGAAGCAGTTCCAGCAAGGCGAAAACCAGAAGCCCGTGATCTGGCTTTGCCCCCATTTCATTGGCCTCGATGCCTGCGCCATCCGCATTTCGGTGGACACCTCGGGCTGCTCGCTCTACAGCGAACAAAGCAATCCCGATCTCGACCAGATGATGCTGGCGGGACGCACCCGCTTTGGTGAATCAAAGATCATCGCCCGTACCGAAGGCGTCAAGCCGATAATCCGAGCCATGAAATCCGGGCTGCCGTTCTACTATCTGCCAGATATGGACTTTGGTGCTCGCGATTCTGTGTTCGTTCCGTTCTTTGGCGTAAAGGCTGCCACGATTACTGGCGTTTCGCGTTTGGCGAAGCTCACGGGCGCGGCGGTAGTGCCCGTCATCGCCACGCAGCGACCCAACGGAGGCGGCTACGATGTGCGCTTTTACCCCGCGTGGGATAAATTTCCTTCCGGTGATGATGAAGCCGACGCGCGCCGCGTGAACACATTCATCGAAGAGCGAGTGCTGGAAAACACAGCGCAATATTTGTGGACACACAAGCGTTTCAAAACGCGTCCGCCCAACGAACCGAGCGTGTATTGATGAAGCGACCCAACATCCCTTGGATCGAACCCCCGACCGAGGAGAACGTCACTCGCGCGGTGGCGTGGCTGCGAGCGGGTGAGATCGTCGGGCTGCCCACTGAAACGGTGTACGGCCTTGCTGCCGACGCCGGCAACGCCGACGCCGTCGCGAAAATTTATGCGGCGAAAGGACGGCCGGTTGATCACCCGCTGATCGTCCACGTCGCCTCGGCTGACGCCGCAAAAGCGTGGGCTGCAACTTGGCCTGAGGCGGCAGAAAAGCTCGCTGCCGCCTTCTGGCCCGGCCCCATGACCCTCATCGTCAAACGCGCGAGCCATGTGCTTGATGCGGTGACCGGCGGCCAGGACACAGTGGGTTTGCGAGTGCCGTCGCACCCGGTGGCGCAGGCCGTCATGCGTGAATTCGGCGGGGGCCTCGCTGCCCCGTCTGCCAATCAGTTCGGCCAGGTCAGCGCCACCACCGCCGAGCACGTAGCCGCTGAATTCCCGGATATCTTGCTGTTCATCCTGAACGGCGGCGCATGCGACGTCGGCGTTGAGTCCACCATCGTTGACGTGAGCGGTGACACGGTGCGCATTTTGCGGCCCGGTCGTGTGCGCGCCAACGAGATCGAGCAAGTGCTCGGGGTGGCGCTTGGCCCTGTCACTGACGGGGCAAGTGACGCACCGCGCGTATCGGGCAGCATGGCGTCGCACTACGCACCGCGCACGCCGACCATCATGCTCGAAGAGCGCCGCCTGCGCACGCAATTGCGAGCCTTCCGGCAAGCACAGGACCGCGGGCCTTCGCGTTGCGTTATCACTCATTCGTTTGATGTTGAACCTTCAGCCAAACTGCGTGCCATCCGCCTGGCAGGTGACGCGCAAACCTGGGAATACGAGCTGTACGCCTTGTTGCGCTCACTTGACAGCGAACGCTACGGCCAGCTCATCATCGAAGCCCCGCCGCAAGGCCCCGAATGGGAGGCAGTGAATGATCGCGTGCAGCGCGCCACGCAACGTGACAGCGTAGAAGATTCGGTGGAATGAAAATCGCGGCATGAAAATAATTTTGGCGCCCGATTCGTTCAAAGGATCGCTCTCAGCGGAGGGCGTTTGCGCCGCTCTTGAAATCGGATTGCGCCGGGTTCTGCCACAGGCGGAAATCGTCAAGCGACCTATGGCCGACGGTGGCGAAGGCACGCTGGACGCCGTCAGCCACGCTTTAGCGGGCACCGGTGCGCGACGTAAGCAGGCACTCGTGCGGAACGCCGCAGGGCAATCGGCCGAAGCTGGGTACGCGCTCATCAAGCACGGCATCTACGAAGCTGCCATGATCGAAGTCGCGCAGATCGTCGGGATTGAAGACGCCCACAACATGGCCGTCCCGGTCGGCGATCGCACAAGCTATGGCGTCGGCGAATTGATGCGCCTTCTGGTCGCCGAAGGCATCCGCCACTTCTTCATCGGCCTCGGCGGCACCAGCACCAACGACGGTGGCGCAGGCCTCCTGGCCGCGCTCGGCGTGAAGTTCACTGGCACCTTCCGGCGCGAAGTCGAACCTACGCCGAACGGCTTGGCGAAGCTGATTTCGGTGGACGTAACCGGGCTCGACCCCAGACTCGCCGACTGCGAAATCACACTTTTGTCGGATGTGAACAACGCGCTCACCGGAGAGCGCGGCGCCACTGCAATCTTCGGTCCGCAAAAAGGCATCGCATCGAGCGACGTCACGCGCGTTGACGGCGTCATCGCGGCCTACGCCGAACGTCTGGAAGCCGCGCTGCAACGCTCGGCCAAAGACAAGGCCGGCGCAGGCGCGGCGGGTGGTTTGGGCTACGCGCTGCAACTGCTAGGCGCAAAATTCGAGTCCGGCGCGCAAACCGTCGCCCGCCTCATCGGTCTGGCCGACGCCTGCAAAAACGCCGACTGGCTGATCACCGGAGAAGGCCGCACCGACGCCCAAACGCTACTCGGCAAAACCCCCTTCGCCGCCGCCCAAATCGCAAGAGACAACGGCAACCCCGGCCTGAAAGCCACGCTCATCAGCGGCGGCGTAGATTCCGGCTCGCTCGAAGCCCTGAACGCCACCTTCAACGGCGGCTGCTTCTCCATCGTCCCCGCCCCGATGGCGCTGGATCAAGCGGTCATTCGCGCGCCGGAATTGCTGGCGAATGCGGCGGAGCAAATTGCGCGGATTGCATCGGTTGGAAAGTAGCAGCTTTTCGCTGCAATGACCGCTGTATTGGGGCTAGCACGATAAAAACTAGAAAATCGACTTATCGATATTAGCTCGCTTAGCCCCAATGAAACAAGGCTTTCAAGAAAAAGCTGCTGTCGCTAGGCTAGCGTTTTTTTGGCTTTTTGAAGTGAATGCCGTAGGCCAGCGCCAGTCGGCGTTGCAGGCGTGCAACCTTCTTCAGTAGGGTTCGCAGTTCGTTAAGCGGCGGTGTCCGCATTGGGTGACCATTGACGAGGCGGAGTGGCGTCTGCATTGCGCAATCGTAACGCGATAACCGTGTGCCCGTTATGCTTGTCGCTCTCCTCGCGCATCACAAGCAAAGCCCCATCCCCGCATGCCCACCCTCGACTGGCTCAACCGCGACGCCGCCTTTGAAATCGCCCGACGGGTACCGTACCGGCTGC